>Ga0315900_10001087_pt1 | contig 43894 bp, 35 predicted proteins | sample LakEriMetagenome_FD_203521 | JGI IMG/M metagenome (GOLD analysis project Ga0315900, IMG submission 203521) | Freshwater fungal communities from buoy surface, Lake Erie, Ohio, United States - Buoy 12 MA114 | ecosystem: Environmental > Aquatic > Freshwater > Lake > Lake biofilm | place: USA: Lake... | reverse complement strand
ATATCCTGTTTGTTTCCCATACCGTAGACCCGGAAACAGACAGCGTGCCCCAGCTGAAAGCCTATGCTTCTGCTCATAATGCTAGAGCAGGTCAGTGGTACTTTCTCACCGGTGAAAAAAAGAAGCTGTATGACATGGCCAGGAAGGGGTATTTTGTGACGGCAACAGAAGGGGACGGCGGTCCGGAGGATTTTGTTCACACCCAGAATTTCGTTCTGGTCGATAAGTACCGGCAGATCCGGGGCTATTACGACGGTACCGACAGTACCGAAATGGAAAAACTCTACCGCGACATACTTTTGCTGAAGGATGAATATGCCTGGCGGGATGCCGGAGGAAAAGAAGATTGAGAAAAAAAACTACATCCGGATACGAAAGAGTTTTCGCAGCAGGCGGAAACGCAGAATCAGAAATGTCGACAGGCTGATAAGCCAGATCATCACAATGTTGAAGGATTCCGTAGGAAACTGCCAGCCGGCAAATTGCTTGAAAGGCGAGTACATGTGGGTTCTGAAATCCAGTGCATGCTCCGGTTCAGGCAAATGGTAGCCTGGTTTCTCCTTTCTTACTACACCATCCGGGGTAATTTCCAGTCTGGGCTGCATGGCAAAGTCCTCTGCCAGGTAGCGGGCAATCTGCTCATTCTGATATTGCTCCCGCAGCCTGATAAGCTTGTTTTTTCCGTCCTGTCCCGTTCCGGCTTCTTCAAACACGGAATCCAGCTTTTCCTGAAGCTCCCGGAAACGGCGGTTGTAATAGCGGTTCAGCTTTTGAATGGTTCCGTGAATGGCAGCAGCCTGCTCCGGGCGGATGGCATCATTATTTTTTAGGAAGCCAAATGCATCGGCCTGCATGTTGAAGTGCGAAAGCGATTTCTCCATTTCCCTGAAAAGGATGCTACGCTTGATTTTAATTTCTTCGCCTCCCGTCTTGTCCGAAGCAATTTCATTGCACAGGTTTTCCAGGGCCGGCAGATAGGCCGAACGCCTGTAATGGACTTCCTCCTTCTCAGCCTCTACATCGAAAATACGGCTCTGAAAAGGATTGTTTTTAAACTGTGCCACCATGATGGCTTCGTAGGCCCAGCGTGAAACCATTACATCGCCGGCAAAGGGAACCTTGTTGCTGCTTTCAAAAACAGGGCTAAGCCTGTCGTAACGCACGAGCGCACCACCAAGAACAATCTGTGGAATGAGTAAAAGCGGAATCAGGATGTACACCACCACGGCATTGCGGAAGGTATCCGACAGCACCAGACCGAGAAGATTAGCACAGCAGGCAGCAGCAAAGAGGACCATCCAGAATTCCATTCCGGTATAAGGTACTTCCAGGACCCAGTCTGAAATGAAAACGAAAGCCAGTGTATGCACCAGTGACAGCATAAACATGAGCAGGACCTTTGCAATCAGATAGGCATCCCGGCTGAGGTGCAGAAAACGCTCCCTTTTGAGCAGCAGACGGTCACGGATGATTTCTTCCGCGCTCACGCTCATGCCCATGAACAGCGCCACGATTACCGACATGAAAAAATAAGCCGGAATATTTTCGTTCGTTGCGAAGGCATAAGCCCTGTCCATCAGTTTGTGAGCAGGTGCGTAACGAACCAGCAAAGCCAGCAGCAAGGCCAGAAAGGGGGCTTCCAGCAGGTTGATCAGCAGGTACTGACGGTCGTGGGTTTTGGCAAGAACATCCCGCCGGAAGTACAACCTGATCTGCTGGAAAAAACCGGGTTTTTTGATGAGGTTGGGAATTGGTGAGGAATTTTCATTGCTTTCTGCAACGGGGAAATTCCGGAGAAAACGCTGCTCCCACTCCTGAGGCGGAAACTTCCGTTTTTCTGAGAGACTTCCGTCTTCCTGAACCAGTTTTGTTTCCAGAATATTGAAAATTTCTGCTGCATCGGCCGATTCACCGGCATTTTTGAGACCAGGAAGTCTGGCTTCCCTGCGGAAATACGATACGGCCTCCAGAGGATTTCCATAGAAAACCGGAATTCCGCCGGCATCCATCACCATGAGCCGGTCAAACATGCGGAAGATTTCCTCTGAAGGCTGGTGAATGATGATAAATACAAGTTTTCCGTCGAGGGAAAGATTTTTCAATAGCTCCATTGTGCGGAGACTATCGCTGCTGCTCAGGCCTGAAGTTGGTTCATCTACAAACAATACCCAGGGTTCCCGGATAAGTTCCAGGCCTATGTTGAGGCGTTTGCGCTGGCCTCCTGAAATCGTTTTTTTAGAGGGAGAGCCTACCTCCTTATCTCGGATTGCAGACAAACCGAGCGAGTGCAGAATGGCATCGCACTTTTGGATGATGGCCTCTTCACTCAGGTTGCCAAAACTGAATTTCGCCGCGAAATACATGTTCTGAAAAACCGTAAGGCGCTCATTGAGGAGGTCGTCCTGCGGAATGTAGCCGATGATGCCCTCCAGTTTTTCAGAATCCTTGTACACATCAAGCCCGTTGATATGAACGAAGCCGCTGTCCGGTTGCTCATTGCCGTTTAGTACATTGAGCAGGGTGGATTTGCCGCAGCCGCTGGCACCCATGATGGCTACCATACGTCCGCCCTTTTCCGAAAGATTGATGTTTTTCAAACCAACCTTTCCATCCGGGAAGGTTAGATTTATATTGCTGGCCCTGAAGTCAATCCGAGGTTTTGTGCCCGGATTGATGATCCTTTCCTGAATGAAGCTGAAAAATACAGGCGGAATTCCCTGCTGCCTCAGTGTGGCACCGGGAGCCCAGATGCGGCTGATGCCATTCTGAAGAATATGTCCGTTCAGCAGTGGTTCTGCCTCCCCCTGGTATTGAACAAAGTAGGTGTCAAGTTCAGGGAGTTTCAAAACAGCCAGCTTTCCGGAAAAACCCGGAATTTCACAATGATTAAGCGCTTCTGCCTGATCGGGGTTCTTTCCCGAAATCAGCATGATGTTCGGATCCGGATGCCGAAAAACCTGAGATCCGGTTGCAAACTCCCTGAGTATCCGTGTGTGTTCCGGAGAAAGGTTAATTAAGGCGGCAAATTTCTTCAGCAGCTCGTCTTCTGCGGGGCTCAGATGACCGTCAACCAGCGAAAGCTCAATCAGTTCAAGAAAAAGGTAATAGCGCTGAGAAATCGTAAGTTCACGGTTGATGCCGGAGGCTATCTTTACAAGCTCCTCATCCACCCATTCCGGCCTGGCTGAATTCTGGGCATACTCTGCCGACCATTTTTCAAGGATAACAATGAAATGAGCAACCGATTCCGGCGATAGGTGGGAAAACAGAAAATGGGATATGCGATGCTTCTCTTCTTCGAGAAGGCCGTCAGAACCGGCAAAAAGAGCATAAAGTCGAAGAATTGACCTCAGCAGGGGCTCATTCATGGCCGGGTGGAATTAGGCATACAGCTTCAGGGAACCATTGCCTGACGGATTTTTACAATGGCAGCATCCAGTTCGGCAATCTCGAAAATTTCTTTTGAAAACCGGCCCTGGGAAGCGGCAATTTTTTCATTCCATTTTCCCTCCTTATAAATGTTGCTCAGGCTTCGGAACAGCGTAAGAAGTTTTTCGGTTTCCTCATCGCGTTCTACCTTTTCGAGCAGAAACACCAGGGTATGAACACTGGCCTCCTGATCAAAAATAGTCTGATAAAGCGGAATCAGGATTTTATCCTGATCTTCTTTTGTAAGACCGGTTTCGGGATATTCGCGTATGAGTCCGGCTGCCAGATAAAGGCCTTCAATAACAGCTCCGGCAGAAATGAGCGCGGCATCCTTGCTTTGCTCTCCTTTTCTGAGGATTTCAGAAGATTTCTGAATGTATCCGTCGGTCAGCTTGATCAGGGTATCCCGGTCAGACAAATTTCCCTCCAGTTTTTCCATCAGACTGGCATCAAAGGCACCGGAAATACCAATGCGGTCTGCCATTTTTTTGCCGGAAATGAAAAGGCCCTTGGCCTCTTTTCCCTTCTCATAAGATGCCATGTATGCGATATCTGCTCCCAGAACCCCCAGGCAGAATGCGGTAACAGATGAGTTTCCTTCCACCTTTTCCGCCGTTTTCAGATTGCTCAGTAAGGATGGATTATATTCAATTCCGGTACGGGCAATGATATTCGGAACAGCGGAGGGTCTTGGCATAATGCTGAGCAAGGAATCTACAGCATTCAGAACGTTTGTTTTCTCTGAAAGGAGCGCAGAAGAATCAAGCGCTTCACCAGAAGATGCTTTGTTGTCGCGGCCACCGCAGGAATGAAGCAGAATAAGAACCGCCAATACCGGCATTTTGAGGACGCAAACAGAAATTAACTTTTTCATAATCAAAAATACGGACGTAGAAAGCCTCCGCTGCAATATTAGCTGAAAAGCTTATTTTTTTTGAACAAGTTACTGATAAGGATGAAAATTAATTTTACGATTGTCTTATTACCCTGCCAGACCCGGATTTTTAGGCTACTTTTGCGGACATGAACGGTTTTGCGGAGTTTTTTTCGCTGCTGATGAACTCAGAAGAACTGATTTCAAAAGGAGGTCTTATTCTTGTAACCCTGATTGTTTTTGCTGAAACAGGGTTGTTCTTTTGTTTCTTCCTGCCCGGTGATTACCTGCTGTTTACAGCCGGAATGTTTTGCGGGCTAGGTTATCTTCACGCTTCGGTCTGGATGGTAATGGCCTGCATCCTTTGTGCCGCGGTGGCAGGAAACTATACCGGATACTATTCCGGAAAATACCTTGGTAATATGCTGATGAATCGAAAAGACGGACTTTTTTTCAAAAAGCAGTATATAACGAATACCGAAAAAGCATTTCAGCAATATGGCGGAAATGCACTGATAATAGGCCGCTTTCTCCCTGTTATCAGAACTTTTGCACCCATCCTCGCCGGAATGACCCGCATGGCTCCGCTGAAATTTGCAGTGTACAATGTTTCAGGTGCTGCTTTATGGGTGTTCAGCCTTTGTTTGCTTGGTTATTACCTTGGAAAGACCTATCCTCAGATCATCGATTATGTCGAGTACATCATTCTGGCTTTTATAGTTCTTACTTCTTTTGCCGTCGGAAAATCCCTGCTCAGTCTTGGAAAAAAACATGCCGGTGGAGGCAAAGATTCGGCCGAATGATGTAATATTGCCTTTATGCAGAAACCGGTATTGCTGATTCTGATTTCGTTTATAAGTTCTTTTACTGCTTTCGGAAGCAGTACGGATGTCAGGACTTCCTATACCAAAACCATGAAGTCCATTGGCATGAGGGATGGGGTAAAATTGTTTACCATCATCTATGAGCCCAGGGATAACAGCAGGAAATATCCCATTTTATTTTGCAGAACTCCTTATGGAATAGCTCCTTATGGGCCGGATGAATTCATGGAAAATCTTGGGCCCAACAAAAAGCTCCAGGACGAGGGCTATATTTTCGTTTACCAGGATGTCCGCGGAAAGTTTATGTCAGAGGGGCAATTTGTGGATGTCCGGCCTTTCAAAACCGTGAGGAACGGCCCGAAGGATATTGATGAAAGTACCGATGCCTGGGACAGCATTAGCTGGCTTTTGAAAAACATAAAGAACAATAACGGGAAAGTAGGTATGTGGGGAATTTCATACCCCGGATTTTACGCAGCGATGGGCGCGCTGAGCAAGCATCCTGCTCTGGTGGCAGTATCGCCTCAGGCGCCCGTTATGGATTGGTTTGCCGGTGACGACTTCCACCACAACGGCGCATTGTTTCTTCCCCATGCATTCAATTTCTTCTCTTCCTTTGGAAAAGTCAGGAATGCGCTAACCATCGAAAAAAATCCTCCTTTCCGCTATGAAACGGAAGATGCTTATCATTTCTACAGGCAACTCGGGCCACTTGAATTCGCCAATAAAAAATACCTCAACTACGAAATTCCTTTCTGGAATGATTTAATGGCGCATCCGGATTATGATGCTTTCTGGAAGGAGCGGAATCCGCTTCCGTATTTTGAAGGGCTTAAGGCAGCAACCCTGGTTGTTGGTGGGTTTAATGATGCGGAAAACCTGTATGGTGCCCTCAATCTGTACCGGGCAATCGAAAAAAACAATCCAAAGACGGATAATTACCTTGTGATGGGTCCCTGGAGTCACGGGCAATGGGCCCGCGATGACGGGCAGCAGCTTGGCCCCATCAGCTTTGAAAGCAAGACCTCCCTTTTCTACCGTAAGGAAGTAGAGTACGAATTTTTTCATTATTATCTGAAAGGTGATTCTGAGCTTGAGCTTCCGGAAGCCTATGTTTTCGAAACCGGTTCCAATGTCTGGAAGGCTTACAAGGAATGGCCTCCCAGAGAGTCTGAAGAAAAAGAACTGTTTTTTTATCCTTCCGGCGTACTATCCGGTACCCAGGCCGGTCTGCAGTCGAAAGACAGCTACGATGAATATATCTCTGATCCAGCCAGACCTGTTCCCTACATTGATTCAATCGGCATCCGGATGAACAAGTATTACATGGTCGGTGATCAGCGGTTTGCATCAAGAAGGACGGATGTCCTGGTTTATGAAACAGAACCGCTTACGGAAGATGTTACCGTGACCGGGCCTCTCAAGGCAGGTCTTTTCGTTTCATCCAGTACCGATGATGCCGATATGATTGTTAAATTGATTGATGTTTTTCCTGATTCAGAGCCAAGGAGGGAATCCGGCCCGCCTCTTGGCGGATATCAGCTTCTTGTGAGGGGAGATGTAATGCGGTCGAAGTACAGGAAGAGTCTTTCCACACCCGAGCCTCTCGTTGTGAACGACATCAATGAAATTAATTTCATCCTGAACGACGTGAATCACACTTTCAGGAAAGGGCACAAGATAATGGTTCAGGTACAAAGCAGCTGGTTTCCGCTTGTAGACCTTAATCCACAGAAGTTTACCAACATTTATGCTGCAACCAAAGAGGATTTTCAGAAGGCAAGAATAAAACTGTTCCACAACAGCCGCTTTCCCAGTCGCCTTGGTTACAGGCAGCTCAGGAAGTAAGGGGCAAATTCACCTGTTTGAATAACCAGGAGTCCCCGGCCTGTGAGATTACAGCCGGATATCCCAGTGCAAGCGGAAAAGCAGGACTTTGGTGACCGCAGGGCAAATCACAAAAAACCGGCTGCTCCGGATGAATTTTTTCCCGGAGCATATCAACGGGTTTCATCGGAAAGCTGTCTGCCGCACATTCACTGAAAGAGCCCAGCACGAACCCTGCTGCTTTTCTGAACTTGCCCGTCCGAAACAGCATGTCCAGCATGCGGTCAATTTTATGGTAGGTTTCCCCCACCTCTTCAATGAACACAATACAGCCATCAAAAAAGTGCACATCAAGTTCCTGTATGATGTAGCATAAGAGGCTCAGGTTTCCTCCCACCACAATTCCGGAAAGTTCTTCTGCTTGCGTTTCGGGGAAAGGGTTGCTTAGCTGATATTTCAGGGATGACCTTCTCATCAGAAAATCATTCTGCTTCATACAGGCAGGCAATTCCGGCAGTCGCGCATGATGCACTACCATAGGACCATGCATACTGGCAAATCCAAGTTCCTGTACACGGAGGTGAAGCAGGGTAATGTCGCTGAAGCCTGTCAGCCATTTGGGTTTGGCAAGAAAGCCACTGAAATCGAGATTTCTCGCAAAACGACCGCTTCCGTAGCCTCCTCTGCTGCAAATAATCATATCAGCTTCAGGATGATCCAGGGCCCATTGCAGGTCCTGAAGGCGTTCTTCATCGCTGCCGGCAAATTTGCCCCAGGATTTTGCTGAATTCGGGCCTGCCTCGATCCGGAATCCCATCCGCCGGAAGGATTCCATTCCGGCTTCCAATTCCTTTAAATCCGGTTGGTAGGAGGGGCTGACAACAAGGATAAGGCTGTCAGGCCTGAGGGATACAGGGTAATGCATTGGAGCAAGTTGCCGCGAAATTTCCGTTCTTCGCAGCTTTTCCCACCAATGTCTGCACTTGAAGGTTAAAGGATTCAATTTACGGGATGAGTGGGCTGCCGCAATCCGGAATTTTCTGCGCCACCTCAAACTGGAACGCTCTGGTTCCGTCAATACACGGATGGCTTATCAGCACGATGTGCGACTGCTTCACCATTACCTGTTTGGCAGCGGAATTGCCAACAATCCCGAGGGAGTTACTGCTGAGCATATCAGAGGCTTCCTTGAAGAATTAACGGAAACCGGAATTTCTGCCAGTTCTCAGGCCAGAATATTATCCGGCCTGAAAGCCTTTTTTTCATGGCTCCAACTGGAAGACAGAATCAAAGAAAGCCCCGCCGCCCTGATTCAGGGACCGGTTCTGGCCAGAAAATTACCTTCATTTCTGGAAGTGCATGAAATCGATAAAATTCTTCACAGCATTCCTGCCGATACCGGTCAGGGAATCCGGGACCGGATGATCATTGAACTCCTGTACGGATGCGGACTCCGTGTTTCAGAGTTAAGCCAGCTTCGGATAACGTCTTTGTATGCAGAAGCTTCCTTTCTTAAAGTAATTGGGAAAAACAACAAGGAGCGACTTGTACCAATAGGGGATGCGGCACTTCTTGCAGTGAAGGAATACCTTGATAAGGTGAGAAATTCAATAAAGGTAAACCCGGGACATACAGACTATCTCCTGCTCAACAAAGCCGGGAAAAACCTGAGCCGTATTTCCATTTTCAAGGCAGTTGTGAGTGCAGGCAAAATGGCCGGAATAAAAAAGGATATCAGTCCGCATACTTTCCGGCACAGCTTTGCTACTCACCTGTTGGAAGGCGGTGCCGATCTCAGGCTTATTCAGGAAATGCTGGGCCATGAAAGCATTACCACAACCGAAATTTACACCCATCTTGATCTGCAGTACCTTCAGCAGGTTATACGAGAATTTCATCCGAGAGCTGGTGCAAGGTCAAAGGAACAATAGTCTTCTTTTACCTTATCACACTCTCCGCACAAGAAATAAATAAATGAATAAACAATTGAATTTTAGCTTGTTAATAGAGTTAAATTCAGGATATACCATATATATGTAAAATATCAATAGAACAAAAAAGTTCGGAGCAGGTATTTGTGTTTAACCTATCTTCAACAAAAGTTAAACAAATATGACTTTACACAAAAACAAATTTCTCCCTGCCCTGGGTTTGTTCTTCGGAATCAGCATCCATGCTGTTCTGGGCCAGACTGCAAGAGTACAGGTTGTTCACAACTCGCCCAATGCTCCCGCAGTTGATGTATTTCTCGGAGCAACCAAGTTACTTCCCAATTTCACATTCCGCAGTGCTTCTCCATTCGTGGACGCTCCTGCCGGTGTTCCGATTCAGGTTCGTCTGAAACCTGCTTCTTCTTCGTCTGATACCAGCAGTCCGGTATTTTTCCGTACTTACACACTGGAATCCGGAAAAGGTTATTACCTGATAGCCAATGGTAATCTGCCGGGTGGAACCAATTCTGCCAATCCGGATAACATCCCGACTGGTTTTGATATTACCGTCATTCCCGATGCCAAGGAAACCGCTGCTGTGGCCGGTAACGCTGAACTGCGTATTTTTCATGGTGTAACGGATGCTCCTACGGTAGACATTAAGGCAGCGGGGGTTGGCACTCTTGTTGATAATGCTCCTTTCCGTGGTTTTTCGCCATACATTCCTGTACCGGCAGCTACTTACACCGTTCAGATAGCTCCGGCTTCCGGTTCGCCGGACCTGCTGGCCTACACTGCACCTCTTGGTGGACTTGCAGGAAAAACAGCACTTGTGCTTGCCTCAGGGTACTTTGACCCTTCCCAGAATCAGAATGGTCCGGCATTTGGCCTCTGGGCATTTACAACAACAGGTGAGTCCATTCAGCTTCCGACGGCCACTTCGCGTGTTCAGGTTGTACACAATTCACCCAATGCTCCTGCAGTTGATGTATTTCTCGGAGCAACCAAGTTGCTTCCCAATTTCACATTCCGCAGTGCTTCTCCTTTCGTAGACGCTCCTGCCGGTGTTCCGATTCAGGTTCGTCTGAAACCTGCTTCTGCATCATCTGATACCAGCAATCCTGTATTTTTCCGCACTTACACTCTGGAGAATGGCAAAGGATATTATCTGATAGCCAATGGTAATCTGCCCGGTGGTACCAATTCAGCCAATCCTGATAACATCCCGACTGGTTTCGACATTACCGTCATTCCTGATGCCAAGGAAACCGCTGCTGAGGCCGGTAACGCTGAACTGCGTATTTTTCATGGTGTGACGGACGCTCCGACAGTGGACATCAAAGCACAGGGTGTAGCAACTCTGGTTGATAATGCTCCTTTCCGCGGATTTTCCCCATACATACCCGTACCCGCCGCTACCTACACAGTTCAGATTTCTCCGGCTTCCGGATCACCCAATCTGCTGGCCTATGCTGCACCTCTTGGTGGACTGGCAGGAAAAACTGCGCTGGTCCTTGCATCCGGTTATTTCGACCCTTCACAGAATCAGAATGGCCCTGCCTTCGGCATCTGGGCTTTCACCACGACCGGCGATGCCATCCAGCTTCCTTCCGCCACTTCGCGTGTTCAGATTGTACACAATTGCGCTAATGCTCCGGCAGTAGATATTTTCGTGAATGGTGCCAAAGCTGTTCCTGGTCTTAATTTCAGAAAAGCTACTCCCTTCGTAAGCCTTCCTGCAGGTGTTCCTCTTACGGTAGCCATTAAGGCTGCTTCAGCCAGCAGTGATACTTCAAACCCTGCTTTCAGACAAACCTATGAGCTTAGCGGTACAGAATCTTATTCCCTTGTTGCTACAGGTCTTCTTAATACACAGGGATTTGCCGCCAATCCGAATGGAATCGCAACCGGTTTTGATATAACTGTAATGCCCGGAGCCAGAGAAGTTTCTTCTACTGCAGCTACTTCCAACAATGCAGATGTGAGAGTACTTCATGCTGTAACGGATGCTCCTTTTGTTGATGTTCGTGTACAGGCTGGTCCTACACTGGTGAACAATGCCGGATTCCGCAACTTTACGCCGTACATTTCGGCTCCCAATTCCGATCTTGTACTCGAAGTAACCGATTCTGCCCAGACTGCTGTAGTTGCGGCATTTACTGCTCCTCTTTCAGCTTTTTCTGACAGTGCCCTAGTTGTGATGGCTTCAGGTTTCCTTACTCCGTCTGCCAACCAGGATGGTCCTGCTTTCGGATTACTGGCTGTAACAGCATCCGGAAATGCTGAGCTCCTGCCAGTTGTAACCTCAGTTGGAAGCATTTCCAGAATGAACAATCTTTTGGTGTTTCCAAATCCGGGAAGGAACAACATCAGCTTTATGATGCCTTCAGGTAAAACAGCTAAGGACATTAAAGTATTTTCGATGATGGGCAAGCTGCAGGATGTTTCTGCCACTGCCAATGGAAGCCGGGTTACCATGAAAGGAAATCTTCCTGCCGGTATGTATCGTCTGGAAGTAAAGGCTTCCGATGATTCGGTTTACGCATCCACATTTTTGGTAGAATAGTTTGAGGATTTAATCTGTTCTGTAATAGTGCAGACAGAAAACCAGCAGCTCCTCCGTAATCCGGAGGAGCTGTTTTTTTGCGGCGGTTTGATTTAATATGAAGTCTTATCCGACGGATACCTTATTTTTGTACAGCATTCTGTAAATTGAATACGCATTACATATTTTTAAGAAAGCCGGCATTTTATCTCACACTGCTCAGTGCTCTTCTTCTTTTTTCCTGCGGTAGCCGGAAAAAGAAAAGTAAGAATCCCTATGCATTCAGCGCCACAACCGATTTTTACAATGCTGAAAAGTATGAATCCCCAAAAAAGAAGCGCGACCGTTACTTGTACGCCTACGATATGAAAAAAGTGCTGTATGGAAATGCCTGCGTTACCGAAGTCACCAAGTCCTTCGGGTTCGAGTATATTCCGGCATTTGACTCACCGGATGAGCCCAGGAATGACCTCGCCATCTGGGCTCATAATTTCACCACTTCGGTGGCCATTGCCTTTCGGCATGGAATATTCTGGAAGAGAAAACTGAAAAAGAAAATTCGGTTTTGTGCCGAAACATCGGGTGATTTCAATGGATAAAGACCAGTCAGCAAAGGAAACGCATGAAGCAGGTGCTGATACTGGTACCGCCTTTTCCATGTTTACGCATCCGGAAAAAACCGTCCCCAATATCTTCCGGTCAAAGAAGCCCTTTCTGATTGCCGGCCCTTGCAGTGCTGAAAGCGAGGAGCAGGTGCTTGAAACAGCAAGGGCTCTGGCATTGATTCCCGGAATTATTGGCATGAGGGCAGGCTGCTGGAAACCCAGAACGCGCCCCAATGCTTTTGAAGGACACGGTGAAAAAGCCCTCGGCTGGCTCCGAATGGCCGCGAAAGAAACCGGCCTCATGGTTTGTACTGAAGTTGCCAATGCGGCTCACGCAGAACAGGCACTCAAAGCAGGCATTGATATGGTCTGGATTGGCGCAAGAAGTACCGTTAATCCCTTTTCTGTACAGGAGATTTCAGAGGCCCTGCGCGGAAGCAGTATTCCGGTGATGGTAAAAAATCCGGTAAATCCTGATCTTTCCCTATGGATTGGCGCTGTTGAAAGGCTTCAGAATTCTGGAGTAAGTCAGATTGCTGCCATTCACAGAGGATTTTCCACCTACGGGAAATCGCAGTACCGCAATGCGCCGGAGTGGGCCATTCCCATTGAATTCCGCCGCCAGAAACCTGAGATTCCGTTGATTTGCGATCCCAGCCACATCGCAGGAAAGCGTAGTCTGATCAGCCATATTGCCCAGAAAGCCCTGGATCTGGATTATGCCGGCCTTATGATTGAAAGTCATCCTGAGCCGGATGAAGCACTCAGTGACCCACGGCAGCAGCTGAAGCCGGAAGACCTTGCCATCCTTCTAAAAGAACTGCATTATTCCTGCAGTATGGATGAAAAAAGCGGATTCCGTGAAATGCTGGATCTTCTCCGGAATAAAATTGATACACTGGACAGACAGCTTCTGGAAACGCTGGCCGAACGGATGGAAGTGGTGAGTGAAATAGCCGCGATGAAAAAACAAATCGGCATGTCTGTTCTTCAAATGGACCGATGGTCCGGCATCTTTGAAACCAGGACCGAAAACGGACTTCAGTTGGGATTGAGCGAGGACCTTATCCGGAGACTGATTGAACTTGTGCATCTGGAATCCATTGCCCTGCAGGAAAAAATCATCCGGGGAAAATCTTAGGGACTTAGCCGTTCTATCCCGCTTTGCTCCACCTTGTAAACCGGGGTAAACTGGTTTTCTGGTATTCCTTTTTCATACCGGTATTTGCCAAACACGGGAGAAGGCAAATCCCCTTCAAAGCTGAATTGTTCCTTCGAATGGGAGTACCAGAGCCGGGAAAGCATCATAACCAGATCAAAGCCCTTCCAGGCCGGCCATCCGGGAGGATTTCCCCAGCGGGCAATGAAATTGCTCTCCCGGGATTTTCTTACCTCTCCTTCCTGCCAGGGCAAATCCGGATTGATGAAATAAAAGGGAAGTCCGGCATATTCATCTAGCTCGGCATTGGATGCCTCAAGCCACTTGCCGGAGATCAGAACAGGAAACTTACCCTGAATAACCCCATAAGCCGACAACAACTGCAGCCTTACCATATTCTCATTGTTGGGAACAAATAGATGAGAAACAGAATCAAGTCCGGATTCGGCAATGTAGCGGCTGAGATTGGCTGCCGAGTTTTTTCCTACTTTTCTGAAAAGAACTACCTCCTTTCCGTTTTCAAGGCAGATTCGCCGGTAGGTCTCTGCCAGAATGGAATCTGTTCTTTCGGTACCATAAATAATTCCGGCCCGGTTGCCCGCAGCTTTTTCACGCATGAAGGCAAATCCATTTTGTGCTATGGCCTCAAGACCGGCCTGCTGCGAAAAGAATCGGTCTGAAGTTCCCTTTACATACCCCTGCGTAAGGACATTCATCACCGGGATTTTCTTTTGGTTTGCCAGAGAATCCATCACTGGAATCAGAGACTGGCGCATGGGGCCAACCATTAGGTCAAGTCCATCCAGACAGCCCTCCCGGGAAATCCTGAGGAATTCGGCCGCTGCATTGCGGTGATCAAAGACATGAAATTCGATCCCGGAATCAAGGGCTGTGCACATTTCATTGGCAAGCACCATTCCTTTATAAAACTCAAGTGCTGTTTCAGATCTTGATTTTCCATCCTTATCCGGACTGAGCGGAAGAAATATTCCGATGCGCGGAATCCTTTTCCCTGCAGAATCCGGCGGGCTTGAGTGGTGGTGAAAACCGGATGCATGACTGTGAAATAGTCCTGAACCAAATAAAGTCAGGAATAAGAAAATGGCCCGGATTTCAGTCAAGGTCCTTTCTCATTTCCCGGGCAAGATCCCGCTCCTTGATGCTTTCCCGCTTATCGTGCATCTTTTTCCCCTTTGCCAGGGCAATTTCCACCTTGCAGCGTCCTTTCTCATCGATAAAGAGGCGAAGCAGTGCAATGGTGAGTCCCTTTTCCTCCATTCTGGCCTGCCATTTGTTCAGCTCCCGGCGTTTGAGCAGCAATTTTCTGTCGCGCTTGGGCAGGGGATTGTTGTAGGTGCCGTATTCGTAGGGTGCGATGTGAAGGTTTACCAGAAAAAGTTCATTGCCCCTGAACTGGCAGAAGCTGTCCTGCAGCGTAACTTTCTGCTGCCGTACTGATTTTATTTCGGTACCCGTAAGCACAATTCCGGCCGTTAGCGTATCCAGAATTTCAAATTCAAAGGAAGCCTGCCGGTTTCGGATGTTTACTGTGGCTGAAATCTTGTCTTTCATCGGATGGCTTCCCATTGGGCTGTCCTGCAAAACTGCAAAATTCAACCGGTTTTCATGAAAAAAGCTATGTCTTGTGCTTAGCTTTGGGGCCATTTTTCCTCATGAAACCAAAAAACCTGCTTGTCTTTCTGGGCACCTGCCTTGGCAGTTTTTTATTGCTTGGTCTGGCATTTCCGGATGATCTGGTTTTTGGGGAGATGAAATTCCGTTTTTTTCACTTTCAGGAGATAAATGAAAAATTGCCGGAACAAGAGGTTCAGAAAAAAATCGACCCGGCATCCCTGATCCGCCTGCAGAAAAAGGCTGAGAACCTGGTTAAATCGGATTCTGTGCTGTCGGAAACCTTGCCGGCAGAACCAGAGCCGGAAGATACCGGGATGGAGGAGGAAAGCAGCTTTCGGATTGATTCTTCCACGGCCATCCAGTATCCGGCAGGCGACAGCACCATCCTGCAGGGTCTTTTCAGAGGCATGGACTCAGCCCGCGCCAAAGGGGAGACTGTGCGGATTCTGCACATAGGTGATTCTCAGATTGAAGGAGACCGGATTTCCGGTTATCTGCGGCAGCGTCTCCAGCAGCGCTATGGCGGCTGCGGACCCGGTTTCATTCCATTTTCGGAAGAAGAGCCATCGAGGCTATACCTGAAGAGCAGTGGTTTTGCCAAAACAGAGAAATTTCAGCTTCTGGGAAAAGGAAGAAAAGGCCTCCACAACCGGTATTCACTTTTTCACACCTACTTCCGGCTGAAGACGGATTCTTCCGGTAATTCCCGTGCCGGATTCAGCTACCGGCTCAATAAACAGGGATACAAACGCAATTCATACTTTGAGACCGCAACGCTGCTTACCAGAAACCGCGATTCTTACCTGAATGTACAAAGCAGGACATTTTCAAGGCAGTTCAAACCCTCCGATTCCCTGCGTTTGAGCAGCTGGAACATGAGCGGTCCATCCAGTGAATTTTCTTTTTCCCTGAATACAGGTCCTACCACAGACCTTTTCGGATTATGCCTGGACTGTAAAGCAGGCGTGGCGGTAGACAACATTCCGCTGCGCGGGAGTTCCGGTCTGGAACTCCTCAAAATCAAACCTGCATTTCTGCAGGAACAGATCAGGAGACTGAATACAAGGCTTATCATCCTGCAGTTCGGGGTGAATGTGGTGCCCTACGAAGCTCACTCGTATTCCTGGTATGAAAATTCTCTGGTAAAAATCATTCAGACGCTGAAGAAATCATCGCCCGGAATTCAGGTATTGGTTATTGGTGTGTCTGATATGGCCAGAAAAAAAGAGGGTCGCTGGGCTAGTTTTGAAACCATTCCGGCCGTTATTCATGCACAGAAAAGAGCCTGTGCAAGAACAAATTCTGCCTTTTGGGATATGCAACAGGCGATGGGAGGGAAAAATGCTATTCTTGCGTGGGCGAAAACCAATCCTCCCCTGGCCGGAAAAGACATGATTCACCTCACTCCGAAAGGTGCACAGGTGGCCGGGGAGTTTTTGTATCGTGCAATTTTGAACGAAATAAGGTAGGCAAATCGTATGAATCACCCCGAAAGCCAGAGCATTCCCGGTCGCTTTACAGAAAAGCCGGTTTCGCTGTGGTGGCAATGGCTGGCAGCAGCATTATCCTCTTTTGGATATTTTGCAGTAGTGCTGCTGATTTTTAATGTGATTCAGCCAGATCTTGACGAGCATATTGTCATTTCCGAAGGGATGTGGAAGAATGGAAAGGTGCCTGCACATCCCGTTTTTTACACCCTGATTCAGGCGCTGTCTTTTTTTTCCAATGATTTCCAACTCGAGCTGATTGCGGCATTCCTGATTTTCGGTACTGCTCAGACCATGAAGATTATCATGGCCGGCAAACTGGTGGAAACGGTCTCTGGAAAAAAACTGAACCTTATTGCGTTTTTGGCCGTGTTCATCAGCTGCTGGATGATAACCCCGGGGATATTCGAAGATAAATTCATTGTAAACCAGATTGTTCCAAATTTTCTCCATAATGGAACCCTGCTGATTTCGATTCCTTTTTACCTCTGGATGATTCGGAAAATGTACCTGCTTGTTGAGCAGGAAGATTCAGGCAGCATCCGGCAAATCCTGTATTCCGGAATTCTTGCCGGGCTTTGCAAGCCGAGTTTTTTGTTTTGCATCATTCCTGTTTTTCCGCTGTATGTGTATTTTCGGAGAGGTATTTCCTACACGCTGTTGCAGGCACTGCAGGTTGCCCTGATTTTTGCTTTTCTGATCATCGGACAAAGCCTTTATCTGAGGCTTAATCCGCCAAATTACATCACTGCCTTCAAAATTAAGTTTTTGCCCTTCTATCAATATGGAAGTTTCAGCCAGCATGTTAAGGTGCTGCTTTACAGCCTTTCGGTACCGGCTTTGCTGTTTGTATTTGGCAGAAAGGAAATGAGAATTGCATTCCTGTATTTTCTTGGAGCCTGTCATTTCTTTGGTTTGCTTATCGCATTTACACTGGTAGACACCATAAACGGGATAAAATTCAACAATATGACCTGGCAAACCTCTGTCACGCTGCTCTTGTTGCTGGTGTTGACTTCAGGAATCTTTTTCCAGTCTGAGCGCATTGTCCGGCCCGTAAAACTACTAATGTTCACCGTTCTACTGGCTTGTCTCGCTTACACCGGCTGGTATTCCTTTCAGGTAATCGTTTATAGAAATTTTTTCCTCTGATGAAAATACTGATAACGGGCGCCAACGGACTGCTGGGTCAAAAGCTCGCAGCACTTGCAGGATTAAAATCCGATGTTCATCTTCTGGCCACCGGCAGAGGCCCTTGCAGAATTCTGGACTTACCCGGGAATGCCGTTTACCAGACCTGCGATATTTCACAAGCTGAAGAAATATCTTCCAGCTGTCTGGAATTCAGACCAGATGTGGTTATTCATACCGCCGCCATGACCAACGTGGATGAATGTGAATTAAACCGCGAAGCATGCCGGATTCAGAATGTGGAGGCAGTTAAAAATGTGATTGCAGCCTGTGAAAAAACCGGTTCGCATTTAATTCACCTCTCTACGGATTTTATTTTCGATGGTGAAGGTGGTCCTTATGATGAGACGGCGAAACCAAATCCGATAAGCATTTACGGACAGAGCAAGCTGGATGCTGAAAACCTGGTCAAGGCAGCCTCTTGCCCCTGGAGCATCGTGCGTACGGTCCTTGTTTACGGCATTGCACCCGGCCTGAGCAGAAGCAATATCATTTTATGGGTAAAGGCAAGCCTGGAGCAGGGAAAGGAAATTCAGGTAGTGGATGATCAGTTCAGAACGCCTACACTGGCTGAAGACCTGGCAGCCGGCTGTCTGCTGATTGCGGAAAAAAAAGCCACCGGAATATTCAACATTTCTGGCAAGGACTTTTTAACGCCCTACGAAATGGCCATGGAGACAGCAGACTATTTCGGGCTGGATAAAACCCTGATCAGAAAGGCAAGTGCGGCCACCTTTTCGCAGCCGGCCAGAAGGCCGCCCAGAACGGGATTCATAATTTCAAAAGCTGAGAATATCCTCGGCTACAAGCCGCATTCCTTCAGTGAGGGAATTGCCATTCTGAGCAGCCAAATCTAAACCCTTTTTACGCCTGCTTTCGGCTTAGGAAACCGTTTCTTCCACCGAGCTGCGGACGATGGCTGAAATCCGGTCCACATCCGAATCGGCAAGTGCGTAGTATAATGGAAGGCAAAGAATTCTGGATGCAATATCCTCCGAAACCGGCGCCGGCTGATAGGATACAATTTTCGTATAGGTATTCACCGAAGGATAAAAATACCTGCGCGGGAAAATCTGCTGTTCTGTAAGCGCTTTTTCTGTTTTGAGAAGTTGCGCTTCGGAATCCAGGATTACAGGGAAATACGAATAATTGGGTTCTCCATTTCGGATGACCTGAAAGTGGATTCCGGGCAAGCCATTTAATGAATCTTTGTAGCGAAGGTATTTTCGCTTTCTGTCTGCCAGCACGGCATCGTAATACTTCAGATTTGCCAGCCCAAGTGCCGCATGTACTTCGGTTAGTTTTCCGTTAAAACCATCTTCCACCACATCCTTCGCATCGTTGTGCCCGAAAAACCGGATTCTTTTCAGCTTCTGGTCCAGTTCGGCGCTCCGCGTAGTACAGGCACCTCCTTCGGCGGTATTCAAAAGCTTGGTAGCGTGCAGACTGGTTGCCGATATGTCGCCAAAATTCAATAGGCTTTCCCCTTTCCAGTAGGATCCCACGGCATGGGCAGCATCGTAAATCACTTTAAGATTATGCTTTTTTGCAATGCGTTCAATTTCTTCTACTTCGCAGGGATTTCCGAAAACATGCACCGGCATAATGGCAACGGTTTTCGGGGTAATCAGGGATTCAATTTTCGCAGGATCCATATTCAGCGTATCCGGATCGATGTCGCAGAAAACCGGCTCGCAGCCTTCCCATTTGATGGCACTTACGGTGGCTACCCATGTAAATGGGGTAGTGATGATTTCACCCTTCAGCTCCAGCGCACGGATGGCCATCTGTATGGCAATGGTGCCATTTGATACCACCGTCATATATGGGTTACCCAGCTTTTGCATGAGGTCTTTCTCCAGTTGCTGCACCAGAGGGCCATTGTGGGTTAATATTCCCCTTTCCCATACGCCTTTCAGCAAATCCGTAAATTCCTCCAGCGGCGCCAGCGATGGCTGGGTAACAAAAATGGCTTTATTCTGACTCATATAATCCGTTTTTAGAAAGCGAAAAAAAATCAGGGACAAGGCTGTTTTCCGGAACAAGCGCATTTCCCCCTATTGAAATATGGGATGCAAGATGGCTGAAATGTCCGATTTTTGCATTATGTCCGATCCGGTTGAAACCATACAGACATACGAAATCCCCGACTTCAGCTTCGGCAGATACAGAATTGAATGGAGCAAGAATGACGCCTTCTCCGATTTTAGCCGTTTCTGAAATACGGTTTTCCGGATGAATCACGGCAAAAAAACGGTTTGAAACCGCTCGCAACTTTTTTACCATATCTGCTTTTGCCACCGGATCTGCAAGTGCGATGACCATGTAATCCTGCTCTTCAGGAGAATATTCCTGTGGGTTTCCGAGAATAGGTAGATTCCTGAATGAGTTGTTAATAGACCGGTCGTCCAAAAATCCTCTGATGGTGAAATCTGTTCCGAAACCCGGCATCAGGCTGATCCACTCGGCTACCTCTCTGCCAAATCCCAGTCCGTTTATGATTACAAGCTGTTTCATAAGAGATGATGAATCTCTGCCATCTCCCGGCAATCATGAAGCAGGGATGCCTGCAACAGAATCTCCCGGTAATCCGGCTCAAAATCACCCGCCTGAATTTGAGTAACCATACCTGCCAGCAAATTGGCGAAGTGATTATCCGGTTCAATTTCAATGTGCTCCGTATTTCCCTGAAACTCGAGGCTGATCTGCGGCTTTACACCCGGACCGGCTGTGAAAATACGGTTAGCACTGAGTTTTCCTTTGCTGCCCCAGACTTCCAGGTTGCACTGATAGAAATGGTCAAAACCGAAGGCCGTCTCCACCACCACACCACCGGGGGCGGTCATGAAGATACCGCCGTGCAAATCCACACCCCTGACAGTGTCAAAATTCATGGAACAGGCCTTTATCTTAACTTGCTCACCGAGAAGAAGATTTGCCACCTTTACCGTATAAGCGCCGGCATCGAGCAATGCCCCACCGCCAAGTTCACTGGAGTACCGGATGTTGGAGGCATCCGGAAAGGGCGGAAATCCAAAAGAAGAGCGGATGCAGCGGATTTCTCCCAGCCGGCCGCTTGCCAGAATTTCCTTCAGTACCGAAAATTGCCGGTGCCAGGCAAACATGAAATTTTCCCGGACGAGAAGTCTCTTTTTTCTGGCAGCGTTTACAATGGTTTCAGCCTCAGCAAGATTACAGGCCAGCGATTTTTCCAGCAGCACATGCTTCCCGGCTTCAAGACAGCGGACAGCCCACTCCAGATGAAGGGCGGTAGGAAGCGGCATGTAAATCAGGTTGATGTCCGGTGAGTCTGCCAGCTCTTCGTATGTGTAAACCGGTCTGGCATCAAAGCGGGAAGCGAAGCGGTCGGCTTTCTCAGGGTCTCGGCTTGCGATGGAATGCAGCATCAAGCCGGGTGTCTGAAGGATGGCCGGAATGACCATTCTTTCTGCGATGGAAGCACAGCCCATCACGCCGACCCGCAAGGGATTTTGAATCATGTGAACGAAACGGCCGAAATCAGACTTCTGGCCTGGATGTTTAAAAAGTTGTTGAATTTAAGAAAAGTCTTCAGCTGGTTAAGGGTAAGCCAGCAAAAGTTCTCCGGTACTTCCACCGGAAAATCATCGCCGGCTTTCAGAATCATATTGCGGTTTTGTTCCCGGTAAAAGCGACCGCCTTCTTCAGACTGCAGTGTATCCACAATCAAATCCTCTTTCTTAGCCTCCAGAAAAAGGTCTAGAAACTCCGGCTTTTTCACCCCTTCATGGCGATAGTTACCGGTAAGACACTGAACAGTAGGGGCCATTTCGATGATGTCGTGATTGCCGCATTCCAGTTTTGCCTGTACCAGAAAATGGATGATGCCATTTATTTCTTTTACGAGAAAGCCACAGATTCCTTCCTGGGTTGGCTGAACAAGCGGCTGGTTCCAGACCTTCACTTCGCGGTTTTCAATTTCTACTTCCACGGGGATGATCTTAAAATACTTCCCGTCTTTGTGGCTGATTTCCTCATCGCTTATTGACCAGGATTTTACGCCTGCCAAGGGCACTTTTTCCACCCGGAGGTCGTATTGGCTTTTCATTCCGGTAAGCCAGGACAGGATATCGTCAAAACTATGAAGCGCATCCTGGTTGTTGAGGCATGAGCGCAGGAACTTTGATCCGTCGGACTCCCTTTCCCTGGATAACATTCCGGAATAAAATTCTACGATTTCCGGACTATAATCACCGAATGGAATTCCGGAAATAACCGTGCGGGTATCCATGTTCACAATGTTGTCGAATCCGATCAGGCGGATAATTTGCCCCAGGGTAAGCCAGACAAAATTTTCGTAAAGTGGAATATCCTCCTCAACCTGAATGATGATGTTCCGGTTGCGCTTTCTTAGGAACCGGGCGCCCTGTTCCGACTGGAGCTGATCAAGCAGAACCGATTTCCGGGGATCTAGGAAATACTCCAGATATTTGGGCTTTGTGCCTTTATGAACCAGGGTATAATTGCTTTTGGTGGCCTGAAGCGTGGGGGAGAGCTGGACATTATTGACATTACCGGGTTCAATTTTAGCCTGCATCAGGAAATGCAGAACACCTCCGATATCGCGGACGATTATGCCCAGTATTCCGATTTCGGGCTGGTTGATGATGGGTTGTTCCCACTCTGAGACCCCTCCCCAGTTGGTATGTACCCGGATGCCGTCGATGGAAAAAAAACTGCCGGATACATGCCGCAGATTCTGCAGTTTCCCATCAAAAATCCACTGATCGAGTTGGTTGAAGCCTGTCCTCCGGATGTGCACCCTTACTGCCTCATTTTGCTTCCGAAGCCAGTCAAGAATTTTCGGAATGGAGTTGTTTTCCGGATCTGCAGCCAGGGCTGAGCGCAGGAATTCGCGGGCAATGTTGGATTTCTGTTTCGAAGGCAGCGACATAGAAGCGGTTGCCGGCAATTTCCGGCACAGCAAATCTCATAAAATTATTCAAATCATGAATATTATTAGCCACGGGGATCTGCCAACCGGCTACAGGCTAACCATAATAGTCATAGCCCGGGCTTATTTTTTCCAGCGCTCCAGTTTTGGAATTGCTCTGGTTGCCAGCCAGGCAAAAATGCCGTTTATGCCGTCCTTTTTCATTTCCTGTATGCAAAAACGCTGCATCTTTTCGGCCGTATCTACTTCCGGCGGAGTCAGGAAGGTACCATTTTCATAGCACATCGAGCAGTACTTTGGGCTGAGGGATCCATCCTTTTCCGTGCCGCCACCTTTTTTGTCTTTGTGGAGAGGAAAGCCACAGCTCTGGCAGAAACGATAGGGCTTTTCAGGCATTATTTTTCAAGTGATAAATCCCGGATTTCATCGGGAATCCGGATGCTTAAATATAAAAAGCAGGGATTTTTCCGGAACCCGTACGAACGCAGACCGGAAGGAGATTTTTGTCAGAATTGTTTCCTTCCATGAGCGTTTGCCGGAGCTTAAAAAACAAAACCTTAAAATTTGATTCAGAAGTAAAAACGCTAAAAAATCAACCTGTTCATCTGCGGGTTAAAAAGGTATTTCTGTTTTAAAACTTTTGTGCGATACCAACGGTATAGGAATTTGCCTTGTTCCTTATGTATGAAAATAATTCCGGTTGATTTCCGCTCACATTTGTAAGCCCACGGATGATATTAATGTCTGTTTTTATTGCGAAATTTTCTGTTGGAAAAAAAACGACCCCTGTTCCGGCCTCCCAAAAAATATCGAATCGCCTTATTTGCTGAACGGGTTCTATTCTGCTCATTGATTGTCCATAGCCAACGGAGCCTCCTGAAAAAAGCGCCGGTGAAAAACCTGAATTCAGGTAGATGCTGATGTTTTTTTTCTGTATTAAATCAAATCCAAGGATTACAGGGGTTGAAAGGTAAAATAAATTATACCGGACAATGGAGAAAAATTTTGTTCCCATATTACTGCTGCGGAAGTTCAATTCGATACTGAATTTTTTGCTCACATATTTTTGAAAAAATAATGATGCAGAAATGCCAAATTTATTGTCCTTGTAATCATCAGCACCGGTAATACCAGGATTAAATACTGTAATAAGGTCTGAATCGACAATGCCCGCCTTAAGGCCAATCAGTGTCTGTGCAGGAACATTAAATTGAAAAATAAGAATAAAATAAAGAACAGAAATTAATTGCCTGCCATTCAGAGAAATTATCATTTTTTAAATATTCCGGGTAAAATTATTGACTATAAAAAATAACAACAAAATCAATTACAACTTCACAGCAACCCCCAGATTAAAAAAAAGTGCCTTGTTTTTAATTAATAATTCCTGATTATCACTGTCTTCGTCTAAATTAACATTGAGCAGACCCTTTACATAATTTACATCCGCGCGCAAGGCAACTTTGTCTGAAGGCATAAACTGTAAACCTGCACCCGATTGCCAGAATGCATCTAAGGAAAAAATATCTTCGCCCGGGCCTAATTTTTCTGTGTCCGCATCATCTATTATTTCACCGGAAACCATGAGGCCTGGAGCAATCCCACTGTGGAGATTAAGAGTGATTTTTTCTTGCTGAAAGACATCAAAATAAAGGGAAACCGGAATTGAAAAATAATTAAAGTTCAGCCGGAGAATATCTTGCTGTCTTGAGCCAACCTGAATGTTAGAACCCAAGGCGGCATATTGCGCATCAAACTCCAGGCTTAGTCTTTTTGTAACATAGGTTCGAAGACTAAGGGAAGTACAAAAACCGGTTTTAAATTTCGGAGAATATTCTTTGAAATCGTTGACTGAAATATCCAGATTGGACTGCACTATGCCGAAATTAATTCCCAGATAAGATTGGCCGAAAATTGGGTGCTGGAGGATGAGATGGAATGCAAGAATTGCAAGGGATATTTTGAACTTCATAGTAGGATTTAATTAAATAAAGAGGGATATATTTTGGTATAAATGTATGAGTAAATTCCAATCCAGGAAAGACAAGTGCAAATAGCTGGAGCAATTTAGAATAACCTAGAAGGTTTTAAAAACCTTCTAGGTTTGATTTTGCGGTTACGGGGCGAGTACGATTTTCTTCACCTCGGTGATGTGCCCCTGCGGGTTGATGAGAAACAAAAAACCTCGAAGGTTTTAGAAACCTTCGAGGTTTGAATGACCGCGCACCGTAGAGACGCAACATGTTGCGTCTCTACGGTGCCAGCACGATTTTCTTTACTTCCTGAATGTTGTTTTGTGCATCAAGCAGGTACAGGAAATAGGTACCATAACCGCCCCAGTTACTAAAGTCCAGCGTTTGCTGTTGCTGGTTGAACATCACATCTCCGAGGTTGGGCACAGCCTGACCCTGAATGTTGGTTACCCTGAATTTCCATCCCTGCATAAGCGCCAGATTACCGGCATCGATGGTAATGGCCGTTGCTCCTTCTGCCGGATTCGGCCATACCTTCACGGTATTGGCATAAGTGACCGGATTCCATGAAGTAATTGTTGTATGAATTAACAGTGTATCCGTTACCGTAATAATCTGCCTGCAGATGTTCTGGTAATAGAGCTGGGTGATTTCGCTCTGGCTCAAAATACGATTCCAAACGCCAAAGTCATCAATCATTCCACGCCATTCTTCTACGCTATTGAATGCTGGTGACTGGCCTTTACCAATCCATAATTTCCTTAAGCCGGGAAAGAACGAAGCATCAGGATTGTAGGTTGAACTATCAAGGACACCATTTTTATACACAAAAAGGCTGTCCTTTTCATTATCGTAAATGCAGGTAAAATTAACCCACAGCTCAGGAGGTGTATCGGAACCTGTACATTGAGGATTATCTCCCATTTGATACCAGTATTTTCTTGGATTACTTCCAAATATTAAAAATCTACCCTTACTATTGAATGAGCTTTGGTTTCTGTCATCAAATACTGTGTAAGATTCTACGCGGCCGGAATCTGGAATAACATAGGCCCAAAAATTCACAGTGTAGCTTTGATTTTGAGCTGGGAGCACTGGTGGTAATTCAATAAAGTCATCCACACCATCAAAACTATACGCCTTCCCCGCATTCCCAAACCGGTCGGTGGTAAGCGTAGCACCGTTTACCGTGCCGTTGTTTCCATTTCCGCTTTCATCATTGGCATTGCCGCAGAAGGGCCAGTAGCCTACCAGGCCCTGCAGCAGGGAGCCGGAGAGATCGGGGCAGTTGGTGCTTACTGCATTGCAGCTGTTGTCTTCGTTTACGGTAAGGGTCTGGTTTACCGCTACATTGGTGAGTACGGTGGTTTGCCCGCTGGGCCATTTCACCACCAGCGAATCGATGATGCCGGCGTTGCCCAGGCCGAAGTGAATGAGTTGGGATTGGGGAATGGTAATATTGTACCAGGCTGGAGTTGGCTGATTGATTCGGTAAAATCTGGAATTTCCTGCCTTTGCCATTATTTCAGCATAGAAACCATCTTTACCTGACTGGCAGCCATTAAGCTTTATCTTTAGCCATTTGTTGGAGGATGGAGAATTGTTTTTCATGAAAAATGCAGTCTGAGGATTTCCATCATCAATACTTCCAAAAAAATCGAGATCCCCATCATTATCAAAGTCAAAGAAATTTGCGTTTGGTACTCTGTTGGCTCCATTAAAATTTGCACCTGTCCTTAGTCGTGCACCCAATGCTGCTCCCTGTTCTGAAAAAACACCATTGTCGTTTCTAAAAAACAGACTTCCGTTACAACCGCCAAATCCCCAACTAGTATTAAAATAATCTAAATCCCCATCATTGTCAAAATCAGCTTCTGTCGGCGGATATTGGTAACATGAGCCGGAAGAAAAACCTAGTGAAGTTGAAGCGTCGGTAAAAATTCCAGCACCATTATTTTTTATTACGGGCAGGAACAAGGATGAGTTAGAAGCAAAATCTGGTTTGCCAGCCATTAGGTCAAATTTTCCATCCTGATTAAAATCCGTGATGTAGGGATGAAATCCATCGCCGGCAAATTTGATTGGAGAGATGGTTGGGACCTCTGTGAAAACACCATTATTATTTTGGTAGGTTTTGGTATCATGATAATAATAGCCACCTCCAGGAAATGGTATAGTCGTACTTTGTGGAATCATAAATAAATCAAGATCTCTATCCTGATCATAATCGAAAAACTGGAAGTTCGGCACCTGATTCAGCGGAAATGAAACCAGAGTAATCATGGTTGAAGTCGCACCTGTTCCAAATTCATTTTTCAGGTAAACAATTTCATTGGCCGTTGCCGTTTGCCTTGTGAATGCAATATCCATTTTGCCATCTTTGTTTACATCGGCAGTCCGGATTATGAGCGGTTGCTGAACCTGACTCATCGAAAATCCGGATGAACTTGTCTGATCTGAGAAACTACCAGTCGCACTTCCACACATAACGCGAATCCGGGAACCAGCTTCAATTGTAGTAAAGTCCTGAAAGCCATCATTGTTCATATCGGCTGCAAAAACCCACCAAAGGCTATCGATTTCGGGAATTGAAGATTGAGATGTAACATCACTAAAAGATCCACTTCCTCCATTCTTATAAAGTTTCAAAATCCTGGATCCATTTTGATTTAGCCCCGGCACCATCAGCAAATCTTCTAAACCATCCTGATTGTAGTCAAAAACCCCATAGACGGTACTTCGATCCACCGGAATACCCGATGAGGATATCACATTGGTAAAGGTCTGGGCCCGGGCGGCCATCGTGGCGGTGAGGGCAAGGGCAGCGAGTAAAATTTTCCGCATTGTTTTTTTAGGTTTTTTCTTTCCTGCCATGCCCCGCTGCAGGAGGTGTATAAAAAAGCGGCGTGGGACAATTACCCTTCCGTAACCGAGGAACGACCAAGTCCCACACCACAGAACAGATTAAAGCCCACGCCCTGGCGTGAGCGTTTGCTCCATTCCTGCGGTATTGAATTTGTTGGTCGTTTTCGGTTACCGGAATGCTAAACGCTACTATCGGATGTCAGCCACTGGCTGTCAATATTTTATTTTTCCATTGATTGATTTTTCAATGCGACAAAAATAGAATTTTTCCGAAGAAACAAAATTCTCTGTTGGCCAGGATTAAAATCCCGGCCAGAAAACAAGTCGCCCCGATGGGGCTCAATCCTGAGTGCCGTAGGCATGATTCATATCATCGCCAAAGGCTTCAGCCTTTGGTTTTAGATTTTATTTCAGCTAAAGCAAAAATTGTTTAGCAGAGCTGAGACTTCCAGAAAGTTGGCCAGGATTAAAATCCCGGCCAGAAGAGGAGAAGATCCCGGCCCTCAGATTTTCCGCTTCAATTCAAAATTCTTGCCCAGGTAAACCCGGCGCACGGTTTCATCGGCGGCCAGTTCTTCCGGACTTCCGGCCTTCAGGATTTTTCCTTCGAAAAGCAGGTAGGCCCGGTCGGTGATGCTCAGGGTTTCATCCACATTATGGTCGGTGATGAGGATGCCGATGTTTTTTTCCTTCAGCCTTGCCACAATGCCCTGTATCTCTTCCACCGCAATCGGGTCTACGCCGGCGAAGGGCTCGTCGAGCAACACAAATTTCGGGTCTGTTGCCAGTGCCCGGGCGATTTCTGTGCGGCGACGCTCACCTCCGGAAAGCACCTTCCCCAGATTTTTGCGCACATGGGTGAGGGAAAATTCCTCAAGCAGCATCTCTGTTTTTTCGAGCTGCTCCTTGCGGCTGAGGCTGGTCATTTCCAGTACCCCAAGGATGTTTTCCTCTACAGACAGTGTGCGGAAAACCGATGCTTCCTGGGCAAGATAACCCACACCGTTCTGCGCCCTGCGGAACATGGGCATGCCGGTGATTTCGGTATCATCCAGAAAAATTTTTCCCTGATTTGGTTTGATCAGGCCAACAATCATGTAGAAAGAGGTGGTTTTGCCGGCACCATTCGGACCCAGCAAGCCCACGATTTCGCCCTGGTTCACTTCCACCGAAACATCGTTCACCACAAGGCGGCTTTTGTATTTCTTGAAAAGGTGTTCGGCACGAAGTTGCATAAGCGTTTTTTTGCGGACTCAAAGCAAAGGAAAAGGCGGGCAAATAAAAAGCCGGAACAAGAGTCCCGGCCTTTTATGATGTAAAAAACCACAATGAAACAAACAATCAAAAACCCGCCATTACAACGGAGCCCCTTAAGCTTTTGTTTTGCTTTTATTGATTTTTTCCAACTTGCATTCAAACTCCAAACCCATGAAAAGACCATCCTTTGCCAGGGGCCTCCTGGTCTTCCTGCTACTGCCGCTGTTTTCCCTGAGCCCGCCGCCAGGAAAAGAACGCAGTCTTTTTTTGTTTGCCTATTACACAGGCGATGGCGGAAGCGGTCTGCACCTTGCCCTGTCCGAAGACGGCTGGAAATACCAGGCACTGAAAAAAGGAAAGAGTTTTCTGCGGCCCGGAATAGGCGATTATATTTTGCTGGACCCGCACCTGATGCAGTCGCAGGACGGTATTTTTCACCTGGTATGGGCTACTGGTAAGAGCCGGAAGGAAATCGGTTATGCCTGGTCGAAAAACCTCATCGACTGGTCGCCGCAAAGCCTGATAAAAGTGATGGAAAAAGACAGCCTGGTGCTGAATGTTTCCGGACCAGAACTGCATTACGATGGTGCTTCACAAAAATTCATCCTCCTTTGGGCCAGCACCGTTCCCGGAAAATTTCCGGAAACCGATAACAGCCGCGACAGCCTTCCCGGCGGATACCGCCTCAATCATCGCATTTACCGCAAAACCAGTTCCGATCTTGTTAACTGGTCTGGCAGCGAAATCTGGTATGAGCCGGGCTACCCGGTGAGTGATCCCACCATCGCTACAGACAGCGGACGCAGCTACCTGTTTTTTCAGGATGCCACGAATAAGGGAAGTAATTTTCAGCACAATGTAAAAGTGGTTCAGGGTTATTCACCCGGCGGTTCTTTTCCGGTTGAAAAACCAATTCTTGTGAGTAAGCGCACCCATGCAGAGGCGCCCACGGCCGTCCGCATCGACAGCCAGTTTGTGGTTTTCTACCACCGCTACAAAAGCGGGAAAACAGGTGCCAGCTTTACAAAGGATTTTAAAAAGTGGAAGGATGTTTCCGACAGCATTTCCTTTCCGCGGGGAGCAAAACACGGCTGTATCCTGAAGATACCGGCCAGGCTGGCGGATAAACTTCGCGATCTGGACTGAATAATTCTGCTGTAGATTTCCGGGCATGGGGCCGCGGGCGTAAATTGCGCGGGTGGAATCACTGATCCGTTTACTGCCCGATGCCCTTGCCAACCAGATTGCCGCCGGAGAGGTGGTGCAAAGGCCGGCATCGGTGGTGAAAGAGCTGCTGGAAAATGCCGTGGATGCAGGGGCAGATTCCATTGTGCTCAAGGTAAAAGAGGGTGGAAAGACCTTTATTCAGGTAAGCGATAACGGCCGCGGCATGAATGAGCTGGATGCCCGGATTTGTTTCGAGCGGCATGCCACTTCCAAGATCCGGGAGTTCGACGACATGCAGCGGCTCATAACCTACGGCTTCCGTGGGGAAGCCCTGGCCTCGATTGCAGCCGTTTCACAGCTTGAGCTCCGTACCCGTCAGGAGCATATTGAAACCGGAACCCTCATCCGCATGGAGGGCGGTGAATGCAGGGCCAACGAGTCGGTGGCCTGCGATAAAGGAAGCACCTTCCTCATCCGGAACCTGTTTTTCAATGTTCCCGCCCGCCGTAATTTTCTCAAAAGCACTCAGGTAGAACATGCCCATGTGGCAGAAGAATTCAACCGTGTGGCGCTGGCCTATCCGGCCATTTCCTTTCAGTTTTTTAACGGAGAAAATCTGGTGATGAAAACGGGACCGGGAAATCTGGCCAGGCGGATTTGCTCCGTTTTCGGAGAGTCTTACCGGGAGCATCTGCTTCCTGTTTCCGAAGAAACGGATTTCATCCGCATCAGCGGCTATGTGGGCAAGCCGGGCATTTCAAGAAAAACCCGGGGCGAACAGTATTTTTTTGCCAACAACCGCTTCATCCGGAACGGCTATCTGCATCATGCGGTCAGCACAGCCTTTGAAGGACTGCTTTCCAATGCAGCCTTTCCGTTTTATGTGCTTTTTCTGGAAATCGGTCCGGATAAAATCGACATCAATGTCCATCCCACCAAGACCGAAATCAAGTTTGAAAACGAGCGCTTTGTGTATTCGGTCATACAGGCTGCAGTGCGCAAGGCCCTGCAGCAGTCTATGCTGGTTCCGGCTTTGGATTTTGAGCCCACTTCGCCCTGGCTGGCACAGATATCCAGAAATGAAAGCGCCGGAAGTACAGGTACATTTTCTCCGCATCAGCGGCCGCTGCCGGAAGCCCCGGTGCGGAACTGGGAAAAGCTCTATGAACAGGAAGATAAGGACCGCCGCATTTCCGACTTTGAATCGTCGGAGGTTCTTCCGGTTCAGGCTCCGGTGAGCAGCGAAAAGCCCAAGCCGCTTAACCTGCATGGGCGCTTCCTGCTTTATCAGGTAAAATCAGGTCTGATGCTCATTGACATGGCAAGAGCCTGGGAACGGATTGTGTATGAAGAGTTTCTGGAAAAAGCCGAAAGCGGAAATGCGGCTTCCCAGCAATTGCTTTTTCCGGTGAACCTCGAATTTTCGGAAACTGATTTCCGTCTGCTCGAAGAAATGGGCCCCGAAATTCGTGCTCTCGGAATTGAATGGTCGCCGCTCGGGAAGCGAAGCCTTGTTCTCACCGGTCTGCCTACGGATCTGGCACAGGCCGACCCTTCCAGGCTGTTTCAGGATTTCCTGGAACAGTACCGCTGGAATATGGGCCGACTGAAGATTCCGAGGTCTCAGGCCATTCACCGGGCTCTGGCAAAAAGAAGCAGCCTGAATCAGTCTTATTCCCAATGGAAGGAACCCGAGCTGCTGGAACTGGTAAACCGCCTTTTTGCCTGCCGGGTAAACCATCAGGCACCCGACGGACAGCCAATTAGTCGTATTCTTGATCTCAGCGAGCTTGGAGCTCTGCTGAAGTAATCCGGTAAAAGAAACACCGGGCTGAAGGCCCTGCAGCTTATCAATCAAATCTCTGGCTTCCCATAAAGGATGTAAGCTATAAATAATTGATTTTCAATTTAAAAAAACATATAAGGTTTTAAAAACCTTCTGTACAACTAAGCTCATAAATATTGATAATCAATATTTTGCGAATGAGCTGTTTTTTGAAAGCCGGTTTTGCAGCGCCAATTTGAAAGCCAACATTATTGTTGTTATTCATTATGTTCTTTTTCCTTGATGAAAAAGAACCAAAAAATCAAGAAAATTCGATCGGCCTCCGCGAGGACTACTGCTCCTCCGCGAATTTTCTTCCGCCCCGCGCAGGAAAAATATCTTTACGAAGGAAACGCCATAAGTGATGAAAATCCGACAATCCATTTCAATGAACTGTTGTTATGAGCGGGGCTTTGATCTCCCAATGCCTTACTTATAGGTTTAACTGGCAAAAAGCAAATTTCAGAAAAATATGGTTCCTCCATTCCATGCTTCTGCCTTAAACTCACGCCATGGCAATGGCCACGACTCCGAGTCCGGCGACGGGTTCATCTTTCAGGAGTCCGGCTGAGGCCAGCATGGTCGATCCCGTGGTAATCACATCATCGGCAATCCAGACTTTTTTCCCTGCAAGGCCGGAACGAAGTTCTTCATTCAGCACAAAAACTTCCTTTACATTGAGCAGGCGGGAAAGCTTGTTTTTTCTGGTCTGGGTTTCGGTGGCTCGCACTTTCAGAAGAATTTCCTTGCTCGCCTCTGCGCCCAGCCGCTCTGCCAGTCCGCAGGCAAATTCAAAGGCCTGGTTATAGCCTCGCTTCCGTTCTTTGGAAGCATGCATGGGCACGGGCAGGATCAGGTCTGGTTTATCCTGAAGGCCTCTTTCCAGCAATTCTTCTGCCATCATCAGGCCCATCTGACGGGCCAGTTCCGGCCGCCGGCCGTACTTGAGGCCATGCAGAATCTGCCTGGTGGCACTGCTCTTTCCAAACTGAAGAAAGGCGTAAGCCTGCCCCACCGGAATCAGGCCTTCGAACTTTCTGGCCATAGGCGGAAAATTATCCAGCGGATCGCTCAGAATCACCGGCAAATCCAGACGGCAGATCTGGCAAAGCGCATTTTCGCTTTTCTGCGTTTCACGGCCGCAAACCGTGCAGGCTTCCGGAAACAGAAGCCCTCTCAAATCCTGAAGCCAGCCCATCAGCCAATGCTTTTTTCCCTTTCAAAGGGGTAGGAACGATCGAAATACAGGCGGTTTGTGCTGTGCCGCTTCACCAGATCTGAATCGAGTGTTTCCAGCAGGTGAATCATTTTGGGGTTGAAATCCCCGATCCAGTTCATTTCCATTTCCCGGTAACCGGCACCGATTACCACCTCCTTGCAGGCAACCACAATGGCGCCCTCCAGTCCTTTTCCCTGAAAATCCGGAATCACGCCGAATATCACGCCGAACATCTTCGGGCTGCGCTGCACATAGCGGTACCAGAGAAATTTCAGTTTGCCGATGGCATCCAGCTTGCCATTCACATGCTTGAAAACCTGGTTAAGTTCGGGCAGCATCAGGAAAAAAGCGATGGGCCGGTCTTCATAGAATCCAAACCAGAGCAGGCGCTTGTCCATCACCGGCTTCAGCTTTTTAAAGAGGGCCCGCACATGGGCTTCCTGCATGGCGGCCACCCCGCTGTGCTTCGACCAGGCCTGGTTGTAAATGTCGGTGAAGGCTTTTACAAAGCGCTCATTTTGTGAAGGTTCGTAATGGCAGAAATGATAGCTTGCATCCTGCTTTACCCTTTCGTATTTTTCCAGCAGCTTTTCCCGCAGGGGCCGAAGCACCGGTCTGGAATAGGTATGCTGGTAATAGAAAACGCGGAAACCGTAGTTTTCAAACAACTTTATATAGTACTGAAAAGTCCAGGGCATTCCATAATTTGGCTCTAGTTCAAAGCCATCGCAGAGCAGTCCCCAGTTCTTATCGCGGTCTCCGAAGTTGATGGGTCCGTCCATGCCGTCCAGTCCTTTTTCCTTCAGCCAGTTTTCGCAGGCCTCAAATAGGATATTGGCCGCTTCCTGATCATCGGTGCATTCGAAGAAGCCCATACCGCCGATTTTCGGCTTTCCTTCTTTCCAGAGGCGCTTGTCGAAGAATGCTGCCACTCTTCCGATGCATTGGTTTCGGGCATCGTAAAGCGTCCATCGCATGCATTCACCGGAGCGGTACATTTTGTTGCTTTCGGGCCGGAAAACATCCCGTAAATCCTTGTCCAATGGCCGGATCCAGCATTTTTCGTTTCGGTACAGCCGTACCGGCAATTGCAGAAAGTCCCTTTCCTCAGGGCTGTCTGCGTGTACGATTTTCAGTGTCATTTGCTCAATAGTTCTATAGTAAAATGTTCGGCCCTACAGCCGGAGGGCAAAGCTAAAATGTATTCCGGATTATTCCGGAATGACAAGGGATAAAAATCAATCCTTCGTCGCCTTCCCCAGCTTATCCCGGAAGTAATTGTCGAAGAAATCCGGCAGCTGTTCCACGCCGATGCGCTTGGCAAGAATCTTCTTATTCTCATCCAGGATGTAAATCACCGGTGTGGCGTAAATGTCGTAGAGGTTCTTGAAATCAGTGGCGGTGTAGCTGTCCCACACATTCAGCCAGTTGAGTTTCTTTTCGCGGATGTACTTTTTCCAGTCGTCGGGTTTGCGGTCGATGGTAACGGCATATACGTCAATGCCCCGGGCTTTGTTCTTTTCCCAGAACTCAAGCAGCTTCGGGGTTTCTTTCTGGCAATGCCCGCAGTTGGGATCCCAGAAATAGAGAATGGTGGCTTTTGCCTTGAAGCCATCCAGCGTGTAGAGCTTTCCGCTGGAATCAGTAAGCCACATGTTGGGTGCTTTTTTGCCGATGAGAATGGGCTCCAGAATTTTAGCCCGCTCCCGTATTTTCGATACTACACCTGAATCCACCCAGTAGGCCTTGCCATTGAGGTAGTAGTTTTTGGCCATGTGCACGAACACAGCATCCATGCCCATGATCTGGCTTTTTTCGTAGTGGTTGGTAATCCACCAGACAATGTATTTGAAGGCCTCCTTGCTCTTGGCCATAGACAAGAGTTTATCCGAATAAAAATTGATGGAGTCCGGAATCTGAAGCGTGAGTTTTTCAATGTACTGCTCTATTTTATTATGAAACAGGGGTGTACGCACCATGCGGTCGTCGCTCAGGTCGATGTTGTCGAAGAAGTGGTCCCGGAAATAGAGAAACTGGAAGAGGGAGTCCTTTCTTCCGTTGGGAAGAATTTTAGCCGGAGGAACTTCCGGTTCCATGGCAGCCTTGAAAAGTTTTACAGAAAAGGTATTCGGATGGTCCAGAAACAGCTTCTCCCGGAAATCCTTCACCTGCTTGTCAATGGCTTCCAGATCGGCCTTCAGTTTGGCGGTGGTATCGGGATTTTTTGTTCGGGCTAAAGCAGCCTTCACGGGAGCGGCATCCTTGGCCTTCTGCGACATGGTTTTCTGGTAACTGTAGAAAACCTGGTTTTCCGTTCCCTCCTTGATTTTCATGCTGGAAATGGGATCGAGGGTATCAAACTCCATGCTCTGATACTGCTCGCCGACCAGAAATTCCACATAGCGGTTGCGGGGAAGCACCAGCAGATAAACGCCTTCAGGCAGGTCTTTTTTGCCTTCGAAGACAAGGTTGCCTTTTGTATCAAAGCGGGCGGTGTCTTTCGGTATGTACTGATTGTCGCCGTAATAATGCGCAATCACAGCTGTGGTATCTTTATAACCCTTTACCCTGAACTGTATCCGGTGTCCCTCGGATTTCTTTTTTGTCTGGGCCAGACTTTCGCCGGCATGGGAAAGAAAAATTGCCAGAACGGCAATCAGGGGAAAAAAACGATAACGCATGCTCATTCTCTGTAATTTTGAGGCAGGTTTATGCCGCTGCAAATATGCCAAAAAGACCAATGTAAGCGGCAAGCGATGTTGTTTCAGCTGTTAATGATTATTAAGAAACTGATTTTGGAATTCAGCCGGACCCTGAATGTGTTCCTTTTGCTGCTATTGCCCTTGTTTTCCTGTGAAACAAAACAGGATTCAGAGGGTGAAAACGGACAGGTAAAAGAAATGGCCGGCGGTCTTCCGGGTGGAAAAGCCTATGAAATTGATTCGCTTGGATCGGAAATATTGTGGACACTGCGGAAAAGTGATGGCTCCTGGCTGAAGGGCCGGTTCAAGCCGGGCAAAGGCTATCTGCTTCTGGAAGGGAATTCGCTGGCTGCAGGTTTTTTTGAAGGCGATCTCTGGCGTAATAACATTCTCACCGACAGCCTTAATGCACCTTCTCTGGGCGCAGAAAAATTTCTGAAAGACAGCCTTCCCGTCCTGTTCACGCCCAATGGAAGGAAAATCCGCTTCGATTTCAGGCAGACCAGCCGCGTTATTCCACGCAGTGAGTTTCGGAGTCTTTCTGCCGGAGACAGCCTCGCCCCCACGCATGATATTCAGTTTCAGGCTGAAATGGCCGATTCTTCCCAGCAGCTGCGACTTCCGCTCCGGCTCCGGATAGAGAAAAGCAAGGTTTTGGTTAGCGGTAATTTTCAGCTTAACCTCCGGGAGTTTGGTATTCTAAGCAATCAGTTAAATGCCCCGGGAAAAATTCAGTGGATTCCGGAAGCTGGCCTGCAATTCAACCTTCATTTCAAAGAAAGCCGCTGAGCAGCAGCAGCCAGTGATCCTGTGTTTTCGGTTTTTCAGGGAATTGAGCTTATCTTTGGCTTCGGGAGCGACCCAAACGGCCCAAGTCGTTGAGTAAAAACGAACCCATACTGAACCTTCATCCTCTGGTACGCCTGTTCAGGCTGTTCCTCTGGCTTAGCCTTCTGTTCTTTCTGATATTCGGAAGCATTGCCCTGGCGCTCAGGCTGGAATCTGTTCAGACCCGAATCGTTTCCTTTCTTGCCAAAAAAGCCACTGAAAAGCTGGGCTACCAATGCAGCATCGGCGGTTTTTATCTCGATTGGGTGGATTTTGCCAGAGCCCGGGATGTGCAGGTGCTGGATAAGGAAGGCCACACTATGATCCGGGTGAAGGAAATCAAAATCAATCTCAAGCTGGCAGACCTTCTGGAGAAAAACATCAACCTCGACCTGGTTGGTCTCTCGGAAGGACTGGTCGAAATAAGACGCAGTAAAAAAACAGGCAAACTGAATTTTGTCGGTTTTTCGGATGCCATTCTCGACTGGGTTAATGGTGGTGATACCAGCCGTTCGCCCGATCCTCCGGTTTTCACCATCGAGAAAAGCCGGCTTGAAGGCATGACTTTCGGCTATGTAGATGAAACAGAGGCTCCTCTGCCCGGCCAGTTTGATTATTACCATTTTCACCTTGACGGCATCAGCGGGCTGGTGCATAATTTCTGGCAACGCCGCGACACCATACGGTTGAGGGCAGAGAATCTGGTGGCTACCGACAGGGTCAGCCGGCTGGAGGTTAAGTCCCTGAATACCTTATTCGGTTTCACCCAGCAAGACATGTTTCTTTCTGAAATGAAGGCCAGAATAGGCAGCAGCTACCTGACAGAAAGAATAGCCTTCCGATACAAAGACCTGAACGATTTCGATGATTTCAACCACCGGGTGGAAATCGATGCGCGGCTCGACAGCTCCGTTATTCATGCCAGCGATGTTGCCTATTTCGCTCCTGCGCTGAAAAACTGGAAGGAGGTTTACACAGCCAGCGGACAGTTCTCTGGTTCGGTCGACAATTTCCGCTGGAGAAAGATGGAACTGCGCAGCGGAAAAAGCACCCTTCTCAAGGGAACCCTGCACATGCGCGGACTTCCGGAAGTGGGCGAAACCTTTGTGGACCTGCGTCTGAAGCCTTCCCGGGTTAATCCTGCTGACCTTGAGTTTTATGCAGGAAAGCAGGCAGCAGAATACCTGGGCATGTTGGGTATCTTTGATGTAACAGGCTCTTTCACCGGGTTTTTCCGCGATTTTGTAACGCGAAGTACTTTTCAGACCAGGCTAGGTAAAATCGATGCTGATATGCAGATGGAGCTGCCGGAAGACATCCGTCTCCAGAGCCTCTACCGGGGGCACCTGAAAACCTATGCCTTCAACCTCGGCAAACTCCTGAAAATGGAAGGCAAGGTTCAGAAAATCGATTTTGACGGCAGTTTCCAGGGAAAAGGATTTGACCTGAACCGGGCTGAAGCCAGCATCAAGGCAGACATCAGCCGGATTGGCATCCTGGGATATGATTATCGCAACATCAAAACCGATGCACGCTTCAGCCGGCAATCGTTTAACGGAGAGCTTTCGGTAAAAGACCCTCACCTCATTTTCAACGGAAAGGGTAAGCTGGACCTGAGTAAGGAGGTTGAAACGGTGGACATTGATGCCGTCCTGAGCCGTGCTAACTTTATGCCACTGAAACTCACCAGTGAGCCTCTGGATGTTTCCACCGGAATCAAACTGCATTTCAAAGGCTTTGATTTCGATGAGTTTCTGGGGAATGCCGAGGTGCAGGACCTCCGCGTTCTCCTGCGGGATGAACGCATGGATCTGAAAGAGGCCAGTCTGGAATCGCATATTGTAAAAGGAATCAAAACTTTTACCCTTAAAACAGAACTGGCTGATGCCACGCTGAAAGGAAGTTTTAAATACCGCAGGCTGGTGGATGACGCCCTGGCTATGGTTAAGGAATACCAGCGCGTTATCCGCAACGAAGGTCTGGTGAATCAGGAAGAATTTCTGGCTGCCAGAAGAGCTTCGGCCATTCAGTATGGCGTTGAGACTAAGGTTGTGATAAAGGATATGAACAGGCTGCTCGACCTGATCGATTTGCCACTGACCATCTCCCCGAACACCGAAATCGAAGCCGATGTTCAGTTCGGTACATCCGAACAATTCACCCTCAAAACCCATATTGACAGCTTCTCCATTGCCGGAAGGCGTTTTTACGAAACCAGCCTCGACATCAATTCCAGCAAAACCCTGGAACGCTCAAATGTACTTGCTGAGCTGTACCTGTTTTCCAAAAGGCAAGCCTGGACTAAAGAATTCAGAACAGAAAACCTGGAGATTGACGGGAACTGGAATGAGAGTAAAATTGACTTTAAGGTCCTCGGAAAGGAAACCGGTGCCGACAATAAGGCTACCATCTATGGCGAAGTTGCCTTTGAAAACTTCAACACCCTTGTCAAAATCCGGAACAGTTCCCTGAGGTTTCTGGATAAAATCTGGTACTTCAGCAGCAACAACGCCATCGCCTTTTCTGACAGCGGAAGCATTTCGTTTCAGGATATGGAGGTGCGTAACGGAAAGCAAAGCCTGTCTGTTTCCGGTACATTCAGGGGCAGCCCGCAGGATTCTGTGGTGATTAAGGCTTCTGATATTGACCTTGCTTCCTTACAACCCCTGACGGGTGAAGACCTGGAAGGACTTTTAACTGGTGAGGTCAAAATAAGTCAGCTCGGGGAAAAGCCGCTTTATGAAGGATTTTTATGGGGGAGCGGGCTGAAATTCCGGCAATATCCGGTCGGTGATTTCCGGGGAAGAGCGCTTTGGAATCAGGAAAATAAAAACCTGGAAATCGACGGTAACCTCCTGCGTGAAAACATTGAGATTCTGGGACTGAAGGGCTTGTACAGACCGGAGGAACCCGACCCACTGGACATGCAGGCTACTGTGAAAAGGCTGAGCATTGATTTTCTGCAGCCCCTGATTGGCAACAGTGTTTCCAACATGAAGGGCTGGGCCGCAGGAGAAATTCAGATAGGCGGAGATTTCGCACGGCCGGAGCTTACCGGCTTTCTGAATGTGAAAGAAGGCCAGGTAAAAATCAATTACCTCAATACCACCTATTTCTTCAATCCGAAAGTGATATTCAGTCCGGATGAAATACAGGCCGATGGTTCCCTTCTCACCGATGAGGCCGGGCACAATGGTATTCTGCGCAAGGCGGTACTCCGGCACCGGAATTTTACCGATTTTCTGGTTGATGTGGAGGCTGATCTTACCAATTTTACCGTTTTCAATGTACTGAAAAGCGCCGGGGATGTTTACTATGGAACGGGGGTTTGCACCGGTACTCTGGAAATTCTCGGGGGCTTTGACGACATCAGCATCCGGGCACGGGCCAGAACCAATAAAGGCACGCGGCTGTTTATTCCGCTGGATGTGGCTGCCAAAGAAGACCTCGGGGAATCTTTCATCAGTTTTATTAAGCCGGGAGACCTGCATAACGCTTCTGTAAAAGACAGTGTGAGAAAACGGCGCCTGAGTGGCATCCGCATGGATTTCGACCTGGATGTGACCGAAGAAGCCTACGGTGAAATCATTTTTGACCAGAAGGCGGGCGACATCATCCGTGCCAACGGAACGGGTAAAATCAAGCTCAACATTGATACACGCGGTGAGTTTTCGGTAATAGGTCAATATGCCATCAAAAAGGGTGATTACCATTTCACAACCTACAACCTGGTAAACAAAGATTTTGATATTCGTCCCGGCAGTACCATTACCTGGAACGGGCCGGTGCTGGGTGGTGTGATGGATATCCTGGCGGAATATAATCTGAATGCTTCGCTGGCGCCCCTCGCTTCTGCCGATGAGCAAATCCAGCAGAAACCCGAAACCAAGCGCCGTTATCCCGTGCTGGTGAGCATGCGTCTTACCGATCAGCTTCTCAAGCCTGTCATCACTCTCGGGCTTGATATCCGCGACTATCCAAAAAACTCAGAACTCAATTACTATGTGCAGGCCTTCCTCGCCCGGATTGCCAGCGACGAACAGGAGCTGAACCGTCAGGTTTTCAGCCTGATGATTTTCCGGATGTTTGCCCCGATGGGGGAATTTACCCAGACGGCCGGTATATCCTATTCGAGCTTCAGCGATCTGGTTTCCAACCAGCTCAGTTCCTGGCTAAGCCAGTTTGATGAAAATCTGGAAGTATCGGTGGATCTGGCCGGACTAAGCACAACAGACCTCAATAATTTTCAGCTCAGATTCTCTTACACCATGATGGAAGGACGCCTGCGTTTGACCCGGGACGGCGGTTTTACCAATGTGCGGAACGAAACATCTGCCCTCAGCATTGCCGGTGACTGGAGTATGGAGTACATACTGAGCAAGAACGGGGTATTCCGGGTAAAGATGTTTCACCGCATTAATCAGAACCTGATTCAGGCCGGACAGAATGGTAATAATACCACACAGCAGGGCGCCTCACTCCTGCATACCCAGAGCTTCAATAAACTGAGCGAGCTGTTTCCGAAAAAGAAAAAGCGGGAGACCAAAAAACCGGAGCCTGCCCGCAAACCGGAAGAAGTGAACGAGTCGGCTGCCACACAGACCTCTGTGCGCCCGAAACCCTGATTCAGCAAAGACTTTCTATCCTGAGCAGCTTACCTGCAAACAGGACATCTTCGCCCGATTTTTTGCCGATGAGGTTTCTGCCCAAAGGGGAATCAGCAGTGGTACAGATCAGTTTTTCTCCGCCGGGCAGATTTATCAGGCCAAGACCCGAACCTACAAAAAACAGCTGCTCTCCCGCCTTGAAGAGACTTCCTGCCTGAATGCTTGCGGATGTTTCACGCCCTGCCGAAGCATCGAACATGGCTAGATGATGCAGGGACTCTTCGAGCCTTTTAGCAAAAAAATCCCGCTGCTGCTGGCTCATTGCCCTCCCGGTTTCGTACTTGTCGCCTGCTGAACTTTTCTCTTCTGCATTGGCAGATTCCTGCGCCAGCATCATTTCCTTCCGGCAGGTTTCAGCCTGCTCAAGCAAACGCTTCCGGATGAAGGCGGTGACGGCGGCCTTATCCATTTTCAGGATTCAGAGGCATTCTCTTCCGGCATATCGGGTGTATTGCGCAGCCTGACCGGCCTCTTTCTCTTCTTCCCGGATTTCTGGTTGAGCAGGTCTACCACCAGGGCGAATGCCATGCCGAAGTAAACCGTTGCTTTTGGCACATGCACATCAAAAGCCTCGGCAACCAGCAGCGCTCCAATCATGATGAGGAAGCAAAGGGCCAGCATGCGGATGCTGGGCCTGCGGTTGATGTAAATGCTGATGCGCCGTGAATAGACCATCATGATGATCATGGAAACAACGACCGCCGCAATCATGATTTCCACATGATCCGACAGGCCGACCGCCGTGAGAATGGAATCAAATGAAAATACAATGTCGACCAGAACAATCTGAAGGATAACCGAATTGAAACTCTGTTTTTTCCTGCCTGCATCAAAGTGTTCGGACTCGCCTTCCAGTTTTTCCTGGATTTCCGTCACGGTTTTGCCCATCAGGAAAAGACCTCCGGCGAGCAGGATCAGGTCTCTGCCGGAAAAGCCGATGTTGTAAATGGTGAATAAATCTGATTTCAGCCCGATGATGAAGCTGATGCCCAGCAGCAGTCCGATGCGGACAATCATGGCCAGTGCAAGGCCGATTTTTCGCGCCTCTTGCTGCCTCGATACAGGGAGTTTGGCCGCAATGATGGAAATGAAAATGATGTTGTCTATTCCCAGGACAATCTCAAGGAGCGTGAGCGTAACAAGGCTCATTAGATTGTCGGTTGTCAGCAGAGCTTCCATCTGTTTTATTTGGGAACAAATAAATGAGTTTCGGGTAAATAAAAATCCCGCGTAGAGCGGGATTGGAAAAAAAGCCTATCGAAGAATTATTCGGTTTTGGATGAATCATTTGCTCCGCTGGAAGGTGCCGGACCAACAGCTGGCTTTTGAGGAGCTGCAGGAAGTGCGGTATTTTTAGCCTTCTCCACATTCAGGGAAGAAGGACCTTCCGCATCGGCTTCACCACCCTGAAGGAATTTGGAACCCATGGTTAGTACCATGATGCCAATCATAAATCCCCAGGTGAGTTTTTCGAGCAGGTCGGTTGTGCGCTTTACACCCATCAGCTGGGAGGCTCCGAAATTACTTGAAAGTGCGCCGGATTTGGAATCCTGTGCCAATACAATTAAAACCATTAAAACGGCCAGGATGGCAATAACAGCGGTAAGTGCGTAAATCATGACGGGTTCTGACTTTCCAGATTTTTGATAAGGGCCGCAAAGTAAGCACTTTTTTCAGGAATCTTCAAAGTAAGTTTATGCAATGTTGCGATGGCCTGCGGTATCTTCTTCTGCCGGATGTAAATCATGGCCATGTTTTCGGTAACGATTTCCTCCTTCAGCTTGCTGCTCTTCTTTGACAGATCCGGTACCTTGCCTTCATCGCCGAAATCGATCTTCGGCTGAAGAAAAGGCTTTTCGGCCAGAAATTTTTCGATGATGGCATCCTGCTGATTCGCCTTTCTTTTTCCTTCTTCTTTTACCGCGGTGCCTGAAGCCTCTTCCGGATTCCGGATAGCTGATTTTTTACCTGCTTTTATTCGAACGAATGAAAAGCCGAAGTCGTTGGCGACAGGGACTTCTTCCGCCGGAATTTCTTCTGTTTCCGCGACTGGTTCAGGCAGGGTTTCTGTTTCCCTTTTTTGGGCGACAGGTTCGGGCAGAGGTTCTGTTACCGTCGTTTCCGTAACCTGTTCGGTCCGGGTAATCAGCCACTCGGCCTCCAGTTCCGGTATACCTTCGAGGAGGTAATGCAGCCTGCTTCTGGACAGGGTTCTGGCTGCAGCCCGGTGCAGCTGATCTTCGCGGTCAGGCGCATCTTTCGGGACTGAAATCAGGTCGAGGATATGCAGCGCCGGTGCGTAGGAATACCGGGCTTTCAGTGCTTTCAGGCCGGCATCCGGAAGGGTTTTCCTTTCGGCCGCAGCCCTGACGAGTCCGGAAAATTGAAGCGCATCCATCTTGCTACCAGTTAGCCAGCGATTTATTAAAAATATCGAGAATTATCTGATCCGAAATGCTTTCAATCAGTTCTTTTTCCACAGCAGCGAAAGATTTACTCTGATCGAAATCCTGGTAGAAGGAAAATGCCTGATCAAAATTCTGCTCCTTGTTTTTGGTATTGGTGAATTTCACCTTCACACCGATGGTCAGGCGGGTCTGCGCGGCTCTCTCCACGCCCTGCCCGGCTACGGGCGCTATCGGACTGAGGTTATACTGGGTGATGCTGCCTTCCAGGTTCAGGTCGCCTTCCCGGTTTACCAGGGAAAGGCTGCTGTTCCGCTGAAAATATTCCCGGGTTTTTTCGGTGAAGTTCTGTGCCAGAAAGGTTGGGCCGGAAGCGCTGCGGTCGTCGAAATTGAGGATGGAGATGGTTTTGGTATCCGGCGAAACCGAAGCACCGGTAAAGCTGTAAATGCCGCATCCGCTGAGCAGGACGGGCAGCAATAGCAGCAGCAAAAACCATTTATTCCTCAATGCCGAAAAGCTTGATTTTTCTGTAAAGCGTTCTTT
>Ga0315900_10001077_pt1 | contig 44187 bp, 28 predicted proteins | sample LakEriMetagenome_FD_203521 | JGI IMG/M metagenome (GOLD analysis project Ga0315900, IMG submission 203521) | Freshwater fungal communities from buoy surface, Lake Erie, Ohio, United States - Buoy 12 MA114 | ecosystem: Environmental > Aquatic > Freshwater > Lake > Lake biofilm | place: USA: Lake... | reverse complement strand
TTTGCGCTTATTCCCTGATGAATCGCAACAGAACCGGCTTCCTTCCTTCTTCTTCCAGGCGAATGATGTATAATCCTTCGGGAAGATTATCCGGAGCTGAAATTCTGTTTAATCCTTTCGTAAAGGGTGTAATTTTTTGAGAAATAAGTCTACCACTTGCATCCATGAGGGTAATCCTGACAGGTTCCGGATGACTTTCACTTGAATTCAGGAATACCAGACCACTTGAAGGGTTGGGGACAAGGGTAAATTCTCCTCCGGCAAGCAGAGATCGGTTTGTTACACAAACATTAATCAGAATGCTGTCGCGGAATGTACAGCCCTCGGCCGTCTGAACCTGTAGCCAGTATGTACCTGGTATGGTAACAAGAAGTGAATTTCCGGTGCTGCCGTCGCTCCACAGGTAGCTGCTTATTCCTGAAGATGGGCCATTGAGATTAATGCTTGCAGGAGGACAGACAATGGTATCATTTCCAAGTGCTACCGGATTGAAGACATTGAAGTTGATGCTTACGTCATCTGAAGTATTGCCGCAACTGTTGTTGATGCTCCATCGGAATACATTAACTCCTGATGAAAGGTTGTTAACGGTCGTGTTTGCGCTCGACGGATTGCTTATCACGCCGGAACCAGAAACCACTGACCAAAGCCCTGTATTGCCGGCTCCAGGGCTGTTTCCGCTCAGGTTGGCGAATCCGGGACAGCCTACAATCTGGTCAGAACCTGCAGCAGCAGTTGTTCCGCTTGAAATGTTCAGACTGTACTCTTCAATTTCACCAGTGGAGTAGGGCCCGTCTGCACAGGGATTCTCTCCAGATATAGGTGAGGAGGCAGCGACAACAACGATCCGGAACCGGCAGTTTCCGGATGTGGCATTTGCCGGAATCTGGATCGGATATTCCAGAATGAGATTGGAGGAAATGGCTCCGTTGAGCAGGTTTTCATCTGCATCAGAAAAATCACCATCCTGATTAAAATCTGCCCATGCCAGTAATTTGGAACCCGCAATATTTGTTTTTACGCCAAGCTGGTATGTGGTGCCTTTACAGACCTGAGCTGTCTGTGCACTGAAATCTTCTACACTTCCTCCGAGCAGGTTACGCGTTGAAGTATTGTTTATGGAGCCCAGTTTGAACTGTGTAATGAAAACCAGTGAGTTTGGTTCGGTAAACGGCGTTGCACAGCGGATGCTTACTGGCACTTCGGTAGAAAATGCGGGATAACATTCGCCGGTTCTGCTTTTTGTTCTCACTGCAAAATTCCCTCCCTGGGCAGAAGCCAGAACAATCGAATCACCGGTAGTATTCTGAGAGTTTGCTATGGTCTTCCAGGTGATTCCGGAGGCTGGCTTCAGCTGATACTGAACAGCTCCCTGGGCATTTGTGAGGGAAGTGGTGATTGCCTGATTGGATAGAACGGAAGTACTTCCAAGTGTAAGGCCAGCAGAAGTGGAGTTGCAGTTGGGATTGTATGCACAAATTGAAAAGGTTCCTGTAGTACCATTGTTGCCGAAAACCCTCACATAGTAGCTTGTTCCCGAACTAAGGCCGCTAAGGTAAATTTCTTCCGTTGCGGGAAAATCAGGATCATTACTTGCAGGAAAGTCATTGCCACAAGTTAAAGATGAAGGAGCAAAACAACTGCCGGAAAGTACTTCTGCTACCCCATCAAAACCAGAGTCACAGGTTAGCTTTACTATCATCTTCGTGCTGTTTGCCACAAATCTGTACCATACATCCTTGGTATTGGCAGCTGTCCCGGAGGCGCAGCCCGGCAGAGCAAGATTGGCAGTGGCATTGGATGAAACCGTGGTGCCTGTAACTGAATTGCAGGCAGTGCCAACGGTGAGCAAGGTTGCAGTAAAGCAATCATTATTTGCCGGAGGGTCCGGAACAAAGGTGTTCTCCGTGAAGCGGAATGAGAAATCCCCTGTACTTCCGTTTCTTCCGTAGACGCGCAGAAGGTAAGTACGACCCTCTGAAAGTTCACTCAGGTCCATTATTTTTTCTCCGCTTCCATCCAGATCCATGCATACCTTTAGGCTATCCTGAAAACAGGCAGAACGGATATCGGCCAGTACGTCCAGACTACCCAGCCCATCGATATAAAGAGTGTCCCGCTGTGCCGTCCTGGTAAATGAAAACCAAACATCTTTCGCGGATGTTGAACCAAGACCACCACAGGGAATTCCTCCAAAAGACTGGGTAGCTCCATTATTATTGCCGGAAACGGAGGTTCCAATGGCTGGGTTAACCGCCTCGGGATTACTGCACTGATCATTTCCGGAACCCTGACCACTGCCCTGAAAGAGGGTGAGCGAGAAGGTGCCCTGATTTCCGGAATGACTGTATATACGGACGAAATACTTTGTTCCCACCGTGAGCGTGGATACTGGAAGTTTTGCTTTTCCGCCGGTGTGGCTGCAGGATATGGCTGCTGAAGTGGAGCATGGACCAGTTCTCAGCTCTAGAACAGGATTAAAGAAGAATCCGGGGTTCAGAACCAGGCTATCCATGTTGGCTGCCATCGTGAAGGAATACCAGACATCATCATCAGAGCTGCCGCCGCATACTGCAGATGGTCCTTCCGACTGGCTTGCATCAATAGTTTTCCCATTGGCCGCAATGTTGGGTAATAGTTCGGATGCCGTACTGCAATTATCGTTTACCGGAGGTGAAGTCAGTTTTATGGAAAATAATCCCGCGGTACCATTTCTTCCATAAACACGGACAAAATAAAAGCTGCCGTTGTTCAGGCCTGTGAGACTGATCTGCTCGATGCTGGTGGTGCCTTGAATATCTGAACATGCTATGCTCGTTGCGCTTGTTGCACAGGCAGATCTGATTTCGACAACCACATCAAGAGCCTCGGGAAATACGATAAGGCTTTGAACCTGAGGAATTTTTTGGAAACGAAACCAAACATCCTTAGCATCAGAACTTGTAAAGCCATTGCATGTAAGCGGTGCCAGAGACTGGGTTGCCCCAATGGAGTTTCCTCCTACTGTTTGACCCGCATTGATTGTCTGCGCAGTACTGCATTCATCATTGGCTGGCGGTGGAAGATTTGAGGCTGTTTTGGCCAGTACGGTGAACGGGGTTTCAATCCCATTGCTTCCATACACCCGAAAATAATATTCGCTTCCGGGTGTGAGGCCCAGTGCTCCGAGATAAAAGCCTTCCGACTGGTTGTTGCTGTTAGGTTCGGCAAAATTGCTGCATGAGATGTTTACAAGAGAACCGCAGCTGCCGGAAAATAATTCAGTAACAATATCGGCATTCGGATTTGGCCCGGGATCAACTACAATAGAATCCATATTCGTGGTGTAGGTGAACTTAAACCACACATCTTTAGCCTGACCCGGTGTGATAAATCCGTTACAGGAATTGGCAGGCTGAGACTGGGTTGCTCCGATGTTATTATCCGCAAAAGGGACTGAGAAAACAATGCTGCTTGCTCCTGAGCATTCATTGTTGGCGGATGATAATACCGGCTGCTGTGCTTTCAATATCAGAGGTAAAATCAATATTGATTGCAGAATAACGGCGAGAGTACGGAATTGCTTCATATCGTTCGGAAGGGTTAATGTCGCAGGTTAAAATATGCGGCTCAAAAGTAAAAAAATATTTTTTATGCCTGAATAATAGTTAGTAAGCATAGATAGCCGGCAATATATCCGGCAAGGGCGAGCCATGAAATCCGTTTCAGGTACCAGAGAAATTCTATTTTTTCGATACCCATTACAGCTACTCCCGCTGCAGACCCGATGATCAGAATGCTACCACCTGTACCTGCTGCGAAGGCAAGTTCTATCCACATGGGATTGCTGGCAGGAAAGTTTGAAAGATCGTACATGCCAATGGCAGCTGCAACCAAAGGAACATTATCCACAATAGCCGAGGCTATGCCAATGACCGCCATTATCACACTTTTATTGGATGTGATGCTGTCCAGCCAAAGGGCTGAATCCTTCAGAACCCCGGCGGTTTCGAGAGCAGATACAGCCAGCAGTATCCCCAGAAAAAACAAAATGCTGGGCGTATCGATTTTACTGAGGGCGTGAGACGGCGTGAAAATGGATTTATCTTCATTTTCTTTACCCTTATGGATGATTTCCGTAAGCACCCAGACCATACCCAGTACTAGGAGAATACCAAGGTAGGGAGGAAGATGAGTGAGGTTTTTGAACACAGGTACCATGAAAAGGCCGCCTAATCCGAAAAAAAGAACCATAGCAGCTCCCTGCGGCATTTCGGATTGATTGTCCGGTCCTGCAGCAATAATAAGTTTGTTTTTGCGCAAAAGCAGGCTTACCAGAATCAGGGGAACCAGCAGGCAAATAACCGAGGGAATAAACAGCATTTTAATCAGAGGCAATGTTTCAATATGTCCTCCAACCCAAAGCATGGTGGTTGTTACATCTCCGATTGGCGACCAGGCACCACCGGCATTGGCAGCAATTACCACCATGGAAACAATGTAAATGCGCCATGTTTTATCCTCAATCATTTTCCTGGTTATAGATGCCATAACGATGGCAGTGGTAAGATTATCAAGGAGGGCTGAAAGAAAAAAGGCAGTCCAGGACATTACCCATAGCAGACGTACCGGCGAATCCGACCGGATAAATGCAGTAAGTTTCCGGAAACCATAGTGGGAATCAATAACTTCCACTATCGTCATGGCGCCGAGCAGGAAAAATAATATTTCTGAAATTCCAGACAGATGATGAGAAAGGGAAGGAAGAACCTCGTGTTGCGACACGGCATTTACTGCCAGTATCACCCAGCAGACAATTCCGGTGAGAAGGGCCGATGCCGTTTTATTGATACCAAGCGGATGTTCCAGCACAATCGCTAAGTAACCCGCAAGAAAAATTATGATTAACAGATATGTAGCCATAAGTCGGTTTTTGTTTGAATGGGTCTTAAGGTTGAAATAATCCCTAAAAATCGTTCAAACAAAAGTAGCCAAAACAGCAGAAGCTCTGGCAAAAACAAGCGCTTATTCAGGGAAGCAAACCAGCCTGCCTTTTGGCGGCAATCAGGGTATTTTCCATCAGGGCAGCAATGGTCATGGGTCCGACCCCGCCCGGCACAGGGGTAATGGCCGAGCAAAGAGGGGCAACCATTTCATAATCCACATCTCCGGTAAGGCGGAAACCGGATTTTTTGCCCGCATCAGGAATCCGGTTGATGCCCACATCAATTACAACAGCACCAGGTTTTACCATATCAGCCTTTACAAATTCCGGAATACCGATGGCGGCAATCAGGATGTCTGCCTGTAAAGCAATCTCTTTCAGATTGGCGGTTTTGCTGTGGCAAATGGTGACGGTGGAATTTCCGGGACTGGCATTGCGGGATAAGAGCAAGGCCATCGGCAGGCCAACAATCTGACTGCGGCCCAGGATTACCACATGTTTCCCGGAAGTTTCTATTCGATATTCTTCAATAAGACGAATGATTCCCCAGGGTGTGGCAGAGGCAAAACAGGGCTGATTTTTAGCCAGTTTTCCCAGATTCACCGGATGGAAGCCATCTACATCTTTGGACGGATCGATGCGCTCGATAACCCGGTCAACCGAAATACCGGCAGGCAGGGGAAGCTGTACAATAAAACCATGCAATCCGGAATCGGCATTGAGTTTATCAATTTCTTTCAGAAGGTCATCTTCAGAAATCGAGGCATCGAAGCGTATGAGGCTTGATTGAAACCCGACTTTCCTACAGGTTTCCATCTTTGCTGCCACATAGGTTTCACTTGGTCCGCTGTTTCCGACCAGCACGGCAGCAAGATGCGGCTGCCTTCCTGTATTTTTAAAATACTCAGTTGCTCCTTCAGCCAACTTTTCCTGAAGCTTTGCTGCGGCTGCTTTTCCGTCGAGAACCAGCATTTTTAATCCAGTTTGAGTACTGCCATGAAGGCTTCCTGAGGGATTTCCACATTGCCAACCTGGCGCATACGTTTTTTACCTTTTTTCTGCTTTTCCAGGAGTTTTCGTTTCCGGCTGATATCCCCCCCGTAGCACTTTGCCAATACATCCTTGCGCATGGCCTTTACGGTTTCACGGGCAATTACCTTGGCACCGATGGCAGCCTGAACGGCAATCTCAAACATCTGCCTTGGAATAAGCTCCTTAAGTTTTTCGCAAAGTCTTTTACCCCATTCATATGCCTTGTCGCGATGAACGATGGCAGAGAGTGCATCTACTTTATCACCATTAAGCATGATGTCGAGCTTCACCATGTTACTTTCACGGAAGCCGATGAGCTCATAATCCAGAGAGGCATAACCTCTTGAAATGGTTTTAAGTTTATCGAAAAAGTCGAATACAATTTCAGAAAGAGGCAATTCAAAACTCAGTTCTACCCTGTCGGTGGTCAGGTAAACCTGATTCTTCATGATGCCTCGTTTATCCATACACAAACCGATGATGCCGCCGACATAATCGGCTTTGCTGATAATTTGTGCCTTGATAAAGGGCTCCTCGACATAATCCAGGTAATTGGGTTCCGGCAATTCGCTCGGGGCATTTACCACAATCAATTCGCCTTTGGTGGTATGTGCACGGAACTGTACCGAAGGAACGGTGGTTATCACCGTCATATCGAATTCCCTTTCCAGTCGCTCCTGCACAATTTCCATATGCAGCATTCCCAGAAATCCGCAGCGGAATCCAAAACCAAGGGCAGCGGAGGTTTCTGGTTCCCAAACAAGCGAAGCATCGTTCAGCTGCAGCTTTTCCATGGAATTGCGGAGCTCCTCAAACTCGGAAGTTTCAACCGGATAAATTCCGGCAAATACCATGGGCTTCACATCCTCAAATCCCTGAATGGCTTTTTCGCAAGGGTTTTGGGTCTGGGTGATGGTGTCTCCCACCTTTACTTCCCTTGCTTCCTTGATTCCTGATATGAGGTAACCCACATTACCTGCATACATGGTTTGCTGTGGCTCCTGCTCAAGTTTGAGAATTCCTATTTCATCGGCCCAGTATTCCTTTCCTGTGGCCATAAATTTAACCTTGTCACCTTTGGAAAGTGTTCCGTTGTAAATACGGAAATACACTTCAATTCCCCGGAAAGAATTGAAAACTGAATCAAAAATGAGTGCCTGAAGAGGTGCCTCAGGATCACCTTTTGGTGCCGGAATACGTTCTACCACGGCATCGAGAATTTCCTTAATTCCGATACCGGCTTTACCGCTGGCATGGATGATGTCTTCTCTTTTACAACCAAGGAGGTCTACCATTTCATCTTTCACTTCTTCAGGCATGGCACCCGGGAGGTCTACCTTGTTCAGAACAGGAATGATTTCAAGATCATTTCCCATAGCCAGATAAAGATTTGAAATGGTCTGGGCCTCAATTCCCTGAGATGCATCGACCAGAAGGAGGGCTCCTTCACAGGCTGCTATACTTCTGGAAACTTCGTAGGAGAAGTCAACGTGGCCAGGGGTGTCAATCAGATTGAAAACATATTGCTCGCCCTTGTACGGATAAAGCATCTGAATGGCATGGCTCTTGATGGTTATTCCCCTTTCCCGTTCCAGATCCATGTCATCAAGGAGCTGTGCCTGCATTTGCCGTTTGTCAACGGTCTGGGTAAATTCAAGCAGGCGGTCGGCTAGGGTACTTTTTCCGTGGTCGATATGGGCAATTATGCAAAAATTGCGAATGTTTTTCATTCGTAGTCAGGTGGTAAAACTGCAGGTAAAACCTATTTTTTGGTAACAATGTTCTTAAACCAGTCGAGGTTTACGTTGGTTTCCGGAACATCATCGGAGTAATAACCTGAGCCATAGCCATAACCATAACCGTAACCATAGCCATAGGTCTTGAAGTTATCAAGTCCGTTCAGAATGGTGGCCAGATTGCGGAAACCGTTTACACGAATCAGCTTATTAATGTTTTTCAGATAGGATTTCTTTGAATACTCGGAACGCACAACGTAGATGGGCAGGTTTGCTTTCTGCATAATCAGAATTCCATCGGTAACCAGACCAACAGGCGGGCTATCAATGATAATCACATCATAATCTTTGTGAAGCTCCGTAAAGATGTCATTCAGCTGAGGCCTCATAATCAGTTCCGAAGGGTTGGGTGGAACAGGACCTGCAGAGATAATATCGAGTCCTTCCAGGGATGTACGGGAAATACAGTCACGGATATTATCCCTGCCGATGAGCAGTGTGCTCATACCTGCATCATTACTAATTTCAAATGCCAGATGCAGTTTTGGCTTCCTCATATCCATGTCAAGCATCACTACTTTCTGGTTTGACATTGCCAGCACGCCTCCCAGATTAATGGCGAAAAAGGTCTTTCCTTCCCCGGCCACGGTACTTGTTACCGAAATTATTTTCTTTTTCTCCGAAACCATAAAATCAACATTGGTCCGGATGGAGCGAAGAGATTCAGAAATAGCGGATTTGGGATTACGGTCTACAAGTAGACGGGCAATCCTGAGTTTTTCTTTAGAATAGACAGGTACCACACCAAGAATGGGTGCAATGCTGTTTTGCTCAAGTTCTTTTTGCGTGACAATTGTATCCTGAAGAAGGTATCGGACTACTACAAGGCCTACCCCGGAGATAATACCGATGATAATCCATGTGCTGTAAACCGATCCTTTCTGAGGCAAAAGAGGAACAGTAGGCAGATTGGCTGGTGCGAGTATCTGGAAATCAGGAATGGTTCCGGCTTTGGCGATTTCGAATTCAGCTTTTTTCTCGATGAACATCAGATAATATTTTTCATTGATGCTGAAAAAACGCTTGATCTGGGTAAGCTGCTTCTGGATTCCCGGTAGAAGTTCATACTCTCTTTCGAGATCTGAAATTTCTTTTCCTACCAGGCTCAGACTGTTATTGGTGATGACAAGTTCCTCTTCAATCAGCTGACTTATCGTTTTCCTCAGATCTTCAATTTTGCTGGTGAGAATACGGTAGGCTGCAGTAGACTCTCTGGCTCCGTAAAGCATGGATGTTTTCTGAGAAAGGAGCTGATTTAGTTGTCTGGCCTGTTCAATCAGGTAGGTGTTGTTAATGGAAGTGAGCCCAGGAAAGACTTGCTTTTCTTTCTGATTGTAATTTTTGACCAGATAAGATAATTCATTTAACTGGCTTCTCCTTTGCTCAAGTTCAGATTTCCTCCTTAGTATTTCTTCGATTTTGGTTTGAATACTTTCTGTGGATCCATCCAGATTGGATAATTTGTTACGTTTAAGGAATTCCTGAATTTCATTTTCAGACATATTCAATCTTTCGGACGTCTGGTTCATCTGCTCCTCCAGGAATTTGAGTGTTTGCTCATTGGCGAGATTTTTCTGTGCAATGGTCTGCTGACCATAGATTGTATCAATCACATTCACAATATCCCTCGCTTTTTCAGGAGAATTATCCTGAAAACCAACACGGATGGTATTGGCTTCGGCGTTCATTATGTAGGCATTGGTTCCTCTTCTGAGGAAATCCATCAGAGTTTCGTTCGAATTAAGAATAAAAATAAACTTTCTTCCGTTGCACTCAGGCGTGTAAAAGCGGGTAAGGTTGATTTTGAATTTGAAAAATTCATGGTCAAAGGCAGTATTGAATTTCAGAACCTCCGAATATTCAACACCAATAAGCTCAAACTTCAGAATATATTGTTTGTCGTCAATAAATTCCAGAATAATCGGGGTGCCATAGATGGCTGGATTCTTTACCTCATAAACTACCTTAAAAGGAGTAATGGAATAGAGCTCACTCGAAATAAAGTTTCCTGATTGCTGGTAGGTGACACCAAGGTCAATTCTTTCAAGGACCTTTTGGAACAAAACAGTTGACTTGATGATTTCCAGCTCACCCTGCAGATTGGTACCTCCGCTTCCCTCTTCAGATTTGGTCAGACCCAGCAGTTGGTTGGCACTTTTCTGAACATTAAGTTTAAGGACAGAATATGACTCGTAAATGGGTTTTGTATACCTTAAATAAAGATAAGCCCCGGTCAAGGAAAGCACGATAAATAAAATTATCCACCAAAGACTCTTGTTGAGGATGGCGAGCAGTTTTTCAAGATCAACGCCACCAATACCTCCCTGAGGAGGACCTTCAAACCCAAGGTCGGCAAAAGGGGGAGGATTCTGCGCGGATTTGTTGAGAGCCTGATTGTTTTGGGCCATTATAATCGGGTGATTAAATAAAATGACAGAACTGTTGTAATGATACCGGAAATGGCAGAAATATCTGAGAAAAACTCAAGGAAACCCCGCCTCAGAGGCTCAATATATACAATATCATTGGGCTGCATGATTAAATTTGATTTCTGAAAAGAATTCCACTTTGTCAAATCGACTGTGAAAATCTGAGGATTTCTCAAATCACCCCTGATTACTTTAACCCTGTTTGCATAACTATATCGTCCAACTCCTCCTGCTTTGGCAAGAACCTCTATTAAGGTAACATTTTCACTTTCAAGTTCAACGATAATAGCCCTTCCGGAACCACCGCCCATACCGCCACCCATACCACCACCCATACCACCACCCATACCACCACCCATTCCGCCCATTGCCGCACCCAGCGCCCCTCCTGATCCTATACCCATTACAAACACCTTCCGGCTTGATGCTCTGGTCATAACAAAAACATCCTGATAGTATTGGCCATATTTCAGCGCCAGCAGGCTATCTGCCTGATGTAATGTAAGGCTATCAAGTTTTGTATGTCCGATAATGGGAAGATCAGCACAACCATCGGCCTGAATCAGATATCGGGCGTTTCCCTGTCTGTTGCCAGCACCTTGTCCTGCACTCATTTGTTTCATTAATTCGGAGGTAGGATCTATAATGGCCTCCCCTTTGTTGGTAAATATAACAAACTCAATAAGATCGTTTTTTGAAAGCAGGTAGTTGGGCGGAGTTTTGGTCTGGAGAGAGTTTCGGGCAAATTCTTTTTCAACTTCCCTCGATGCTTTGAACAGAATATCCCTTCTGTAAACATTGCAGGAAGACAATATTGACTGAAAAACACACAAAAAAATAAAAAGGCGAAAGATCTTCATGTGGCGAAAGGCGAAGTAAGTTCAGTAAAAAACGGCAGATTATTGTCCTTTTCAGAAACCACAGGATTGCTTACAGGCCAGTTAATATTGAGAGAAGAATCCATTGGATTTATGCCTCCTTCTGAATCTTTGTGATAGACTGCAGTACATTTATATTGAAATACAGAGTCTTCCAAAGCAGCAAAGCCATGTGCAAACCCCGGGGGAATATACAGAATCTTGAAGTCATTGCTGTCGAGTTCCACACAAAGATGCCGGCCAAAATCCGGTGAATTTTTTCTGATGTCTACAACCACATCCAGCACTTTTCCACTGCTGACCCAGACCAGTTTACCCTGGGCATGCGGAGGGTTCTGGAAATGCAGGCCCCTGATGGTTCCTTTTCTGGAAAACGACTGATTGTCCTGCACAAATTCCGTTGTAATACCGGCATTCCGGAAGGAGTTTATGTTAAATGCCTCAAAAAAGTAACCTCTATCATCCCTGAAAATCGAAGGCCTGATTTCCAGAAGGCCATTCAGAGCCAACGGCTTTACTTCCATCAAAAAGATAATTTCTAAACAGGATGCAAAAAAGCCAATAATTTGCCACAGAAAAAAGTAAAAGAAGATGTTGGTTCTGAAATATTTACAAAATGGCAACATTCTTGCATCTCCCTCCCAACCGGATGATTACAGTCGAATTTTTCGCTTGCGTTGGGAAGTTCTCAGGCAAGCCTGGGGCCAGCCCGAAGGTTCGGAAAGGGATGGCGATGAATACAGCTCTGTTCATCGGGCTGTTTTGAATGGGGATAATCCGGAGCAGATAGTGGCCTGCGGACGAATCCAGCAGGCAGGCGAAAATCAGGCTCAGATTCGATACATGGCTGTAAATGAAGCGTTCAGAGGACATGGACTCGGATCAGCAGTACTTAATAGTCTGGAAGAAGCCGCATTGGGAATGATGGTTTCACAGGTTTTTCTTAATGCCCGGGAGCCTGCGCTGAATTTCTACCTGCAATCTGGTTACAGGCTTGTGCAAGAAATCAGCCCTTTTTTGGGAATCCGGCACTTCCGGATGGCGAAACTACTTTTTTAGTAAATCACGTAGCATTTCTGCCGCGGCTTTCGAAAGGTTCGTACCGGGTCCGAAGACGTAATCCACGCCGCGAGCCTTCAGCCAGTCGTAATCCTCACCCGGAATCACGCCACCAGCCACAAGTACCACATCGCTGATGCCCTGACGATTAAGTTCTTCCCTGAGTTTTGGCAGCCATATGCGGTGTCCGCCGGCCAGCGACGAAACGCCTACAATGTGCACATCATTCTCTACTGCTTGTCTGGCAACCTCTTCCGGCATGGCAAACAGGGGACCGACATCTACATCAAAACCCAGATCGGCATATCCCGAAGCCACTACTTTGGCACCCCGGTCATGTCCGTCCTGACCAAGCTTGGCTACGAGTATCCGGGGCCTTCGGCCTGCCTTTTCTGCAAATGCATCAGCCAGCTTGCGTGCTTCCTGAAAATGCTGATCCTGATCCACAATGGATTTATAAACGCCCGAAATTAACCGTATTGGCGGATTATGCCGCGAAAAAGCTTTTTCAATCGCCATTGAAATCTCACCAAGGCTTGCACGCGCCCTTGCAGCCTGCACTGCAAGATGCAGGATGTTCTCCTCCGGATTTCCGCCGGCATCCTGGTTTTTCAGATGAACTGCCCGGTTTTCAATGGCATTAAGTGCTTTTTCCACTTCGGAAGTATTCCTGCTTTTCCGGATGTTCTGAAGGCTTTCAACCTGTTCTTTCCTTACCTGATCCAGGTCAATGGTTCTTACTTCCAGACCCTCAGGGCGGGGCATGGGATTCAGGTTGATGCCAATCAGAAATTCCCGGTTGGTATCAATCATGGCCTGTTTTCTGGCGGCAGCTTCTTCAATCCGCATTTTAGGTATTCCCTTTTCGATGGCCGGGGTCATACCTCCTTCGGCTTCAATTTCCTCCATAAGTACCCTGGCTTTTTCAAGCAGCTCCTGCGTTCTTTTTTCAAGTTCTTCCGAACCTGCCCAGGGATCGATGAAGCGGCAGGTATCGGTTTCCTGCTGGATGAAAATCTGCGTATTCCTCGCTATTCTTGCTGAAAACGCAGTCGGCAGGGCAATGGCCTCGTCCAAGGAATTCGTGTGAAGACTCTGCGTATGTCCATGCGCTGCTGCCATCGCCTCAATGGCGGTTCTGCCAACGTTGTTAAACGGATCCTGCTCGGTTAGGCTGTATCCGGAGGTCTGGCAGTGTGCTCTCAGCATCAGCGACTTGTTACTTTTCGGATGGAACTTTTCCATCCATTCTGCCCAGAGTATCCGCCCGGCACGGAGCTTGGCAACTTCTGTCAGGTAGTTCATTCCGATGGCCCAGAAGAAGGAAATCCGCGGCGCAAAATCATCCACAGAAAGACCTGCCTTCAGACCGGTTTTCACATACTCAATACCGTCGGCCAGGGTATAGGCCAGTTCAAGATCTGCCGGTGCCCCCGCTTCGTGCATGTGGTAACCACTCACCGAAATCGAATTGAACTTCGGCATTCTGCGGGCAGTGTAGGCAAAAATTTCTGCCACCAGTTTCATGGACTCGGCCGGCGGATAAATGAAGGTATTCCGCACCATGAATTCTTTCAGAATGTCGTTCTGGATGGTGCCTGCCAGTTTTTCCGGCGGAACACCCTGCTCTTCAGCAGCTACGATGAAAAAGGCCAGAATGGGAATCACCGCGCCGTTCATGGTCATGGAAACGGAGATTTTGTCTAAGGGGATTCCGTCGAACAAAATCTTCATGTCTTCCACCGAATCGATGGCAACCCCTGCGGCACCCACATCTCCCGCGGCACGGTCGCTGTCGGAATCGTAACCACGGTGGGTGGGCAGGTCAAAGGCAACCGACAAACCGGTCTGGCCACCTGCCAGATTCTGCCGGTAAAATTCATTGGACTCCCGCGCAGTGGAAAATCCGGCATACTGCCGAATGGTCCAGGGCTGCGTGGTGTACATGGCCGGATAGGGTCCGCGTGCAAATGGCTTTTCACCGGGTGCGCTCAGGTACTCCGGCTGTGGAAATCTGGCTTTGTCTGCCTGAGTGAATGGCTGAAAATCTTCAGGTAGAAATTTCATGGATTTGGTTTTATGGTGTTTTAATTAATCACTCCGGACTTATCAGGCATAAAGGGACAAATATAGGGTCAAATTTGGAGATTGGACCCTGCAGGAGCTGTCCTGCGCAATCAAAACCGGTGTTTTGGGTCCCTGTTTACTTTTGAGATTTCTTGCTTTTACTTCCGCAGGTAGTCCCGTCTGTAAAATGTACCCGGCGGATTTTTATGATGACTTTTGTTGCCTTTTTTACCCATACCATATCCAGGTCTTTTATAGTTTCCTGCGGTTTGCAGGGCTTGATGATGTTTCCTGAACTCCAGGACCCCGGCCGGGTTTCAAGCAATTCATCGAAATTATCGTAGAAGAATGCTTCCCATTCGATGGCATCAAACTCCTTTTCTGATTCATTTTTAATTTCAACATAGTATCCCACGTTCCGTCCCAGAACATTCTGCGAATAGGCTTTATCGGGTGTTACACCGCATTTTCCGGAGTGTGTAAGCTTCTGAAGGGGATTGTGTAAGTTTAAGAAAATGAGAAGGGTAAGTATATGCATGGCAGTCTGTCTGTTACGCTGCAATATCAGGCTTTAGAATGAATCGGTGCGGCTTAATGTTTTCATCTTTTATTCGGTTTTGCGAAACAGATGCTTTCAGGATTCAGTTATCTGACCATGATGGAACAAAAAAAATCCTTTGTTGTTTTCTGGTTCCGCCGTGATCTGCGGCTTGAAGATAATTCCGGTCTGGCTGAAGCTCTTGCAAGCGGCCTTCCTGTTTTGCCGGTCTTTATTTTCGACAGGAGCATTCTTGATTTCCTTAAAAAACCAGACGACCGCCGGGTGGAGTTCATTCACAATGCCCTGAATGAAATGCACCGGGAACTGGCTGCTTTCAAAAGCGGCATCCGTTTTTTTTATGGTCAGCCGGAGGAAGTCTTCTCTGAACTCGCGGCTGATCCCGGTCTTAAAGGCGTTTACACCAATCATGATTATGAGCCCTACGCCACAGGCAGGGATAAGGCAGTTGCTGAAATACTCGGAACCAAAGGCATTCCTTTCCGGACCTTCAAGGACCAGGTAATTTTTGAGAAAGAAGAAATCCTGAGCGGCCAGGGACTGCCCTACACGGTATTCACGCCCTATTCGAAGCGCTGGAAGGCCATGCTGCGGGAATCTGATTATAAGCCAAAGACTTTTCCTGCTGTTGTTCATTGGCTTTCATGGAAGGCGGAACCCATCATTTCGCTTGAAGAAATGGGATTCCGGTCAACAGGTTCGGAATTCAGTCCTAAGGAAATATCGACTGAACTTCTCAGGCACTATGGAGAGCGCCGGGATTTTCCCTCCCTTCCGGCAACTTCCCGCCTGAGCGTGCATCTGCGCTTTGGTACCATAAGCATCAGGCGCTGTGTGGATATGGGCCTGAAAAATAGCGAAAAATGGCTCGATGAACTGATCTGGCGTGAATTCTACATGCAGGTTCTCTGGAATTCTCCGCAGGTAGGAGAGGGAAAAGCATTCAAAGCTCCTTACGACCGCATTCCCTGGCGGAACAATGAGGACGAGTTTCAGCGCTGGTGCGAGGGGCGCACGGGTTATCCCATCGTGGATGCCGGCATGCGTGAACTCAATGAAACCGGTTTTATGCACAACCGGGTCCGGATGATAACGGCCAGTTTTCTGGTAAAGCACCTGCTCATTGACTGGCGATGGGGAGAAGCCTACTTTGCCGAAAAGCTGCTGGATTTTGACCTTGCCGCCAACAACGGAGGCTGGCAGTGGGCGGCTGGTTCCGGCTGCGATGCCGCGCCTTACTTTCGTGTATTCAATCCGGTACTTCAGACGCAGAAATTTGACAAAGAGCTGCGCTATATTAAAAAGTGGGTTCCTGAATACAACAGTTTGTCTTACATGCAGAATCAGGTTGTGCAGCATGAATTTGCCCGTGAGCGTGTGCTCAGGGTGTACAAGGAGGCCTTGCAGGGCGCATAAGTTATCTGGTAAAATCCGACTGAAGTCTATTGTTGGGGTCTCCGGGTTGGCATCCTCATCTTCCTGTTTTCGGAGTTCTTCATTTTACCCGTACGGGATATCCGGAAAACAGTTCGAAATTGCTCAGTGTTTTTCTCTCCATCTTTAAGCTGTTAGAAATAAAAAATTTCCGGCAATTTTGAATTCGTATGAAAAGAGATAACCTGATACTGCTGCTTCTTGCACTGATTGTTCTGCTGCTGAGCTACCAGATTTTTCTGCTCAGGGGTCTTTCTTCTTCAGCGCCTCCTGCCGGAAAAATTACTGAAGCTGAATATGCAGAAACTAAGGCTGATTCCGGAGATAAACCAAATCCCTATGCCAATGCTGATTTGAAAACTGAAGTCTTTCTGAATGAAGATAAAACTTTTGGCTACCAGATTCTTCTGAACGGAAGCCCCATGATCAGACAGCCAAATATTCCGGGATTGCCGGGAAATGCCGGCTTTCCCGATGCGCAAAAAGCAGAGAAAACGGCCGGACTTGTGCTCCTGAAAATCCGTAAAAACATCATGCCACCTGCGGTTACAACGGAAGAACTTGACAGTCTCGGAGTTTTGTAATTTATTTACCGACCTCAAATAAAGCGTTGATTATGAAAAGATTTTCTGTTCTCATCGTTTTTATGTATTTACTGATTCTGCGTTCGGAAGCTCAGGGCCTCTGGACCCAGAAGGCCGATTTCGGCGGTGCTGCCCGTACGGCTGCCGTCGGTTTTTCGATTGGCAATAAGGGCTACATCGGTACGGGCGGTGCAGGCAACACAAGATTCAATGATTTCTGGGAATACGATCCTGAAACCAACGCCTGGACGCAGAAAGCCAATGTTACCTTTGATGGCCGGAGCAATGCCACCAGCTTTACCCTGGAAGGAAAAGGATACATCGTCGGAGGGTTTACCACTTCCTTTACGAAGAACTTGCTTGAGTATAATCCGGCTACGAATCAGTGGAATTACAGAGCCAATTTTCTGGGCGCAGGCAGGGGAGATGGCGTTGCCTTCAACATAGGCGGAGGTGTACTTTTCGGAACAGGTTATGCAGGAACTTCCGGTTTCAGAAAAGATTTTTATCTGTATAGTGCGGAGCCCTTCAATTCCTGGTCGCAACTGGCCCCGCTTCCGGGGGTGGAAAGGATGGACGCCGTGGGTTTTACCATCGATGGAAAGGGCTATGTGGGAACAGGAGATCCGGGAGGCAACCAATTGATTGACTGGTGGGAATATACCCTGCCGGACAACATCTGGACCCAGAAAGCCAACTTTACCGGTACTCCCCGTTATGAGGCCACCGGTTTTGTAATTGGCAGCAAAGGATATGTAGCCTGCGGATATTATTCCGGTAATCTCAATGATTGCTTTGAATACAACCCTGCCACCAATTCGTGGAGAGAATTAGCAGCGTTTCCCGGGGGTGCAAGGAGGTCGGCGGTTGGATTTTCCATCGGAAACTTTGGTTACCTCGGCACCGGCTACAATGGCACCGCTCTGACCAAGGATTTCTGGCAATATGATCCCAGAGATCCGGAAATTGCCATTCTGCAAAACAATGCGGCCATTGCCGATAATACCGGTTCCTATAATTTCGGAAGCCAGAATCTCAACACATCCACGCCGGTTGTTTTCACCATTGAGAATTCAGGAGACCGGGAGCTTAAACTCAGTTCCAGTCCGAGGGTAACGCTTACCGGTACCGGCTATACGCTGGTTACGGATGCACCCGCTGCAATTCCACCCGGCAGCTCGGCTACTTTTACGGTGAGTTTCAATCCCCAGACCTGCGGTACGCTGAACGGCAGCATCAGCATCGTAAATGACGATGCCAATGAGAATCCCTACAATTTTAACCTGACTGGCATCGGCCTGGACAATATTCCGCCGAACCTGCCGCAGCTGCCGGTTCTTCGGGGCCAGTGTCTGGTAAATGTGATCGCACCTACAACAAGCGATAACTGCTCCGGGACGATAACAGGCACAACAAGCAATCCATTAAGTTACACATCACAGGGAACCTATACAGTAAACTGGAGTTTCAAGGATGCAGCCAATAACACGACTACTGCCCAGCAGACAGTGATTGTAGACGATACCATAAGTCCTTTTGTGGTTTGCGGAGGAAATCAGATCATTAGTCTCCAGGAAGGACAGAACTTTTATACCGTGCAGGGTGTGGAATTTGACCCTCAGAACGGCGGCGATAACTGCAGTCTTGCAGGAGTGAGCAACAGCTTCAGCAGTCAGGCCAGTCTGGCTGGTGTCCAGTTGCCACCGGGAGCTAATAACATTGTTTGGCAGGTAACAGATATCGGCGGTAATACGGCCAGCTGCAGCCTTACGGTGACAGTGAATCCTACAACTTCAAAACGACATCTGAAGGAAAATGGAATTTCTGTATATCCCAATCCGGTCAGGGAAAAACTCATGATTGAATTAGGGGAAGCTGAATCCGGTTCTGTAACGATAAGCGATGCAGGCGGAAGAATTATTTTTGAAAAACAGGCAGCCGGAATGCTTGAAATGATAGATTTCAGAGAACTTCCGGCCGGAATTTATCAGGTAAAAGTGCGGGCTGGTAATCAGGTTTTTAACCGGCAAATCCGCAAAGAATAAGATAAGGAAAAAACTCCGGTGAAGATGTAAACCTGATGGCTGATATTGCGACTGAATTCATCATCCATTCTTCTTTATGCGCCTTATCCTTGCCTTCCTCCTTTCTGCATTCAGCTTTTCCACCTTGTTTGCCGGTGGGAACAAAACCATCAGGTTGTTTTCAGACGGTCAGCCCTCAAAAGAAATACGCCTGAAATGCGAGAATAAGGTCAGCTCAATCCGCTGGCTTCAACTGAATGAAGATGAACTGGAGGCCATCATCAAGGGTAAGCCGGCCTCCCTGTCTCTTGATATTCCGCTTGGCGCCGGAAAAATTCTGCAGCTCGAATTGCAGGCATCTTCGGTGGAAAGTCCGGATTTCAGGATTCGTACCAGCGGGGGAAAAACCTTTGAAAAAAACTGGCATAAGCCCCTTCAATTCCGTGGATCTGTAAAGGGAAAGAAAGCTTCTCTTGCAGCCATCAGCATCAGTAAGAAGGAAATTTCCGGCATTATTTCGTTTGGTGAAGGCAATTACAACCTGGTGAAACTGAAGGACGGAAATCAAAAGCAATACGCCCTTTTCAACGACCGCAGCATCCGGGAGGAGAATCCCTTTCGCTGCCACAGCGGGGAAATGCAGGAAAGAATCCACCAGTCTGCAAAAAAAATGCTTCAGAATCAGAGCAGTCCGCAATCCGGAACCTGCCGGAGAGTGGATGTTTTTTTTGAATGCGATTATAAAATGTTCCAGGACAATGGAAGTACGGTAGAAGGTACAGTTGATTACCTGGAATCCATGTTCAATGTGGTGGCCGGAATCTATGCAGGAGAAGGGATCAACATCCGGATTTCCGATGTTTTTGTACACACGCAGCAGGATAATTATCCGACGGCTTCGTCGTTTGAAGCCTTGTATGCGTTTGGTGATTCGGTCATCAGCAGGCCCTTCAGCGGAAATCTTGGCCATCTTCTTTCCACGCTTCCGCTCGCCAATGGCGGTGTTGCTTATCTGGACGTGCTCTGTTTTCAGGGTACGGCCTACAGCAACATTTATACATCCTTTTTGCCTTTGCCTTTTTACAGCTGGACGATCAATGTGGTTGCCCACGAACTCGGACATAACTTCGGTTCTCCCCATACGCAGTCCTGCAGTTGGGAAATAAGTCCGGGGATTTTCGGCATGCTGGACAGCTGTTTTTTTGCCGAAGAAGGGTGCTACACCGGACCGCGCATTGCCAGTTCAGGAACGGTAATGAGTTACTGCCACCTGATGAACCTCGGCGTAGATCTCAGCAAGGGTTTTGGTCCTAAACCCGGCAATCTGATTCGGGAGCGTTATCAGTCGGCTACCTGTCTGGCCGGGGCTGTAGATTTTCCGCAGCTCAGTATCAGTGCTCCGGACAGTATTTGCAGCGGAAGCACGCTGGTGCTTTCTGTGACAGAAGTGGAAGGTGCCGCTTATTCCTGGACAGGTCCCAATGGTTTCACCGGCAATCAGGCAACGGTGTCCATTCCTGGTGCAGGGCCCCTGCAGTCCGGAGAATATTCCGTTACCATTTCCAAAGACGGTTGTGATGCCCTGCCGCTCAGGACCAGGGCAGAGGTAAACTGCATTTATTCCGTTCCTCTAACCAATCGCCTTGCCTGCACAGAAAGTGCTTTTCAGGTGAATTACATCAGCACGGTAAATCCGGGTCCCGGCAATGTATTTACTGTTCAGATGAGTGATGCACAGGGAAATTTCGGGTCACCCCTCAGCATCGGAAGTCTTGCCTCTTCTCAGATCCGGGGCAGTATTCCTGTTCAGCTTCCGGAAGGGCTTGCGCCCGACAGCGGCTATGTGTTGAGGATCACCAGCAGCAATCCGGTCAGTACTGGCAATGCTTCCCTGCAAAAACTGAAAATTCTTCCGCGGCCTGCAGGCCCTCAAACTTCCGGTGCATCCCGCTGTGGTCCCGGCTCCCTTGAGCTAAGCGCCGTCTCTGCCGACAGCATTTTCTGGTATAATGCTCCGGATGCTGGTATTCCGCTGGCTGGAGGTCCGGTATTTCAAACCGGAAACCTCATCAGCAGTAAGTCCTATTGGGCAGAAAGCCGGAAAATTCGCAGGAACAGGATTGGTCCTGTTGTGGACTTTGGTGCCGGAGATACACTGAATGTGATCAATACCTATCATGGCATTTACATCCGAGTGAAAAAGCCCCTTCGCATCGATTCGGTTGTGGTTCATCCTTCAGGGCCGGGGCTGGTTCATTTCAACATCAAGGATTCGGCCAATACCTTTTCCTACCGAAAAGTTACCATGCCGGTATCGGGAAATATCTTCGGGGAGAAAGTTCCCGTGGGTCTCGAGCTCAGCCCCGGTCTTTACCGGGTTGACGGAGAAGGTTCTACTGTTCCCGGAATGCTGAGAGTAAATAACTTTTTTTCATATCCCATAGTAGCAGAAGGACTGGATATCACTGGTGCCTCGGTACCATCCCGCTATTACTTTTTCTTCGACTGGCGGATTAGCCTGCTGGAGTGCGCAAGTGCAAGAAAGGAGGTCAGGGCTGAAATTCACCCTCAGCCGGCTGCGCCTGTCATCAGTCTTGCACAGAACTTCGTGATTTCGTCTGCCGATACCCTGCAGCGCTGGTTTCTCAACGGGAGTTTTCTGGGTATTTTTGGAGATACACTCGATGTATTTGAGTTCGGAAACGGTGAATATAAAAGCATCCTTGTTACGCCGGATTCCTGTGAGGCTGTCTCCAATTCCCTGCCCGTATTCATTACCGCAAATCCTGAATCAGAAGATGAATTCCGCTTTTTTCCCAACCCGGGCAAAGGAACTTTCAACCTGATTTTTTCTTCTGAACAGAGGCGCAGCATTGTTTGCATTGATGCTACCGGCAGACAGGTTTTTTCTACCGCATCAGAAAGCACTGTAATTAGACTGGATTTCAGTCATCTGCCGGATGGAATTTATGCCCTGATGATGATGTCTGATGGTAAAGGCAGGGTTCTGCGATTCCGTAAAGAACGCTGAGGTATTATAGAAGGACTTAATTTCGCCTATACTTGCAGGATGGGAATGCGCTCTTTGCTTGCAAAACCACTGGCTGCCTGGGTGGTATCCAGGCAAAAGGCCTGGATGAGGCATCCAGTACAGACGCAGGAGTCTGTACTTCAACATCTAATTGCAAGAGCGAAGGATACGGATTTCGGCAGGGAACATCATTTCGACCGTATCCGGCTACACCGCGATTTTCAGGAAAGGGTACCAGTCCGCGATTATGAAGGGCTTAAAATCTGGTTCGACCGTGTGAAACAGGGGCTTCCTGATGTGCTCTGGCCGGGTAAGCCATTATACCTTGCCAAGACCAGCGGTACCACTTCCGGCACCAAGTACATTCCCATCAGCCGCGACTCTATAGGCAATCACATCGGTGGTGCCCGTGATGCGCTGCTGAATTATGTTTATCAGAGCGGGAATGCAGCTTTTCTGGATAAAAAGCTGATTTTTCTCTCCGGTTCACCTGTACTGGAAGAGGTGGGTGGTATTCCAACAGGGCGACTTTCAGGAATTTCCAACCATCATGTTCCGGCCTACCTGCGCCGGAATCAGGTACCAAGCTATGGAACCAACTGCATCGAAGACTGGGAAGAAAAAGTGGAGCGCATTGTAGACGAAACACTGCATCAGCGCCTGGGTCTGATCTCCGGAATTCCGCCCTGGGTGCAGATGTATTTCGACCGCATCCGCGAGCGTACAGGAAAGGAAGTCAAGGACGTCTTTCCTGATTTTTCCCTGTTTGTTTACGGCGGGGTTAACTTCGAGCCTTACCGGAAAAAGCTTTATGACTCCATAGGTAAGAAAGTAGACAGCCTGGAGCTGTTTCCTGCATCCGAAGGCTTTTTTGCCTTTCAGGATTTGCCTTCATCCGAAGGATTACTCCTGCTGCTGAACAGCGGAATATTTTATGAATTCATTCCGGCAGAAGAATACTTCAACGACAAGCCTACACGACTGAGCATCAGAGATGTGGAATTAGGAAAAAATTATGCACTGATCATCAACAGCAGTGCCGGGCTCTGGGGATACAGCATCGGGGATACGATAAAGTTTGTTTCGAAGAATCCCTGGCGTCTGGTAGTGAGCGGCAGAATAAAGCATTTCATCTCGGCTTTTGGAGAGCATGTGATAGGGGAGGAAGTGGAAAAAGCCTTCAGGCGCACACTCGAATATCACCCGGAAGTTTCGGTATCAGAGTTCACCGTGGCCCCTCAGGTAAATCCTTATGAGGGTCTGCCTCATCACGAATGGCTGATTGAATTCGACAGGCCTCCGGCTAACATGCCAGCCTTTGAACGCCGGCTGGATGAAAGCCTTTGCAAGCTAAACTCTTATTACCGCGACCTGATTGAGGGAAAAATCCTGTCTACGCTTTGTGTGCGTCCGTTGCCAAAAGGTGCCTTTCAGGAATACATGAAATCACAGGGAAAACTTGGCGGGCAGAATAAGGTTCCACGCCTGAGCAACGACCGAAGGCTTGCGGAAGGACTTTTAGGTATTTTTTAGCACCTGGCGAGGCGGGATAACCATCAAGATGCCCGCCTTTCATTTTTTCTGCGGTCTCAGAAGAAAATGAAAAAGGCCATCCGAAGATGGCCTTGAGTAAAAATTAGTGACAAACCGATTAATGAGCTGGAGCAGCAGCAGCAGAATCAGCAGGAGCAGCGGCTGCAGAATCAGCAGGAGCAGCAGCTGAATCAGCTGGAACTTCCATTTGAGTTTCAGTGGCAGCAGCAGAAGAATCAGTAGTGCCTTCTTCTTTCTTTTCGCCACCTCCGCAAGAGTACATAGCGATGGAACCTGCAACCATTAACAACGCGAATAACTTTTTCATTTTTTGTTTTTTATTTGATTCTTTAAAGATTTTGGTTGCAAAAGTAGGTCTGTAAACGAAATTCACAAACATTCCTGTTATTTTTTTCTGAAAAATATATTAATCGGAACCCCTTCCAGATCAAAATGTTCCCTCATTTTATTCTCAAGAAAGCGCTGATAGGGTTCTTTTATGTATTGGGGAAGATTGCAAAAAAAGGCAAATGAGGGCGTATAGGTTGGTAATTGCATGATGTATTTGATTCTCACAACCTTGCCTTTATTACCCGGAGGAGGATATTGGGCAATCTCTGCAAGCATTTTATCATTCAGTTCGGAAGTTGGTATTTTTTTACTCCGGTTTTCCTGAACCTTCACGGCTTTTTCTATGGCCTGAAAGATTCGCTGTTTTTCATGAACTGAGACAAACATAACCGGAGTATAATCAATAGGTGCCAGTCTTTTTCTGATTTCAAGTTCCATTTTCCGTGCTGAATTGCTGTCTTTTTCCACAGCATCCCACTTATTCACGAGAATAACAATTCCTTTTCTCTTCTTTTCTGCCAGCGAAACAATGGAAACATCCTGGGCTTCCAGTCCGCGGGTTGCATCCAGCATGATGATGCAGACATCGGAATTTTCAAGCGACTGTAAAGAACGCAGTACTGAATAAAACTCAATCTGATGATCTTTCAGTTTGGTCTTTCTACGGATACCGGCAGTATCGGTGAGGATGAATTCCTTTCCGAAGGCCTTGTAATGTGTGTCTATGGAATCCCGTGTGGTTCCCGCCACATCGGTTACAATATTTCTTCTTTCACCCAGAAGCAGGTTGATGAAACTGGATTTTCCGGCATTGGGTCTGCCGAGTACGGCAATCCGCGGGATTCCTTCGTAGGGATCTTCGGTTCCGTTGTCTTCAAAATGGGATACCACGGCATCCAGCAGTTCGCCGGTGCCATTTCCGGTTTGGGATGAAACCGGAAATATTTCGCCGAAGCCCAGGGCATAAAACTCTGCAGCCTGATGACCCTTCTCAAAGGTGTCGGATTTATTGGCTGCGATGTAAACCGGTTTTTTTGTTTTCCGGAGCACTTTGGCAAAATCCTTGTCAAATCCGGTGAGCCCGTCATTTACATCCACCATGAAAATCAGAACATCGCATTCTTCAATGGCGAGTTCCACCTGATCCCGGATGGCCTGCTCGAAAACATCTTCCGAACCAACCACATATCCGCCGGTGTCTATGATGGTAAAAAACTTGCCGTTCCATTCAGAAAATCCATAGTGCCGGTCGCGGGTAACGCCGGCCTCATTATCCATGATGGCTTTTCTGGTTCCTACAAGACGATTGAAAAAGGTAGACTTGCCTACATTCGGGCGGCCTACGATGGCTACAATGTTGCTGTGCATAAATGAACTTCCGGGTCTCCTCCCTGTCAGAAGCGCCGCAAGTTCGGCATTTAAAACGACAACCTCCGGAAAATCAGGAAATCAGCTGATAAGCAGCAAAACTCAGGCTGAATGCAAGAAAAGTCATGTAGACAAGTTGCAGAAAGGGCCATTTCCAGCTGCCGGTTTCGCGGTAGCTCACTGCCAGTGTGCTCATGCACTGCATGGCAAAAATGTAAAAAATGAGCAGGGATGCGATGCTTGCCGGATTGAAGACAGGAAGTCCGGAGTCCGGATGCCTTGCAGACATCATCCGGCTTTTCAAGCCCTCGGTTTCTTCCTCGGAACCCGATGCATAGAGCACCGACATTGTTCCGACAAAAACTTCTCTTGCAGCAAAAGAGGATATCAGGGCAACTCCGATTTTCCAGTCAAATCCCATCGGCCGGATCACGGGCTCAATCCACTGCCCGGCAATGCCGGCATAGCTGGACTCCAGCTGAAGTGATGCGATGCGGGCCTCTTCCTCTTCTGCCGGAATCAGACCGGATTTCACTTCTTCTTTTACCTTTTGCTCTGCCAGTTCCATGCTGTTGCCCGGTCCGAATGAGGCCATAAACCACAGAATTACCGAAATCGCAAGGATGATTTTACCTGCTTCCAGCACAAAGGCAGAGCTTTTCTGGTAAACACCCATGAGCAGACTGTTCCAGCCCGGAACTTTATAAGGAGGAATTTCAAGTACAAAATTCCCCGTGCCCTTTCCCGGCAGAAGTCTGTGGAGCAGAAGTGCGGTAATAACAGCACCTGCCAGACCGAGCAGATAAAGTCCCAGCATGACAAGCCCCTGTGCTGGTATTCCGGCCCAGAAGATGTTGCCGGGAAGAAGAAGTCCTACCAGAAGGGAGAATACCGGAAGTCTGGCAGAGCAGCTCATGAGGGGTGTTACAAATATGGCAATCAGCCTTTCGCGGCTGCTGCTCATGTTTCGTGTTGCCATGATGGCGGGGACGGCACAGGCAAGGCCCGAAACAAGCGGAACAACGGATTTGCCGCTCATGCCCATTTTTCCCATCAGCCGGTCGAGGAGCAGCATTACCCTGGCCATGTATCCGGTTTGTTCCAGAATGCCGATCAGAAAGAAAAGAATGGCAATCTGAGGTACAAAAACCACAATTCCCTGTATTCCTGCCAGCACTCCACCCAGAATAAAGCGTTTCAGAATTCCGTCGGGCAGCATTCCGGAAAGGAAATCTCCCAGTTTGTCCATGGTGGAATCAAGAAAATCTACCGGATAAGAAGACAAGGTGAAGACACCTTCAAAAACAATCAGCAGAATGAGGAGCATCAGCAGGTATCCCCAGACCGGATGAAGGGCAATCTGATCCAGTCCGAATCCTCTTATTTCAGCTTTATCGGTACTTTTTTGCTGAACCCCGTCCGTGAGTTCACGGAGTTGCTTTAGTCGCCGGGTAGTTTCCCGGGCTATTTCCATATCGGGACTTTGGCCTTTTGTCCTTGCTTCCGTTACCTGATTCAGCCATTCTCTGAAGTCTGGGCCATTTTCTTCTGAATAAAATATTGGAGAAGGTACCGAGGCCTCTTTCAGTCTGCGTTTCAGCGCATCAATTCCTGTTCCGGTTCGGGGATTGACAACCACAACCGGGCAGCCAAGACGGCTTTCGAGCAATTCAACATTCAGAAGAAGTCCCCTTTCTTCTGCTATATCGACCATGGTGAGGGCTACTACCGCCGGTAACTTCAGATCGGCTACCTGTGAAAAAAGCAGCAGGTTACGGGTGAGATTACTGGCATCTGCCACAAGGATGCAGGTTGTTGTTTCATGTGAGCCCAGAATTTCATCCGCAACGACCTTTTCATCGGGAGACCTCGGTATCAGCGAATAAGAACCGGGCATGTCGGTGATAGGAGCCTGCCGATTCTCCAGAAGCATGCTGCCCGTTTTTTTTTCGATGGTTACACCGGCAAAGTTTCCGACTTTTTGTTTCAGGCCTGTAAGCCGGTTGAACAGAGATGATTTTCCGATGTTCGGATTGCCAAGAAGCAGAAAGTTTTCTGAGCCTGTTTTCATGCAGTCTGAACCGAAATCCTGGCTGCATCCTCAGGCCTGATGGAAATCCGCACAGAGCCATTTCCAACAATAAGCGGGCCCGAAAAGGCAATTTTTCCGATGACTTCCCAAACCGTTCCCGGAATCATTCCCACATCAGCCAGCCTGCTGCAAAGAGAAGGTAATGAACAAGAGAGGAAAACCACTCTTTTGTTTGGAGGGATAGAAAGTAGCGCTTCCAATTTCCTTATTTAGAACGAGTATAAACAGATGCAAAGGAAGGACAAGAAGTCCAACGGAGCAAGGAAAATGAGAACTATGATAAAAAAAGCTGAGTTAAATCAGCCTCCGAAGCGAAGGGTAAACAGGGTAAGATCGTCTGAAAAACCATCGCGGCAGGCGAAATTATCCAGGCGGTTAAGGAGACGCTGATGCAAAACAGGCATCTTCTCATTTCTGTTCTCAAGAAAATAAGCCTCAATCCTGCTCAGACCAAACTCTGCCCCATTTTCATCTTCTATTTCAGCAAGGCCATCGGTGTAAACAGAGAGCAGGCTATCAGGATAAATTTTTTTCTGTCCCGCTGTGAGAACGGGAAGAGGATCAAAAATACCCAGAATGGCAGATCCCTCAGACAACCTTTCCAGATTGCCGTCGGCTGAGACCAGACAGGGTGGAATATGGCCGCAATTGACATAATGCAGCATTTTCTCTTTACTATGATAGACGGCAATGAAGGCGGTGATAAAGCGTTCTCCCTGGCCATTGAGCCGGATGAGCCTGTTGATTCTAGGGATGATTTCGGCCAGATTGCTGAAATCCATCAGAAGGGTGCGGAGGCTTGCCTGGAAATTCGACATAAGCAGGGCTGCAGGCATTCCCTTTCCTGAAACATCCGCCACACAGATGGCAAAGTCATCACCTCCAAGCCTTATGAAATCGTAATAGTCTCCGCTTACGTCTCCGTGAGGCAGATAGGTTGCATAGGCATACAGCTTATCTGTGTCCGGCAAACCAGATGGGAAAAGCATTTTCTGAACCTGCCTTGCTATTTCCATTTCTTTTCTCAGGGATTCCTGACGAAGTCTGTATGCCAGCAGTTTCTGATTTTCCCGTGCCATCAGCATAAGCCCGCTAAGGGTCTGAATAAGCGCAACCGCTTCCAGCTCTGCTTCCTGATGAAATTTCTGCGGACGCTGGCAAAGTACCAGACCACCTGTTTCTCCGTCAAAATGGAAGGGAATAAGCAATTCCACATGAGGATTAAGATGCTGTAATTCCGGAAATACATTCCGGAGCAGGGTCAAACCGGAAGATTGTTCCGGTTTTTCAAGGCTTTTCCATCCGGCTATCATTTTTCCATAGCAGAAGGAATTGTGCCAGCTGCCGTTTTCCAGATTGAAAATGGAAAAATGTCCTATTCCCAATTGCTCCAGCAGATAGCTTTCGAGAACCTGAAATAATCCTTCTTCCGGCTGATTTTTGGTAATCGCCAGACTCAAATCATATACGGCCTGAAACTCAAGTTGCTTCAGATTTGCATCACGGCCGGAAAATTCCGGGATTTGTGGACTGCCAGCATCCATTTCAGGATTCGAGGAAGACGCCCATTCCGGAGAATTTTTCAATTCTTCTGCTGATTCTGTCTTCAGCGGTACTTGCCTCCAGTTCTTCGAGGCATTCCAGAATGGTCTTGCGAATTTTTTTGGCGGTACCCAGCGGGTCGGTGTGAGCTCCTCCGAGCGGTTCCTTGATGATGTCGTCAACCAGCCCGAATTTATGCATGTCTTTGGCAGTCAGTTTTAATGCCTCGGCAGCCTGTTCCTTGTAATCCCAGCTTCTCCACAGAATCGAAGAGCATGATTCGGGTGAGATAACCGAATACCAGGTGTTTTCAAGCATCAGTACCTTGTCGCCGATACCGATTCCCAATGCCCCTCCGGAAGCACCTTCTCCGATGATGATGCAGATAACAGGCACTTTCAGCATGAACATTTCCTTCAGATTACGGGCAATGGCTTCACCCTGACCGCGTTCTTCGGCTTCTACCCCTGGAAATGCACCCGGCGTGTCGATGAAGGTAACGATTGGCCTTTTAAATTTTTCTGCCAGCTTCATCAGACGCAGGGCCTTGCGGTAACCTTCCGGATTGGCCATGCCGAAATTGCGGTATTGCCGCTGTTTGGTATTGCGGCCTTTTTGCTGTCCGATGAACATGATGGCCTTATCACCGATTTCACCGAAGCCTCCTACCATGGCTTTGTCGTCTCCGAAGCTGCGGTCGCCGTGAAGCTCCACGAAGGTGTCGCAGATGGTTTCGATGTAGTCCAGGGTGTATGGCCTGTCGGGATGCCTGCTGAGCTGTACCCTCTGCCAGCGCGTAAGATTCTGGTAGGTGGTTTTTTTCAGGCGGGATATTTTTTCCTCCAGCGATTTTACCGCTTCCGACACATCCACATTGTTGTCAAGGGCAAATTGCTTCATATCTGCCAGCTTCTGGTCAAGTTCCAGAATGGGTTTTTCAAAGTCCAGCATAAATTTCCGGTGGTAAACCGGCCTGCAAAATTAAGCCATCGCCGCAAATTGATTGATATTTGTTTGAGCAGGACAGAAATTCATCGATACAATCGCTGATAAGACGATCAGCCGATTATTTTTCTGATTGCCTGACTTAAAACTTCCCCCGGATTTCGGAAATAGTGCATGATCCAGCCCCGGTTTTTCCCCAGCTTTTTCTGAAAATGATAGCGGAATTTTTCGCTGAGACTCAGGCCTGGAAGGTATCTGGAAAATACCTTGTGGAGGTTTTCTATATTTCTGCCTGCGGAGATTTCCTGCATGGTTTTACTGCCTGGCAGCATGATGTAATTTCCCAGAATCCGGTCGGTATAAGTAATGCGGGCTTTTCCTTTCAGCCTGAAAAGGAAATCGATGTCCATGGTGAGATGGTCTTCGATGTCGTAGTAGCCAAGTTTTTCATGAAGGGACCGATGGTAGAAGTAGGCCGAGGGGTTGTAGGGAAACAGGTAATCCAGCATGAAGGCCACCCTGTCGAAGGGCCAGGGTTTATTGATCATATATTCACTGCCATCTTCATGCAATACCCGGCAGTTGCCGAGCAGAAATGAATCCGGAGCTGCAGTCAAAAAAAACGATCTGGCTGCTGAAATGGCTCCTGGTTCATAGCGATCATCGGCATTCAGAAAGGAAATTACCGGATTGGATGCCAGCCTGATTCCCTTGTTCATCGCATCGCTCTGGCCCTTATCCGGCTCACTCACCAGCCTGAGGTGCGGATAGAGGGGCAATAGTTTTCTCACCAATTCGGCTGTGCCATCGCTGGAATCGGCGTCCATAATCAGGTGTTCAATACCATCGTAGCTTTGGGATGCAACACTTTCAATGCAGGATTGTATGTGGTCTGCTCCATTGAAAACCGGTGTGATGATGCTGATCACGGCAACTTTTTAAATGTTGGAAGAGCGGCCATAAGGGCATACTGGCCCCCCATCGGAACGGCTGTTAGAAAGCGCTCCAAAGGTCTCAGAAAGGCCAGCCACTGTGGAAAATAAAACAGAAAACCCTGGTCGCGGATTTCCAATCCTGCCTTCCTGAGCATCTTTTGAAGGCCGGATGGCCAGATTTTTTTCACACCCTTGTCGAAGGGATTCCGGTACATGGCCCAGCGGGTACCTGGATTGGCGGGGTTATTTTCGAAAATCCAGATCCGGCCCTCCGGGTGCAGAAGGCCGGCAAGAAATTTAACTTCTTCCTGCCTTTTTTCGGGTTCAACATGATGCAGAACGCAATTGAGAAAAATCAGGTCAAACCTGATTTTTCCGAGAGGCTCTTTGCTTACAAAATGAAGTCTTTCGGAAGAATGCCGGTTTCTTGCAAATTCGAGGGCTTTTTCTGAAGGATCGTATGCATACACCTGAGATTCCGGAAAGCGTTTGGCCAGTTCAGCAGCACCTTCTCCGGTGCCGCATCCGAAATCAAGAATTTTTTCGGTCTGAAGGAAAGCCGATTCCCGGCCCATCAAAAAATCAAATCTTCCTTTTATGAAAAAATGGCGGTCATTACCGGTAAGGCCAATTCCCTGCTGAAGCATATTTTCGTATTCTTCCGGTATGTCGAACAACTCCTGCATAGAGAATCAGGTTTCAAATATCTTAAATGTTCAGGGCTTTTCAGGAATTCTTAGCCTGAATCGGAAAAATCATGCCATTTCCGATGCCATCCGGAGCAGGGGCTCCAGGTATTCCCTGCTGTTGGAAAGGCGTGGAACCTTATGCTGCCCGCCCAGTTTATTGCGGGATTTCATCCATTCGTAAAAGAGTCCGGCAGGGGCTTTATGAACCCTTGCCTGCAGAAGGGCGATATCCTGATATCGTTTGGCGTCGTAATCTGCGTTGATATTTCTGAGTTCCTGATCCAGAATCCGGACGAATTCATCGTGATTTCGGGGTTCGTTTGAAAACTCGATGAGCCATTCATGCCGGCCCTGTACACCCGCTTTCATAAATTCCGGTGCCAGCGTAAATTCCACCACTTCTGCATCGGTAGCCCGGCAGGCCCGGCTCAGGGCGAGTTCGGCATTGTCCACCATCACTTCTTCGCCAAAGGCATTGATGTAATGCCTGGTCCGGCCGCTTACCTGAATTCTGAAAGGATTCAGACTGGTAAACCGTATGGTATCACCGAGTTTATAGCGCCACAGGCCTCCGTTGGTACTGATGATGAGGGCATAATTTTTACCGGTTTCAACTTCACCGAGGCCAATGGTTTTTGGGAACTTTTCATTTGCTTCCTCCAGCGGTGCAAATTCATAAAAAATGCCATAATCCAGCATCAGCAGCATTTCTCCTTCCAGGCTGAGGTCATCCTGAATCCCGAAAAATCCTTCGGATGCGTTGTAGGTTTCCAGGTATGCCATTTCTTTTTCCGGAATAATCTTCCGGAAAACTTCCCGATAGGGAGTAAAGGAAACGGCCCCGTGCAGGAAAACTTCCAGGTTGGGCCAGATTTCTTTCACCGAAGTTTTGCCGGTTTTTTCCAGCATGCGGTTGAGGAGAACAAGCATCCACGTAGGTACTCCGGAAAGGGAAGTAACATTTTCTCCGAGCGTGGTTTCCAGCATACGGTCCAGCTTCTCTTCCCATTTATCCAGGAGGGCAATTTCAAGGGAAGGTGTTCTGATCCATTGTGCCCAAGCAGGTAGGTTTTGCATGATTACTGCTGAGATATCTCCGCATATTTCATTGGGCTGGTAAGGATTCGGATGAAGGCTGCCTCCCATGGCAAGGTTTTTTCCGCTTAGAACAGAAGAATCCGGCCGGTTGTTGAGATAGAGGGAAATCAGGTCTTTTCCTCCCTTGTAATGGCACTGTTCCAGTGAATCTTCTGTAACCGGGATAAATTTATTACGGTCGTTTGTAGTTCCGGACGACTTTGAAAATGCCACCGGTTTGCCGGGCCAGAGTACATTTTCTTCTCCCTTCATACTTCGTTCAATCCAGGGAAAAAAATCTTCATAGCTGAAAGATGGAACCTGCTCTCTGTATTCGGCCAGGCTGTGGATGCCGGAATAACGGAATTGGTTTCCCCATGCCGTATTTTTTCCGTTTTCCATCAGATATTTCCATTGTTGCTGCTGCGTTTCGGAAGGCGAAGAAAGTACAAGCTCTATCTGGCTCATCCTTCTTTTGAGCCACCAGGAAATCACCGATGCAAGAGGGTTCATATTGGAATCAGAAGGTAGGTCGTGCGTGCCACTTTACTTCAGGCCTCTTCCGGAATGATTAGTCCGGCAACCGGATTTCCGTTCAGGAGATGATTTTCAGCAATGGTTTCCAGATCATTCTGATTATGAAACTGATAAAAAACTCCCTCCGGGTACACCACCATTGCAGGCCCTTTTGAGCAGAGATCCAGGCAACCTGACCGCTGAATCCGGATTTTTTTCTCCGGATTACGGGATCGTAATTTTTCTCTGAGGAATTTTACGGCCTCCGTACCGGTCTCTTCCCCACAGCACTTTTTGCCTTCCGGCTTCTGATTGGCACAGATAAAAACATGATAATCGTACTTCATATAACAACCCGAAGCTTGAATGCTGCAAATAAAGAACAGGCCTTTCGTTTTACAAGGAGAGTCTCAGAATTTTCATTCCCTTGGCGTCTTCATGCCTTGAAGTATGCACGGTATTTCTTTTTACGCGGATTCATCTGAGCCTGAATCATGAGCCTGACCAGCCAGTCGGGCCAGCCTTTTCCCGACCTGAATTCAATCTCATCCCTGATAATGCTGCCAGTTCCGCTTGCTTCCAGAATATGGTGATGCTCCCAGCCGGAAAGAAACGGCGGCAGAATTTCTCCCCGGTCAACAAAGGTAAATCCGTTGCCGGTATAACCTGATGCGATGATGCTGCCCGACCATTTCCATTTGAATAACAGAAAATCCAGTTCAAGATTGATTTTGTCGCCCTTTTTTACGCCATCAAACTGCAGGATGCGAACCTGCGGAAAAGGCGGGCTAAGCGCCCTGAAGAGGTTTTCATCAAAACCTGATATGAGGGCTTCAACAGGACAAGGAAGACGGCATTCAAAGGAGAGCTTCATGACCGGATTAATCTTCCTGTTGGGCGGCGAAGTCCTTGAGAAAAAGGAACCTGTCTGTCAGTTCGCCCTTCCGGCAGATGGTGGCACCTTCCATTCCGGGTCGGTGGTCAGAAACCAGTTCGGGGATAACATGTTGCATCAGCATTTTGCCGAAGGCCAGTGAGGCATCATAAGGAAGTTCACAAGGCAGATTGTCTACAGCGCAAATGCTGATATGCCGGTCGGATGAAAAGGCTGCCTTTTCTGCACCATCTTCCCTTCTGATATCATAAAAAGGACTTTCTATGCTGCTTGCCCGAATTGTTGTGGGAATGGAACCACCTATGTCGCAGGTTACATCCGAAATTACTGAAATCCGGAAATCAGCTGATGCAATTTCTTCCATTCCGAAAAGTGCAGGAGCCGCAGGATTCCAGTAGTGACAGGAGATCAGCAAATCCGTGCAGCATGCAAAACGGCGAAAATTACTCTTGTAGTTCTCCGGATGGGCTCTGAAATCAGCCTCATTCCAGGGAATTGAGTCTTTTTTTTGCAAATAATGGCGAGAACTCAATACAGTAAAAACAGCTTCATTGCCGGAATATTCCGAATAGGCTTCAGGATCAAGCCTTTTTATTCCGAGCGTTTCAAGTACTTCCATGGCGCCCTGGCCGACCCTGCCGGTTCCGGTTACCACGATTTTCAGACCATTCAGCGCTGAAATACAGGCATGCACAGCCCCAATCATTCCGGCCATGTCCGGACAGGCGGAGGCAGGAGGAAGAGTGGTAACAGCCTTCTTTTGAAGCCACATCCGAAGGCCATTGTAAGCCCCCACGATGCCCGCAAAGCGGCCAAAGGCTACAGTCCGGTTGCCCTTTTCATCCAGCAGGCACTCATAGTCTACCATTTCTATCCTTTTGGAAAGAAGAGCCTGAAGTAATTTCCGGTTATGAGCCTGCTTTTTAATGGTATGAGAGAAAAAGAAATAGATTTTGCCGTTTATCAGTGATTCCACCGGTACTTCTTTGATTCCAAACAAAATACCGGCAGATTGTATTTGATCTGTAACCCTGATTCCCTGATTTTCATATTCCTTATCAGAAATGCACCTAACCAAGGATGGCTCCACCAGAAACTCTATTTGCGGAAATTGCCGGCTGATTTCCCTGCATTGCTGCGGACTAAAAGCTACTCTTCTGTCTGGAGGGTTTTTTCTTTCTTTTATGAGTGCAATCTGAATTTTTTCGGCCGGCATTTCTGGTCTTTCATTTGGTGCACAAAGCAAGGAAAATTCCGGCAGCCATTACATGGTAAAGTTGGGATAACAGATAAAAAAATTAGAAATTCAACTTGTAAGAGAGAGCGGTTAAATCATTGATATTTCATTTTTTAGCTCATTTTTTATCCGGCTAATAACTTATATATTTTTATTTTTATGGTAATAAATCAATATTTTAATTTAATTTTTTCAAGAATTTTCAAAATAAATTTCTATTTTTGCCGTAGTAAAGTTCAGCCGGATAAACTTGGTATTATACCTGTGGTAAGAGTAAGGATTTGGGCTAATTGGTGTTTTTTGAGCAGATTTTGTGCTCATACCTTTGCCGTGAATAATTGCCAGTATTCTCTGAACCCATAAAATCCCGCAGGTCTGACCAGATTTAAAACCTTTCTTCAATTGAAAATGCGCGCAAATAGTTTTCCAAGCCTTATGAAAAAACTCTTCCAGAATTTACACCTTCTAACTCTGGTGTTTGCATTTGTTTCGATGCAGGCCAGCGGTCAGACAACCGGTTGTCAGATCAGTCTTGGAGTACTCACGCCTAATGTCTGCGTTGGAAATACAGTTTGCATACCATTTACCATTTCTCCGGCAGGCTGTATTCCGACAAATAACATCATACTTGAGCTTGCCGGTCCTCTTGCAACGCCCAACTCCAGCTGCAGTTTTGTAAACATCAGGCTGGATACGGTTGGAAACTGTCTCCGCGTTCCGGACAACTTTCCAAAGGGTAAATATTGTGTCAGGCTCAGAAGGGGGACACTTGTGTCGGATGTGAAGTCTTTTGAAATCGATACCATCGATAATTCTCCCGCTCCCGTGGTGCGCATTGTGCAGCTTCCACCCATCCGGCCTTCTTATTGCAAGGGAGACACTGTAAAATTTAGAATAGATACAATCTTAAATGCTGGTGTCGGTTATGCACTTCAGTGGAGCCGAAACGATACAGCCCGAGATGGTGACACATCTGCTGTGTTCACCGTCACCAATCTTACCGATGGCGACTATGTTTCTGCATCTGTAACCAGGCAGAACAAGTGTGCATTGAATGCTACCGGAAGATCAGACTCTCTCGCTGTTTCCGTGAATAAACCTCCGGTTGTTACGGTGGAACTTCAGCCCGGATTCAGCGGATGTGAAAAAACCGTGAATGGTTTCGTGGCAAAACTCCAGCTTGCAGGTCCGGATCCTTTGGTAATCTGGACGCGAAGTTCCAAAGGCAGGGTCGACACACTGTCGCAGGGAATCAACGATACGCTTTTTACCCTGAGTCCGGCAGACAGCGCGCTTTTTGGGGACAGCATCTGTGCCAGAGTGGTGTCTGGTCGCTGCAAACTTACAGACCGGGATTGCTTTGTTATCAGAGCCTGCGGTGAAGTAGTTCTCGATTTGCCCCTGGATACAGCAGCCTGTGCAGGTTCCCTATATAATGTTCCCTACAACCTGATCGGGTCGTTTTTGCCTTCCAATGTCTTTACCGTTCAACTTTCTGATTCTGCCGGAAATTTTTCCTCTCCTGTTCAGATTGGTTCATTAACCAGCGACAGGCCGGATACCATTCAGGCTTTGCTTCCTCCGGAATTGAAAGGCGGTGACTGTTACCGCGTGAGAATTGTATCTTCAGCCCCGGCTGATACTTCAGATACCAGTGCTTGTTTCAGGGTGTTCCCGAGGCCGCTGAAACCGGTGACGGTAAGTGATTCTGTCTGTGTTTCCGGAGAAGTCACCTTATCAGCCTCTTCCACAGAGCCCGGTGTTCAGTTTAACTGGTATCCAAATCCATTTTCCACTACCCCCATCTTTACAGGCCCTACCCGCACTTTTACAGTTCAGGGGGATTCTGTCTACTATATTTCCGCGCTCTCACCAAGGGGCTGTGAAAGTGACCGGACAGAAGTCAGGGCTGTTTCCAATGCTGCGGATCCTGTAGAAATCGGTGCAAATCAGGCATTTTGTCAGGGTGCGCAGACTTTTTCCCTTAATCCGTCTATCGGGGGCGGAGTATGGTCGGGTGATTTGCCGGTAATCAACAACCAGGTTGATCTCACAGGCGTGGCAGCCGGTGCGTATACCCTGATTTATCAGACAACAAATGCGCTGGGCTGTATTGCTACTGACTCACTTGAGGTTTCGGTAAAACCAATTCCTGTTCCAAATGCAGGTACTGATTTTAATGTCTGCAGCAACGGAAATGTGCTTCAGCTTTCAGGATTACCTGCGGGAGGAGTCTGGATTGGAAGCAGTATACTTTCAGACGGGACTTTTAATCCGGCTCAGGTAACTGGCCCTCAGGTTTCTCTGATATATTCTTTTACAGATAACGGCTGTACCGGATTTGATACAGTTCTTGCCAATATTAATCCTGCACCTGGTGAATTCAGCGTTACCGGTGTTAATCCAAGCAGCTGCACTACCGATGATGGGTCGGCTACTGTCACAGGAATAACTCTTCAGAGCGGATGGAAAGCACGCTGGTCTGTAAACCGACCGGACTCAACCGCATTTCCAACCCTCAGCGGACTGGGCGGCGGAACCTATGAGGTAATCATAAAAGATACAGTAAATGGCTGCTTCCGCAAGGAATCTGTAAGTCTTTCCGATCCGGAAGTGCCTGCTCCGGTTATTGCCGGTCTGCTGAGCGCTTATTGTACCAACGATTCCTGCGTTGCCCTGAGCATTACGCCCAATGTACCTTCCGGTTCCTGGTCCGGACCCGGTCTGGAGGTTTTGCCTGATGGAAATGCGCGCTTTTGTCCTCAAAATTCCGGACAGGGTGCTTTAACAATTTCTTACCAGTACGATGGAGAAAGTGGCTGTGTTGGCGCAAGTTCTGTAAGTGTTCAGGTGAATCCTTCTCCAAATGTGAATGCTGGATTTTTTGCCGATACTCTTTGCAGCGATGCAGCGCCTTTCCAGCTAACCGGTTTCAGCCCAAGTGCTCCTCCTGCAGTATGGGGCCCTCAGCCTGCTGTCAGTGCAAATGGTCTTTTCAACCCGGCATTGGCAGTTGCCGGAACAAATGAGCTTACCCTCACCATCACTGCCAACGGCTGTACCAGTACTTCAACGCGTACCATGGTGGTTGCGCCAAAGCCGTCACCGCTTATTTCGCGCAGTCCTTCCAATACGGTTTGTGCCGGAGAGTCTGTTACCCTTACCGTTGATCCCGGAACTGGTGTAATTCCGCGAAGGATAGAATGGTTCCGCAATTCACAGGTTATTCCAAATCAGAATGGTCTTACAATTTCTGTAAGTCAGCCGGGTTCTTACACGGCTTCCATCACCGGCGCTGGCCTGTGTTCGGCAACATCATCTGCCATCGATGTTCAGTTCAATGCGCTGCCACCTGATTCAGTGAGCGTATCGGGTGATTTAAACCCCTGCTCCAGTAATCTTCCTACCTTTACTGCTCAGGCCGGAAATGGCTTTACTTACCAGTGGTTTTCCGGATTGGATAGTCTGGGAGGAGCAAGTAATGCAGTCTTTTCACCTTCTGCCTCCGGTCAGTTCCGTGTTAGAATCAGGGATGCCAGCGGTTGCACCAGTTTTTCAGATTTTATTCAGGTTAATGTACGGCAGGCACCTGAGGCCAATGTGATAGCTCCGCTTGCCGACACCTGTCTACAGTCAGGTCAGGAAATCAGTATTCAACTGGCTGCCACCGGTGCCGGATTGACTTTTCAGTGGTTCAGGCTTGGTACGCCTCCTGTCCTGATTGCAGGCCAGAACTCGGCCACACTCACGGGTATCAGCCAGCCGGGCCGTTACTTTGCCGTTGCCAGTTCAACAAACGGGTGTGAAACCAATTCGGATACAGTAAACATCCTTTCGACTGTCGCGATTACAGTTCAGGATTCGATTATCTTCAAATGTGTGGGAGAACCTCCTTTCACGATTGGAGGGTTCAGCCCAGGAGGTTGCCCTCTGATTTACAACGGAACGGTTTTAACCAACAATATTTGGAATCCAACCGAGCCGGGAGACTTTGAAGTCACTTATCAGTGCACGAATTCCAATGGCTGTATTTCGAGAAAAAACATATTAGTCAGGGTAAGTCCGGTTCCGCTGGCCAATCTGGTGGTGCTCGGTCCGACCAACCTGTGTCAGGGAGATTCAGTACTTCTTCAGGTTAACAACGGTGTTGAATCCGGATCCTCTTATCAGTTATACCGGAATGGCCAGCCTTTTGGATTGCCGTTTCTGCAACCCCAAATCCGGGTCAGCCAGAGCGGAAATTATCAGGTGGAGGTGAAATTCAATCGTTGCACAGCGCTTTCCAATACCCTCAACATCAATTTCAGAAAGATACCGCTGGCAAAAGCCGGCCCTGATCTTTCTGAATGCGGATTCCTTGTTACAAACCTGAATGCTGCTTCCGGTATAACGCCGGGCGAGTGGTCTGGTTCAACGAGAGTAACTACTTCAGGAGATTACAATTCAGACGGATTCACCGGATGCGAGACACTTACGCTCACGGTAGATTCAAATGGTTGTTCGGCTAAGGATACCAGGGTTATCTGCCTGAAGGCAAATCCTGTTCAGCTGGCCACCGCAACAGACGCCAGTAATTGCTCTGTAACGGACGGAAAAGCCTGGGTGGTGAATGCCACATCCGGCATGACATTCAGCTGGAAGAAGTCAGGTTCTGCAGCGGTAGTTTCTACCACAGACAGTCTCCTGAATGTCGGTCCGGGGGTTTACACTGTGAACATCAGTACCGATTCCAATAATTGCTCCATTGAAAGAAGCGTTGTAATCGGCAGCCCCAATAATCTCAATGTTGACATTAACGGCCTTCCCGATTCAGTTTGTTTCGGTTCAGAACCAATTCAGCTGGCAGGAATACCAGCCGACTCCGGTATCTTTACCTCCTTTGCCAATCGTATTGTGGATGGAACCGTCTTTGATCCATCCATTCCCGGTCCGCTGACAGATACGGTTTACTATTCTGCCAGCCTCAATGGCTGCCTCGGAACAATTAAAAAAGTAATTAAGCTGAATCCACTCCCTGTTGTAGATGCAGGTCCGGATTCAAGGGTATGTTTTGGTGATACGATCGTGCTGGAGGCGGTACAGCCAAGCGGTGTACCACTGGTCTGGATAGGACCTCAGGTTGAGGGCAATAATCTCTTCATAGCCAATAACAGCAGCTTGTCTTCAGCTCTTGTGACAGTGAGCTACACCAGAAACGGATGTACCAACAGCGATACCCGCCTGATTGGCATTGATACACTTCCTCAATTTAATGTTGTGCCAAGTGATGTTTCTTCCTGCGGCATCTGTGACGGAAGTGCCATTCGCGAAATCAGTAATTCAAATCAGTTCCAGACCATCTGGAGAGAAGTGCCCGGCGGTAACATCATCGCGACAGGTGCCAGTCTTAACAACCGCTGTGTTGGGGTATATGCCGTACAGGTAATCCGGAATTCCACTGGTTGCAGCAGAACTGAAACCTTCGGAATATCCGGTCCGACCAACATCAACCCTTTTGCCTGCCTGGAGAATGTTCCTTCCGGAATTTGCCAGAACGGAGCACCCGTTGCCATCGGAAAGTGCAATCAGGATGCAAAGATTTTCATCGGAGGTGTTGAAACAGATACCCTTAATCCTGCAGCCCTGCCACCGGGCAATGCACAGATTATTCTCACGCTTACCGACTCGAACGGATGTACCGGTGTTCAGCAGATTTCGGTTCCTGTGCGTCCGAATCCGGTGGTTAACATTGCCGGATCAACTCCTGATTTTGCCTGTACCAGCCAGAGCAGTCTGCAGCTCAGCGGCTTCTTCCCTGCCTACGATGCCAGCATTCCTGAAAACGGATGGTCTGCAGCGGGAGCACCTGCCGGTTTCATTACCAAAGGAGGACTTGTCAATCCAAGTCTTGTGAATGCAGATTCAGAATTCACCCTGAACTATACAGTAAAAAATCCGGGTCCGGAAGGATGTACCGTAACAAAAAGCATTCCTTTCAGGGTTTACAAAAATCCTGTGGCGGCCATTATTCCTTCTGCCGGTCCGATTGAAATATGCGCCGGAACACAGACCCAGCTTTCTGCAGATCCTGTGGTTCCCGGTTTTACCTATACCTGGCTGCTGGGCGGCACCAATCCTTTACCAATCGGATTTGAGCCGCAATTCAATGCATCTCTGGCTGGATTATACTCCCTGCAGGTAAGCAATAACGGATGTAAATCTCAGAACCTGAGCGCTGTGCAGGTGAATGTAACACCAGCTCCTATTATTGCCAGCATTGGTGCCGACACCACTGTCTGCAAAAGCGCAGGTATTGTGAATCTTCCTTTCCCGACCATCGTAGGAACAGCCTCATTTGCTCAGTGGCAGGCGGTTAGTCCTACCCCGGCTGATTTCATCAGTACCACGGGATCTGTTAATCCTGCCGTAGTTGATCAGGGAGCATTTCAGGTACGCTTTGTAGCTGGCCAGGGTACCTGTGTTGATACTGCGTTGCGGACCATCACCGTACTTCCAACCAAGGTAACCACCATTGCCGGTGCTGACAATGCAGAAGTATGTGAAGGTCAGAACCTGGTATTGGTGGCAGATTCCACTGGTCCCGGCATTGGCTACATCTGGTACAAGGATGGCATTGCTATTCCAAATTCAAACAACGACTCTCTGCTGGTGAATGCCAGCGGACAATACAGGGTTAAATTAACCATCAATGGAAACGGTTCTTGTTCGCCAATATCCGTGGATGCAGTTTCAGTTCTCGTGAAGCCTTCCCCTGTGGTGAGCATCAACGGCAACCTGCTGCAGAAGATATGCTTCCCCGGCTCTCCCTACAATGTGGGTGATGCCAATCCGTTTTCACCTCTTGATGCGATATGGTCATCCTCAGTTCCCGGACTGATTACGGTCAACGGGCTGGTCAGACCTGACAGCCTTCAGGCAGAAGGTACTTTCGACCTGATTCTGTCTAAAACCGTGGGTGGTTGCTCTGCCTCTGATACACTGAAATTAACGGCCTTCAGAACACCGGATGCCATATTCGGTGCCTCGGCTCTGGCTATCTGCGACGGAGATCAGATTCTGCTCAGCTACGAAAATCCCAACGGATACAGTACCACCTGGTCTAAAGATGGTTCTGTGATTGCTGTAAATGTGGATTCCGTCGGAATTACCACAGCGGGTACATACAAACTGAGGGTAGAAAATGACATCTGCTCAGCTGAATCTTCTGCCAGCTATGAGGTGAAGCCGAAGCCGGTCTTCAATTTACCGCCCGATACGCTGATCTGTAAAAACGGACAGGCAGTTCAGTTCTTCCCGATCAATCCGGGACCCGGTACAGGAGGCTGGTCCGGACCCGGCATTAATGCCAACGGAAACTGGGATCCGACCTCTGCAGATGTTCCTGCTTCAGGTGATATTGACATTTCCTACACACTTTCTTCCGAAGGCTGCTCTACCACCAAGTCGTTCAGAATCGAGGTTGGGGCAGTGCCCGATGTAAGCCTGGCAGCCAGCAAGGACACTGCCGAAATACTCGAGCCTGTTACCATCACGGCAGGAGGCGGGGTTACATTTGAATGGTCGCCGTCCGATACAACAATCAACCCAAAATTTGGACCAGTGGTTATTGCCAAAATTCCATCTTCAAATCTGAATCCAGACTTTGTCACGAAGAAATACACAGTTATGGTTTCATCTGCTAAAGGCTGCAAGGCAGAAAAGTCCATTGATATAATCATCGATCAAAGGGATTTAATTTATACAGGCTTCTCACCAAATGGTGATCAGAAAAACGATGTCTGGGTAATCAAGAACATTCAGAAGTACCCTGAAGCAAGTGTTAGAATTTACAACCGTTGGGGAAACCTAGTATTTGAGTCAAAGAAGGGTTATCCTGAACCATGGAATGGTACTTATAATGCAGGAAATATTAATCCTGATGGAATGAAGGATGGGGATCCTGTTCCTGCTGGTTCTTATTACTATCATATTGAACTGGGGCCTGGCCGTGTACCTAAGTCCGGTTCCGTAACCCTGGTACGCTAAAAAAGGAGAAGTTGACATTATGAAAAGAATTGTAATTGCTTTTGCATCGACCCTCCTGGCATCAGGTGCTTTTGCCCAGCAGCAGGGTCTCTACAGTAGTTTCCTGCTCAACGGCTTTGTGTACAATCCTGCCATTGCGGGTGTGGAAGATCACATTGACCTGAGAACAAGTTATCGCAAGCAGTGGGTGAGTGTGCCTGGTTCGCCTACAACCATGTATGCATCCGTTCATGCTGCCGCTAATCAGCGGGATCTGAACAGGGAAGAACTCGGTTCGCTGCCCATGCGCGGATCCTCCAGCATCAAGTTCAAGTATGAGCCGCCTAAGAAAATCCGCCATGGAGTGGGTGGCTTTGTAATGAATGACAAGGCCGGCCTGATTTCAAGAAACATCATCAGTATGGGCTATTCCGTTCATCTTCCCCTGAACCAGAAGTACTATCTGGCAATCGGAGCTGCTGCAACGGCTCATACTTTTAGTCTGGAACGCCCGGTTCTGCGCGATCAGGGTGATGATGCCTTTGCCGGAAACCTTAATTTCGGTACTCTACCGGATTTTCAGGCAGGAATGTACTTCTATTCAGACCGGCTTCAGATTGGTTTGAGTGGTACCCAGCTGGCTGCACCGCGGATGAGCTTTGCACAGAATAACAAGGATGTTCAGTTTAATACTCTCACGCGCCATTTCTACGGAACTGCTACCTATCGCATCGGCCTTGACCCCGACTTCGACCTGCTGCCCGTCGGAATCATCCGATACACCGGAAACAGTCCTCTTTCCATGGAAGGCGGTGTGAAAATCAGGTATAAAAATACATTCTGGGCAGGTGGTACATACCGCTACGGAGATGCATTTTCCGGTATGGTGGGAGTGTCCATGTTCAACATGATGAATTGTTTCGCATGGATACGGCCGTGAACAACGACTTTGAAGAAATTCAGCCGCTTACATCCCGCGATGGCCAGACTCTGTATTTTGTCCGTTCCCGTAATCCGAAAAATGTAGGAGGAAAAGAGGCCGGTCAGGATATCTGGGTTTCCAAAAGAACCGGAGATACCACCTGGACGGCTCCTAAAAACCTTGGTATGCCGGTGAATAACAAGGAGAACAATGGAATTCTGGGAATCAGTTCGGATGGCAAAGGCATGCTGATTTCAAATGTTT
>Ga0315900_10001076_pt1 | contig 44198 bp, 45 predicted proteins | sample LakEriMetagenome_FD_203521 | JGI IMG/M metagenome (GOLD analysis project Ga0315900, IMG submission 203521) | Freshwater fungal communities from buoy surface, Lake Erie, Ohio, United States - Buoy 12 MA114 | ecosystem: Environmental > Aquatic > Freshwater > Lake > Lake biofilm | place: USA: Lake... | reverse complement strand
GGAACAGCCGCTTGGCGCCCTTGAGCGCAGCCGCAATGCGGCCCACCTGCTGTTCACCGCGCGGGTCCTTGCCCCAAAGCATCGCGAAATCCTGATCGGGCAGGACCGCGCCATCCTTTTCTTCCAGATCGCGGACATGGCCGTAGGAGGCCAATACCGTGAAATCCCGGCCCAAATATTTTTCAATCGTCTTCGCCTTGGCCGGCGATTCCACCACGACTACGTCGCTCATGCCTTCCCGATTCACCCTCGCCCGGATAGCGCTACCCGATGGCCGGGCAGCATATCCACCCGGCCTTCCAGTTCCAGATCAGCAAGCGCCGCCTGGAGCGCGGGGGGGGAGAGGTGACAGCGCCGGAGCAGATCGTCAACAGATATTGGTGACATTCCAATTAAATCAATAAGTTGACCATATTCGCCGGGGCTTGCTTCCGGGGCCACATCCTCGGGGATCGGATTTTCCGGGGTTTGGGCCAGGGCAAAAAGTGGGGCGTCGTTCGGCGCTTCGGGCAGATGCGCCAGCACATCGGCGGCTGATTCCACCAAATGCGCACCCTGGCGGATCAGATCATTGGCGCCGCGGCTGCGCGGATCGAGCGGGCTTCCGGGAATGGCGAAGACCTCTCGCCCTGCTTCCAAGGCCAGGCGCGCGGTAATCAGCGTGCCCGATCGCTCTGCCGCCTCCACCACCAGGACGCCGAGCGAAAGCCCGGCCACGATCCGGTTGCGCTTCGGGAAGTGCCGCGCCAAGGGCGCGGTCCCCAAGGCATGTTCTGCCACCAGCGCGCCTTCACGGCCAATCCGGCTTTGCAAGGCAGCGTTTTCCGGCGGATAGGCAACATCCAAGCCGCCCGGCAGCACCGCCAGCGTCCGCCCCGCCCGCAAGGCGCCCTGATGCGCCGCCGCATCCACGCCGCGCGCCAAGCCGGAAATCACCAGGACGCCGGCCTTTGTCAGCGCCTCCGCAATGTCTTCGGCGATGCGCCGGCCGGCGGCGGAAGCATTGCGCGCGCCGACAATGGCGAAGCTGGGTACCTGCGCCAGCAAAGCGGCATCGCCCTGCACCGCGAGCATCGCCGGGGCATCGGGCAGCAGAGCAAGCAAGGGCGGGTAGTCAGCGCTGCCCCAAAAGATGAAGCGCGCGCCAAACTTCGCCATGGCATCGGCTTCGCGGCGCGCATCATCCAGGTTTGGGATCCGCGCTGGGGTTTCGCGTTTGGCGAGCAGGCGGGGCAGAGCTTCCAAAGCTGCACGGCCGCTGCCGTGGCGGGCGAGCAGGCGGCGAAAGCCCATGGGGCCAATGCCCTCGGTCTCCGCGATGCGCCAGAGGGCAAGGCTTTCGGCGGGGCTGAGCGCGGAGGCGGGCATAGGCGAAATCCTATGCCACACTTCAACCTAAGCGGGAAACACTAAATCGTAGTGCTACTTGGCTGTTTTGCCGATGCGCGGTTCGCTCCCCGCCAGCAGGCGGCGGATATTCGCCTCATGCCGCCAGAACACCAGAATGGCGATCAGCAGCGCCATCAGCGCATGATCCGCGCTGGACAGCACCAGGGCGAAAAGCGGTGCCGCCGCAAAGGCCGTGAGCGCGGCGGCGGATGACATTTTCAGCAATTTCGCCGCCAGCAGCCACACCGCACAGCAGGCAAGCCCTACCGGCCAGGCCGCGGCCAGCAGCACGCCAAGCCCGGTCGCGACCCCCTTTCCGCCGCGAAAGCCAAGCCAGACGGGGAACAGGTGCCCGAGCACCGCCGCCGTGCCCACCACCAAATCCTGATCACCCAGGAAATAGCGCGCGAGCAGCACCGCCACCGCCCCCTTCAGCCCATCCAAGATCAGGGTTGCCGCCGCCAGCCCCTTGCGGCCGGTGCGCAGTACATTGGTGGCACCTATGTTCCCGGAACCGACCTTGCGGATATCGCCAAGCCCGGCCGCCTTGGTCAGCAGCAGGCCAAAGGGGATGGACCCGATCAGGTAGCCGCCCAGCAGCGCAATCAGGAACATGATGCTATCCGCATGTTCAGCCATGGCTCAGCCCCCGAAAACGCGCCGTCCGGCTTTCCAGGTGCCCAGCACCCGGCCTTCCAGGGCGCGACCATCAAAGGGCGAGTTCTGCGCCTTGCCCGGCAGCTTGCCGGCTTCAACCTTCCAGCCGCGATCAGGATGGAACAGCACCAGATCCGCCGGCGCACCCTTCGCCAGCCTACCCTGCGGCAAATCAAGCAGCGTCGCGGGCCGCGCTGTCAGCAGCCCGAGCGCCGTCAGCATGGGCAGATCGCCCGCATGCACCCGCGCCAAAGTCACGCCCAGCAGCGTGGCAAGCCCAGCCCCGCCCGCTTCGGCCTGCGCAAAGGGCAAGCGCTTGTCATCGGCATCGCGCGGCTGATGGTCTGAGGCAATCGCGTCAATCGTGCCATCCGCCAGCGCTGCTACCACCGCCTGCCGGTCCGCCTCCGTCCGCAACGGCGGGGAGAGCTTGGCATAGCTGCGATAATCGCCAATCGCGGTCTCATTGAGATCAAAATAGGGCGGCGCGGTATCGCAGGTGACAGCCAGCTCCTCGGCCTTCGCGGCGCGGATCAGGTCAAGCGCCGCCGCCGTTGAGACATGCGCGAAATGCACATGCCCGCCGGTGATGCGCGCGAGTGCGATATCGCGCGCCACCATCATCGCCTCGGCAGCTGGCGTAATGCCCGGCAGGCCAAGGCGCGTGGCCAATTCGCCTTCGGTGGCGGCGCCGCCAGAAGCCAGGCTCGGTTCTTCCGGGTGCTGCATGATGAAGGCGCCAAAGGCCCGCGCGTAAGACAGCGCAAGCCGCATGGTGCGCGCCGAGGCAATGGCGCGCGCCCCATCGGTAAAGGCAATGGCGCCGGCTTCGCGCAGCAGGCCAAATTCCGCCAATTCCTTGCCGGCACAGCCCGCCGTCGCCGCGCCATAGGGCAGCAGCGCGACGGAGCCCGTCGCCTCACCCCGCCGGGCGATGAAGGAAATCAGCGCGGGGTCATCAAGCGCCGGGTCGGTATCCGGCAGCACGCAAATGGTGGTTATGCCGCCCGCGGCGGCGGCTTGCGCGGCGGAGGCAATGGTTTCCCGATGCTCTGCCCCTGGTTCACCGAGATTGGCGCGGAGATCAATCAAGCCAGGCGCAATGCAGGCACCGGCCGCATCCACCACGGTGGCACCTTCGGGCGCGGTCAGCCCCGCGCCGCAATCGGCGATCAGCCCATCACGGATCAGCAAAGCGCCCGGTGCATCAAGGCCAGAGGCGGGGTCAAGCAGACGGGCATTGGTGATGAGGGTGTCGGCCATCACAAGGACTTCTCAAAAAACACGCGATGATAGCCGGCTTCCTCGGCGCGATGCGTCTCGCCAAAGCCAAGGCGCTGATACATGGCGATGTTTTCCGCCATAACCTCATTCGTATAGAGCCAAAGCCGCTGGTGGCCGCGCCGGCGGCCCTCCGCTTCAATCCAGGCCAGCATTTGCCGGCCAAGCCCCTTGCCCTGCGCGCTGGGCGCCACCGCGATATTGTCCAGGAACAGGCCAGTTTCGCTGTCTTCCAGCACCGCCAGCCCTTGCAGCGCGCCATCGGCTTCCAGCACGAAGGCCTGATGATCTGTGATGCGCGCGGCATAATCATCCAGCATCGGTGCCGGTTCACGATCAAGCCGCGGCACGTAATGCGCATAAGCGCTTCGCACCATTTGCCGGAGTGCGGGCGCTTCCTCAGCGCGCGCGGGGCGAAGCTCACACATTGCGCCTAAGCCCACGCGCCAGCACATCCAAAACCGCCATGCGGCAAGCGACACCCATTTCCACCTGTTCGCCAATCACGCTGCGCGTCGGGTGATCGGCGATGGCGCTATCAATTTCCACACCGCGATTCATCGGGCCTGGGTGCATCACAATCGAATCCGGCTTGGCATGCGCCAGCTTTTCCGCATCCAACCCATAGAAGCGGAAGAATTCCCGCGCGGAAGGCACCATGCCGCCTGACATGCGTTCGCGTTGCAGGCGCAGCATCATCACAACATCAGCGCCGGCAAGCCCGGCCTTCATGTCGTGGAAGACCTCAACGCCCAAGCGGGCTGCTTCGGCGGGGATCAGTGTGGGCGGCCCCACCACGCGCACGCGGCTGCCCATGGTGGTCAGCAGATGCATATTCGAACGCGCAACACGCGAATGGGCAATGTCACCGCAAATCGCGACAATCAAACCTTCAAGTCGGCCCTTGTGGCGGCGGATGGTGAGTGCATCCAGCAACGCCTGCGTCGGGTGTTCATGCGTGCCGTCGCCCGCATTGATGACCGCCGCATCCACCTTCTGGCTCAGCAGCGAAGGCGCGCCGGATTGCCCATGGCGCACCACCAGCAAATCGCAATGCATCGCATTCAGCGTGCTGGCGGTATCCAGCAGGGTTTCTCCCTTATTCACGCTGGACGTACTGACCGACATGTTGATGACATCGGCACCCAAGCGCTTGCCGGCGAGTTCAAAACTGGTGCGCGTGCGGGTGCTGTCTTCAAAAAACAGATTGATCAGCGTGCGGCCCTTCAACAGGTCGCGCTGGGTTTTTCCGCTGCGGTTGAGCAGCGCGTAGGATTCCGCCAGGTCCAGCAAATCCGCGATATGCGGCGGCTCAAGACCCTCAATGGCGAGGAGGTGTTTGCGGGGATAGGTCACGCGATCTTTCTAGCCGCCCCAGGCCAGGGATGGCCAGACCCGGCTAAAGCTCAGCGAGGGCGCCGCGCAATGCCTCGGCCTTGCGATCCAGCGAGGCGCGTCCGGGGCTCCGCTGTACTTCCCGCGCGCTACCATCGGCCAAGCGCAGCACAAGGCGCCATTCCCTTGAAGATGCGCCGGTATCCGTATCCCCGCTATTGGTGGTGCCTAGAACAGCTTCGGCCAATTCAACCTCTACCCCTCTAATGGCGCCCGGGGGCAGGGTTTCCTGCATATCGAAAAACCGCCACCAGGTGGTGATGCTGCGGGTGAAAACCGCGCTGCCATCGGCGCGAATCGCAAGCGCATGGGGGGCGGGGATGAAGGACAGCCACAGGAACATCCCAAGCCCCAGGATGGGAAAACCAAGCCCCAAAAGCCGGGGCGTGATGGCCGGCCATTCCGCCAGGAATTGCGGCAGCAGCGCCAAGCCCACCATGGCGAAGCCAAGCCCCGCCAGCGCGCCAATCGCGTAGCGGATGCGCCCATCAAGGGCGATTTCCACCAAAATCTGATCCATGCGCCTCATCCCTTGGTTGCGTCCAAAGCCGCCTGGAGCATCCAGGCCGCCGCCGCCTTGTCCACCGATGCTGCCCTTTTGCCGCGGCTGAGATCGGCTTCCCCCACCATCATCCGGTTTACTGCGGCCGAAGATAGCCTTTCATCCCAAAGCGCGGCGGGCAGACCAGCCGCATCCGAAAGGGACCGCGCCCAATCCCGCGCCGCCTGCGCCGCCGGGCCGAAGGACCCATCAAGCCCAAGGGGCAAGCCCACGACCAAGCCCCCCACGCCTTCCTTGGCAGCAATCGCCTTGATCTCGGCGGCCATGGCGGCAAGCTTCCCGCGCTTCAGGCTGCCATAGGGGCTCGCCAACATCAGCGAGACATCGCTCAGCGCCACGCCCACGGTCTTTTCCCCCGGATCAAGGCCGATCAGGCGGGAATGGTGGGGAAGAACGGCGCGCAAATCGGTCAGGTTGATGATAGGCATCGGGGGCCTTATGGTCCGCCGCTCTTTTTCCTGGAAGTAGTGATTTCATGTCCTTAGACACCGCCACCGTCCGGCGCGTCGCGGCCTTGGCCCGGCTGCGCCTTGAAGAACAGGATGTCGCCCGCGTGCAGGGCGAACTCAACGGCATTTTGGGCTGGATCGAACAGCTCCAGGCCGTGAATACGGATGGGGTTGAGCCCATGGCCGGCGGCACCCCCGGCGGGGTGGCCGCCATGCCGATGCGCGAAGATGTCGTGACCGATGGCGGCAAGGCGGAAGCCGTGCTGGCCAATGCCCCGGACCGTGAGGGCGAATATTTCGGCGTGCCGAAGGTGGTGGAATAATGCATCCGACCGATTTTACCCTGGCCGGTGCGCTTGCCGCGCTGAATGAGGGCGCGATCAGTGCCGAGGAATTGACCCGCGCCCATGTGGCCGCGGTTGAGGCGCTAAACCCAAATCTGAATGCCTTCATCACCACCACCAGCGAACAGGCATTGGATGCGGCGCGCGCATCCGATGCGCGCCGTAAGCGGGGTGAGGTTGGGCTGCTTGAGGGTATTCCTCTCGCCATCAAGGATCTGTTCTGCACGGAAGGTGTTCGCACCACGGCAGGGTCCAAAATCCTTGGTAATTTCATCCCGCCTTATGAAAGCACCGTCACCGCGCAGTTGAAGCGCGATGGCGCGGTGTTTCTGGGCAAGGCCAATCTGGATGAATTCGCCATGGGGTCGTCCAATCTGACCTCGGCCTATGGGGGCGTGCTGAATCCTTGGCAGCGCAAGGATGATCCGGGTGCGCGGCTGGTGCCGGGTGGGTCTTCTGGTGGTTCCGCCGCTGCTGTTGCGGCACGGATGGCGCTGGGGGCGACCGGCACGGATACCGGCGGTTCCATCCGTCAGCCGGCGGCGTTTTGCGGCATTACCGGCATCAAGCCGACCTATGGGCGCTGTTCGCGCTTTGGCATTGTGGCCTTTGCGTCTTCCCTGGATCAGGCAGGCCCCTTTGCGCGCACGGTGGAAGATTGCGCCATTTTGTTGCGCTCCATGGCAGGGCATGACCCGAAGGATTCCACCAGCGCCAATCAACCCGTGCCGGATTTCGCCGCTGCATGTGGGCGGAGTGTGAAGGGCCTGCGGATTGGTGTGCCGCGCGAATATCGCCTGGATGGCATGCCGGCCGAAATTGAAAAGCTCTGGCGTCAGGGGCTGGATTGGCTGCGCGATGCGGGGGCAGAGATTGTTGATATCTCCCTGCCGCACACGAAATATGCGCTGCCTACCTATTACATTGTGGCGCCGGCTGAGGCTTCTTCCAATCTGGCGCGTTATGATGGTGTGCGCTTTGGCTTGCGCGTGGCAGAGAAGGATAGCGACCTACGCGATCTATACGAACGCACGCGTGCCGAGGGCTTTGGCGCGGAAGTGCGTCGGCGCATCATGATCGGCACCTATGTGTTGAGTGCGGGTTATTACGACGCCTATTACCTGAAGGCGCAGAAAATCCGTGCCCTGATCGCGAGCGATTTTGACGCGGCCTGGGCCAAGGTGGATGCGATTGTGACCCCCGCCACGCCATCGGCGGCCTTTGCAGAAGGCGAGAATGCCGATGACCCGGTGAAGATGTATTTGAATGATGTCTTCACCGTCACGGCCAATCTGGCCGGCTTGCCTGGTTTGGCGCTGCCGACAGGGCTTGATCATCAGGGCCTGCCCTTGGGTTTGCAGGTGATTGGTCGCGCCTTTGATGAGGAAACGGTTTTTGCGGTGGGGGCAGCGCTGGAACGCGCGGCTGATTTCAAGGCAGTGCCAGCAATGAGGGCCGGGGCATGAGCTATATCATCGAAGGGGAATCAGGCCCATGGGAAGTGGTGATCGGGCTTGAGGTTCATGCCCAGGTCACCTCCAACGCCAAGCTGTTTTCCGGCGCGGCAACGGCTTTCGGTGCGGAACCCAATGCGCAGGTTTCCTTCATTGATGCGGGCTTTCCCGGCATGTTGCCGGTGATCAACCGCGAATGCGTGGCGCAAGCCGTGCGCACCGGGCTTGGCTTGAATGCCAAGGTCAATCTCTGGTCACGCTTTGATCGCAAGAATTACTTTTATGCCGATCTGCCGCAGGGCTATCAGATCAGCCAATACGCGCATCCCATCATTGGCGAAGGTGCCATTGATATTGAATTGGCTGATGGCAGCACGAAGACCATCTGCATCACGCGGCTCCATTTGGAACAGGATGCCGGCAAATCCCAGCACGACCAGCATCCAACAAAATCCTTCATTGACCTCAACCGTTCCGGTGTCGCGCTGATGGAAATTGTCTCGGAACCCGATATGCGGAGCCCCGAGGAAGCCGGCGCCTATCTGACCAAGCTCCGCCAGATCATGCGTTACCTTGGCACTTGCGATGGCAATATGGATGAAGGCTCCATGCGGGCCGATGTGAATGTTTCTGTCCGCAAGGCCGGGGAGGGTTTTCGCACGCGCTGCGAAGTGAAGAATGTGAATTCCATCCGCTTTGTCATGCAGGCGGTGGAAGCCGAAGCGCGCCGGCAGATTGAAGTGTGGGAATCCGGCGGCACGGTGGATCAGGAAACGCGGCTGTTTGATACAAGCCGCGGCATCACACGTTCCATGCGATCCAAGGAAGATGCACATGATTACCGCTATTTCCCGGACCCTGATTTACCGCCTTTGGTGATTGATACGGCATTTGTGGAAAGTCTGAAGGCGGCGCTGCCGGAACTGCCAGATCAGCGCCGCGCGCGGTATGTGCGCGATTACGGCATCACGCCTTATGACGCGCATGTGCTGACGCTGGAACGCGAAACCGCCGCCTATTATGAAACCGTCGCCAAGGGGCGGGATGCGAAGCAGGCAGCGAATTGGGTGATGGGCGATCTTTTCGCGGCCATCAACCGCACCAAAACCTCCATCGCGGAACCGCCGGTCAGTGCCGCTGATCTTGGCGCGCTGCTTGATTTGATGGCGGATGGCACGCTTTCCGGGAAGCTCGCCAAGGAAGTCTTTGAGGCCATGGTGGAAACTGGCCGCGCGCCGGGCGCCATTGTGGAAGAACGTGGCCTGAAGCAGGTGACGGATACCGGCGCGATTGAAGCGGTGATTGACCAGGTGCTGGCCGCCAATGCCGATAAGGTCGCAGAATATCGCTCCGGCAAGGACAAGCTCTTTGGCTTCTTTGTCGGCCAGACCATGAAGGCCATGCAGGGCAAGGGCAATCCCGCGCTGGTCAATGATGTGCTGAAGAAGAAGCTTTCGTGAAGGTGCCCTATTCCACCGTCACACTTTTCGCGAGGTTGCGCGGCTGATCCACATCCGTGCCCTTCAGCACGGCAACATGATAAGCGAGGAACTGCACCGGTATCGTGTGCAGAATGGGCGCGGCAAAGGCCGGCACGCGCGGCAACACCACAATGCGCTCGGCAAAGCCGCGCAGCTTTTCCGCGCCCAGATCATCGGTGAAGGCCATAACGCGCCCGCCACGCGCGGCGGATTCCTGCAGATTTGACGCGGTTTTCTCGAAAAGCGGGCCTGAAGGGCAGAGCGCGATCACCGGCACCGCAGGATCAATCAGTGCAATCGGGCCATGCTTCATCTCACCCGCCGCGTAGCCTTCCGCGTGGATATAGGAAATCTCCTTGAGCTTCAGCGCACCTTCCAGCGCGATGGGGAAAAGTGAACCGCGGCCAAGGAAAAGCACATCGCGCGCCTTGGCAACTTCCGCAGCCATGGCGCGGATTTCGCCATCACGTTCCAGAACGGCTGCGGCATTGGAAGGCACTTCCAGTAGCGCCGCGGTGAGTTCCGCTTCCTGTGCAGCGCTAATCGTCCCGCGCGCACGGCCAAGCCCAATGGCAAGGCAAGCCAATACCGCAAGCTGCGCGGTGAAAGCCTTGGTGGAGGCGACACCAATCTCCGGCCCCGCCACGGTAAGCACCGCTGCATCGCTTTCCCGCGCCATGGTGCTTTCTGGCACATTCACAATAGAAAGCACGCGCTGGCCGCGTTCCTTCAACAGGCGCAGCGCGGCCATGGTATCAGCCGTTTCACCGCTTTGGCTGATCAGCAGCGCGCCGCCGCCCTCAGGCAAGGGCGGATCGCGGTAGCGCAATTCGCTTGCCACATCGGCATCAACGGGCAGGCGCGCCAATTCCTCAATCCAATAGCGCCCGACCAGCCCGGCAAGATAGGCGCTGCCACAGGCCGTCATGGTGAGGCGCGGCACGGTCACGGGATCAAAAGGCAATGCCGGCAAGGCAACGCGTCGCTGTGCCGGATTCAGATATTGCGTTAGCGTATCGCCCAACACCACCGGATGTTCATGCAATTCCTTTTCCATGAAATGGCGGTAATTACCTTTGCCGGTGGTGGCGCCCGAAACGGCGGTGAGCTTGATCTGGCGCACCACTTCCGCGCCAGTGGCGTCATGAAAGCGCGCGCCGGTGCGATCCAAAACCGCCCAATCGCCTTCTTCGAGATAGGCAATGCGCCGCGTGAGAGGCGCCAAGGCCAGCGCATCGGAACCGACAAACATCTCCCCCTCACCAAAGCCCACGGCGAGTGGTGCGCCTTGGCGGGCGCAAATCAGCAAATCCGGATGGCCCGCGAAAATCATCGCCAGCGCAAAGGCACCATGCACGCGCTTCAGCGCGGCAGCGGCGGCGGCTTCCGGCGCATGACCCGCTTGCAGAAAATCATCCACCAATAGCGCGAAGGTTTCGGTATCGGTTTCGGTCTGGAAGGCGTGGCCGCGCGCTTCCAATTCAGCGCGCAACTCCGCATGGTTTTCGATGATGCCATTGTGCACGACAACAACGCGTGCCGTGCCATGCGGATGCGCATTGCGGGTGGTGGGCGCGCCATGTGTTGCCCAGCGCGTATGGCCAATGCCCGTGGTGCCTGGCAGTGGTGCCGCTTCCAAAACAGAAGCGAGATTACCAAGTTTGCCCTCGGCCCGCCGGCGATCAATCTGGCCATCAATCAGCGTCGCGATGCCTGCGCTGTCATAGCCGCGATATTCCAACCGCCGCAGCGCTTCCAAAATCCTGGGCGCCGCCGCTTGCTGACCAACCACACCGACGATGCCGCACATCAGCGCTTCCCCTTGCCCTTGAAGCCGCGTCCCGGTTTCACAGCCTGGCGCCCACGCGCAATCGCCAACGCATCATCGGGCACATCTTCCGTGATCACGCTGCCCGCTGCCACCAGCGCGCGCGCGCCCACCTTCACCGGTGCGACCAGTGCCGTATCACTACCAATAAAGGCGCCTTCACCAATTTCGGTGCGATGCTTCGCCACACCATCATAATTACAGGTGATGGTACCGGCGCCGATATTGGCGCCCGCGCCAATCGTCGCATCACCCAAATAGCTCAAGTGATTGGCTTTGGCGCCGGGGCCGAGTGTGGTCGCCTTCAGCTCCACAAAATTGCCGACATGGGCGTGGTTTTCGATGATGCTGCCGGGGCGCAGCCGCGCATAAGGCCCGATGATCGCCCCCTGCTTCACCACGCAGCCTTCCAAATGGCTGAAGGCACGAATGGTCACGCCATCTTCCACAGAAACACCTGGGCCAAAAAAGATATTCGGTTCCAGCACCACATCGGCGCCGAGTTTCGTATCGTGGCAAAGCTGCACTGTATCAGGCGCCAGCATGGTCGTACCGCCCGCCATGGCAGCAGCACGTAAGCCGCGCTGCACCTCGGCTTCGGCTTGCGCCAATTCCGCACGGCTATTGATGCCGCGCAGCTCCGCCTCTGGCGCCTCAACGGCGACCACGCGCTTGCCATCAGCCCGCGCCTGTTGAATCACATCGGTCAGGTAATATTCGCCCTTGGCGTTGTTGTTGCCGATGGCACCGAGCCAACGGAACAATTCCTGCGCCGGCGCGCAAATGACACCGGCATTGCAAAGCCCGATCGCGCGTTCTTCCGCCGTCGCATCTGCCCATTCAACAATGCGCAGAATCTCGGATTTTTCATCCAGCACCACGCGGCCATAGCGCGCAGGATCAGCGGGGCGCATCGCCAGCAGCGCAAGGCCAGCGTTTTGTCGCGCCGCGACCAGCGCCTGCAGCGTGGCCGCCGAAATCAGCGGGTTATCGCCATAAAGCACCGCGACATCACCCTGATGTCCGCCAAGCAGGGGCCCGGCTTGCAGCGCGGCATGGCCAGTGCCGCGTCTTTCGCGCTGCACCACCACTTCGCGCGGTGCCACGGCATCTTCCAGCGTCGGCATATCGGGCCCAACCACCACCACAATACGCCCGAAAACCGCTTCGCAGGCACTCAGCAAATGCTGGATCATGGGCCGCCCCGCCAAGGGGTGCACAACCTTGGGCTGGGTGGAGCGCATGCGCGTGCCAAGGCCGGCGGCGAGGATGATGGCGGCGGGCTTCATAAGCGTGGCCTAACGCGGCCAGAGGGGTTTCGTCTATAGGCTGGAGCACGCAAAACCCGGTGATGGTGCGCAGAAACAAAAAAGCCGGCACCCGAAGGCGCCGGCCTGAAACACACGGAAATAAACCCTGATCAGCGGCTGTAGAATTCGACCACCAGATTGGGTTCCATCTGCACCGGATAGGGCACATCGGAAAGCTTCGGCGCGCGCAGGAACTTGCCCTTCATCGCGCGGTGATCAATTTCCAGATATTCCGGCACATCGCGTTCCGTGCTCTGCGCGGAATCAAGCACTGCGGTCAGCTGCTTCGACTTTTCCTTCACCTCAATGACATCGCCATTCTTCACCGAATAGGATGGGATGTTGAGCCGCTTGCCATTCACCAGCACATGGCCGTGATTGACGAATTGCCGCGCGGCGAAGGGGGTGACGGCCAGCTTCATGCGGTAGATCACCGCGTCCAGGCGGCGTTCCAGCAATTCAACCAGGTTCTCAGAGGTATCGCCCTTACGGCGCACGGCTTCTTCATAATATTTGCGGAACTGCTTTTCGCCGATATTGCCGTAATAGCCCTTGAGCTTCTGCTTCGCCATCAGCTGCACGCCGAAATCGGTCGGCTTTTGCTTGCGGCGTTGGCCATGCTGACCGGGGCCATATTCGCGCTTGGCGACCGGCGATTTCGCGCGGCCCCAAAGGTTCACGCCAAGACGGCGATTGATTTTGTATTTGCTTTCGGCGCGCTTCGTCATGCGCAGATCCCATCGCGGAAGCGATGGCCTTTCTTGCTATGCCCCTGAGGGCCTTGTTGTCCCGGTAGTCCCAGGCCGGCTGGCCAGGGCGGGCGCGGACCCCGAAGGCCCGTCCACATTCCCGGAAGGAGGGCGCGTGATATTCTGCGCCTCAGGGCTTGTCAAACCGCGCGCTCGGCCCCATCCCCAAATGCATGAGTGTATCCCGAGAAGAAATCCTGGTTCTTGGCCTCACGGCCGGTGTGGTGGGCAGCCTGGTGGGCGGCCTGACGCTTTACGCGGGCCTCGCTTTGGTGGTGGCCGGTTCCCATGCGGGCTGGCTGCTCGCCTTGCCGGCGGCCCCCTTGGGCGGGGGGCTTGGCTATCTTTTGGCCCGCAAGCTGGCGGCGCGCCTGTAGTCGAAAATGCAAAACCGCGGTCCACGGGTTGCCCCGTGCCGCGGCGTGCAAACACTCACCCTAAATTAGGGTTATCAGAAGCCTTCGCGTTCGATCCGCTTGCGCTCCACCTTGCGGGCGCGGCGCACAGCTTCCGCAGCTTCGCGGGCGCGGCGCTCGGACGGCTTTTCGTAATGGCGGCGGATCTTCATTTCACGGAAGACCCCTTCACGCTGCAATTTCTTTTTGAGCGCCTTCAGCGCCTGATCAACATTGTTGTCACGAACGACGACTTGCACGCGGCACAACCCCCTTCATGGATCGCTGGTTCAAAGCAAAAGGCGCGCAGCCGGTTGCCCGGCGCCCGTCCACATGACAGGGTTGTAGCACAGTGATTCGCCGCGCCGGAAGCCCCTTTCAAGGCTTTTTCAGGCTAATTATATAAAAAGCTCAATCGCGTCGCGGGAATGTCATGGCCATCCTGAAAATCGCCCGGCTGGGCCATCCCGTATTGCTGCAACGGGCGGCGCCAGTGCCCGATCCCGCCGCGCCTGAGATGCGCCGGCTGGTCGCCGATATGGTGGAAACCCTGGAAGATATTGGCGGGCTTGGCCTTGCCGCCCCGCAAGTACATGTTTCCCTTAGGCTTTTCATCTGGCGCACCGCCGCGGGTGGCCATTCCGCCCTGTTCAACCCGGAAATCCAGCCGATTGGAGAGGCTACCGAGGAAGCCTGGGAAGGCTGCCTTTCCATCCCGGGGCTCCGCGGCGCGGTTGAGCGCCCAGCCCGGATCGCCTTTCGCGGCCAGGATATCGCCGGGACGGTGATCGAGGGCGAAGCCGCCGGCATGGCCGCGCGGGTCATGCAGCATGAGCATGACCATCTTGAAGGTATTCTGTACCCTATGCGGATGACGGATCTGTCTCGCCTTGGGTTTGTTGAGGAACTGGCCCGGTTCAACCCGCCGAAGCCCATTGAAAATGAAAGACAAAAGCCATGATGGAAGCCGGACCGGATCGTGACGCTCGGGATGCCGCGCTGGATGCCATTCTGCCGCTGGTGCCGCTTTATGGTTGGCAGGGCAGGGCCATTGCTGAGGGGCTGAAGGATGCCGGCATGGCGGCGGAAGATGCCGAATGGATGTTCCCGCGCGGCGCGATTTCGGCGATTGAAGCCTGGATAGACTTGGCCGATCGGCGCATGGAGGCCGCTGGCATTGCTGCCGATATGGCCGGCATGCGCACCCATGAACGCGTGCGATTCCTGATCAAGGCCCGGCTGGAAGCGGCCGAGCCGCATCGCGATGCGCTGCGCGCCGCGCTTTCCTTGCTCGCTTTGCCCTGGAATGCGCCGATTGCCGCGCGCAGCCTCGCGCGCAGTGTCAGCGCCATCTGGTATGCGGCGGGCGATAAATCCGCTGATTTTTCCTGGTATACGCGCCGCGCGACGCTGGCCGCCATCTACAGCGCAACTTTGGCCTTTTGGCTGAGCGGGCGCGGTGATGGGCTGGATTCGGCGCTGGAATTCCTCGACCGGCGGCTGGCTGATCACGCCTGCTTCCAGAAAGGTTTGGCCCGCTTCAAGCCCCGCGCGGCCTGATCGCGCGCTTCGGTTCCAATCGCGCCGGCAAGGCCTTATATGCCGGTCAGGGGTCATATGCGGTGGTCGATTCGCCACCCTTTGACGAGGAGAGGATGAATACCATGGGTTTGAAGCGCTTGCTGATGGCGGCGATACTGCCGGTTCTGGTTGCCGGTCCCGTTCTGGCGAATACTTGCATGCGGCCCGAGGAGAGAAACGCGGCCGATACCTGGGCCATGAATAGCTACCTCCGGGTGATCGGAATGCAGTGCAAAATCGATCGCGAGCGCATGATCGATGCTTTTCAACCCCATAGAGGCGAGCTTTCGGCAGCGGCCAATGTGATTCAAGGCTATTTCCGCCGCGCCTATGGCGGGGCTGGGCAGACCCGTTTTGATCAATACTACACCAATATCTCCCAGGATCACGCGATGGATGCGTCCCGCGCCGGGTCTTACTTTTGCCGCGATGCGGAAGTTATCTTGCGGCAGATTAGGGCGCTGCCCCCTGGGCAATTGGCCAAATTCTCGGTCAATCAGAACATCATTCAGCCGCTTAATGCGCCGGATTGCGGCGCCGGGGCTGCCCCGCGGCGCTGAAGCGCGGGCGCGCTGCACTTCCTGCGGCGCGCCTTTTCCAGCGCGTGACCGATAGCCAGTGCTCAACCCCAAGGGCGCTGGCTATTGATTTTCGGCCATTTTGCGGACGATGGCTGGGGGACCTGGATTCGAACCAAGGCTGCCCGGGTCAGAGCCGGGAGTTCTACCGCTAAACTATCCCCCAAGGGCCGCGCGCTATAGCACTGCCTTAAAGACGCTTCAACTCGCCCCCTCAAAACCGCTTGCCCTAGGGGCCAGATATCCCGATCATGGATTGGCCGTCCCAAAAGGGCGGCAGATTAGGGATGATGACCGAAACTGCCCCGCAACTTGCCCGCGACGCCGAAGCCGCCCCGCCCTATGGGCGGGCGGAAGCCTCTGGCGCGGCCTATGCGGCGCTTGATCTCGGCACCAATAATTGCCGGCTGCTGATTGCTTCCCCCAGCCAGACTGGCTTTCGCGTGCTGGATTCCTTCAGCCGTGTTGTGCGGCTTGGCGAAGGTTTGGGCAGCAGCGGGCAGCTTTCAGCCGCTTCCATTGACCGCGCCTTGGCCGCCCTTGGCGCCTGCGCCGACAAACTCGCCCGCCGGCCTTTGCGCGGTTTTGAGGCAGTGGCGACCGAGGCCTGCCGCCAGGCCAGCAATGGCCCGGCCTTCATTGCGCGGGTGGAGGCGGAAACCGGCATCAGGCTTCGCATCATCACCGGGAGGGAAGAAGCGGAACTCGCCATGGAATCCTGCGCGGCGCTGCTGGAACCAGGGGACCGGCGCGCCCTTTTGTTCGATATCGGCGGCGGCAGCACGGAAATCGCCTGGATCCGCGCCGCGGCCCGCCCCGGTGATGTGCCGGAGCTGATTGGCTATATCTCGCTTCCTATTGGTGTCGTGACCCTGTCGGAACGCTGCGGCGCCGCCTGTTTCACCGAAAAAGGCTTTTTCTCTGTGGTGGATGAGGTTGCCGCACAATTGGAAGGCTTTGATCGCCTGCATTGCATCGGCCAGGAAATCCATGCCGGCGGTGTGCGGCTAATGGGCACTTCCGGCACCGTCACCACACTTGCCGGCGTGGTCATGGCGCTGCCGCGCTATCGCCGCCCGCTGGTGGATGGCTCCACCCTTGATTGTGAGGCTGCTGATGCCGCTTTGGGCGATCTTTTCGCCATGGGCCGCGCTGAATTGGCTGCGCACCCCTGCGTCGGGCCGGAACGGGTGGATTACGTGCTGCCAGGCTGCGCCATTTACGCCGCGATCCGGCGCATTTGGCCAACGCGGAGCCTGCGCGTCGCAGATCGCGGCCTGCGGGAAGGCATGCTGCTTCGGATGATGCGTGCAGACCGTGAGGCGGCGCGGCGCAGCCCACCGCGGCGCCGGTAAGCCTTCGCCATGGCCAAACCCAGCCCGCCCGGCAGCAGCCGCGGCCTGACCCAGCGCCTGCGCAGCGCCGAAGGCCGCAGCACCGCCAGCCAGAAATGGCTCAATCGGCAATTGAATGATCCCTATGTGCGCGCCGCCAAGGAACGCGGTCTGCGTTCCCGTGCGGCCTTCAAGCTGCTGGAGATGCAGGAGAAGGTGAAGCTCTTGAAGCCCGGCGCGCGCGTGGTGGATTTGGGCGCGGCACCTGGCGGCTGGACCCAAGTGGCGGTGGACGCGGTCGGGCCGCGCGGCCAGGTGGTTGCTTTGGATATCCTGCCCATGGACCCGGTGCCGGGGGCGACCACGCTGCAAGGCGATTTCCAGGAAGAAGAGGCCGAGGCGCGCATTGTCGCCTCCCTGGGCGGCAAGGCGGATCTGGTGCTGTCAGACATGGCGCCCAATACCACGGGGCACGCCGCGACCGATCATTTGCGCATCATGGCTTTGGCGGAGTTGGCGCTCGATTTTGCGCTGAAGGTGCTGGCGCCGGGTGGCGGTTTTGTTGCGAAAGTATTTCAGGGCGGTTCAGAAAAGGACATGCTGGCGACGCTCAAGCGCCATTTCGCCAGTGTTCGCCACGTGAAACCGCCGGCAAGCCGGAAGGAATCCGCCGAATTATATGTGGTGGCGAGCGGCTTTCGCGGCTGAGCACGCGCCCGCGTGATTGCGCCGCATGGGTTGAAGGACTAAGGAGGGTCGCCAAGGTAGCGCAACGCGAAAGCCCAACCATGGCCATCGAATCTTCCCCCTCTGCTTCCACATCTTTCGGCGCCGTTCCCATCGCTGAGGCTTATGCCTTTGATGATGTGCTGCTGGTGCCGGCCTATTCCACGGTACTGCCGGCGCAGACTGGCACGCATACACGCCTCACCAAGGAAATTCGGCTGAACATCCCGCTGATGTCGGCGGCGATGGATACGGTGACGGAAGCACCGATGGCGATTGCCATGGCGCAGGCTGGCGGCATTGGCGTGATCCACAAAAATTTCTCGCCGGAAGATCAGGCCGCGCAGGTGCGGCAGGTGAAGAAATTCGAATCCGGCATGGTGGTGAACCCGCTGACCGTGCATCCGGACCAGACTTTGGCTGAAGTGCGCGCGCTGCAGGACCGCCACCGCATCAGCGGCATTCCGGTGGTGGAACGCGGCTCTGGCCGCTTGGTTGGCATCATCACCAATCGCGATGTGCGCTTCGCGACCGATCCCAATCTGCGGGTCTATGAGCTGATGACGCGTGAGGGCCTGGTCACCGCCTCCCCCGATGTCACGCCGGATGAGGCGCGGGCACTTTTGCACAAGCACCGCATCGAAAAGCTGCTGGTGGTGGATGAAGCGCAGCGCTGTGTGGGCCTTGTCACCGTCAAGGATATGGACAAGGCACAGGCCAATCCAAATGCATCGAAAGATGGCATGGGGCGGCTGCGTGCGGCGGCGGCGACGGGCGTTGGTGATGATGGGCTGCACCGCGCGGAATTGCTGGTGGCGGCGGGCGTTGATGTTGTTGTCGTGGATACCGCGCATGGCCATTCCGGAGGCGTGTTGCAGGCGGTCGAGCGCATCAAACGCCTCTCCAATTCCGTGCAGGTGATTGCTGGTAATGTCGCAACCCCGGAAGGCGCTTTGGCCTTGATTGAAGCGGGCGCGGATGCGGTGAAGATCGGCATTGGCCCGGGTTCCATTTGCACCACGCGCATTGTGGCCGGTGTCGGTGTGCCGCAATTGACCGCCATTCTGGAAAGCGTTGCTGCGACGCGCGAAAAAGGCGTGCCGGTGATTGCCGATGGCGGCATTCGGTCTTCCGGGGATTTGGCAAAAGCTCTCGCGGCGGGTGCGGATTGCGCCATGATGGGCAGTATTTTTGCCGGCACGGATGAAGCACCTGGAGAAGTGTTTCTCTATCAGGGTCGGTCCTACAAATCCTATCGCGGCATGGGATCGCTCGGCGCCATGGCGCGCGGTTCGGCGGATCGCTATTTCCAGGCTGAAGTGCAGGATTCGTTGAAGCTGGTGCCGGAAGGTGTTGAAGGGCGCGTGGGATACAAAGGCCCGGTGGGCGCGGTGATTCACCAAATGGTGGGGGGCTTGCGCTCTGCCATGGGCTATACGGGCTGCGCTACCATTGGCGAATTGCAAACCAAGGCACGCTTCCGGCGCATCACAGGTGCGGGCTTGCGCGAAAGCCATGTGCATGATGTGGCGGTAACGCGTGAAGCGCCGAATTATCGCGCCGAGGGCTAATGGTGCGCTCATGCCAACCTTTCCCGGTCCAAAAACTACCCCCGTGCACCACTGGCCATATGCTTGGTGGCCGATTGACGCTGCTATTGGGAACCAACTGCGGCAATCGGAGTACTAGCCACAAAAGGAAAAAATACCTTGACAAAATAGGAAAATAAAAACTAAAAAGGGGCCCAGCCAAGGTCCCGCCCATGCCCCCAGCCGCTCAAACCTCCCTAGCAGAAAGCCCCGCCGGCGCTCACGAAGGCCGCTCCGTCCTTCCGGAATGCCTACAGATTTTACGCCTCCCGCTGCGAATTTTGCTGACCGGCATGGCACTCGCCGCCGTGCTCGGGGCGGGTATGGCTCTCGGCCTGCCGGGGCCAGAGGCGCTATTCGCCGCCTTCGCCGCGCCCGGCGCCACGGGCCTACCAGCCCTGATTGGTATGATGATTTTCCTTATAGGCATCGGCTTTGCCGCCTTTCTGTGGTGGCTCGCGGCGCGCAGCTTTGCACTCGTCGCCAACCCTGCCATTGGGCCTGAGCGGCTCGCCGGGCTACGTGACCTGCCGCTTGCGCTGCCGGAAGGGACGGTGCGCGCCTTGCTGGCGCTTATTGTCGGCGTCATCGGCCTGCCGCTCTTGCTCTTTTCCAAGACGCTTGGGCTCACGGATGCGATTGCCGGCTATGTGAATGGCATCGTCACCGGCGTTTTTGGCTTTTATTTCGGCACGCGCAGCACCGGGGCGGATGCACAAATCGCCCGCCGCGCCACCGAACAATTGGCCGAGCGCGAACGCGCCACCGGCGCGCTTGCCGCCGAGGCAGAGGCGCTGCGGCAAAAGGCGGAAGGGGCCGCGCGCGATGGCGCCCTGCCGGGGCGGATTGAGGCGACAAAGAGCAGCCTTGCCCGGCATATCGAAGTGGCCGGCCTGGTGCTGGATGAATTCGGCCCGCTTCTACCAAAGGGCATGATCCCGGAAGGGGCAGCGGAGGCACTCGGCAAAGCGCGCGCGGCTGCTACCGCCTTGCAAGGCCAGCATAGCGGCCCGGGCGCTGAGGATGCGCTGAAGACAGCCTCCGACGCCTTGGCCGGCCTGATCGGCGTGCAGCCTTTAGCGCCGCTGCTGCGCGGCGCGGCATCCCTGCTGCCGGCCGGCACGGCGCTCGGGCCGATTGGGGCGGTGGCGACGGTGATCGGGCTTGGCTGGCAATTCGGGGCGGCAGAATATCAGCGCTGGCGGGCGCGCGTGCTGGCCGCACCTTTCGCGCCGCAGCTTTTCGATGCGGGGCTGATCACGCCAAGCTCGGCTGAACTCCGCATGGAAACCTGCCCGATTTTTGCGCGCGCCTTCAAGGATGTAGCAGCACGGTCCGGCTTCTTCGCTGATCTTCTCAGCAAGATCGGGCAGGATGATGCGGGGGCTCGGCTTTGGGCCGAATATGGTGCCGATGCCGCGCGCTTTCCGGGCGGCCAGGCCGAGCTTGAAGAAGGCTTGGCGGAATTCCGCGCGGCTTTGCTTGCTGATCTTGCCGCGCGCGATGCAACGCCCGAAAAAATTGCCGCTGCGCTCGCCCCGCTATCACTCGTGCCTGGCGCCATCCCAAGCGCGGAACAGGTGAACCGCCTGATCGAGGAAGCCGGCAAGGCCGGCGAAGGCCAGCCCGAGGCCCGCGCCGCTTTTGAAGCGCTGGTGATGCTGATCGGGCATTTGCGGGAAAGAAAGCTTGACCCCGTAAAGCTGATCGCGGAGGTGATGCTATGATCCGTCCTATCGCGCTGGCACTTGTTGCCCTTGCCGCCTGTAGCGCCCTGGATGCGCCGGTGGCGCAGCTTGAACGCTGGCAGAAGCAGCGCGAAGCCGGCGCACTTGCGGCGATCGCGGAGGAGCCCGTGGTGCGCGATTGCGCGCCCGGCAAAGGGGAAGCCTGTCAGCGCCTGCATCTGATGCGCGCCGAAGCCTGCCTCAGCCTTGCCCTCGCCGATCGCGCGCCGGGTGCTGCCTGCCCTGGTGCTGGCGCACGCGAAGCGGGCTTGCTTTCCTGTGCGGCAAGCGCCGCGCAAGCGGCAGAGCAATCCGCCGGTGAGGTCTTGCTGCCCGCCCGAAAGCTGCGCGCACAAGCGCGGCTTTGCGCCATTGAAAACCTGCCCCCCGCCATGGCCGCCCGGGCAGCGCGGGAATTCATCGCCGAAGCCGCCCCCTTGGCGGATGCGGAAGGCGCCTTGCTGCGTGGCCGCGCGCTGCTTGCTGCCGCACGGCCTTCCGCCGGGCCTGAAGCCACACGCTGCGCCGCGACGCGGGATGCGCTGGCTGAGGCGCGGCGCGGCCTCGCACAAAAACCCGATGATCCGGCGATCAAGCGCCTTGCCGATGATGCGGCGCTGCGCGCCACGCGCATCACCGATTGTCGTTTGTGAAACAAGGAGGATTTGTCATGGCCCTCGCCCGCGAACTCAGCCTCCGCCTGCCGTTGCAACGCGGCGATGATGTGCGCGCCGTGCAGCAGGCGCTGATCCGCGCCGGGATGCTCACGGGGACTGCCGATGGCATTTTCGGCCCGGCGACGCATCGCGCTGTTGTAGATTTCCAGCGCCGCATGCAGGCGCGCCATCCGGGTTTTGCCGCAGATGGCATTGTCGGCCGGCAAAGCTGGAGCGCGCTTTTCCCCGATGCCGCGCCGCATCCTCTGGCCGGTGCCGCTACACCCGAAGGCGGGTTAGCCTCTGGGCCGGATTGGCGCGCCATGCTGCACCCCTATGTGCAGCGCCTGATGGCGGGCAGCGCGCCGCCAGTAGGGCAGGGGCCTCGGCGCTGGCGCCTCAGCCCCGAAGGACTGCGCGTGGAGGGTTTTGTCGCACCCCCACGCAGCCAGGGTAGGCCGGAAACCGCCACGCGCTGCTGGCGCGATTTTCGCGCAGCCTTCGAAACCTGCGCCGCGGCCTATGGCGTGCCGGTGGAATTGCTGATCGCGACTGCGTGTACGGAATCCGGCGGACGGGCAGGGGCCATCCGAGAAGAACCGAGTTTTATCAGCGATGCGGCAACGCCGCATCGTGTCTCGCCTGGCTTGATGCAAACGCTGATCGCCACGGCGCGGGAAGTGCTGGCCGATAGCAGCATTGATCGGATGCGCCTGCTTGACCCCGCCACTTCCATCCGCGCCGGGGCAGCGATGATCCGCGCCCAGGCGACACGGCGCAAATCGCCCACGCAGTTCGATCCGCCCTTGGTGGCGATCGCTTATAATGCGGGGTCGCTCCGCGCGCGCGCTGATGGCGTGGCCGATCCTTGGGGCATGGTGCAAACCCTGCGCGGGGGCCATGCGCATGCCGATGCCTTCGTGGCCTTCTTCAATGATTGCTTCGCGGTTTTTGCGGAGGGCGCCGCGCCTGCGGCGCTGACGCCGAGCTTTTGGGCCTGCCTCAAGCGCTAGTTTTACGCCCTTGAGAGGTTGCCGTGCACCTTTGCCCAGAGGCAATGCCTGACCGGACCCGGCCAGATGCGCGGCAACCAAGGGGCTAGAGGGATGCTGCACCCCGTCCAGGATTTTCGCGTTATAGATGTAGGTGGGCTAGCCGCATCTTTCTGTGCTTGCAATGCTGTCTGATGCTCGCGAAAAACAAGGGAGTCGGTTGCGCTAATTCGCCTATAGGCGCCCGGGACATCTGCGCCTGCTTTGCATTTTTGCATCAAAAAATCGTGTCATACCCTTACTATATAGGAAGAACCCCTTGGACTTGAGCAAAAGTCAATGGTGAACAGAACCATGGCTTTGAGAATACCCGACTCGGAAGTGCCTGAGTGGTCGCGCCGCCTGCGTAGGGCTCGGCGCGCCAAGGGACTTTCACAAGTGGCGCTGGGGGATCTGATCGGCGCGTCCCAGGCAACGGTTGCCGATTGGGAAACGGGAAAGACGCGCCCGAGACACGAAACCCTGAAGCGCCTTCTGCTCGCGCTTGACCTGACTCTTATGGAATTGATGCCGGATATGCCGCGTCATGCCTCGGAAAACACCGCCTTGGCCCCGCTTTCCGCCGGCGAAATTGCCGATCAGTTCGGTGCGCTGCTGGAAATCGTTTCTCGTGAATTGGACAGCATCGGCCATCCCTCCAACCTGGCGAGCAAGGGGCGCTTTGCCTTCCAAATCTGGCGGAGCGCCAGTGGGACCATGACTGAGCCCGCCGACCCTGAGGCCGCGCGAGAGCAATTGGCTGCCATCCGCGCCCTGCTTGCGGATATGCGTAAACTCACCCCCGAAGGCTGAAACACTAAACTCAGCGCTTGACAAAATATCGGAAAAACCGGTATCTTGCCTACTGGAGGTTGGGTCATGTCCTTCTCATTCAATCCGGCCAATGGTATTAAGTCTGCGCGCAGGACTCCTGATATCGCTGGGCATAAGGGCTCACTGCCGGAGCCTGGGGGGCTGCCCATTTCGCCGGGACGCGTCTGCTCGTGCGGCGCCAACGCCATGACGGTTGTTACCTATCTGCTGCTTGGGCTTGGCTTTTTCGCTGCGACAGTGCTTTTCATCGCGGCATTGATCACAACAATTCTGGCCTGACCCGCCCCGGGTTGCCCTGCTGGTCGCGCGGTTGCAGACTAAACCCGATAAGGGGAAGGGGAAGCCGCTGTGATGAGTACCTCCGCGCGCCGCGCGCGGTTTCGCGCCATTTTGGCCGGGGATGCCTGTGTGCACCCGGCCTCAGTCCACGACCCCATCGCAGCGCGAATCGCAACCGATCTTGGCTTCGAAACCGCCATGTTTGCGGGGTCCATCGCTTCCCTTGCTGTCTTGGGCGCGCCTGACCTTATTCTGGTGACGCTGACGGAATTTGCTGAACAGGCGCGCCGCATCTGCCGCGCCGGGGCGCCGCCACTGATGGTGGATGCCGATCACGGCTATGGCAATGCGCTGAATGTAATGCGCACGGTGCAGGAATTGGAAACCGCTGGCGTTTCTGCCCTCACCATTGAAGACACAGACCTGCCCCGCGCCCATGGCGGCGGGGAGCCGGGCTTGCTCAGCCCGGATGCCGGGCTTGGCAAAATCCATGCGGCGCTTGCCGCGCGGGAAGATGCTGGCCTGGTCATTGTGGCGCGCACCAGCGCGGTCAATCTGGTGAGCCTGGATGAAGCCGTGGCGCGCACCCGCGCCTATGCCGAAACCGGCGCCGATGCGCTGTTCTATACCGGTGTGACCGATTGGGCGCAGCTTGCCGCGCTGCAAGCCGCCGCCAATGGTGTGCCGCTGATGCTGGGCGGCACGCCGCCCGCCCTCGCCGATAAGGCCAAGCTCGCGGCGCATGGCGTGCGCATCGCCCTTCAGGGCCATGCGCCAAGCTTTGCCGCCATGGCCGCGGTGCATGCGACACTCAAGGCCTTGCGCGATGGCACCCCACCCGGGAAGCTGCCCGGGCTTGCGGATGCGGCGCTGATGAAGGCCGCCATGCGTGAGGATGATTACGCACGCTGGACGCGTGAATTTTTGGCCGGTTGATCATTGAGGAAAACAGAAGATGTTGAGTGAAACTGAAGGCAAATTCCTGACGATGCACGAATTCGCCAAGGCGGCGAAAAACCGGCTCGATGCCAATATCTGGGATTACCTGACGGGGGCGACGGAAACCGAAACCACCATGCGCCGCAATCGCCTGGCGCTGGACACGCTCGCGTTTCGCCCGCGCGTGCTGCGGGATGTCTCAACCATCGACACAACTTCCGAGATGTTCGGCAAGAAGCTTCGCCTGCCGGTCGCCTTGGCGCCGGTGGGTGGCTTGGAAAGCTTCGGCGCCAATGGCGCGGCGACTGCAGGGCAGGGGGCTTCGGCCTTTGGCGTGCCGCTGATTGTATCTTCTGTGACCAAGCCAGGGCTTGAGGAAACCGCGGCCAATACGCCGGGCCCCAAGATCTTCCAGCTTTATGTGCGCGGCGATGACAGCTTTATTGATGATTACGCGGATCGCTCGGTCGCGGCTGGCTATGATGCCTTCTGCTTCACCGTGGATACCGCGGTCTATAGCCGGCGCGAACGTGATATCGCGCGCCGCTTCGCCAAGCCCTGGCGCGCGCGGGTGCAGGGCATTGAATTTCAGGCTGCCCTTTCCTGGAAGCAGGTGGATCGCTTCAAGGCCAAGTACAAAATGCCGGTGATCCTGAAAGGAATAGCCACCGCCGAAGACGCTGCGCTTGCCTGCGAACATGGCGTTGATGTGGTGTATGTGTCGAACCATGGCGGGCGGCAATTGGATCATGGCCGGGGGGCGATGGATGTGCTGCCGGAAGTGGTGCAGGCGGTCGGTGGCCGCGCCAAGGTTTGGATTGATGGCGGGTTTTCGCGCGGGACGGATGTGGTGAAGGCGCTTTGCCTTGGTGCTGATCTCGTCGGGCTTGGGCGGCTTTATTGCTATGCGCTGGCAGCCGATGGCGCTGCCGGGGTGCAGCGGATGCTCGAAATCATGGAAACCGAAATCTACACCACAATGGGTTTGCTCGGCGCCACGAAATTCAGCGAACTCAACCCGAGTTTCATCCATGCTGGGGCATTGGCGACGAATGCGCCGCATGTCTTCAGCGCCTTCCCGCTGCTTAATCTGGGTGACTCAGGCTATTGAGGCAAAAGGGTAGCGCGCGGTTTTATGACTGACCCCGCGTTACCCGGCGCCGCGCAGCTCTCACCGCTGCGCGTTTTGCTTGGCGACCGCACCTTTCTGAAGCTTTGGGGTGCGGGCGGGCTGACCAATTCCATGCGTTGGGTGGAAATGCTGGTTAGCGGCCTTTTCGCCTATGAACTGACGCGTTCTGCCTTTGCCGTATCGCTTGTGTTGATGGCGCGCGCACTCCCAATGCTGCTGATGGGGGCACTTTCGGGCGCGGTGGCGGAAAGCCTTAATCGCAAATACTTGCTCATGGCTGGCCAGGTGCTGACTGCGCTTGGCGCCATCACCATCGCGGTGCTTTCCGCGCTGGGCTGGCTTTCGCTCTGGCATTTATGGGTGAATGGCCTGATCGGTGGCCTGGTCTGGACCAATGAATTGGCCACACGTCGGCGTATGGTGGCGGAAACCGCGGGGCCAGAGCGTATTGTCCCTGCAGTCGCCTTCGATACGACAACAGGCAGCACGACGCGCATGTTGGGGCCGATGTTGGGTGGCGTTTTGTATGAAACCCTTGGCATTACCGTGGCCTATATCATCGCCTCGGTGATTTATCTTGTGGCGCTTGGCTTGGTATCCACCGTTTCTTACAGCCAGCCGCGCCGGGCTTTAGTGCCGCGCCGCCTATTTGCTGAGGTGGCTGAGGCTTTGCGGTTCGCACTCGCCCATCCCGCCCTGCGGGCGGTGCTTGGCGTGACGCTGGTGATGAATATTTTCGGCTTTTCCTACAACTCCATCCTGCCGGCCTTTGGTGACCGCGCCTTTGGGGCGAGTGCCATTGAAATCGGCTTCCTGGCCGCGGCTGAGCCCTTGGGGGCTCTGATCTCTGGCCTTGCGCTGGCGCTTCGCCGAGGACCTCAAGCGGGCAGGGGGCTTTTGTTGTTGGGGTCCACCGCCTTTCTGACGGTGCTGGCGCTGGCGGCATTGGCGCCTTCGCTCTGGCTCGCGGCGCTATTCTTGATGCTGGGCGGCTTTGGCACGGCGGCCTTTGCCAGCCTGCAAACCGGCATTGTGATGATGGAAGCACCCGTCGAGGCACGTTCCCGCATCCTTGGCCTTACCACTACCTGTATCGGCACTGGCCCGATTGGGGTCTTGGTACTCGGGGCGCTCGCAGATGGTATCGGGCCGCCTTTTGCCATTGCGGGTTTTGCACTGTTGGGGCTGTTTTTCCTCGCTCTGGTCGCTTTTGCGACGAAGCGATAACGCATCTGCCGCATTCCTGCCTTGTAACGCGCCGATAAAACCTCTTGCGGGGTTGCGCCGTAAGGTCGAAGCTTCGCGCAAGGCTCACGTTTGGACTGATTGGAATCGCGATGCAGGTCTACCTGCCTATCGCTGAAATGAGTGTGGATGCCCTGCTGCTGCTTGGCATTGGCTTTGGCGTGGGCTGGCTTTCGGGATTGTTCGGCGTTGGTGGCGGGTTTCTTTTGACACCATTGCTGATGTTGATCGGCATTCCATCCACAGTGGCTGTTGCTTCCGGCGCCAATCAAACACTGGGTGCCTCGATCTCCGGCCTTATTGCGCAATGGCGGCGCGGCAATGTGGATTGGCGCATGGGGCTTACGCTTTTCGCAGGTGGGCTTTTGGGTTCGGCGCTTGGCGTGCAGATTTTTGTGCTGCTTAAGCGCTGGGGCCAAGTGGATGTTGCGGTCTCACTCTTTTACGTGGTGATCCTTGGCATTGTGGGCGCCCTGATGGTGCGTGAAAGCGTGACGGCCCTGCTCAGGCGCCGGCGTGGCACGGCACCGCGGCGGAAGCTTCATGAACATACCTGGCTGCATGGCCTGCCTTTCAAACTGCGTTTCCGTGATTCCAGGCTTTATATCTCGGTGATACCGCCGCTTGTGATCGGCTTTGGCATTGGCATGCTCTCCGCAATCATGGGGGTGGGTGGCGGCTTCATGCTGGTGCCTGCGATGATCTATATTCTCGGCATGCCGACTTCGATTGTGATCGGCACATCGCTGTTTCAGGTTGTTTTCGTCTCGGCCAATGTCACGCTGCTGCAAGCCTGGCAGGTTGGCAGCGTGGATATCGTGCTGACGCTTTTGCTGTTGGCCGGCGGTGTCGCGGGCGCGCAATTCGGCGCCGCCATGGGCACCAAGCTGCGCGGTGAGGAAACCCGCGCCCTACTTGGGCTATTGGTGCTTTCGGTTGCTTTTGCGCTTGCCTGGAACCTGCTGCAAACGCCAAGTCGGTCCTTTACGCTCGGCCCGCTGCTATGAGGCTGGTTGCGCGAGCGCTGTTGTGGTTTTGCTGGCTGATGGCGCCGGCCTTGGCGTCCGGGCCGCCCATCACGGCCGAGCTTTCCACGGACAGGGTTGAAATCAGCACCGGTTTTACTGGCGCTTCCGTGCTGGTTTTTGGCGCGACGCAAAACCCCCTGGGCGGCGATCCTGTTGAGGATTTGATCGTGGTCGCGACTGGCCCAACGCAGGGCGTGGTGGTTCGGCGCAAGATCAATGTGCTCGGCATTTGGCTGAATGGCCCGTCCACGCGCTTTCCGGATGTGCCAGGCTTCTACGCCTTGGCCGGCACGCGGCGCGTTTGGGAAATCCTGCCCGAGGAAGAAAGGCGGCAATATCGCCTGGGCTTCGATAATCTTCGCCTCCGGAGCGAGGGCACGCGTAACCCCGCCTTTCGCGCCGCGCTGCTGGAACTGAAGCAGGCTGACGGCCGTTGGCAGGAATATGCCGCCCCGGTTTCCCGCGCAGGGGAACGCCTGTTCAGCGCGCGCATCGCCTTTCCCGCGACCGTGCAGACCGGCGATTATCAGATTGAAGTGTTGCTCGCGCGTGAAAACCGGGTGATCGCGCGGCAGGAATTGTCCTTGCGTGTGGAACGCGTCGGCACGGCGGCTGATATTGCTTCCCTCGCGCGCGGGCAGCCGCTGCTTTATGGCGTGCTATGTATTGTCTTGGCGGTGCTGGCCGGCTGGCTCGGCAGCGTGCTGTTCAGGAGAAATTGATGACCGGTTCTGAGGAAGCCGCCGCCGCCGCAACCAAGGCCAAACGCGATCGCGTTTTCCTGGTGGTCGTGGATGACAGCGCCGAACAGGCGGTGGCGCTGCGCTATGCGTGCCTGCGCGCCCGCAAGGGGGGCGGGCGTGTAGCGTTGCTGCGCGTGCTGGAACCGGTGGAGCTGGTGGAATGGGCCGGCGTTGGTGTGATGATGCAGGAAGAGCGCCGAGCGGAGGCGGAACGGCTGCTGGCCGGCCTCGCCTCTCATGTCAGTGAGATTACCGGCGGCATGCCGATGCTGATCATCCGTGAAGGCGAACCGCGCGAGGAATTGCTGATATTGATTGAGGAAGACCCGCGCATTTCCATCCTGGTGCTCGCCATGGCAACTGGCAGCGGCGGGCCGGGGCCGTTGATTTCGGCACTCACGGGCCGCCATGCGTCACGCCTCAAAATACCAATGGCGCTGGTGCCGGGGGGCATGACGGAACAGGAATTGGATCGGGTGACTTAGGCTGGAGAGGAGTATTCGCCATCCTTACAGATTATTTTGGGACGAGAACTCGAGCTGTGGGCGCGGCTCGCTTAATGCCTTTAGTGCAAGCGTAAGAATCTTGTCAGGCGGTTGGGCAAACATGCATTCCGGTTGCTTCATGCCACGTGGACAGCGATCCATCCAACTTTCCTCAATCCACCAGCAGCCGCCGCAGCGGAGTGGATCAACATTAATGTTGGCAGGATAACCGAAATAGTCAGAAGGTGTCGGGCCGAAAACTACTAAGCTTCGCCGGCCATAGCAGGCCGCGAGATGTACAAGCCCCCCCTCATTGTCCAGATGAAGCTGCGTCTTGCGCAGCAGCCCAGCCGCCTCAGCCAAGTTTGTCCTGCCAATGAGAATAAGGTCTGCGGCCGCTATCGGCTCACTGGTTGACGTGCCCAGTTGTACGATGAGCAGCTCCGGGCGGGCTGCCTTCAGCTTGGTTATCACGGCGTCAAAATGCGGATAGCACTTCGTCGCGCGCTGTCCAGAGACTATAAAATTGGGGTCAAAGCCATTATGGACAGTGATGAAATCGCGTCCAACCAGACCAAAGCGCCGCAGCGCTTCGTGATCTGCCTCGATCGCCAGGGCATCGTCGCTATAGCTTATACCCAGCATCCGATGCAGGAAGTCCTGACGGCTTCTCCCCGCGTAAATGGCCTTGCGCGCCAAGCCATTGTCAAGGCGCGGGTGATGCAAAATATATGGTTCCAAGCTGGGTTGGCGTGACAAGCGAATCAGCCTGCGTACAGCCTGAAGCATAAGCGGCGTATGCCGCAGCCTGTCCCAACGGATTGTTTCCGGCGCAGCGATGACGGTTTGGTTTATGTGCAGATGCAGGTCGTAATTGCGGGTCGAAAACCTCTCCAGCGTATCGGGATAGGCCCTGCCAAAACCGGGCACCGCCGCGAAAACCCATTGCGTCAAATCGGGTGAGGCGGCGAAGATGTCAAACGCAAAGGCCTCTGTTTCCTTCGCAAGGTCACGCAGGCAGCGCGCGATGGTGATCATATCGCCAAGACCCCCTGCTGCGGTGACGGCAATGACAAGCCGCCCCTTCGCGCGTTGTGCAGCCAAGCGTCGCCGTTCCGCGGCAAGGCGCCAAGGCAGCAAGGAATTCTGAACGTCCCACAGATGGCGTGCGACCAGTGATGATTTGACGAAAACAGCCTGGCGGACATACGCAAGCGGTTCCCGCAGTGATCCTGTTTCGAAATAGAGTGATTGCGCGCGGCGCGTGAGGCGCCTCAGTCGTCCCAGCATGAGACGCTTCCGGGACCAAGCCTGTAAGGCAAGAAGGTGGGATCCAAATTTTCCCTCTGGGAGAAAATATGGCGCGGGTCGCTGCGCGGATCCGGCACGGAAGTCATGGCGCCGGTATCTCCGCCGCCAGGACCTGCCCCGATTGGCTTTCCGTAATCAGCAGCGTCACGCCATCAGGCGCGAAGCAGCAATTGGTCGGCATCCGCCCGAAGGGTCGGCAGTCCAGCGCGAAAAGCGGCACGCCATGCGCATCCACACCCCAGACCATGCCATGGCCGGGATTGGCGATGAACAGCCGATCATGCACATCCACCGCCATGCCATCCGGCCCTGATGTGCCGGCCGGTGTGCGGAAAAACAGATTGGCCTTTCCAACAATCGCGTCCGCGCGAAGGGCGAATCGCCAAACCTCACAGGAACGGGTCATGGCCACATAGCAATGCGTGCCCGCCTTGTTCAGCGCGATGCCATTGGGGCTAGGTCCGTTGGAAATCAGCCGATCTAGCCGCCCATCGGCGCCCAGCCGATAAACCCGCCCGCGCGGGTCCTGCAGCCCGGTCTGGCCTTGATCGGTGAAGAAGATCGCGCCTTGCGGGCCAAGGGTTACATCATTCAGCCCCAGAAATCCCTCACTGCCCACGGTTTCCAATAACGGGGTGATGGAACCGCGCGCCGGATCAAGGCTGAGAAGCCCATGGCGATAATCGGCAATCAGCAGCGCATCATCGGCGCCAAGCGCCAGGCCATTCGGCCAGCCCTCATATTCCGCCAGTACTTCCCAAGCGTCACCCGGCCCCACCAGCAGGATCCGGCCATTGGGGATATCGGTCACCAGAAAGCGCCCTGCGCGATCGAAGCACGGGCCTTCCAGGAAACTATCTATCGGCGCACCGGCGCGATTGGCATCAGCCCACGAAGAACGGCGCAGATTCCGCAAGCGATCCGGCAGGCGAGTGAAGGGGCGGAGCGGGAGCTCCTTAGGGGCGGGAAACCACATGGAGGTTATAAGACAACGCGAATCAAATCTTCGTCTGCCCCGCTTCCTGATGCGGGTTCTGGTGGATATGCTTAAGCCGCCAGCCAAGGCCGATCATAATGACGCCCATGACAATCGCCTCCAGCCCCACCATCCAGATCACCGCGAGCAAGCCCGGCCCGGGCCGCAGCAGCATCCAGGCGCCGATCACGATATTCAAAGCGCCCAGCAAGCCCAGCAGCACGGAGGAAAGCCGAAAGGCCAGCATCAGCCGCGCCCCGCCCGAAAGCAGGAACCAGGCGGCGGTCACGATCAGCAGGCCAATGGCCGAAACGCCCGGCGCAAGCAGCATCACCGCCGCGGCAGCGAGGGAGATAATGCCATCAATCCAAAGCCAGGTCCGGCTGCGTTCCCCGGTCGGGTGGCCCCCTTTCACAGCCTGATAGATGGACCCCATGCCATCGAACAGCATCCAGGCACCGAGAAAAGCCAGGATGAACACCAGGCCAAGCCCGGGAAATAGGAAGACCAAAACCCCGAAAATGATCGCGGCCACGCCGCGGAGCATAAAGACCCACCAGCTTCCTGCCATCTGGCGCACCAGCTGTGCGCCTAGGCGTCCGGACAGAAGCATGGATTCGGGCCCTGGCGGCGTTGCATTTCCTGACATGTGCTCTCACCTCCTGTTATTCTTGCATCAACCTGACAGGATGAAGTCGCCGACGCAAATGCGCCCCCGGTCACAATTCCTGCGCTTTGGACCCTTTCCCCCTTTCCATCCCGCCCCAACCTGTTGAATGATACCGGGAACGCAAAACAAGGAGTGCTCCGCCATGGCAAAATTCGGCCTCAGCCAATCCATTCGTCGTGTGGAAGATCCAAGATTTTTGAAGGGTGATGGGCAATATACCGCCGATATCAGCCTGCCCGGAGAGGCGCATGGCGTAGTGCTCCGCAGCCCCCATGCCCATGCCGCGATCAAGGGCATCTCCACGAGCGCGGCCAAAGCCATGCCCGGCGTGTTTGGAGTTTATACCGCGGCCGATCTGGCCGCCGAGGGGCTTGGCCCGCTGCCTTGCCTGATCCCGCTCAAGAACAGCGATGGCACGCCGCTATCCTCCACGCCGCGCCCGGTGCTGGCGGAAGGCACGGTGCGCCATGTGGGGGACCCGGTCGCCTTCGTGGTGGCGGAAAGCGCCAAGGCCGCGCGCGATGCCGCCGAGGCGATTGAGGTGGATTATGAAATCCTGCCCTCTGCCACCGATCTGGCGAGCGCGACCAAGCCCGGCCAGCCGCAAATCTGGCCGAGTGCGCCGAACAATACCTGTTTTGATTGGCATGTTGGCGACAAGGACAAGACCGATGCGCTGTTTGCCAAGGCAGCGCATGTCACGCGCCTGACGGTGGTGAATAACCGCGTGGTGGTCGCCAGCATGGAAGCCCGCGCGGCGGTCGCGGCTTATGATGCGACCAGCAACAAATGGACTTTGCACACCAATACCCAGGGGTCTTGGTTGGTGCGGAAGCTCCTTGCGGGCAGCGTCTTCAACCTGCCGGAAGATCATTTCCGCGTCGTCACCCCCGATGTCGGCGGCGGCTTCGGCATGAAGCTGTTTCTCTATGCCGAACATGTGCTGACCTGCTTCGCCGCGCGCAAGTTGAAGCGCCCGGTGAAATGGACGTCAGAGCGCACGGAAGCCTTCCAGTCCGACACGCATGGGCGGGATAACATCACCGCCGGTGAATTGGCTTTGGACAAGGATGGCAAGTTCCTGGCGCTGCGCACCAAGAATTGGGCGAATATGGGCGCCTATCTGAACACTTTCGCGCCCTTCATCCCGACCGGCGCGGGCACCAAGGTGCTGGCGAGCGTTTATGATTTCGGCGCCATCTACGCCAATGTTGTCGGCGTCATCACCAATACCGTGCCGGTGGATGCCTATCGCGGTGCCGGCCGGCCCGAAAGCAATTACCTGGTGGAACGCCTGATTGACACGGCGGCGCAGGAAATGGGCCTGGATCGTGGGGCGATCCGCAAGCGCAATATGGTGCCGTCTTCCGCCATGCCCTACGTCTCTGCCATGGGGCAGCGCTATGATTCGGGTGAGTTCGCGAAGCTCATGGATACCGCGCTTGAGCGGCTGAATTGGTCCGGCTTCGCGGCGCGGCGCGCTGACGCCCAGCGTCGCGGCAAAAGGCGCGGCATTGGCTTTGCCTATTACCTGGAAGCGACGGGCGGTGATGCCACGGAAAACGCTGCGGTGCGTTTTGCCGATGATGGATATGTTGATGTCTATGTCGGCACGCAAAGCACCGGGCAGGGGCATGAAACCGCCTATGCCATGCTGACCAGCCATGAGCTTGGCATCCCGATCGAAAAAATCCGCGTGAAGCAGGGCGATTCCGAAAGCCTTCCATCAGGCGGTGGCACGGGTGGCGCGCGCAGCCTTTATTCCGAAGGCCAGGCCATTTTGGTGACGGCGGCTTCCGTGGTGGAAAAGGGCAAGAAGGCAGCTTCCGAGCATCTGGAAGCCGCAGTCGCCGATATTGAATTCACCACGGCCAATGGCCGCTTTGGCGTGGTGGGCACCGATAAGGGCATTGGCATTCTGGAATTGGCGGCAGCGCAGAAGGCGCGCGCTGCCAAGGGCCAGGAAGTGACACTGCTGGATGCGCTTGAAGTGGCGCAGATCAAATCCCACACCTTCCCCAATGGCTGCCACGCCGCGGAGGTGGAGGTGGACCCCGATACCGGCATCATCAAGGTTGCGAATTACATCGTGATTGATGATGTGGGCCATGCGCTGAACCCGCTGATCGTGCGCGGCCAGGTGCATGGTGGGGTGGCGCAGGGCATTGGTCAGGCCATGCTGGAACGCACGGCTTTTGATGCGGAAAGCGGCCAATTGCTGTCGGCTTCTTTCATGGATTACGCGCTGCCGCGCGCCGATGATCTGCCGAATATTGATGTGGATTTCATCGAAGTGCCGTGTGAGACGAATCCGCTTGGCGTGAAGGGCGCGGGGGAGGCTGGCGCTGTTGGCAGCCCGCCCGCCTTGATCAATGCGGTAGTGGATGCGCTGGCCGGCGATGGCGTGAAGCATATTGATATGCCGGCCACGCCTGAGAGCGTGTGGAAGGCCTTGGCGACTTCCAAGGCAGCATAAGGCATAACGCGCGAGGGGCTTTCCCTCGCGCGCCCGTTACGCGGGCTTCAGATGTTCCAAAAGGCGCGGCATCAGCTCCACCAGATTGCAGGGGCGGTGCCGCGAATCCAATTGGAAGCGCAGAATATCATCCCAACCATCCTTGCAGGCGCCGGTTGAACCAGGCAGCGCGAAAAGATAGGTGCCGCCGGCAACACCGCCCATGGCGCGGGATTGGATGGTGGAGGTGCCGATCTTCTGAAAGCTGATCCAGCGGAATAATTCGCCGAAGCCTTCGATTTCTTTCTCCAGCACACGCTTGAAGGCTTCCGGCGTCACATCCCGGCCGGTAATGCCGGTGCCGCCAGTGGTAATCACGCAATCCACGGCCGGGTCCGCAATCCAGCGGCGCAGTACGGCTTCAATCGCGCCCGGATCATCCTTCACAATTTCGCGCGCGACGCAGTGATGCCGCGCGGCTTCGATCCTGTCTTGCAGGGTTTGGCCGGAACGGTCGCTCGCCATATCGCGCGTGTCGCTCACGGTCAGCACCGCGATATTGACGGGCAGGAATTTCAGGCTTTCATCAATCGGCATGGCGGCCTCTCCCTTCGGCAAGCGCCCTTATCATGGGGGTTCGGGCGGCTTGCGACAACGCCCGCTTGCAGGGCGCGGTAAGTCGCGTGACACTCGCCCGCAGAAAGAAGCCTAGGGAAACGCCCGATGAATTGGCAACCGGAACTTGAGGAGTTGAAGCGCCGCCAAGCGATGGCCGAGGCCATGGGCGGTCCGGATAAGGTGAAGCGCCAGCATGATGGCGGGCGGCTGACGGTGCGCGAACGCGTGTTGAAGCTGGTGGATAAGGACAGCTTCCACGAAGTCGGCGCCATTGCCGGGCGCGGCGAATATGATGCCAAGGGCGATTTGGTCACGCTGACGCCATCGAACTGCGTCATGGGCCGCGCCGAGATTGAAGGCCGCCCCGTGGTGGTGGTGGGTGATGATTTCACCGTGCGTGGCGGCAGCGCGGATGCGACCATTCGCGAAAAACCGATCATGGCGGAACGCATGGCGGCTGAATTGCGCCTGCCGATCATTCGCCTGATTGAAGGCTCGGGCGGTGGCGGTTCGGTGAAAACCATCGAAACCACGGGCCGCGCCAATCTGCCGGGCGGCGTTGGCGGTACGCAGCTTTATCACCTCACCACACAAAATCTTGGCCTGGTGCCGGTGGTGACACTCGGCCTTGGATCGGTCGCTGGGCTTGGCGCGGCGCGGCTCGCGGCGGCGCATTATTCGGTAATGACGAAATCCTCGGCGATGTTTGTGGCGGGGCCCCCGGTGGTGGCGCGCTTGGGCGAAAGCCTGGAAAAGCGCGACCTGGGCGGTTGGGAGATTCAATGTAAGGCCGGCGCAGTGGATGATGCGGTGGATACGGAAGAAGAAGCCTTCGCTGCCGCGCGGCGCTTCCTGTCCTACCTGCCGCAATCAGTGTTTGAGGTTTCACCCCGCTTGCGGTCACGCGATGATCCAGAACGGCGCGATGCCAAGCTGATCAGCGCCATCCCGCGCGATCCGCGCCAAGCCTATAAGATGCGCCCAATTGTCGAAACACTATTTGACAAGGGTAGTTTTTTCGAAATGGGCCGCTGGTTTGGCCGCCCGATCATCACGGGGCTTGCGCGGTTGGATGGCTTGCCGGTCGCGGTGATGGCGTCCGATCCCGTATTCTCGGGCGGTTCCTGGACCGCGGATGCCTGCGCCAAGATCATCCGCTTCGTGGATATGGCGGAAACCTTCCACCTGCCGGTCGTTTATCTGATGGATTGCCCCGGTTTTGCTGTTGGCCTGGAGGCGGAAAAAACCGCAACCATCCGTTGGGGCGTGCGCGCCATGGCCGCTGTCAATCAATGCCGTGCGCCCTGGTGCACCGTTATTCTCCGCAATGCCTTTGGTGTCGCAGGTGTCGTGCATCAACCGGCTGGGCGCTATTCCATCCGCTATGCTTGGCCATCCGGGCGCTGGGGGTCCTTGCCACTCGAAGGCGGTATCGAAGCCGCCTATGCCGCTGAGGTGAATGCGGCGACGGATCGCGAAGCGAAAATCGCCGAAATTGACGAGCGCTTGCAGAAGCTGCGCTCCCCCTTCCGCACCGCTGAGGCCTTTTGGGTCGAGGAAATCATAGACCCGCGCGAAACCCGCCCGCTGCTCTGCGATTTCGCGCGCATTGCGGAACCCTTGCGCGGCACGGGCCTGGCCGCACTCACCATGCGGCCCTGATCAGGCTTCGACGACCAAATCCTTATAGGCATGCCAGGTGGCATGCCCGATCAGCGGCACCACCAGCGCGAGGCCGAGGAAAAACGGCACCATCGCGAAGGCGGTGAAGACCACAATCAGCCCGGCCCAGAAGATCATCGCACCCGGATTGGTCAGCACGGCGCGGATGGAAAGCACAATCGCTTCCATGGCCGAGATATCGCGATCCACCAGCATGGGAACGGAAATTGCTGAGATTGAAAACGCCACCGCCGCCAGGATGGCGCCCGCGCCGGTGCCGATAATCAAAAACGGCAGCAGCATGTCGGACCGCAGCATGGCCATCGGCAAATCTTCCAGACTTGGCGTGAAATTAATGCCGAACATCAGCATGAAAATCAGCGCCGCAACGCGCACCCAGAACAAATGCAGGATCACAAGCACAACGCCCAAGAAAGCAAGCTGCTGGCCATTGCGCGTGAAGCCGCGCAAACAGGCCCCGAAGGTCACCGGCGTGCCCTCGGCGCGGAGCCGACTTGCCTCATAAAGCCCGGTCGCCAGCAAGGGGGCGATCATAAAAAACCCTGCCGAGGCTGGCAGGATCACCCAGGCCGAACGCACACCAAGCAGGACCAGAATGAGCAGCCAGCCAGAGGCGGCCAAGGCGCCGCCATAGAAAAAGCCGATCCTTGGATTGGCCATCAGATCGCGCCAGCCCGCATTCAGCCAGACCCAAGGACGATCAGGCGCCACCTTCCGAACAGTAAGCCGGCGCGGCGCAATTGCTGCATCGCTTGGCATGAAACCTTCCTCCGCTTGCCCCGCAGGCGCAAAGCCCGCGCGATCATGGCGCCACGCTAGCGCTTCAGGCGCGCCAGTAATTGATCCTGATCAAGGACGGCGCGCGCTGATGGTTCTTTCCTGCCCCCCGACGCGGCTGATTCCGAGTCCCGCGTCTTGAGGGAGACTAATCATGGCCGCCATTGCCGCCACGGGGCGCGTTGCGCCCGGCGATCAGCCCGTCTTTGTAGAGGGCCCGATCCGCGCCTTTGCCATCGCCACCGCCTTTTGGGGTGTGGTGGGATTTCTGGTGGGCGTTGTCATCGCGCTGCAGCTCGCTTTTCCGTTGCTCAATCTGGATTTGGAATGGACCAGCTTCGGGCGGCTGCGCCCGGTGCATACCAGCGCAGTGATTTTCGCCTTTGGTGGGAATGCGCTTTTTCTGACCAGCCTTTTCATCGTGCAACGCACCTGCCGCGCCAGGTTGTTCGGCGGCGATGATATGGGGTGGTTCCTGTTCTGGGGCTATCAATTCGTCATTGTCATGGCGGCACTTGGCTATGTGCTGGGCATCACCCAAGGCAAGGAATATGCCGAACCGGAATGGTATGTTGATTTGTGGCTGACCGTGGTTTGGGTGTTCTACCTGATCGCCTTTGGCGGCACTATCGTCCGGCGTGAAGAACCGCATATCTATGTGGCGAATTGGTTCTTCCTTGCCTTCATCATCACCGTCGCTTTGCTGCATATCGGCAATAACATCTCCATCCCCGTGGACCTTGGATCATCGCATTCCTATTCCGCGCCGGCTGGCGTGCAGGGTGCCATGATCCAATGGTGGTATGGCCATAATGCGGTCGGTTTCTTCCTGACCGCGGGCTTTCTGGGGATGATGTATTACCTGATCCCGAAGCAGGCGGATCGGCCAGTTTATTCCTATCGGCTTTCGATCATCCATTTCTGGACCTTGATCTTCCTCTATATCTGGGCCGGGCCGCACCATCTGCATTATACGGCGCTGCCTGATTGGGCGCAGACGCTGGGCATGGTGTTTTCCGTCATGCTCTGGATGCCGTCCTGGGGTGGCATGATCAACGGCCTGATGACGCTCTCGGGCGCTTGGGACAAGCTGCGCACCAATCCGGCGCTACGGTTCAGTGTGGCGGCGGTGGGCTTTTATGGCATGTCCACCTTTGAAGGCCCGGTCATGTCCATCAAGGCCGTGAATGGTCTTTCGCATTACACGGATTGGACCATCGGCCATGTGCATTCCGGTGCCATGGGCTGGGTCGGCTTCATTTCCTTTGGCGCGCTTTACTATCTTTTCCCCGTCCTCTGGCGGAAAAAAGCGATCTGGAGCGAACGCCTGATTTCCTGGCATTTCTGGGTCGCGACCCTTGGGATCGTCTTCTACATCACCGCCATGTGGGTATCGGGCATCATGCAGGGCCTGATGTGGCGCGCCTTTGATGAGCTCGGCTTCCTCCAATATTCCTTCGTGGAAACGGTGGAAGCCATGCATCCCCATTACGTCATTCGCGCCATTGGCGGGGTGCTGTACCTGGCTGGCGCGCTGATCATGGCCTTCAATTTGTGGAAGACCGTCACTGAAGGGGAAGCCGCGGAACCCGCGCCGCGCTTTGCCCCTGCCCATGCCGTCGCGGCGGAATAGAAGGAGGATTGGCAAATGTTCCGCTGGCTTCGTGATCACGGCGTTATTGAACGCAATGTTGTCCTGATGGGTGTGCTGACGCTGCTCACGGTTTCCATCGGCGGTCTGGTGCAGATTGTCCCGCTTTTTGCAGTGGAAACCACGATTGAACGCGTGCAGGGTGTCAGGCCCTATACACCGCTCGAACAGATGGGACGCAACATTTATGTGCGGGAAGGCTGCTATGTCTGCCATAGCCAGATGATCCGCCCCTTCCGCGATGAATTGGAACGCTATGGCCATTTCAGCCTGGCAGCGGAAAGCATGTATGACCACCCTTTCCAATGGGGTTCCAAGCGCACCGGGCCTGATCTGGCGCGTGTTGGTGGCCGCTATTCGGATGATTGGCATGCGGCGCATTTGCGCTCACCACGCGCCGTGGTGCCGGCTTCCATCATGCCGCCTTATTCCTTCCTTGATCGGCCTTTGGATTATGAACGTGTCGCGGATCATCTGCGCGCGCTCCGTGCGGTTGGTGTGCCTTACAGCGATGAAATGATCGCGAATGCCAAGGCTGATCTGGAAGCCCAGGCGCGGCCGGATGCGGATGCAACAGCCTTCAATGCCCGTTATGCCCGCGCTCGGCAGGCGGCTTTCGATGGCGATCCTGTGCGTATCACGGAAATGGATGCGCTGGTGGCTTATTTGCAAATGCTCGGCACGCTCGTGGATTTCCGCGATGTGACGCCGGCGCAGTTGCGGCAGCAGTGAGGGGGGCGGAAGATGCAAAGCCTGGTTGAACTCTACCCCGCGCTCCGCGCCCTTTGGGTGGTTTGGTTCTTTGTCCTGTTCCTGGGGATGGTGTGGTTCGTGATGCGGCCATCGCGGCGTAAGCATTTCGAATCCCTTGGCGATACACCGCTGCGCGATGACCGCGCGCCGCCCCGCTCGTAAGGAGTAACGGCCATGCCGACGAAAATCGAAAAAGACAAGCTGAGCGGTCAGGATACCACCGGCCATGAATGGGATGGGCTCAAGGAACTCAATACGCCTTTGCCCAGATGGTGGCTTTGGACCTTTTATGCGACCATCGCCTTCAGCCTGGTTTGGGTGGTGATCTATCCGGCGCTGCCGATCCCCGGCGCGACGGGCATTTCCGGCTGGATCGCACGTGAAGCGGTGATGCGGGATGTGCAGCAGGCGGAAGCGCGCATGGCGCCACTGATGTCGCGCCTGCGTGCCGCCACGCCGGAACAGATTGCCGCCGATCCGGAATTGCGCGCCTTTGCCATGGCGGGCGGGCGCGGTGCCTTCGCCAATAATTGCGCAAGCTGCCATGGCGCGGGCGGGCAGGGGGCCTTGGGTGGCTTCCCATCCCTTGCCGATGATGAATGGATCTGGGGCGGCAGCCTTGATGCCATTCACCACACCATCACGCATGGCATTCGTTCGAATGAAAGCGATGATCAGCGCCAAAGCATGATGCCGCGTTTTCTGGCGGATGGTATTCTGACGCGCGCGCAGGTGAATGATGTAGCGGAACACGTGCTGTCCTTCACCAATCGCGCAACGGATCAGGCCTCGGCCGGGCGCGGTGCGGCGCTTTATGCCGAAAACTGCGCATCCTGCCATGGCGAAAAGGGTGAAGGCATCCGTGATGTCGGCGCGCCGCGGCTTTCCGATCAGGTCTGGCTTTATGGTGGCGACAAGGCTTCCATCGTGCAGAGCATTTCCAATGCGCGCGCCGGCGTGATGCCAAGCTGGGGCAAGCGGCTTGATCCCGCCATCATCAATATGCTGACGGTCTATGTGCATAGCCTTGGCGGCGGTGAATAGGAAAAGCGCGGTCACTTCCCATGGGCGAGATCAACACCCCCGAGAAGCTGAAGCCTGAGGCCCTGGCCGCGGAAGCGGCCCCGCCTTCGCTTTATGCTGATCGCCAGCGTGTCTATCCGAAGGCGGTCTTCGGCAAGGTGCGTAGCGTGAAATGGGCGGTGCTGATCCTGTGCCTCGCGCTTTACTATCTTGTGCCCTGGCTGCGCTGGGATCGCGGCCCGGGCATGCCGGATCAGGCCGTGCTGGTGGATATGACCAATGCGCGGCTATTCTTCTTCTGGATCGAAATCTGGCCGCAAGAAATTTATTTCCTGACCGGTGCGCTGATCCTGGGCGCCTTCACGCTATTTGCGGTGTCTTCGCTGTTTGGCCGGCTTTGGTGCGGTTTCACCTGCCCGCAAACGGTCTGGACCGATCTATTCATGTTTGTGGAACGCTGGATCGAAGGTGATCGCAATGCGCGCATGAAGCTGGATGCCGGGCCGCGCAATGGCACCTATTGGACGCGGAAGGTCGCAAAGCACGGTGCCTGGCTGTTGATCGCGGGCGCCACAGGCGGCGCCTGGATCATGTATTTCAATGATGCGCCAACCATCACGCGGCAATTCTTCACGGGCGATGCCGGCGCCATGGTTTATTTCTTCTTCGCGTTATTTGCCGGTTTTACCTATCTGCTCGCCGGTTGGGCGCGCGAACAGGTCTGCGTCTATATGTGCCCTTGGCCGCGCTTTCAGGCGGCGATGCTGGATGAAAATTCGCTGGTTGTGACCTATCGTGATTGGCGCGGCGAACCGCGCGGCAAGGCCAAGGCCGATGGGGTTGGCGATTGCGTTGATTGCGCGGCCTGCGTGCATGTCTGCCCGACCGGGATTGATATCCGCGATGGGCAGCAGCTTGAATGCATCGGTTGCGGACTTTGCATCGATGCTTGTGATTCCGTCATGGGCAAGCTGGGTCGCCTCAAGGGGCTTGTTGCTTTTGAAACCCTGAACAATCTTGCCGCCAGTGCGGCTGCTGCCGCGGCACTGCCGCCCGGGCCGCAACGCCAGCAGGTGGGCATGGCCGCGCGCCGCGTGCCGCGCTTCATCCGCCCGCGTACCATCATGTATGGCGCCGCGTTGTCACTGGTGGCGCTGATCACGCTGGGCGCTTTTGTCATGCGTTCAACGCTGGATGTCACGGTGCTGCGGGACCGCGCGCCGCTTTTTGTGCGCCTTTCGGATGGTGGCATTCGCAATGCCTATACCATCAAGATCGTGAACAAAACGCATGATGACGCGCCACTCACGCTCACGCTGGAAGCGCCGCCTGGGCTCCGCCTGACGGTGCAGGATGTGGAAGCCACCGGCGAAGGCCGCTATCCACTTTCCCGCCGCGCGGATGGCATTACGCAATATCGCGTTTTCATCGCCGCCCCCGCTGGTTTGAAGCTGCAAGAATCTACGCCCATCACTTTCCGCCTATTGGATGGTGCAGGCCGCCCAGCCACCAGCCAAACCAGCGTCTTTCTGGGACCGAAACCATGAGCATGACCATGCAACGCGATTATGACCCGAAGCGTGGCCGCTGGATTCCCTGGGTCTTTGTGGGCGGCATGGCGTTGGTGGTGGCGGTGAATGCGCTGCTGGTGTGGTTTGCGCTTTCCACCTTCACCGGCGTGACCGTGCCGCGCGCTTATGAACGTGGTCGCGGCTATGATCAGGTATTGGCGGAAGCCGCGCGGCAGGATGCGCTGGGCTGGCGCGGCGAGATTTCGCTTGAAGCCGGCGTGCTGCGCCTTGTGATGCGTGATGCTCAGCAAAAACCACTCCATGGCCGGGTTGAGGGCGTGATGCTGCGCCCGTTGGAAGGGGTGGAAGTACCGCTCGGCTTCAATGCCACTGGCCATGGGCGCTTCGCGGCACGGTTGGAACCCTTGCGCGCCGGGCAATGGGAAGCGCGCCTCACGTTTTTTGATGAAGCCGGCACGGCTTTTGATCTGCGTAAGCGCTTCATCCTGCCATGACCGATCTCAAGCGCCCCTTGATTGCTGAAGCGCCACAAAGCGCTGCCGCCTGCGCCCATTGCGGCGCGGCGCTGGCGCCTGGCCAGGGGCGCTTTTGCTGCACGGGGTGTGAGGCCGCCTACGGCTTGGTGCGCGGCCTTGGGCTTGATGCGTTTTATCGCCGGCGTGAGGGTGCTGATGGCGCGCTTCGCCCCGAAATCGCACCGCCGGCCTTTGATGCGCTGCCGCTGACCCGCGAAGAAGCGGATGGTGTGAAATCGCTTGATCTCATGATCTCGGGCCTCACTTGTGGTGCCTGTGTCTGGTTGGTGGAACAGGCGCTGGCAGCAGAGCCTGATGTGATCAAGGCGCGGGTTGCTTTCTCGACACGGCGGCTTGATTTACGCTGGCGTGGTGCCCCGTCACGCGGCAATGAATTGATCGCGCTTCTCGCGCGCCTTGGGTTTCGCGTGGCACCCTATACGCCTGCCTGCATGCGCGCGACGGAAGATGCCGAAGGCCGCGCGCTGATCCGCGCGCTTGGTATCGCTGCCTTTGGCGCCATGAATGTCATGCTTGTGTCCATCGCCGTCTGGGTCGGTGAGGATATGGGCGCCCATACGCGTGAATTCATGCATTGGCTGGCGGCGCTGATTGGCCTGCCGACGGTGCTGGTCGCGGGCATGCCCTTCTATCGTTCCGCTGCCCAGGCCTTGCGCGCGGGGCGCGTGAATATGGATATGGCGGTCTCGCTCGGCGTGCTGGCAACCGCGGGCATGAGCCTGGTGGAGACTTTCCGCAACGGCCCCTATACCTGGTTCGATGGTGCAACGGCCTTGCTTGCACTGCTGCTGGCGGGGCGCGTTTTGGATCGTGTGGCGCGGAAGAAGGCGCGGCAGGCGGTCGCTGAGTTGCTGGCGTTGCAGAATGGCATGGTGGCGCTGATCGCTGCTGATGGCACATCGCGCCTGGTGCCGGCAGCCTCCGTGGAGGCGGGGCAATGCGTGCAAATCGCGGTGGGAGAAACCTTGCGCCTGGATGGGCAGGCCAGTGTTGAAACCCTGCTGGATACGGC
>Ga0315900_10001075_pt1 | contig 44211 bp, 42 predicted proteins | sample LakEriMetagenome_FD_203521 | JGI IMG/M metagenome (GOLD analysis project Ga0315900, IMG submission 203521) | Freshwater fungal communities from buoy surface, Lake Erie, Ohio, United States - Buoy 12 MA114 | ecosystem: Environmental > Aquatic > Freshwater > Lake > Lake biofilm | place: USA: Lake... | reverse complement strand
GGTCGTTGGTATGACCTCTCACCTTTGAACGGTACTCCTGTAGCTAACGCTTGGGCTGGTACTGCACTGAACTGGAGAACCTGCGACGAGACTACAGGAAATGGTACACAAATCTTTGGTATCCCTCATGGTGGTAACGTAACTCCTGACACTAAACACGGTCTTAACGTTGGTGCAATGTCTGCTGTTGCCACTGCTGTCCCTGGTGTTCTGATGCTAGTTGACATGCAAGGTTATTACCCTGGTATCAACATGAACGTTGGTACTGCTCAGACTCTTGTTGGAAGCCCTACGCTTCGATACACAGATGGTGTTGGTGTAAGACCTTACCTTGTCGTTACTGCAACTACAGGTGCTACTGCTCACAACCTTTCACTGAGTTATACAAACAGTGCAGGTACTGCTGGTCGTGCTTTACCTGTTACGGTTTCAGCTACTGCTTCAGCTATTACTCCGCACATTACGCACTCAGGTACTGCCGCTAATAACTACGGTCCATTCCTACCTCTTGCTGGTGGTGATCTTGGTGTGCGATCTGTACAGACCATTACATTGTCTGCTGCATCTGGTGCTGGTACTGCTGCACTTGTTCTTGCTCGACCAATTCTTCAATTGCCAATTACTACAGTGTCAATTCTTTCGGAAAGAGACTTGGTGAACCAATTGCCGAGTATGCCGAGAATCATGGATGGTGCATGTCTGACATGGTTGTACTTTGCTGGTGCCGCAACTGCTGCTAACACTAACTTCTACGGACACCTAGAATCCGCGTGGGGGTAACCTATGCTTTTACACAATGGTTCATTTCTCGCTGCGCATCCTCTTCGAATGCGTGGAGGGCAAGTAAGCACAAACGCATACCATTACGGTAGAGGTGAAAGACGTTCCAGATTCATCGGTGACGTAGTTTCTAAACTAGCGTCAGATTGTTCTGGAAGTCTTCACCCTGGTACTTGGAACATGGCTCAGAAGCCAGGGATGATTAGTGCTTTCACTACTACGTCATTTAGAGTCTCAGCCAACGAGCTTACTCTTGCTGGTGGTGTTAACTTAGAAAGTACAGGATCAATTTCGTTCAGTGTTCCTGACGCTGAGCTACAACTGATTGCTAACCTATCTGGTACAAGCTCTATCACATTCAGTGTACCGTCTGCTACACTTGGTGGCGCTGCAAACATCAGTGGAACCTCTAGTATTAACTTTGCGGTTCCTGATGCTACACTAGGTGGTGTTGCTAATATCAGTAGTACAGCTTCGATTGTGTTCTCGACTTCTGCTACAATCATGGGACTTGCTTTCCTTAGCGGTCCTGCTGCTGAAGTAGGTCTTACGGCTGACGAAATCGCAAACGCGGTACTTGACAAATTCATGGCAGAAGAGTATCCTCCTGCTTCTGGTGGTTCAACCGGACCTACTGCTGCAGAGATTGCTCAAGCTGTGTATGACAAACTAGTTGCTGAAAACTATCCACCGTCAGGTTCAGGATCAAGTCTGACCGCAACAGAAATCTCAAATGCTGTTTACGCTAAGTTGATCACTGAAGAATTCCAGAAGAAAGTATGGGAAGTACCTAGTTCACAAGTAACAATCCCTGGTACAATGGGTAGAGAAATCAAAGGTAAGATTAGTCTCATCCCTGCTTCACTATAACAAAATCCCCTGGTAGCTCAGTCGGAAGAGCGGTTGCCTGAAGAGCAATGCGTCGGTGGTTCGAATCCATCCCTCGGGACCAACAAAGGAAATCAATGAGTAAGTCTTTGTACAAGCGTTATTCTCGTGTTGGACCGGGTGGTATGAACTGCCCGTGCTGTGGGCCAGCCCCAGGTAAAGACAGAAAGTTTCACATGCGACTGTGGAAGCGACAAGAACGACAGTCTACTATCAAAGAAATCGTAAAGGAGTGCAATGACAAATTCTGAAGTAATCGACAAGCTAGTTCCCATCTACATCGAAGTAGAAGACCTGGGTGAAAGAGCAAAAGAAATCTTAGCAGAAGCTAAGAAAGCCGGTCTGGATAACACCACACTAGCTGCGGTAGCAAAAGCTAAAGCAAGAGACAAACTGGAAGACCTCAAAGATAAAACAGACGCTTTACAAGCGATGCTATCTCAGGTATAATGCTAAGCGGCAGGGATCATCCTGGCCGCTTTTTTTGCTTATGGAGGTCCAAATGACACGAAGAATTCTTCTGGTCGATGGTGACCTTATGGTCTACAGAAATGCAGCAGCAGCCGAAGAACGTAAGGTTCTGGTGACACACTTGTCATCTGGCAGAGAAAAAGAGTTCGATACACGAACCGCTTTCAAGAAGTTTCTATCTGACAAAGGTTTCCCATACGATTCAGCGCACTATAAGTTCGAAGACTTACAGTATCCTCTACCTTTATTTATTGCACACAAGATCATCGACAACATGATGGCTAAGCTTGAAGAAGCAGTATGGCCCGATGAGACTAGAGTTTATCTAGGTAAGTCCGGTGGTACACACCGACACTCACTTCCTTTACCTTCACCATACAAGGCCAACCGTCAAGACAGCATTAAACCACATCATCTGGAAAACTGCAAGAGCCATCTTATCCAAAAGTACAATGCAGTGACATGTGAAGCGTGGTATGAGACGGACGACGTGTTGACGATTGAAGCCTACGCTGAATTGCGAAAAGGTAACTCACCAATCATTGCAACAATCGACAAGGATGCGTATCAGACTGTAGGTGTAGATATTCTTAACTGGAACGTTGAACCTCTAGCTGTACATCGCATCCCTGCACTTGGTGAAATCTATCAGGATAAAGCTCAGTGGAAAGGTGAAGGAATCAAGTTCCTTTGCTTCCAAGCTATTGCCGGTGATAACACAGACACGTATTGTGGGTACGACTTGAGCAAGGTAAAGACTGGTCCCACTAAGCTCGCTAAGTTGTTCAACGAAACTGCAACCGAAGCAGAATGTCTTCGTGCTCTGATCAGAGAATACAAACGTCTGTACCCTGATCCTTTCGATTACATCACACATACAGGTCAAGAGATTGTAGGTGCTACATGGAAAGACATGTTAAAGCTCTACTGGAAATGTGCGTACATGCTCAGATCATGGGCTGACAAAGGCGACTTCGAAGAATTCGCATTACATTATGGAGTAAGATTAGATGAAGACTAGCCTGCACACACCGAAGGACGTTAAAGCGTATCGTCAAAAACTATTAGCTGAACAAGGTGGTGTTGATGCACTCACTGGATTACCTCTCGAAGAAAAAGGTGCCGTGCTTGATCACAATCACGAAACAGAAGTTGTGCGTGGAGTAATCGACCGACAGGTAAACGCTGCTCTAGGAAAGATTGAGAACATCTGGAAGCGTTACCTTTCGACTTGGTATCCTGGCAAGCTAAGTGACTTCCTTGAACAAGCGAAAGTATACATTGACTCAGATGGATTCATGCAGACACATCAGGTCTATCATCCGAATTGGATCAATCGTTGTGTGCGTGATTTCAAAAAGCTAGATGCAAAGAGTCAAAGAGAAGTGCTGACTAGAATCATTGAGAAACCTTTTGACATGCCGTCTAACGCAGAGAACAGAGCTAGACTTTTCAGAAGTTCTATTCTGCAAGAACGTAAAGAATACCTTATGGTTAAACTAAAGATGATGATGGAGGAATAATGCCAAACATTACTGGACAATGGTATACAGACTATGTGGAAATCGTCAAATGCTCAAACCCGATCTTGCACTACAACGAGTATTGTGGTACAATTGGCGAAGTGACGTTTGAAACCAGAACAGCTTTCTGGTTGAGACATCCTGACAATCGAAACTTTTGGGTTTACAAGCGTGATGTAAAACGACTTGACTACCTGACAAGAGACATGCAGAAGAAACTAATGAAAGGATAACATGTCATATACCAAAGAAATCAAAGAGGAAATCGTAAGTCTTTCCAAAGAAGGAATGACAGGTAGACAGATTGCTTCGTACCTGGGCTTGAGTAAAAGTGGAGTGAATGCTTTCCTTTCGCAATACTACATGTATAAGCGTAAGCCTCGTATTCTATTCCTAGACGTTGAGACAGCACCAAGTGTAGTAGTAGCATTTGATCGATACGATGTGACCATTACCCCGTCGCATGTACTAAACGAAGGTGGATGGATTATCAGTGCATCATGGTCATGGTACGGTGAAAATGAAGTACATGGTTTCTATGATAGAACAGATGTGATGGCACAGCGAGACTTCGACGTTACCCAACGCATTGTTGAAGAAATTGAGAAGGCTGATCTTGTAGTTGCTCACAATGGTGACAGATTCGATATCCCAATCATCAAGACTCGCGCTCTTCAGAATAAGATCGTGATTCGCAAGTCCATCAAGACTGTGGACACTCTGAAGATTGCTAAGCGCCTGAAGTTCAATTCTAACAAGCTCGACTCTCTCGGTAACTACCTTGGTGTCGGTCGTAAGATTCCGACTACTGGAATCACACTGTGGATTCAATGCATGAAAGGTGACTTCAAAGCACTGGACACAATGTTGAAATACAACAAGCAAGACGTTCAATTGCTCAAGGATGTATTCGATGAAATCCGAGCATACGATTCGAGTGCGATTAACTTCGGTATGTTCTTCGATGACGAACACGAACACTGCCCATCGTGCGGTAGTCCTCACCTGAGTGAAACAGGCAACGTGGTTCGAACAGGAACGGGTAAGTTTACTGAGTTGTCATGTGACGACTGTGGACGCATCAGTCGTCGCAAGCAAATGCTTAACACTAAAACACAGCGAGCTAAGCTGCTGGCTAAGGCTTGATATGATCCCTGTCGAAAGACAGGGGTCTTTTGCATAGGAGAAATAATGGAAAAAACAAATAGTGAATCAATCGCTTATCTAAACGCAAAGACTGAGAAGTTTAATGCGTGTGCTAACAAATCGGTACCTACATCGTGGCATGATCTACTGAACCAGATGAAGATCATTGAGAGTGAAATCAAGGAAATGCGTGACGCTATTGAAGTGCGCGATCCTGTTGAATTACTTGATGGTTATGTAGATTCAATGGTAACTCTGCTTGGTATGCGCGACATGCTGGCGAATCTTCAGTTCGATGTGCGAGGCGCTGAGTCCACTGTTGCAGACAATAATGACAGCAAGTTTCTTTCTGGTTTCACAGAACCGTCGGTGTTCGAATACACAGTTCAAGGGTACAGAAAACAAGGTGTTGAAATCAAGACAATGTTTAATCCTGAATACCATTCATACTGTTTTGTTGATTCTAACGGTAAAGTCAGAAAGCCTCTTGACTATAAACCAGTGGATCTCACACCTTTCATTCCTTCAGTGTTATTTGGAGTACCAACAAATGCAGCAACTTGAACTTCCACTAATGTTAAATGCCCCGCACACTCCACCTACAAATCCTTCCCCACCATTTCAGTTCACTCCTTCAACCGGCGTCAAGCTAGAAGAACTCATCAAACCACTTGGTGTCAAGTACGATAAAGAAAAAGTGCGTCCTACCCTTTTGTTCAAGTCACTGAAGCAACCACTAGATGAAGTATTAGCTGTGCTTGAGTTTGGTGCAAAGAAATACGCTCCTGACAACTGGAAGCATGTAGAAGGACCACGATACGATGATGCAATGCTTAGACATATCCAAGCGTATCTCGGTGGTGAAATGAATGATCCTGAAACTGGACTTCATCACTTGGCTCATGCAACATGTTGTATCCTGTTCAAGATTTATCTAGACAAGAACCCCAAGTAACATTGACATTTCAGAAAACGTGTGATATCATGGTCCCCCTGTCGCGGGGGACAGTTAGGAGAATTATGAAAAAGAGAGAAAGTACCATCGTTGCATTGTGCATCATTTCTGAAAGTGAAATCGCAAAAGTCATTCCAACCTACTCAAAAGACTTCGAAGTAGATAATCCTGTAGCATTCAGAAAGATGTTGTGGGAGATTGGACTAGACACCAGTAGACCTTTCGAGCGACAAGATGGTCTGTGGCACAGGAATCGCCTCAACGAAGTTGTCATGTGCTCAAGATATGTCGGTCATGAACGATTGGATGCTGAGTGGTTAGCGAGTGGATATGCTAGCGTTTCAGCAATGGACAAAGCTTCCGGTTGCAGAATCCTTGAAGACATCTACAGAGCACGAAACCTGACAGAAGATAGACAAGCTGCCCTTGCTGATAGAGAAAAGTATACAGTAGAAGATCAAACAGTACAAGGATAAAGATAAATGAATACACAACGAATGCTATCAGAGTCAAAGTTCTACATGGGTTACTCAAGATGGGATGACACCCTTCAGAGATATGAAACGTGGGAAGAAGCAGTTTCTCGCGTGATGAATATGCATCGTGAGAAGTACAAGGACAAGATGACTCCTGAACTTTCGGAGGCAATTGACTTTGCGCAACAAGCATACAGTGAACAACTAATTCTAGCTGCACAACGCTCGTTGCAGTTTGGTGGTGAGCAACTTTTCAAGCACAATGCTCGCATGTACAACTGCAGTGTCAGTTATGCTGACAGACCTGAGTTCTTTCAGGAAGCAATGTACCTGCTGCTATGCGGATGCGGAGTAGGCTTCAGCGTACAGAAGCATCACGTTGAGAAACTACCTGAGATTCGAAGCAGAAGTAAAAAGCGCAGTAAGATTTTCACAGTACCTGACAGTATTGAAGGATGGGCAGATTCATTCGGTGTCCTGCTGTCTAGCTATCTGACGCATGACGCACCATTCCCTGCATATCAAAACTGTCAAGTACACTTTGACTTCAGCCAGATTCGTCCGAAGGGATCGCTGATTTCAGGAGGGTTTAAAGCCCCAGGTCCAGATGGACTAAGAAACGCACTGGTTAAGTGTGAAACATTGATTGAGAGCTATCTAGCTAAAGGTATTACAACCATCAAACCTCTGATGGCTTATGACTTTGTGATGCACATGAGCGATGCTGTTCTTTCCGGTGGTGTTCGACGCTCAGCTACAATTTGTGTGTTCGACAAAGACGATCAGGAAATGCTCACAGCAAAGACTGGTAACTGGTTCATTGACAACCCACAACGTGGTCGTTCTAACAACTCTGCGATGATCATCCGTGATGAACTGACAAGAGAAGAATGGGCTAATATCATGAAGTCAGTTAAAGACTTCGGTGAGCCAGGATTCATCTTCAGCGATAGTAAAGAGTTCCTTTTCAATCCTTGTGTTGAAATCGGAATGCTACCTAAAACAGAAGAAGGTGTCAGTGGATTCCAATTCTGTAACCTTAATGAAATCAACGGTGGTAAATGTGTTGACGTTGCGACGTTCGAGAGAGCGTGCAAAGCCGCAGCAATTCTTGGTACACTGCAAGCCGGATACACTGACTTCAAGTACCTGAGTCCAGCATCGAAACAGATTACTGAAAAGGAAGCTCTCATTGGTGTGAGTATTACTGGCTGGATGAACAACCCTGACATTCTTTTCGATGAAGAGAACATGATCAATGGTGCAACCATCGTGAAAGAAACGAACGCAAGAATCGCTAAGCTAATTGGTGTGAACCAAGCAGCACGAACAACTTGTGCTAAACCTTCAGGTAACGCATCGGTTATTCTTGGTACAGCTTCGGGTATCCACGGTGAGCATTCACCTATGTTCTTTAGAAACGTTCAGATGAATGCAGACGACGAAGTTGTCAAGCTTCTGCGCAAGTACAATCCTAAGATGATTGAAACTTCAGTGTGGTCGCCTAATGGTACAGACGTAGTAGTCAGCTTCCCGATTAAATCAAAGGAAGGGTCAATCTATAAGAATGACCTACTGGGTGTCAAGCAGCTTGAGTACGTGAAGCTTGCTCAGCAGTTTTGGGTTGAGGCAGGCACGAACGTTGAACTGTGTGTTGACAGCAGACTTCGCCACAACATCAGTAACACAATCACGGTAGACAATTGGGATGAGGTTGAACAGTACATCTTCGATAACAGAAAATACTTCGCTGGCATTTCACTACTAAGTTTCTTCGGTGACAAGATTTACGCTCAAGCTCCATTTACGGAAGTGAAGACTGAGAAAGTAATCTTTGACGAGTACGGTTCGGGTTCAATGTTTGCATCAGGACTAATCGTTGAAGGTCTGAAAGCTTTCGACAACAAGCTGTGGTTTGCTTGTGATACTGCACTAGGAATTGGTGCTGTGCTGACAGAAGAACACGAAGACCTTCTCAAAAGAGATTGGGTTCGTAGACTTCAGAAGTACGCAGACAATTTCTTCGATGGTGATAAGACGAAAGCTACTTACTGTCTTAAGGATGTGTACAATCTGCACAAATGGATCACAATCGAGAAAGCACTGGTTGAAATCGATTTTGCTAAAAAGATGCCTAAACAAGACTATGTTGAAGCAGATAGTCTAGCTAGTCAAGCCTGCTCAGGTGGCGCTTGCGAAATCACTTTCTAAATAGGAGTATGAATCATGTCAGTAACATTTCTAATCGTGATTGTTGTGGTTCTACTTGCTTTACTCATTGGTACACTTCCTGGGAATTACTAAGATGAACGAACTACTCTGGACAATCAACCATTACTGGACTCGTTTCGTTAACTGGATCACCGGCAACGATGACGACGATGACTACGGTCATTTCATTCCGGCATAAAAAAGACCCCCTGGCACAAACCAGGGGGTTTTTATTTTAGCGCAACCCTTTGAGGTAAATCGTTCGGCCATTGGCTCCACGGGTAGCTCTTAGAATTTCGTTAACAATTTTGTTTTCATTGTAGGCTACATGCACCCATCCTGAGTCTGGAATGTCGTCTGTATAAAACTCTAGAATTAATTGAGTGAACTGTAGGTTCTCAGCAATCCACTGCGCGACTTCCAAGTTCGATACACCAGGGACTTCAATGTCAGCAGCCATCCCTCGCGTGTGGTCACTGTTAGGTGATCCACCAACCAGGGAGTTTACAGAAACAGACCTGAATCCTGATGAAATACTGACTGGTCCGAATCGATCACGAACGGGTTGAAGAACCATGTTGGCAAGTTTCTTCATGTTCTCGATTTCAGCCTGGGAAGGTGTATTATCAATACCGTTTCGAATTGCCATCTGACTCTTCGTCATTTCAGCAAGTGTGAAGTTCTTACTTAGTCTCATCGGTTTCCTTTCTAGCGAAGAATTTCATTACTTCATCTTTCATCTGGCTTCCACGAGATGATCCGAAGAAGAAGTTCATGATGGTAGAAATCAGCGTACCAAGCAGGAAGCCTACAATGGTATCTGCGAATCGAATACTTGCTTCAGGGATAGGGAAGAATGTAATGCCAACAAGATAGCATGCAGCGAAGATTGACCAACCAATAGCGAAGTACATTACGAATCGCTTACTGAAGAGGTCATCCTGTTGTAGTGCCTGCTTTTGCATATCACGAGCATCTGCTGTATTACGATGTTCAGAGTCAACCATCTTTTGCTCTGCTTCAATCTTAAACTCAGCATGTTTCATTGAAGCAATACGTAGTTCAGCAATCTTCTCAGGTGGAATATTACCGTCTTCGTTTGTCTCAAGCTTGATACCAGTCTTTTCTTCAACGTATCCGATGCCTTTATCTACAACCGCTTGTGCAAGCTTAGGTAGATTGTTAGCAATTAGGCTAGTTACGATGGTCGCCAGTAGTGGAATCGCCATAGCTAATCCCTTTCTCTTGTAGTAGTCTTTGGATTCTGGCTAACTTAAGCTTTAAATCCTCAATGATTGTGTATGCTTCACTGATTTCTTCTCGTGTAGCATGTAGTTGTTGAGCGAGTGTGCTGTTCATCTGCATCAGTTTCTCGTTCTGCTCAATCAATGTTTTCAATTGATCAGACTGAAGTTTACTAACTTCCGTTACTTGTTGGTGCTCTTGTCCTTTGGATTTAAAGAAGTAAGAAAGCACCAGGGAAACAAGAATCAGAAATGCAGCTAAGCTTTCCGGTAGGTGTTTGATGCCCGCAAATAGAGCACTGAGAAAAGGAAGTTCCATGTTAAATCTCTTGAAAGTCTTTGGGGAGGTGTCGTCGTTTTACTTCGTTGATGAATGAGTTCAGGCAATGATCTTTGTCAAAGAAAAGTAAAGCATCGATTGTAGGTCTTGAAATCCTACCGAACCATTTTCCCTTGACTTCAGATCGAAAAGCTCGACTTGACAGAGTTTCATCTGCTGCACCAAAGGTCAGTGCGTTCAGAAGTTGACTCGTCGCTACAGTGTTCTGATGACACCACTCTTTAGTTGTACTTAGAATAGTACAGACAAGTATCCGAATACGTAGTACCATGATTGCAAATACACTCCACCTGAAACAGTGTAAAGTCCATCTCTGATCTCAAATGTTCCGTATCCTTTCTTGTCGTACAACTCTTTAATTGTAGCTACAGCAATCAGGAAAGCAAAAGCAAAAGGGATACCGAATGGTACCATCACGGAGTAGATCGCTACCCCGTAAACGAAATGTTGAAACTTGTCATTGAGTAGCAGTAATTGTACCTTGTTCATAAAACCTCACTATGCATCTACCGTTGCTGTAGCTGAAAGAGTAATCACAGCAGTGGACAGAATCAAACCACTTGTAGTTCTGATGTCAACGAGAACTGTAGCGTTACTTGAAGTAGAACCAAAGATTGTCTGGTTAGCTGTGACACTGATCGATCTGGTGGTTGTCAAGGGTAACCACACACCGAATGAACCATCTGCTGAGCCAGTCAGGATGGCGAATCTCGCTTCGTAGTCTGCAGCATTTCCACCGAGCAACCACTCCGAAGAGTATGAACCATCTGCTCCATTTGCCGTTTCAAATCTAGCTACACCATCTGATCCTAACTGGTAAGTTGAATTGGCAAACGCTGTAGCTGGAGACACTTTAAAGTCAGAATCGGAAATAGACCTATCGGTAATTCGGACTGCTGATCCACCGGCAAGTAGTAGCATTGCAATACCTGCCATGTTAAACTACTCCTGCACCCGTTACGATAGCTTCAGTTGTGCTGTTATACCAAATCGTAGCCATACCTCTAGCTGATAGAGTTCTGTTTCCGGTAGAAGTTGATCCTGCTAGTCGCAGTGTCAATCCTGAACCTTGTGTGAGTGTAATAGGAATACCACTATCATTATAAACAGATAGCGTAGTACCCGCAGCTTGACCAGTATTGAATGTCACACCGGCTGCTGTAGCGAAACACTTACCTGCTTCAACACCACCTGTTACTCTAGGAATGTTGCGATATCCAACTTCGATACCACCGTAAGTTACAACACCTGACGAGTCAATGTTAAGTCTTACTGTGCCACCTGTTGAAAATGACTGACTCGTTACTGTCACACCAGATCGAGCGATTGCAATTGCATTCTGGAAACTTGAAGCGGCATCGTTTGCAACATCAAGGTTGAACACTGAAGCATTGCTAGCAATTCTCCATGTTGTGTTACTGGCTGACTGATCTGATTCAGTCAAAAGGATTGCAGGAGTTGCATTTGTAACGTGCAATGGTGCCAACGGTAGGGAAGTACCAATACCTAGGAAACCAAGGTTGTTGATTCGAATACCGGACGCAGCAGATGCCCAAGGAACAATACTTAGCGAATTAGATGAACTACCCGGGCTTGCACCTGTACCAAACGCAATGTACTGATCACCTGTTACGGTTAACGGATTCCATGCACCAGCCGAAGCTGCTACACCAAATCTAATGAAAGGACCATCTGCTGTTGAATTTCTGAAGACTACAGTTTCTTCAGCAGTTGTTGAAGTCGTGGACTGTTGAACAATCAGTCGTGTAGTTGATGTACCCGGAATAACACCGACACCAAAATTACCCAGGTGATTGAGCCACATGCGAGTAACAGGAGCAAGTGCGTTAGAAGTTCTGAAATGAAGAGTTGTTCTGTTCGAACCATCGTTTGTACTTGCGATCTGACTGTCTCTCACTCCTAGACCAGTGTTACCTGCATCCAGAGATAGGACAGTTTCATTTGAACTCAAGTTAGATGAAATCTTTGCACTTGAAACACCTGACCTGAAGACATCAAGTGGTGCTCCCGGCGTGCTCGTACCGATACCTAGATTACCCGCAGTAGTGTGTGTAGAAACAAGTAGTCCATTTACATACGTTCTTACTCCAACGTTACCTTCAAGATCAGTAAAGTCAGTGCTTGATACGCTCAATAGATTAGTCGGTGTACCACCTGACAGTCTGCCTTTATAGGTGACTGTGTTATTCAACGTGATACCATTAGTTGACGAAATACTCAAAGGTTCCCAATTCGTTGCATCACTTGCTGGGTCAGTAGTTCCTGCACCGCTTGTTCTACGTCTGAAGTTCTGGAAAGTTGTCGGACTCCATACTTGCTGTCCGATTGTGTATGTTGTACCTGAAACCCAAGCTACTGCACCTGATGCTAGGACTGCAGCATTAGCGGCAGCATTTGCAAGTGAAGCAGATAGAGAAGCAGAAGATTCCGAGTTACTTACTGCCGATTGAACTTCATTAAGTTCAAGTGCAAAAGCTGGAAGAGCACCAAGAAAGTTGTCGGCTCTGGTTGGGAAGTTCACAGGGTCGCTACGACTTGGTGGGGTTGGCAATGCTGTTACTGGCATAGTTGATCCTTATGTTAGACCCTCAATCTCTAGTTCGCAAATCGAATAAGACGGGTACTGAATTGAAATACTAAAGTCTCTGTAGAAACCATAAACCGTAAGTGCTGTCCTGTAAGTGTCAGACTCGTCACCGATCCACACACAAGGTGTAGCTCTTAGGTCAGAAAGAATTCGCTGAGTCTTTGCAACGTTACCTGCAATGACTTCAATTGGAGAACTTACTCTCTTACTGAATGCTCGTTTAACGAATGAAGTGTTTCCGAATTCGTCAGTTTCTTTCTTTGAGTAGTCGATGATGCCTACACTTGTTCCATATGGAGTATGTCCAAGGAAGTATTGTGTACCTACTACAATCGTACCAACTTCAGCAGTCTGATTGTCTCTACTCCAAATTGTGATGTTGATCGTACTTGGACCAAGAACAAAAGGAATATCGTTGAAGATAGCTTCGGAGTTCTCAATGTTTTCACTGAAGAAATATTCGTACCAGTCAGTGATCAATACGTCATCAAGTAGAATTGTCTTACTGTATGATACAGATGATCCTGTAACTGTTACCTGAATTGACTTTCCCTTTAACCCAAAAAAGGCTACAGTGTCGAACCCTTCGGTCATGTCAATTGTGAACGTTACAGTGTTTGTAATGAATGTGTTCTGACTTACCGATCCAGTTGAAACTTGTTGATCGAAAGCAGCGAACTTGTTGTTGAAAGAATAGCGTCTCCAGTAAGCAGAGTTAACCGTTGTTCCATTGTAGGGATTCTGGTTAGTGTTCGCCTGGATGCATTGGTACGTATAGAAATCATTCGTTACATCCACCAGTTGACCCACTGTGTAAGCTGTAACGTTTGACCAAATACTGTTTGTGTTTAGTAGATTAGTTGCACTCACGTTGGAAGGCAACACAGTTCTAGGTTTTACTACTTTCATGTTTACTTTCCATGAGGAACGACCCGATGAATCGGGCCGCTCTGTTATGTGCTAACAACTAGGCTATCACCATCAGGTGTAAGTCTTTCGAAGATTCGGACAAGTTTTGCAAGATGCAAAGCAGTAGTCTTGGTATTAACTTCGAGTAGATCGATTCGACTCTGCAGACTAAGATCACCTTCTGCGGTTGTACCCGTAGTCAGTGAAGGAAGAGTTCCTGTGTTAGTCAGCAGTCTTTGATTCAGAAGATTCAAAGCTTCAGTATTCTTTACCGTAGCTTCAACTGAACTCTTCTGCGTCTCAAGCACAAGTTGTTCCATTGAACTTCCACTGAACTTCTCAAGCTTCTCAGCAAACTCCATTACTTGCGCAAGGATGATTTGCTCCTGAGTCTGAGCTTCCTGTAGTGTTACAGCGTTACTTCTTGCCTTTTCGATTTCTCTAAGTGCAGCACCTTCGATCTTGTCAATCGCAGAAAGATCACCGTTGCCAGCCATCGATAGGATGGCAGAGAATGATGTGTCCTCAGTCTGTCTACCTGTAACGAACTCACGAAGCTTTGCTCCACGAGACGTATATTGATCAACAAACTTGGTGTAATCTTCCTGTGCCTTCTTGGCGTCTTCTAGTGCCCATACCTGCTTTTGCAGTGCAGCAGCAGTTGCATCAAGAGTCTTGAGTTCCATCTCACGAAGAGTAACCGTATCACCTTGCAGTTCCAGAATCTGTCTTTGCAAGTTAGTGTAATCCGACATGCTGTCAGCTTGGAATTCAATCATTTGAGAGAACGCACCTGACACACTGATCAAGTCAGCCAAAAGCTTTTGATCACCCGATGCCTTAATCTCGTCGACTAGCTTCCTGAAGTTCAGGATACTGTCAGGCATTGCAACACCGAACTTCTCAAACTCTTTACGTAGAACTTCAGTTACGTTAGCATTCTTCTCTTGAGCACTGTAGAACTTGTCGTAGTACACAGAAAGAGCTTCAGTTGCCTGATCTAGACTACCGAACAGTTGAACAAAACTATCAGCAGCTTTAAAGCCTGATACACTGGACTGATAAACATTCCAACCTAGAAGTTTGAACGCTTCATTCATTTGCCCAAGTGTGCTTGACATTCTTGAGATGGTGTCACTTGCTGTTTCACCATATCTCTGGAACTCTGTCAGGTTAACAATCGAACTGACCATTGCATCACTGATTCGTTTGAATTCATCAGCAATAGCTTGAGCAGCGTCTTCATTTGACAAACCATTCAGGTTCAGTCTCATGTTGTAGCTGAAGGATGAAATTGCTTCTGTACCGATACCAAGAACACCCGCCATTTCTTCGACAGAGTTCTTTACAGTGAGATACTGAGCTTCGATGCCACTACGTAGACCTTCGTCTAGTGCAGAAATGTTAGTAGAACGCTTGTCGCTTCTGAACACACCACCTTTTTGGAACAAGTCAGTGTATGAAACAAGATTGCTTGCACCTGTACCCGTGAATGTACCCGAGATACCTGATTGATCAACCTTAGCTTGACTTCTACCGAACAGTTTTGAAATTACAGTTGATCCACTCAGAATGTTTGCAAGTTTATCACTGATACCTAACTTAGTCAGTGCATTCGTAACATCAGCACTCAGACCTGCACCAATACCTCCAAGTGGACCAAGGTCGTCTTGAAGTTGTCGTGCGCCAATCTTATTGAAACCCTGATCGTAGAACTTACCACCGACTTTGTATGCAGCAAGTGCAGCAAGTGCGTATGGTCCCATTGTAGCAAGACTCGGTAATGTGACACTTCCCAACGTAATTGGAGCAGCGGCAAATTTACCAATTGCAGCACCGATACCAATACCTGCACCAGCAGAAAGACCTCCTGACGCACCAGCAGCGGCAGCACCAGCAGGGCCGCCCATCATTGCATTCGCAAACGAATTGACAATAGGATTAATGAAAGCATCAATCTGAAGAGTAATTCTCTGACGAAGAGCGTTTACGATCAGATCACGAAGTTTTTTCTTGGCTGCACCACCACCGTCAATAATGGCAGTAGCGATAACATCCGAGATAGACTTGCTGATTTCTTGCAGTTTCTTCAGGTAGTCTTCAGCAGCTTTATTTGAAGCATCACCCATTACTACTCTGATTCTATCTGCACGACGACGCAGTGCATCATCTTGAAGTTCTTCAGCTTCAGCACCACCACGAGGTAACTTTCTCTGGATATCAGCGATTTCTTTTCTGTATTCAGCTTCAATCTTCAGAAGCTTAATCGTCTTGTCTTTTTCTTCGTTGGTTTTACCAATCAATGAAGCTTCAATTTCAACTTGAGTAATCGAATCAGCGACTTGCATGTTAAGCTTTTCGCTCTCTTCAGATAGACTCTGTTGAGCACGCAATACAGCTTCATGCTCGCGCTTCAATTCAGCTTGAGAAGCAGTGTACTCCCTGTTGATTCTGATATTCTTAGGTTGTTCTGCTGCCAATGCACGAAGTGCAGCGTTTACATTCTCTGTGCTTTCTCCAAACTCAAGTCCAGCTTCAATGATTCTTCTATAGTTTTCACTGTAAGTCGGAAGGTAGTCTTCTGACTTCAGGAAATACTTCTCAAGAACCGCCAAGGTTTTGATGCGATCTTTTTCGGCGTCATTGTTTTCTCTGGTCTTTGTTACCTGAACTTCATCAAGTTTACGAAGCCTTTCCATGTCTTTAGCAACAGCATCTAGATAACCACTACGAGATTCAGGGTTTGCAGTTTGACTAGCTAATACACTGTTCTTTCTGATACTTGCAACCAAACGTTCTCGTTCTGACATGTTGGCTTGAATAAGCTTCAGTGCGCCTTCGTCCAAGTCTCTTTGCTGTTTTGAATACTCAGCTTGGAGTTTCATTGACTCAGCAGCTTGTTGTCTCGCACGAAGTTCTGTTCTCAGAACATTCAATCTTTCCTGTGCTTGTTTCAGAAGTCTATCATCAGTCTTGATCCCGAACCAAGCTGACTGTCTCAGATTGGATTGAATATCATCAACACGATCCTGTGCTTCATCAACCATTCGCTTAAGTGCGCCTGTTGCATCCCCACCATCTTTACGTGTAAGACCTTTAATGAAGCTGTCCCATGCATCACCCATCATTTTGGTGATATCAGCCCAGAACAAACCAAGTCCGCTCAGTTCATCTTTGATTGTAGCAACTTGTTCTCTCGTGATTCTTTCGTACTCAAGCACTGCTCTTTGACCAGCTTCGTACTCGTAACCAAGTCTTTGCAGTTGTTCGATCTGCTGAATTGTTTCAATGTTCACCATGCCCGTAGTGCGAGCAAGTTTTACCAGTGCATCTACCGGGTCTTTCTGAAGGTCACTGAAAGTCTTAACAGTTTTCTCGATGGCAACACCACCGTACTTCTCAAGCTCAATAGCAGCTTTAGCTACCATATTGATCTGAGTTGCTGTAAGGTCACCCTCTTTACCCATTTCTTGCATTACTTCAATGGATTTACCTGCTGAGAAGCCCATGTTTTCCAGGGCAGTAGCAGCAGCAAAACCTTGCGTTGTCGTAATACCTAGAGCACCATTTGTCAGAGCCATTGATCGAACAAACCTGTCGTTTTCACGAATGGCTTGGATCATACCGATTGGAATAGCCACCAGAGCAGCAGCGATGCCGAATACAATCGTACCAAAACCTAGGGTTGCAATTCTGAGCAGTGAAGCGTATAGACCTTGACCCGCTTTGTCAGCGGATTCCATCGCTACTCTCATTTGTTTCAATTCGTCAGACCTACCAACGATAGAAGCAAAGAAATTGATAACAGCATCGCCTGATGATACAATCGCACCCTTGAAGAAACCACCAATAGCAATCGAAGCATCACGGAATGACGAGGCGATCTGCTTTGCAGCTAGACCCATTGTCTTCGACAATTCTTTAGCATCAAGGTTAGCTTGCTGAATTGCAGCACGAATTTGGTCACCCTGTTGAATCATAACAATGAAAGGGTTTTGACCTGATGCAAGTGAAATACCAACGTCACCCATCTGCACAGAGACTGCACGAGCTAGGTTATCAGCATTTCTTTTATTCTCAGCTTCAGCTACTTTCTTGATGCCAACAGAAAGTTCATCGTATTTCTTCTTGGCTGCTTCAGCAGAAAGACCAGAGCGTTCGATGTTTCTACGCAGTTTAGCCAGAGCATCAGTATAACGCTGGTTAATTGTGTTGCTGCTCTCGTTGAAATAAGTGTTAAGTCTTTGTTCTAGGTCAACTAGGTACTGAGTAGCCTTAGCCGATTCCATAGAAGCACGACGTTGTTTTTCAAGCGCAGATGCGTTGTTCAGGATCACACGAGCTTGGTCATCTGTAAGACCTTGCATGCGAAGTGAAGCACCTTGGTTCGCAACATTAGGACTGAATCCTTCGTTCAGGTACTGAGATTTGAATGCTTGTTGCTTTAGCAGTTCTTCCTGCTTTTTCATCAAAGCATTTGTCTTTGCGATAGCAGTAGCTTTTTCATTCTCTGCTTCCAGAGCAGCTTTGGCTTCCTGGCGACGGAGTTCTTCCATCGCTTTTACTTGAAGCTCTTCCTTGGCCTTAGCTCTTGAAAGCTCGATTGTGTTCTTCGTTAGCTTTTCGATTTCAGCGTTGATCTGCTTGACTGATGAACCTTCAGCTTTCATTGCTTCTGTAAGTCTTACGATATCACGAGACAGACCTGCAACTTCTTTTTGACTAAGGTTCAGACCTGAAGCCATTAGCTTGTTGATGTTCTCAAGCTCTTTGACTTCCTGCTGTAATGCCTTCATGTGACCAACTGATTTGTCAAACGGATTGACACCAGTGATCTTGTTCATGTCTTGGAATGCTTTAGCCAACTCTTTTAGTTCAGCAGTGGTAGCACCCATCAGTTTGGCAGCAGCCAATTGTGAAGACTGACCCTTTGTGAAACTGTCACCAAGCTTCAACATGCCATCAGCAGTGTCGATAGTTTGGTTACGCATTACCTTCAGTGTTGTTACTTGCTTCTCAACAGCACGAGCAGCTTTAGAACCAGAAGCTTCAGTATCATCGTTAGCCTTCTTGATCTTGTCGCTAGCTTTCTTGGTTTCATCAGCAACCTTTTCTACTTGTTGAGTAGACTTAGCGACACCCGCCAACGGCTTAGCCAGCCCACCAAGGGCTTCTCCTAGTTTGTTGATGTCAGCGATAGCAGACTTAACTGCACTAACATCGACACCAATTTTCAGTGTAGCTAGATCAAGAGACATAATGTTCTCCGGTTGTCGTAAATAAAAGCTTTGCTTGTAAGCCGTTTAGCCAACAAGAAAAGCCTTCACTTGGAAGGCTTAGTGTTTTTCTTCATCTGTTTTTCTTGCTGCTTTCTCATGAAGTCCATGATTGCACCATCGAGCAGTCGAATCAGATCAACTTCCCATCGTCTAGGTGTAACATCGATTAATCTAAAGTAAGCATGCATGTCAGAGAATGAAATCGGGTTGTCGGTGAATCCATTACTTGATCTGTTGTTGTGTAGCTCAAGGAACCACACCCACACATCACGACAACTGTCAGGTAATTCTATAAGATTCTGTAGCTCTTTAGGAACTACACCTGTCATTCTCTCTACAGACTGAAGTTTATCCCTGGTTGTAGAACCATCAGCAGACCTTGTGTTGAGTGTAAACTCTTGCTTGGCATATTCGATGGTCTGTTCAATATCTTCAGGGTTGAAAGTAGAGGATGCTGTCGCTTTCCTCCATTACTTGATCACGAATCCAAGGATGCTTACGGAAGACTTCACGAGCAGCTTCTGCGGTAAATTCTACGTCCTTACCGTTGTCGGTGATACCACGCCAGCTAATCACTCGGACCACAGCCGAATTGATTGCCATTGTTTCGGCTTCTTCGATTGTGATTGTCTCGGGTTCTTTACCACGCTTTCTAGCAACAGAATCACGAGCCTGCATTTCAGCATAAGTCTTTCGAGCATAGTCCCTCACAGTCTTTGATTCAGGTCCACGAACTTTAATGAACGCACCAGTAGGTGTGTTTGACTTCGGGATCAATAGTTCGAATTCCGCACCAGCTTCGGCTGCTTCTGCAATGTTTGTTTTTGCTAGATCAAGCATTTGTAAACTCCTTTGTTTATTGTTAAGAATAGTTTTATCTCGTTTGAGATTCGCATTATATCATGTAGATTGCCGATTTGTCAATACTACACAAAAGAAAAACCCCGACACTAAGGCCGGGGCTTTCGATTCTATCAATTAAGCTAGAGAGTCTTGAATACTGATCGTAGTTCTTTCAGTAGCTTGACCAGCACCACCAGCAGCATTCAACAGAGCCATGAAGCTGTGCTGTGCAGTGATACCTTGTTCACCGTCGTCACGAGTGTTACTGTTCACTTTTACGCGAGGCAGAACAATCGTCATGAAGTCAGCGTTACCGGCTGATCCCGTTGAAAGGATAGCGATTAGCGACACTTCAGTTTCGTTAACGAACAGATCACGGAAAGTTGAGTTCTCAAAGTAAGCAGAGAAGTCACCATCTACAGCTACACGACCTTCGAAAAGTTCAGCGATACTGTTTGAACCAACAACCGTTGCGTTTTGCAGGTTACGGTTGATGTTGATGTTCAGACTTGTCAGCAGAGCAACAGGAGCACCGTTAACCAGCATTACACCTGAAACCGAAGCGAAGATACCAGAAGTACCCTGTGCAGTCGGTGAAGTGAAATATTGCGTAGCACCAGTTTGCGCAAGATCACGACCCGTGAAACCGAAGTCACAAGTCACAAGACCTGTAGCCGGTAGAGCCATGCTCGCTGTGTTAACCTTCAGACCTGTGAACACTTCAGAAGCAGGAACATCACTGTACCATTCTTCGAACGTGTATGAACGGTCAACGTGACCACTGGTAGGAGCAAAAGTCTTCTTACCAATTACGGCAACTGTAGCACCAGTAACTGCAGAACCTTCTACTGCCATCGCTACACCGTTCAACGGGATAACGTTCAGCACAGTACCAGTTACAGAAAGCACAACCATGTTCTTGGCAGTGTTAGCGGCTTGGAAAGTACCAGCAGTAAATCGAATTACGTCACCGATCTTAATGCCATCCGTCAACCATGAACCAGCAGCACGAGTTACGTTCCATGTTGAAACGCTACCGATTGCTACACCTGTTGCGATTGTGATGCTCAGAGTAGTGATAGGAGCTACAGTAGCGAAGTCACGGGATAGAGCAGCACCGAAGAAATCAGCGTAGCTACCGGGAGAAAGTTCACCACTTAGACTACCGTCAACGCTGCGAACACCGTGACGCATGTCTGCGATTTGATAGTCAGTACGAATCTCACCAGATTCATACGTTTCTTTTGTCAGGTTAAAGTTAGCTGTAACACGACGTAGCAGTTTGCCAGAAGCAGCACCCGCAAGTGTACCCCATGTCGTTTCTTGCTTGTAACCAACCTGCTTGTTTACACCTGTTGCAATTGGCATGTCAGATTCCTTATGTATTAGTTTGTTTCACTTTGCAAAGAGTTCGAATGTTTTAGGTACACTCGACAAAACCTGAAACCCTAGTCGTATACTTCGACAGTCACAGGCACAACCAAGGGTGTTACCACCGCATTGTCTAGAATTAGATTTCCACCCATGTTAGGTGTAGTGAAAACTCTAATGCGAAGATTGTCTTTAATGATTTCGTATCCACGAGCAAATGTCGATCTAAGATTACCGGCAGTTTGCATTGTTGCAGCCACACCCTGATTGATTGGACCAACAATAAAGAGTTGAACTTGGTAAAGTTCTCGTCTGTACTTCGATCCGAATACAGGGTCTTCTACTGCTGTAGGAATGATCTGACAACGAACATAAAGTGCATCATCTGGAGGATCAAACTCTACACTTTCCACAGCAAGAGGAATCGGAGACACTACGTCTCTAATCGCTTTCTGTAGAGTAAGAATTGTTTTTAGTACAGTATCTGGCATGTTACCCCTGATCGAATAGTGATTTGAACTTGCCTGACGCTTTGTAGATTGCTTGAATATCAGCAATTGTAGGCTTTGTAATACCAGAAGGAGCTTGAGTAGAATGACCTTGTTCTAGACCCATTGTCGCACCCGACCAATCTCGTCCACTAGGGAAATAACCTTTGTTCTTCGTGATGTAAGGTGCGTTGTTGTAGATGACAACGAATCCATTCTTCATTACATCGAAGTCTGAGATTTGAGTCTTTACTCTACCTAGAGACACACTTCCTTGTTCATCACCAGCAAGCCATCCACCTAGATAAGTAGAGCTTGGTGAGGTAAACAAGAAGTTAGCGTTACGAACATCACCAGCACCAACAGGAGCAGAGAAACGCCACGAGTTACGTGCAGTACCTTCTGTAGTTGGTAGCATTCGACCGAAGAACGTATAGCTTCTGGCTTCATACTTGTCTGCATTAGTGTCAGAATTACCGAAAGGTGTATTCATTACAGCTTTTTCGGTAAGCTCATAGAAGAATCCGGTGAACATGAAATCGAGCTTACGCACGAAAGTCTCTTCAACTTTCACAAGACTCTTTAGCACTTCATCCAGATTCATATCAATCATGTTTTCACACAGAGAAGTCGATATAGAATAACTTCACCCATCGCACCATGCTCGGAAACTCGTTGCACAGTGTACGTGTCAGTTCCAGAGACAACCTTGTCGTTGACGGTTGGTTTCTCTGTGAATAGTGCAGCTTTAGCATAGAACTCAGCAACCTCTTTACCGATCAGATTCGGGTAGTTGTATTGACTAGCCTCAATCTGTCTCTTGTAAGCTTTGGCTGTAGTATCAACTTGTGTCGAACTAACAGCGCCTGTATCGAAGTCGTATGCTCCGTTTACAATTCTCCTGAACGTAACGTTTGCACCAAAGCGGTCAATCATTCTGTTTGTAGAGATTACAAAGAGATTCATTCCGGTACCTCAAAATAGTTATCAGGATAAGTCTTTGGGTCAGTTGGTACAAGCACAGCGTTGTTGTCTTCGTTAAGGATGTTCTCACGCATATCCTGTTTGGAGATACCACCAGCATAAGCGCCAGCGAGTGTCAGTGCAGGATTGAAGTCAGGATTCTTAATGAACAACTGTAGAGCCATTCGATACTGTTCAGCAGCTTTCGATCCTTTTACACTGAAGATGTCAACGGTTTCATCACCACGCATCGATAGCTTAAACAGGATACTCTTAGCTGCATCGATCATTGCACGACGAATGCTTGAGTTGTTTTTGTCAATGAAGTATGTGTACTCTTGATCTGACAACATCGGGAAACCAACGTCCGTGTCTGCCAGTTCATATCTTACTTGTTGAATTTGTTCTGGTGTAGCCATTGTGTTTCCTCTCTTAGTAAAGCACTCACATGAATACTTTAATAAGAGCCCCCGAAGGGGCTCTGTCGTACAAGCAGTGATTAGTTGCTTGTGAAGCCACGGACAACCGCAGCAGGACGACGGATCAGGTGAAGAGCGTTGTGCTCAGTCTGAAGTTCAATCTTTTCATCCTTACTATCACGGTATGAGAAGGCGTAAGCTTCCTCACCAAGCGTGTTAACGTGCGAGAACTTGTTCGCAGGCGAGAAGTAGCTGATGAACATGTCAGCAGTACCACGCGGAACGAAGTAAGCATCGTTTGCAGGAATCAGAGGAACACCGTTGTATGAACCACGGTACTCGATAAACTCCACACCACCGTGTTCGAAGCGGCGGAACAGACCTGAACCAAGGCGCTGGCGCAGAGGTTCTTGTGTCGAAGTGTAGAACTTGTAAGCTTCCTTGATACCAGCTTGAGCAATCAGCTTGCCGAAGAATGCAGGGCTGCAAAGAGCCACGACACTCGTTACGCTTTCACCACTCAGAATGTTGTCCTGAATGTGCGCGATAACTTCTTCAGCCTTAGCGATAACGTCAGTACCTGCGGTACCAAGCACGAAGTCAACTTCACGACGAGTAACACCGAAGTCACTGTAGTAGTTACCAACAACCGTACCGTTGGGAGCGTAAACTGCACCGTTCGTGATGGCAAATGCGCGAGCAGTTTCCATCGTAACTGCGTGGTTCATACGAATACGAGCCAGCTTACGAGCGATTACAGCAGCTTCCGTTTCAGCTTGGTCAGCGGTACCATAAGCACGCTTACCTTGAAGGTCTTGCGGGCTGACAGCATCGTCAAGCGGGAAGTGAGGGATTGCGAATGAACGCAGGGCAGCAACTTCGTCTCTGTTGACAAGGTTACGAGCACCGCGAACTTGGTCAGTGATTACACCGAGAGTACCAGCTTTAGATTCGATAGTGATGCTGTGCTGAGCAACAGGCTCACTACGGAAAATACCAAGCTCATTGATCAGACCCCAGGTATTGGGAATCAGATTCAGTTCTTCGGTATAGTCTACAAGCTCAAACGGCTTTTCAAATGAACGAACTGTAGGCATTGTAATAGTCCTTAGTTGTAGTTAGAATTAAACAGCGTCGTTTACACGAATGCCGAGAGCTTCAAGCTGTGCGTACAGCGCATTCTGTTCAGCCAGAAGGTCGAACGTTGCGTCGAGTACCAGAGCGAACTTGGAAACAATAGCTGGACCACGAACTAGGCACAGTACACGAGTGTCTGTGGTAGCAGGAATAGCTCTGTCTTCAAGGCAGATGGCGAAAGCGTTTTGTGAACCGTCTGAGGCAGTTTGTACAGCAATACGAACTTTACCGTTTGCAGTAACGCGACCAAGTACAGTACCTACAACATAGGTACGAGCACCGGCTTCGTTAGCAACAAGAACATCGCGGCAGTAAGCGAAGTTCGGCTCATATTCGTGCTTCACAAGGTGGCTAAAACGGAAGGTATCAGTAGCAAATGGAGCAGGCATGATTTATTCCTCGTTTACTTTTCATTAATGATTTTTTGTGCGCGAAGAGCCTTGACGATAGGATTCTCTTTCACGAGAGTCGTAGTCGTTTCTGCACTTGCACCTTTTTCTTCAAACAATGCTGACTTTTCAACAGCACTATTCATCTCAGCAAGAACCTTGACAACAGCGTCAAAGTCTTCTTGTTTCTCTACTAGACTTACAGCTTTGAAAAGAACTTCAGCTTTTGCTTCATCCTTGACTGCAGTCTTCAGTGCGTCAAAGCGAGACTTGCGAATAGCTTCTGCACGTTCTTTGCGGAATTGATTTACTTCGTCCTTAGCCTTCTGAAGTTCTTCCATCGTCTCAGTCAGAGACTTTTGAATGTTTTCCAGGGCTGACTTTTCAACCATTTCAACCGTAACTTCGGTTTCGATAGTTTTTGTCATAGATTTCTCCACATTTGGTTTTGAACCAGAGGCAGACGCCTCTTCTTTTCTTTCCTCGCTAGCGGGTGAGGCATCCTTGACTCTAGCCTTTGGTTTGGCAGTAGCCTTGGAATCTTTTTCATACTTCTTCAGTGCCTTCTCAATGGTTTCTTGATCAAGCATGAAAGACATGTATTGTTCTTCATCTAGTTCAGACAATCGCGTTTCAACATCCGTTGACTCTTGAAGTGACTTCAGAATCTCGAACGATTCAACCTTGGATTGAATCCAGTCTTCGTAAGATGTCTCAGAATCTGATTCGTCAGACTCAGGCGGAACATAACCCATGACACGAGCTAGAACTTCAGCGTCTTCGTAGTAAAGACCAAAGAATTTGCGTAGGAAATCAGGCACACTCATTGTGACCTTGATCGACTGCATCTTCTCAATAGCTTCTTCACTAAAACTTACTGCTTTCATCACTAGTGCATAATCAGCACCATTTGCTGGTCCACCTACAGCGGGACCAACCAGTGCGATGTGGCTGTCTTCTTTACTGAAGTCGATGTTCTTTAGAGTTCGTTTCGGTTTAGTCATCATCATCCTCTAAGGTTTCGACTGTTGCGCGGGCACCAATGCTGATACCTGTGATATCACCAGACTTAATCATCTTCCAGATATTCTCATCATTAATCTGGAAAGTCATGAGCCAAGTGCCTTTTGTTACCGGAATTTCATTGAGCACAAAATCGGTAGGTGCGAGATATGATTCCACAACATGAAACTTATCAGTCATGACTCTGTGGAAAAGATTAGCTCGCATTGCACTTTTGTTAAATGATTCCATCGCTTTACGAACGTCTTCTGCTGATGTATAGTCACCAGTCAGATCGGTAGAGTCGGGGAGCATTGCAACATAAGTTACCTGCATCAGTTCATCATTGTGTTGTTTCTCAATTGGAAGATCGAAACCTACAACTTTTTCTTCTGTGTTGAGTTCAGCTTCAGTGATGGTGTCACCGTAGCTTTTCAGAACTCCATTTTCTTTAAGCACTTTTCGAGTCCAAGCTAAACCTGCTTTTCCGCCAGTCGTAAGAAACTCAAGAAAACCATCAGACGGTCCACCATCTGCTAGTCGAGCAAGTGGGTTAATCGACTTACCGATAAACTTCGTTTGCTTCGTGTAGAGTTCTTTAATATCATTTAGACTAAACTCAGTGCTCAATTTGTCGATGGTAGGCTTGCGGTTTTTCATGACTGCAATGCTTCGACCTCGACGCATGTTCTTTAGCACAGCATCCGGTGGAGTGTACTTTCTTGTCTCTTGCATACATTTCCTCCATTACATAACTGTGAGACGCTATTGTATCATAAAAACAACAAAATGTCAAGTAAATGGGGGAATTTCACCCCCATTTTTTTCATGAAGCGGCAATTACTTGTACTGGAGCACTAAAAGCTTTAGCAGGAGGATTCTGGAATACCGTACCATCACTGTCGGTAATGATCAGCCATCCAGTCTGTCCAATTGCCAAGCTTGAGTCTGTAACGTCGATTTCAAGAACACCACTCAGGTCAGTAATCTCTGTAGCACCTTGACAACTTGGACCGTTGAACAGGTCAGGACGATTCTCATCAAAGAAAGCCCACTTGAGGTTAACAAGTGAAGCAGCTGGTGCAGTTCCGTTTGTAGTAAGAACCACAACAATTCGTTTAAGAATTATTGATGAGCCAGCGTTTGTTGACTGAGTTACAGAAAGTGCAGAACTTACGTTACCAGCAGCGTCTCTAGCTCTTACTCTGAATGAGTAAGAAGTGCTAGGTGAAAGACCTGTAAATGTAAATGTCAGAACATTACCTACGTTTGAGTACGAGGTTCCACCGTTCGAACTTACTTCATACGCTGTAACCGCAACGTTGTCGCTACCCGCAGGCCAGCTAATCTGAACAGAACTAGCTGTAACTGTTCCAACCGTAATTGAACCAGTTAGCGTAGGAGGCGTGGTGTCCGAAGCAGCACTCGTTGTGAAGTTACCTGTGATAGCTGTACTTCTATTGCCAGCAGCGTCGAATGCACGAACATCCACCGTGTAAGCAGTCGAAGGTGTAAGTCCAGACAATGCAGTAGTCAGAACGTTTCCTACTGAAACATAAGAACCACCGTTCAGTCTATACTCGTATCCTGTAACTGCAACGTTGTCGCTACCTGCTGACCAGCTAATTGTCGCACCAGCAGATGTAATACCTGACGATGAGACTACACCTGTCATTGTCGGGTTAGTCGTATCACCACCACTAGTCGGTGTTACACTATTGGACGACGCACTCTCTGCTCCAAAACCGTTAGCGTTTTGTGCAGCAAGCGTGAAGGTATAAGCTGTACCGTTAGTAAGTCCAGTGTGAGTAATTGGCAATGAAACACCAGTTACCGTACTACCACCGGGTGTCGCTGTTGAACGATATCCAGTAATTGCTGAACCACCATTACTTGCAGGAGCAGTACCGTTTACCGTTGCTTGAGCATTACCTACTGTAGCAGTACCAATTGTTGGAGCACCAGGGACTGTACTCGGAGTAAAACTTGCTGTACTTACAACGTTACTTGGGCCAGTTTGAGCAAAGTGCGCTCGATAAGCTGTACCGTTAGTAAGACCAGTCAGGTTGAAATCACGAGCACCAGTTGCACCACTAGTGATTGTCAAAGTAGGTGCTGCAAGAATAGCAGCAGCAGTAGGTGTAGCTGTAGCAGCAGGTAGAACTTGAATTGCCAATGTTGAAGAACCAGAAGGTGCAACGTCGGTTGTTACTCTAACTGTAGAAATGGTATTGCCAGTGCTTACGACTGTTGGAGCGGAAAGAGTTGGAACGCCACGACTGATTGGGTGTGGTAGAGCCGAAGTCGTCGGCGAGTTGTACGCTGACAACGTGCGCGTACCGCTGATGCTGGTCAAATCTGAGTTATTCAGCAGCGTCCAACCGTCAATCCAATCTGCGACGTTCTCTGGGAGCGTACCAGTCGTCAGCGCTATGTAATCAGTGTCGGTCAATGCTCGGTTGTAGAAATGCACCTCCGCAATCGAACCCTTGTAGTAGAGAATTTTCTCACTCGTGTTGCGCTGAATTACGCCGATACTGGTTGTGTTCAGGTCGCCGGTTTGATCGGTTACTGTAGCAGGGTTAACTTCTTCGCTGGTGTCGCCAAACCAGACAGCTTGTGAAGTCGTATTGTAAACACCCATCTGAAGATTCCAGTTGGAATCTGAGAAGTCGGGAGGTGTGGTCTTAGTGGCATTTGCGTCTGTGTTGTAACGAAGACCGGCGAACTTACTACTATTGCCGCCGCCGATAGACATGCGGACCCACTTGTCCGCTGATAGTTGGCTCATTGAAACGACTGTGCGTTCCGAGCCACCGTTAGTTTCAGACCCTACGTTCGCCACATATGCGACGATGGTGAATGGAAACGATGAGCCGACAACCCTCTGAGCGATGTCGAGGTATTGATTTATACCGTTTAGTGTGATTGCCATGTCAGGCCGTCCTTATGAACCAAATGTTACTATTTGCGCGTGGCAGATACGCGAAACCGCGAAGCGCTGGCACGTATTTGAATGAGCCTTGAGGCCCATAATTACCTGATGGTCGAGCCGTTGGTGGGCCGCCTGCCACAGTCAACGTGTCCATATCCCACACTGTACCACTGTTAGGTTTAATACGTTGAATAGCAGGTGCCTGCTTTTTGTGCATAAACAGATAACAGTCATTGTCTGGGTCGTAATCCATCGCTGCATATTCGGGTACTGAAGCCACCCAAGCGGTGTATGTCGCACTGGTGTTAAACGTGATAGTATTAGCCACACCACCTGTGTCACTCCAGCGATAGGCACGCAGGCCAAAATCGACGTTGCCACCCTCCCCGTTGCCAAGATTTAGAACAAAGCACTGACTGCGACTTCCATCCCAAGCTCCCGGCCAACGGTTGTTGACGGCTGAGAAGCCCGTAACAGCGTTGCTTGTGAATGTACCTAACCCGGTTCCTGTAGTTGATACTGGAGGGGACCAGCGACCACTGACCGCACCCAAGATTGTGGTGAAAACTGCACCTGTCCGCTTATTCATCACCATACCAAAAGGTGTGCCGCCACTCTGCACGACACTTGTAAACTTTCCTTCAGTGTCCCAGGTATTGCTGTTCACATCAAATCCAGTGACAGCAGGCGTTTCAGGCCCACCTCCACCATAAATAGCGCGACCACCTACCATCATCACCCTTTGTAGTTGCGGTAAATAGAAAATATCGTCATATAGGTGACGAGAAGTGGGCTTACCGTCGAGGTAGTAACCACTTGTGCGGTCAAGTTGCACTACTGTCGAAGGTTGGCTGCGTAGAACCCAAGTCGGGGTATCACTTGACAGAGAAATACTGACCACGCGATTATCGGAGCTATCACCGTGCCCACCAGAAGCTGCAATGAAAAGCTCACTGGTGTCACCTTTTACCGTGAATGCGCCCCAAGCTTCAAATGCCCCATCTCCGGTTGTCAGCACAGGCTCAGATACGCCGTTAACCACTGCAGTGGTAACGCGACCATTCGTGTTTGGAATCTCAATCCAGGTGTTCAGCGGCTGCGAAGCAAGCCACGTCGGCAGCGCACCACTGGCCGGGAGCACAGACCACACCGGCTGCGCATTAAAAGCAGCAGCAAGCGGGATCCAGTTGCCCGCGCCAACAAGCCGCTGATACGCAGCCAGAGCACCGCTGATACCGAACCGCACCGCATAGGCCAGCGATGGCGTCAGGTTGCCCCACATGGCCGACTCGCCCGGCATGATTTCGCCGTTCAGCACACCCTCGGTCGTGCCGATCCAGCCTGTCGGGGCCGAGGCAGCAGTCAGACCCGCGACGATCTGAGCGTAGCTCTGCGCCGGGGTGTAGAACGTGCCGGTGCCGTTGCGGTAGTCGTCCGCGGTCAGTGCTGACGGGCTGATGCGCTGGCCATACACGCCGCCGTTGATGTACCAGAAGGCGTCGGACGGGCCCAGGCGCTTGATGGTTGACTGTGCCTTCCACTCGTGAAACGCCTGCCAGCGGGCTTTGCGCGTGGCGTCGGTCGTGAGGTCGAGCGCCCGCGAGTAGCCCACCGCTGCACTAACAAAATCTTGCTGCCAGGGTGCGCCGTGGCCGAGTCGGAAGGTGGCGTCGTACTCCTCACCCGGCTCGACCCAGCCCCAGGGGTTGCCGGGCTGGACGACGTACTGCGCGTGGAACTTGTCCACGTTCTCGTGCCAGACCTGAAGGTAATCAGCCTTCAGTGTTGTGTCGGCGTCGGGAATGATCGCCAGGGCCTGCGCCCAGGTCCGCATCGTCCAAGCGGCTGAGCGGGTCTGCCACGCGCCGAAGCAGGACTGGAACAGGCCCTTCGACCCGTCGCGCATGACCGAGTTGAAGCTCTTGACGAAGTGATTGAAGCTCGCCGACAGAGCAGCTTCTTCCATGAAGTACCAGCGCCCGGTGACAAGATACGCCATGAAGCCGACAGAGGGATGGTGCGCGATGTCGCGCTCCGGGCCTTCGCCGCCGCTGGGCGTGGGCGTGTTGTTGTCAATCCAGAGGGTTGGGTAAGCGCTCGTCAACGGCGGCCGGTTGGTCGTCTCGTCACGGTAGTGGTGGCGATAGCGGCCAGCAGAGTAGCCGTTGAAGACAACCGCCTTGTAAACCCGCGCAGCGTCAGCAGCGGCACAGGTCAGATACAGCACGTCATGCGTTGGCAGCAGGCCAATGGGCCCGGCTGCGCCGCCGCTGCTCATGCTGTCGGATTGGTAGGTGTACCCGCCCTGCTGCAGCGGCGCAAAGGTGGTCGGGCAGACTGAGCTGACAACCGAAGCGCCGGCCGGCGTAAGCGCGCGGTACGTGGGCACCATCTCCGTGCTCATGAGGTACGCCACGTCGTGCCGCATCGTCACGCCCGGGTCGGTGCCGAGCCAGTGCGACAGGCCCGTGCCGCTGATGAGGGGTGTGCGCTGGTGGTGCTTGAGGTCGATCACGCCGCTGAATCGCGTCGTGCCGCCCATGCTGAAGGTGTAGGTGGCGCTCTTGTTCGTCGGCGAGGCTACGTTCAGATAGCCGTTCTCGATCCAAGGCAGGATTTCGACGGCGCCGCCCGCGTAGAGCCGCACTTCGAGCCACGCGACAAGGTGCGTGTCGCTGCCCACCGGCTTGCGGTAAATCCACGACGACATCCGATGCCCGCTCACCCAGGTGGCGAAGGGGCTCGCCCAGTCGGCGCCAGCACTCCACGAGGCCAGCCCCAGGCCGCCTGCGTCCACGATCACGTTGTTGCCCGCCAGGGCTGCATCGAGGTCGGACGTGGTGAGCACCGTTCCCGTGCTGGCAGTGCCCGCGCTCATCGTCAGCGTCACCGGGCTGCCCGCGCTGGTGTACGTGCCCGCGATGACGGCGATGCGCGCCGAGCCATCGGGCCAGGTGCTCTTGATCGTGGCTTGAGCGGTGGCGCCTGACACGACAACACCCTGACCGGCTGGGATGTCGCCTTGGCGGAAGGTATAACCAGCCGCAAATGGTAGCGTACCACTGGTGGCGCTGGTCAAGGTGAGTTGCATAACTCCACCCGATGGGGCGGGCGCAGGTGGTGGCGGTGGAACTGGTGCGTAGAACTGAACATTACCCGCTGAACCTGTAATCGTACCACCACTGTTATTGGCAACCGTAATTGCATAAATAGCAGCAGTAATGGAACTAAGGGTTGGAGTTACACTTTGACCCGGAGTCAGTGTTCCACTTGATGGACTAATCGTCAGTCCTGAAGGAGAAGCTGAAGCAGACCAGTTCACCGACGAAAGGTTTCCACCTGGGGCAGTCAATGTTGGACCACTGACTGTGCCACCACCAGCCGTACCACTGGAAGCGCCAGCACTGACCGTCAAGCCAGGAGCAGCAGGAGGCGGTGGGGGTGGCGGCGGTGGAGGGGGCGAAGGTGGTGGTGTAGCTGACGCAAACACTCTTTGTTGCGAAAAAATTGCTGGCACTTGTTTTCTCCAATTAACTGTATTGAGGTCCAAGAAGACCATCAAATACTAAGGTTTCCGGTTCAGAGTATTGACTTGTGAAGTTACCACTAAACACTAAAGATTGCGGCTCAGAATACTGAGGAATAAAGAATCCCGTAAAGACTGGTGGTGTATACACTACGACCTCATAGATGATTTCAATCAGTCTTTGTGCTGAATCGTACAAATATGTCTTACGGTAGTTGGTACTACCTTTGATATAGTTTTCTATCGAAAGCAGTCCAGTGATTGAGTTGTATTCGAATGTTTTGAAGTTGCCAGATACGTATTCAATTCTGATTAGGTTCTCAGATACATCATAGTAATACTGTCTACTTAGTTCACTTTCAGTTGAGAATTCAGAAGTACCATTGCCTCTACCTGATGTCTGTACGGTCAGATTCTGTGTGATTTGTTCGTCTTTCTTTACTGCGTTCTTAGACCTTACGATCTTGCCGTCAGAAAATTTGACAATCAAATACCCTTCTCTGTCGAAACGAAGCTCTACCACGGTAGGTCTGACTTCAACAGGCTGTGGTTCTTCTACTTTCTCAACCAGTGCTTTCTTCTTAAGCTCTGCAGCTTTAAGAATTGCAGCAAGATGAGGGGGAGGTTGTCTCAGCTTTACTTCTTCGTTCAGCAAAGTCTGAGAACTTCTAGCTTTTGCTTTCAATAAAGCAGCAAGTGCCGCTTCACCAGCAAACTCAGCTTCAGAGAGCGTTCGACCTTTCTTAAGGGCAGCATTAGCTGCTGTGACAAACGCTTCTCTGTGCTCTAATGGTTTAGATTGAATTTCAGGTTTAAGGTTGCTGGTTGTCCACATTTAATCCTCCACTCCACCCCAATTGTTTAGACTTCTTCTTAGTCTTCCAACACCCGAAACAGTAAGCAGTCCGGTGGCGAAAGCAGTGTTAGGGTGATCCACCCATGATCCAGAGGTAAACCTATACAGTTTATAACCTTCGGATGGTTTACTTTGTACATCACCTTCTGCCGGTGTTGCACCGGAAGGTGTTTCTTGAACGAAAACGTTAAGGATATTGTCACCACCAGCTTCAGTTGCACCAAGTGAAAGCACAATGGCTGCACCAGTTCTATCTGTAGCAGTAATCCATGTAGGATCAACCCATCGCTTGAGAACAGGAGTACCTGATGTGTCAATCCACAAGTCTTTAGGATTCTCTGCAGTCGGTGCTGTAGATTGAATCCACAGTTTTACACGTTGTGGTAGACCTGAGTTAATGGTTGAAAGACTACCGTTGATTTCGTTCAGTCTAAATGTAGCGGTTGTGCTCAGAGAACTGTAATCCACCGCTACTCTTGAAATAACAGGCTCAAGAGTGTTGCTGTAGATCGTAGCTGTATTGTTGTAGAAGTTAACTCTACTTGCTTCGTTCATGTTATTGCTGATTCTTGCGAATCCACCTTGACTGAAACCGTTCGTGTTTGTCATTGAATACTGACTACCATCATTTGAGTCAACATCATATCCTACGTAGATTGCATTTCTACCGTTAACACGCCAGCTTGTACCTACAACGCTTCTGCAGTTGTAGAAAGCTCTAGCGAAACATTCAACCTGTCCACCGCTAACATTTCGGCAAGAAGAGATAGCAGTCACGATTGAACCGTAACAGATCGGGTTGTTGATTAGCTGAAAACCAGTAAAAGCTGAAGCAACTACAGAACCGAAAGCGTCCTGCAAATGCACAACCATGTCGTTAGTGCTAGTGTTACCACTCGCATCACCCAGGTAAGCAACACCGAAGTTACCATCAATACATCTTGCGCCAGATGAAGCAATCACTGGAGAGATTGGAGCACCAAACTCTGTAGCTGCAGCAACTGCACCTGTCACTGGATCAAAACTGATCTTGTGCAGGAAGTAGTTATCACTGCTTCTATTGTTGTAACATTTGTTGTTCGCGTCAGGTGTATTACCGATTCTGAACAGATCGTAAAGAGTACAAGCTGACTCTACGTAATTGTTAGAAAATTCACAGTCGTATACTGCAGCAGTCGCACCAAGGTTCACACCGCTTCCATCATTGAGAGGGAAAAAAGCGATAAACGTAGTGTTGTAAACCTTGTCTGCAGTTGTAGGTAGACCTCTGAATACATTGTGGTGAACTTTGATTCTACGAGTAATACCTCTTACTCCGTACACGGCAAAACATTCGTCGCTCGTAAGGTGTTCGAAGTAATTGTGGTGGATGAAAATGTCTTGTGTAACGTAGTTCTCAGCATCTGATGCTAGACCGCCTCTCAGATTACGAATGTTTAGACAGCCACCACCGTCAGCCTGGATAGGTGTACCTGCACCCCATGCACCAGTTAGTTGTCTGAATTCGTTTCCGTAGATGTGCAGATTACGAGTAGTGCAATATACATCGATAAGCTGGAAGAATCTAATTGGTTCACCGTCTGTACCGATTACTCGTTTAGCGGTCAATCTTAGACCACTGATTACACCACCTTTAACACCACCCAGTCCGATCAGTGATTTACCTCTTGTGGAATCACTAGGTGTGATTTCAACATCAAAGTCTCTGTACACAACATAATTAGCTGTGGCTTCATCGAAGCCTTGACTGAAGTTACTGTTGATAATCAGGAATTCGTTAGCAAATCCTGCTGTAGTAAAAGTCTGAGAAGGAATAAGTCTAGTCTTACCTCTTGTACCAATGAGTTGATTAGCAAAGAGGGTACTACTGAAATGCAAATCCCAACCTGGGAGTCTGACAGGAATACCTAGCGAGTTAGCCAGAGTACACATTGCCTGTAGTTCTGCAGTAACATCAGAGCCATCTTCTCCACCTGTGAAGTTAAGATAACTCTTGCTGGATTCACCACTGTCGCCTAGTCCGTCGCTGCTAACCACAGCCAATAACTCAAGAAGGGTGTCTTCTGTTGCAATTTTTCCCATTGGTATACCCGATGTTGAGTTAACACTCGTTGAGTTGTTATTGTTTCTAATTGCATCGAGAAGTGATCTCAATGTTAGTTCTGTGGCTAGCTTTTCCATTATGAATCTCAGTTATCGTTGTTAGATGATGTTTGGTCACCTGAAGAACCATTAGATGAGCCAGTACCTGATCCCATTCCCTCTTTCATTCCTTCACCAGCTTTTGTATCTTGTTCAGGTAGAATGGATTTAACATCCGTGTCGTCAGGAAGAGTGTCAATACTCATTGCACTCAGAACCTTGTTGACAACTTCAATTGTCTTAGGTAGGTATCCGACAGCACCGATTCGTTGAACAGCTTTCGAGAATTCATCAAGGTTAGTGTCTTCAAATCCTTCGTAGTCCATCTTGCAACGACGAGAAACATCCCAACCGTTGAGTTCGTAGACTTGTTTGATCAGATCGTCATTAAACACACGAACAATACGCTGAAGAACTGACTCTACGAATGAACCAGTCAGTGAACTCTTAAGGCTACCAAGTGCAAATGAACCAGTTTCGGTGTTGCCCATCAGTAGAATGTCAGCATTCATACCGATGAAGATCATCGCACGATAGTAATCCTTGACTTTTGTTGTGTCGTAAGACTTCTTACCACCCTCGGTTGATAGTAGCTCAAGTTTGAACAATTGAGCACGAGTGTCAGGGTCAACTGCGCTAGGAAGGATGACACCGGATTGACTGTTTTGTTGTAGGTTTCTGATGACATTCTTAAATTGATCAAAGATCGCTTTCTGTTCAGGACTTGCGTCTTCACTCATGTATTGAGCGGGAAGATATAGCACAGGAAGACCTTGTAGGTCTTTAGCTACACCCATTGCTTCAAGCTCTTCGATACTTGTCAGGTATTTCCAGGGAACGTAAACGTCACGCAGTGGACTCTGACCGTATGGATTACTTGTGTTTCTACCCATGTTAAACAACAGGAACTTCTCACGAGGGAGAATGATTTCCATGTGTGGGCGACGAGAGTAACGAAGGTAAGGGTCAGCAATCAGACTCAGATTCTGTTTGACTGCAACAATGTTGTTACCGTCGTCATCGAATTCGAACTTGTCGATGCTTTCCTGTGAACGATACGCTAGCTTTTTGATACCAACAATACCGTCGTCGTACAGACTACCTTTACTCTTCTTACGAATCTTGTAGACTTTCTCAAGCACACAGAAACCGTATGTAGCCATCGTCATGATGTCGATCATTACTTCTTCGATAGGTCTGTCCATGTCAGTAAACATCGACTCGACCATTTCAGCTTGCTTTACTTCTCTTGCTGTTGCATCTTTCGGAGGTACAAACCTGAAGGTTGCTTTACCAATCATGCTATTGTAAAGAGAAAGAGCAGTGTTGATTGCAGGGTGGTATGACATTTCCTTGAAGACCTTATTCGATCTTGGGAAATTCAACTCTCGCATTGTCTCTTCTGCAGTAACACCATCGAACATTCTCAAACCTGAGTATCCGACTTCTGTCATCTGTGAAGACTTTGGTTTTGTTGCTGGTTTTCTAGTAGCCATGTTTTATCCTGTAATGTTCTGAGGCACTGCTACACTTAGCACACCACCATCTTTCTGAATATGATTGTTCTGGAATCCGAAAGTACCACTCTTGTCCAAGTTAGGCATCGTGAAGTTAGGAATCTGAAGCTCTTTGTTAAGGTGCAACACAGCATCTGAGCATGTGTCTACAATGTCGTCCTTCAGTCTCTTGTTCTCACCGTCAAACAACTCAAGTTCATCATAGAATTCACCATTCCAAGGGGCTTTCACAATATTGACAAATCCAGCTTGTGCTAGACTTGAGAACGGAGCGAATCGAGTAAGCTTTGACTTCACAGGCTTAGAGAGCTTGCAATGGAATCCCATCTCAGCAAGTTGACGTTGCAAATCTCTGGCGTATGCACCAGCAGCAGCAGCAGGGTCCAATGGAATGCTAATCGTGACACCTTGACCGTCTCGTCTTGCGGTATCGAAGATCAATCTTTCGACTTCATGCACACGATCACGGATTGACACCAAGTCTTCAACTGTGTAAACTCCTGACTTGTCTTTCGAAATCAGAGTACCACGAGTCCAGTCAGGGTTCGGGTATTGGTCAGAAGGCTTAGTGAAAGCAAAGTCCCATGCACGAATTCTCTTACGAGCTAAAGCGTTAGGGAAATCAACTTCCTTGCACCACTCACGCTTGAAGAATCCAGCAGACTCTTGTCTTGCAAACCATGAACCATAAAGTAGTCGTTCCTTCTCAACACGAGGAAGGTTCTGTAGACGAGTCAAATAGCTTGGGTTATTCTTAATCAGAATGGGATTGTCATAAACGTTAGCACCAATGAAGGTGAACGTAGAAACACCATTGTCTGTACCAACACCGTGTACAGCTTCTGCTTCTTCTCTGCTGTTATACCACACCATTGTGTTACCCTCTCTGAAGAACGATCTTTGGTGACCACTCTTCTCAGGGATAGGAATACCTGTATTGTCGAGATAGAAGTCCTGAATCCACAATCTAAGGAAACTGTTATAGTCAGGGTTTGTCATTAGGAACATCTGAGGCTGGTACGGTACGTTTACGTTACGCATACGAGACAGCAGATACACAACCATTTCTTCTTCGAAGTCTGTTGCTTCGTCAAAGATAACCAGACTGTACTGCGCTCCTTTATGACTGTACTTATCTGATGAGTGCTGCATATGTGAAAACTTCAAAAATGAACCGTTTGGAAATACGATTTCGTTTTCACGATGACGAATCTTGAGATTTGGGTATACAGTTGTAAAAAGCTGAACTGCCTCATGCCAGATCGACCCTGGAGCTGTAATCATCTTAGACGTTCTACGAAAGATAACACCCGTCGATCTTGGCACACTCATGAATTTTAATGCAATCAACAAGGATGTGTAACTCTTACCCGAGCCCGCTGCTCCGCCGGCAACAGTAATTGTTGCATCTGAATTAAGAAACATTTCCTGCTTCTTACTGGATGGTCCAATTATGATTTGCTGTTTTTGTTCAGGTCTAACTTTCATGCTTGTTGCTCTTTCTCAAGTTTTCACTTGCTGTAATAATTCTGAGATTCCAAGGCACATGCAATCCACAAACCGTCTTACCGTTTATCGGTACAATATGATCTACATGATGAACTGTTCCTGACTCAATAGTGATTGTTTCGCACTTTTTGTATATTTGTTTTATTTCAGACAACATTTCTTCTGACAACCAAGAAGGAGTAGCCTGCTTAATTCTGGCATCTCTCTTATAAAAATTTACAAGATAGACTTTCTTGTTTCGTCTATAGTAATCTCGTCTTGCTTCTTTTTGTTTTTCATGGTTGTCGATATAGTATTTTTTATTTCTAGCAAGATTAACTTCATGATTTTTGATATGGTTCAATCTCGCTCTTTCGCTACAACAAGATTTGCAATAACTGTGACGTTTATCTTTCGTCCCATCACTCTTGTAAAAATCAAAAAGTGGTTTTTCAATATTACAAATTTTACAAATCTTGTTCAGTGTCATTCCTTGGATTCTCCATCCTGTCCTACAACCTTAAGGCTGAACACAGGAGCGTTATTCTGTTGAATTTCTTCAGGGTCTTCATCAACCTCTGTACCGTACACATCAATGACCAGCTTGCGATAAGCATCAAGAATGATCGTTGAAGCCTTCAACTTGTTCTGGTGACTGGCTTCCTCATTCTGCATAATTCCAGCAGCAGTCAATACACTGTCAGCAACGTGAGGGCGAAGCTTACGTAGAAGCAGCAGTAGCTCACGATCCATCAAGGCACGACGACTCACAGCTTTACCTGCTTCACGATCTTTGATGATTTTCTCAGCTACAGTTGGTCGTCCTGAACGATTGATGTTAGGATCACCTTTTTTAAACATATTTATCTCCGGTTAAGTGCAAGTAGTGTCTGCGTCTTGTTCATCGAACTTAGGCTTAGTCCTACCCGCAGGGTTAGACAGTTGCCACACATCGATTGCGATTTCTTCATCGCTGATAGTTAAGTCATCGGCTACACCGCTGCACTCAAGACACGCTGACGGATCAGGGTGGAGTGCAGATAGCCTGAATTTAGCACCACAATACTTACAATTCATAGTTCCTCTTATCAAATTAGTTCTGGTTACGGTTCCAGACAAGCCGAGAGCCGGGAAAAAGGAGAGAGAAATCCCACTTTTCACTTGCGGTTCTTCAAGGTGTGAAGTTGAGTTACTTGGAGTCGAAAGCAGCCTTTGCACGCTTAGAATGCACGTTTACCTTCGTTTTTCACTCAATAGAGCACCTTAAACACGAAAAAACAAGCAATTATATCACATAAAACAATAAAAGTCAATTGGAAACAGTGTATTTGGTGACAATTTTACTGCATTTGATGATCAAATTGCGCTTAAACTGCAGTGCTTGCGTGATATCATGTACAGTTTTCTGCATAACTCGACCATATTGCCTGTATTTCACTACAAAAGTGTAAGCATTTGTCGGATGTGGCTTGATCTTGATACCATCTTGAATGTTATAGACTGCATCTTTGATGTTTTGCCACACTGCTGCATTGACTGTACCAATGTTTGCAATCTTGAAGTTGCTACTCTGCAAGTCCTTTGGGTAGATCACCATCCCATTGGGCCTCTTACAATTGTAGAACATTTCATAGGCAACTCTAATTGCCTTAAGCTTAATTGTCTTTTCCGAGCACACACAGACATAAATGATGAACCCTTCAGGTGTAATGTTCGCCAATCTACCCTTGACAAGTTTTCGTCCATCGTCTAGAGTCTTCAATACTTGCTGATTGTTGTTTTCTTGCAACATTAACCTGTAGAACACACCAAGCTTGTAGTGATACACAATGCCAGGGTGTAAATCACAAATAATCAAATCACTCATAGGTACCTCCTTTACATGATTCTAGCACAGGTGTCAAGCTGTTTTTTTACTTTACAGTATTGACTTTGTGAAATCCCTATGATAGAATATTAGCATAGAGTCGTAAAAGACTCTCAATGGGTATTCGGGGTCTAGTGTGTCGTGGAGACGGCACCTGAGTGGGCATTCACCAAGTCTTGCCTGACCAAGCGTAAGCACCGAGCGTCTGGACATTGACGGATAATCCCTGCCGAATCGTTTCTCTGCACTTGACGGTAGCAGAGATATTCTCTAGGCTAAAAGGTCATCAAGCGGTTGGATCACTCCCCTGGTTGATGGTTGAATGAGAATGCGGGCACCTCACAATGATGACAGCTACGGCTGTTTTGCTCCAAAGTAACGACCGACTTTTAGTGCAACTGACCGAAGGACGAGAGTCCATCTTTTTTGGTTGGTTTGCCTAAAAGTCGTACCGTCCGTTACCTACAATGATGTTGTTGAAATACAACACTACGTATGGTATTATGACCTATATACGAATGGTCAGTGAGCAAGCGAGTGATCTTCATCCATACCTATCACTGCTGACAGCTACTATGCCCGTTATACCGACCTATGTGCTGACAGCTATACCGACAGCGTTGCTGAACGCTACCATGCCCGCCTCGCGCGGGTTTTTTTACGTCTGTATCATCCTAAACCGATAATAATGCAATATCGCTTATTACCTATAAATTATCACAGGTTGACTTATCCCTAGTTTGTGGTATAATAGATGTAACGAATCAGTGGATTCGGAATAATCTTAACTTTCATAGGAGTAACTTATGTTCAACAACAAACAAGAAGTAATTGAAGTTAATGAGTATGGTCTTTTTGCTTTCTGCTCTAAGATTCAAGAACTCATCAAGCAGGGTTATGAAATCGATCTGACTAGTAACGTTAGAGCACCAATGAGCTATGGAACAATGTTTGTTGCTTACATGATTGCTACTCCTGAGAGTGAAGTTCTTCCTACTGAACTTGTTGTAGAAAAACCACAAGTTGAAGAAAAAGTACAAGACAAGCCTTCTTCTGAACCAAAAGTACCTAAAGTTAGCAGAAAGTCAGGTGCTGCTGAATGAAGCAGCTTCCTAAAGCGACCAGACGAGTAAAGACTACCGAAGGTCGGGTAGTCAAGGCTTCCAAGCCTCAGTGGACAGAAAGCTTTGGGTTGAACAATATCACTCTGACAACAGAACAAAAGAGATTCGCTGATAAGATTCTCTTAAACGACCTTGTGTTCTGTGTCGGACCAGCAGGTACAGGCAAGACTCTAGCAGCTTTGCACACGTTTAGCAAGCTGTACTTGCAGGATCACAGCCTTCGTATCATCGTGATTCGCACACCAGTTGAAGCCGGTATGGATAAGATTGGAGCACTACCTGATGGATTGATGGAGAAGACTGAACCGCACTTCGCTAGCACCAAGAGTTTACTTGAAATGCTGCTGACTAAGGGTAAAGTCGAGACAGACCTAGATCATCGTATTCAATTCAAGATTCCTAACTTCTGCTTGGGAGCAACCTTCGACAACAGTCTTATCCTGATTGATGAAGCACAACAACTTCCTCCACTCATCCTAAAGCTTCTGCTTGAGCGTACAGGTGTTAATTCCAAGGTGGTAGTAATGGGTGACAACACTCAGCTATACGTTGACGCTAGAGGTCGTAATGCTCTACTGGATGCAATCCCTCGGTTCTTCGATGCCGGGTTTGTACCTAAGTACGAAGGTATTGAGTATCAAGGATTCGATGTAGAAGACGTACAGAGAAGCGATCTAGTAAAACGAGTAATCAGAGCTTATTCTTAAAGGAGCTATATGACAACAGAAATCAAACGAAAGCTCGATGAGAGTGACCCTGATACGGCAGAGCCGTATAACCTTACGATGTTCAATGATCCCTTCAAGGTTAACGACGTTGATGTGTATCTGGATGAACCAATTGGTCCTCCTGTTAAGTACAGACAGATGCTGCATTTCATCCGTAGTATGGAAAAGCACGATCAGATGCGAATCTGGGTTAACTGCGAAGGTGGAAGAGTAGACAGTATGCTCGATATCATTGATGCTATCCAGAATACCCAAGGTGACATTACTGTAATCGTCACAGGTATGGCAGCTAGTGCAGCTTCGATTATTGCCTTGACTGCTCCTAAGCTAGTGGTTGGTGAGCGTGCAACCATGATGCTGCACAATGCCAGTTTCGGTGCAGGAGGTAAAGTCGGTGACGTAGTATCGAACGTAGAGTTCATGCGAAAGCATACTGAAAAGATCATGCTTGAAGCCTACAAGAACTTCCTGACTGAAGAAGAAATTCAGAAACTGAAGATCGGTCAAGACTACTGGTTCGATACCGAAGAGGTCAAAGCTCGACTGGAGAAGCGACACGAAATCCAACAAGCTGCTGCTAAGAAAGCGTCAGTTGCTGCAAAAAGAGCAGCACGTAAGAAAGAATAAGTGTTGTATAAAAGCAACGTTATAACCTGAGTTATAACACTACACCACATAGACCCCCTGGTTAACTCCTGGGGGTTTTTTCTTTGTCTGATGACTCTGCTAGGATAGCTGATAGTAATTCTTATAAATTATTCCTAGCGTTTGAAGAGACGGGGTAGTACCTGAGTGACTTTGCTTACCAAAATATCCTATAGAAATAAGTACATGTATCTATAAACGGATAAACCGCACAGAAAATATCATAGTAACACTGGTGTATTACCCGACCGTTGGGTCGATTAACCAGCAGTTTGGAGAATGTGCTTGATGCGCAGCCTACCACCCTCCACCATACCCTCCAGCAATTCGCAAATATCCACGGACAGAAAACCCATCGTCCATCTAGATAGTCACCGGGTGGTGACACCGACAGCATCATCCGACAGCAAAGCGACAGCATCCACTGACACGATAGGAGCGAAGCGACACCCGAGCGATAGCGAGGGCGCGCGATAGTTACACTCTATCGGTATCCAGGCGGTGATAGGCTCGGGCTATAGTCCAGGCGAAGCGGCAATTGTCACCCTAGGCATTATCCGACGACAATTCAAACGACTAAGCCCCGGGCGTGATACCTGGGGCTTATGCTGCTCGCTACGATGCGGGCGGGTCAGTTGGCGGCGGTTGCTGCGGGTTACCGGGTGGATAGCGTCGGATGAACCAAGCGGCGATTGTGGGGATGATCCAGAGTAGGGCGGCCCCGATTACTAGCAGCGTGACGGCGGCGGCATGTTTGGTGTCAAACATCAAACAACCCCCTGGCGTGCATCCTGGCGCTTCACACTGCCAGCATTCACAATCCCGATAACCCGGCGCTTACTGCTGCCGTGTGCCGTAAACCCGACAATCGAGCGGCGTTCACGATTGGCGCAGAGTTCACACTGTGCGCAAGTCATGCCCTCGGCATACTCTGCGGGACACTGCACGATGTGCCTGCCTGCGGGAGTGCTGGCGAAGTGCTTGCCCTTCCATGCACCCGGCTCCATGAGTGTCACCACGGGCGCACCAATCCCGAGGGATGCGAGGGCATCGGCATGGGCTGGATTGTTCGCGGATAGGTTCACGGTGAACCCTTGCACGTTCGCGGCATCGATGAATGCTGCATTGGTGAGTGAACCCGGGCCGCTACTGGCCATCGGGTCATGGTGCGTGTAGGTGAACCCGCGCCGGCCCCGGTTGGCGTCAACGATGGCCCGCAGTGAATCGGCATCGATGCTGCGGCCGTCCGTGGTGGGCAGGTCGCCTGCCTCGTTCATCCGCCACAGTTGACCCCGGGGCAAAGCCCGGATTGCATCGGTCAACCCTTGCAGGTCGAGCGCGGTTGCGGCCCGGCCTTCAGAGAGTGCGCGCCAGTGAATCGCGCTGTTCCCGCTGGCGGCATAGCAACCCCCCGCGTTATCGGTGCGCATCGGGCATGTAGTCGGGCAAGACTGCGCCGCAGTAGAGCTAACCGGAATCGGCCCGGTTTTGCGGTTGCTGCTCACCCTGACGAAACGGTAAGGCTTCGCGGGAAGTTGACCGGGGATCAGATTCTTGTGCATGGTGTCGGGGTTCCTTCAGGACTGAGGGGGAACAATGAATTCCGTGGCGCTGCCTGCCGCGTTGACTGCAAACAGATAACCGCGCTGATCGTCGGTGGATGCTGCGAGGAACCACGGCCGACCATGAAACCACGGGTCAAGGGTTCGCACGAGGCGCCACGCTGCACGGGCATGCGGGCATTGTGTCGGCTCTCCCGGCTCGGTTGCGTCACCATGAAAACACACGGTCACGGATGGCCCATCCTTGTGCCCCGTGCGCCATGCTTTCACCCGTGCGGGCTTGGTGTTCGTCGGGGGTATGTAGCGGGTTGAAATTGCAGCCATGCTAGCGGCTCCGGTTGTAGTGCGAGGATGCACCCCTAAGCCCCCATGATGGCGG
>Ga0315900_10001073_pt1 | contig 44253 bp, 42 predicted proteins | sample LakEriMetagenome_FD_203521 | JGI IMG/M metagenome (GOLD analysis project Ga0315900, IMG submission 203521) | Freshwater fungal communities from buoy surface, Lake Erie, Ohio, United States - Buoy 12 MA114 | ecosystem: Environmental > Aquatic > Freshwater > Lake > Lake biofilm | place: USA: Lake... | reverse complement strand
ACCAAACTTGGTGGCCAGCACCGTGGTGATGGCCGCCGTCAGCGTCGTCTTGCCGTGGTCCACGTGGCCAATGGTGCCCACGTTCACGTGCGGCTTGGTCCGCTCGAATTTTCCTTTTGCCATTTTTTTCGCCCTTCGAAAGGTAACTAGACGATCACAACAAAACTGGTGCCCTTGGCGGGAATCGGACCCGCGACCTCTCCCTTACCAAGGGAGTGCTCTACCACTGAGCCACAAGGGCTGAATTCTTCACGCCAGACAAGTCAGGGCGATGGGTCGGTGGAGCGGGAGACGGGAATCGAACCCGCGTCATTAGCTTGGAAGGCTAAGGTTCTACCATTGAACTACTCCCGCATCGGGCGAAAGCTCAACGACCCTCGGCAGGCTTCCAGCCGGTGTTGCCACCGGAACGCAACCATCAATCAATCACACGACTTGCCACCCCTGGTGAGGGTGGTGGAGGAGGCTGGATTCGAACCAGCGTAGGCGTAAGCCAACAGATTTACAGTCTGCCCCCTTTAGCCACTCGGGCACCCCTCCGGCGAATCTCGAAATATAGCATGAATTTTCAGCTCTGTCACAGGGAAAGCAGCTGGAAACACCCCTGAACCGGCAGGGGTCGGGCCGGGTGGGGCGGCGCGGGCGCGGTGGGGGCCGGCGGGTCGGCGGCACCGGTTGCAGCCCGTCACACGCCTGCCCCGGACGCCGGCCAGGCGCCCAGAATCGCCCAATGCCCCCGGCCTCGCCCCCCTCCCCCACCCCCGCCACCCCGGCCGACCTTCGAGGGGCACCCCCCTCTGGGCCGCTGCCCAGTCGTCCGCTGGCGCTGGCTTTGCAGGGGGGCGGCTCGCACGGCGCCTTCACCTGGGGGGTGCTGGATGCGTTACTGGCCGATGCCCGGCTGGCCATCGAGGCGCTCAGCGGCACCAGCGCCGGGGCCGTGAACGCGGTGGCCCTGGCCTCGGGATGGGCCGCAGGCCTGCCGGGCGGCCCCGCCGCCGCCCGGGCCGCCGCCCGCGACCGGCTGGCCGAGGTCTGGACGGAAATCGGCCGATGGGGGTCGCTCGGAGCCTGGCAGGCCGCCTGGTCACGCCTGCTGTGGGGCGGGGCTTCCGGAGGACAGTGGGCGCACACTCAACCCTGGATTCGGGCGATCGACGGATGGCTGTCGCCCTACCAGACCAACCCGCTGGACCTGAACCCCCTGCGCGACCTGCTGCGCCGCCGGATCGACTTCACGGCCCTGCGCCGGCCCGGCGTGCCCCGGGTGTTTGTGTCGGCCACCCATGTGGCCACCGGCAAGGCAGCGATTTTCAGCGGGACGGCGCTGGGGGTGGAGGCGGTGGCGGCCTCGGCCTGCCTGCCCACCTTGTTCCAGGCGGTGGTGATCGACGGACAGGCGTACTGGGACGGCGGCTATGCGGTCAATCCAGCCCTCAGCCCGCTGATCGCCCATTGCGGCGATCCCGACCTGGTGGTGGTGCAGATCAATCCGCTGCGCCGCGATGCGCGGGCCGACACCGCCGACGAGATCCTGGACCGGATGAACGAGCTGACCTTCAACGCCAGCTTGCTGGCCCAGATGCGCGCGATCGACCGGATCAACCGCCTGCTGGCCGAAGGATCCCTGGTGGGAAGCGCCTGCAAGCCGGTGCGGCTGCACCGCATCGACGGCGGGGCGCCGCTGTTGGCGTTCACCGCGGCCAGCAAGACCAACCCCGACCCAGGGTTGATTCGCGAACTGTTCGCGATCGGCCAGGCCGCAGCGCGGGGCTGGCTTGCCCGGCATTTCGAGGCGCTGGGGCAGCGCAGCACGGTGAACGTGCGGCGCGATTACGACGACGACACCCGGATCGACTGGCCGCAGGCCTGCCCGATGCCCGGGCCGGCGCTGCAGCCCTGAGGCGCCGGCGCCTGGCCAGGGTCAGATCACGCCCACGATACCCCGCTCGGCCAGCCATTGGCGAGCCCGGTCGAACTGGCCGCTGCCCAGGAAGGGCACGGGGCCGCGCGCGGCGGACAGCGGCGAGGGATGGTTGGTCTGGATGACACACACCTCGCGGCCATGCGCCGCGGCCTGCGTCGCGATGAGGCCGGCCTTGGCCTGCGCATGCGCTCCCCAAAGGAAGTAGACACAGGGCGAGGCGGTTTGCGCAACGCAGCCGATCAGGGCGTCGGTCAGGGTCTCCCAGCCCCGTCTGGCATGGCTGGCAGGCTGTCCTTCTTCCACCGTGAGGCAGGTGTTCAGCAGAAGCACGCCGCGCTGCGCCCAGGGAACGAGGGAGCCGTTGGGCATCGCCTCGGGTCGGCCCGCGCTTGGGGCCGGCTGGCCGAGTTCCTTGAAGATGTTGCGCAGCGAGGGGGGCAGCCGCACGCCTGGGGCGACCGAAAAGGCCAGGCCCTCGGCCTGGCCCGCGCCGTGGTACGGGTCCTGCCCGAGGATGACCGCGCGAACGGCGGGCAGCGGCGTGAGCTCGAGGGCGCGCAGCGGCTGGGGCGGGAAGAGGGTGGCGCCCTCCGCCAGGCGACGACGGATGAACGCGCCGAGCGCCTGACCGTCAGGACTGGCGACAAACGCGTCGACCACTGGCCGCCAGCTGGGCGCCACCGGCCAGGCCTCGGGCGTCCAGGCGGCCAGGTGCGCAGCCGGAAACAGGCTCATCGCGGCAGGCCCGGCATCAGGTGGCGCGGTCACCGGCCAGGTGCCTCACGCCCCGAAGAGGGCCGCCAGCGCCTCGCCCGGTTCGGGCGCGCGCATGAAGGCCTCGCCGACCAGGAAGGCCGGCACTCCGGCGCTGCGCATGGTCTGCACGTCGGACCGGGCCAGGATGCCGGATTCGGTGACGAGCAGGCGATCGGCCGGCACGCGGGACAGCAGGTCCAGCGTCGTGGACAGCGAAACCTCGAAGGTGCGCAGGTTGCGGTTGTTGATGCCCACCAGCGGCGTCTTCAGGCGCAAGGCCCGATCCAGCTCGGCGCCATCGTGCACCTCCACCAGCACCGCCATGTCCAGGTCGCGGGCGATGGCCTCGAGGTCGGCCATCTGGGCATCGTCCAGGCAGGCGGCGATGAGCAGGATGCAGTCGGCACCCATCGCCCGCGATTCATACACCTGGTACGGGTCGACCAGGAAATCCTTGCGCAGGACCGGCAGGTCGCAGGAGGCGCGGGCCTGCTTGAGGTGATCCGGCTGGCCCTGGAAGAACTGCCGGTCGGTTAGCACCGACAGGCAGGCTGCACCATGCTCGGCATAGCTCTGGGCGATGTCGGCCGGAATGAAGTCGGCACGCAGCACGCCCTTGCTGGGGCTGGCTTTTTTCACTTCGGCGATCACGGCCGGAGCACCCGCGTCCCGCTTGGCGCGCAGGGCACCGAGGAAGTCGCGCGTGAGGACGCGGCTTTCGGCGTCGGCGCGGACGGCCTCGAGCGACTGCTTCTTGCGGGCGGCAGCGATCTCTTCGCGTTTGACGTGGACGATTGTCTGGAGGATGTCGGACATGACGGAGCCTGGGGAGGGGCGTGAAGGTGGCGTGTGGTCAGGATGGCGGGGGTACGGGTGCACGCTTGGTCGTGACTCAGGCCGTGGTAGCGCCGGTGAAGGCACGCATCTGCTCGAGCTTCTGGCGGGCGGCGCCGGATTCGAGCGCGGCGCGGGCCCGCTCAAGGCCGGCGGCCATGGTGGGCACGACGTTGGCGGCATACAGGGCCACGCCGGCATTGAGCAGGACGATGTCCCGCGCCGGACCGGGCCGGTTGTCCAGCACGTCGAGCAGCATCTGGCGGGATTGCTCGGGGGTGTCAACCCTGAGGGCACGGCCGCTGGCCATGGCCAGCCCGAAATCCTCGGGATGGATCTCGTATTCGCGGATCTCGCCGCCTTGCAGCTCGCCCACCAGGGTCGCGGCGCCGAGGCTGACTTCATCGATGCCGTCGCGGCCGTACACCACCACCGCATGCTCGGCCCCTAGCCGCTGCAGGGCGCGCACCTGGATGCCGACCAGGTCAGGATGGAAGACCCCCATCAGGATATTGGGCGCACCCGCCGGGTTGGTCAGAGGCCCGAGGATATTGAACATCGTGCGCACGCCCAGCTCCTTGCGCACGGGGGCGACGTTCTTCATCGCCGGATGGTGGTTGGGCGCGAACATGAAGCCGATGCCGATCTGCGCGATGCTGCGGGCGATATCGGCCGGCGGCAGCCCGATGGGGATGCCCAGGCTCTCGAGCACGTCGGCGCTGCCGGACTTGCTGCTCACGCTGCGGCCGCCGTGCTTGCTCACCTTCGCGCCGGCCGCGGCGGCCACGAACATCGCGCAGGTGGAGATGTTGAAGCTGTGGGAGCCGTCACCACCGGTGCCAACGATGTCCACCAGATGGGTCTTGTCGGCCACCGGCACCTTGGTGGAGAACTCGCGCATCACCTGGGCTGCCGCGGTTATTTCGCCAATCGTTTCCTTTTTGACTCGCAAGCCGGTGATCAGGGCGGCCGTCATGACGGGGGACAGCTCGCCGCTCATGATCAGCCGCATCAGGTGCAGCATCTCGTCATGGAAGATCTCGCGATGCTCGATGGTGCGCTGGAGCGCTTCTTGCGGCGTGATGGGCATGGGGTCTCCGACAGGGCGATGGCGGTAGGGGGTCAGGGCGCAGGTCAGGATTCGGGGCAAACGGCAGCTCCGCGGACGGGATTGTCCGGCAAAGCCAGGCGCAGGCCGGCGACGATGAACAGGCCCGATTGCGCGGGCAATCGCATCAGGCGCGCTCCAGGAAGTTCTTGAGCATGGCGTGGCCATGATCGGTGAGGATGGATTCGGGATGGAACTGCACGCCCTCGATGTCCAGGCTGCGATGGCGCACGCCCATGATCTCGCCGTCCTCGGTGCGGGCTGTCACCGCGAGCTCGGGCGGGCAGCCGGCACGCTCGATCGCCAGCGAGTGGTAGCGATTGACCGTGAAGCGCCGGGGTAGCCCCCGGAACACGCCCTCGCCGGTGGTTTCGATTTCGCTGGTCTTGCCGTGCATCAGCTGCTGCGCGCGCACGATGGTGCCGCCGAAAGCCGCGCCGATGCTCTGGTGGCCCAGGCATACACCGAGGATCGGCAGCCGGCCGGCGAAGTGGCGGATCGCCGCCACCGAGATACCCGCCTCGGCCGGCGAGCAGGGGCCGGGGGAGATCACGAGGCGGTCGGGGGCGCGGGCGGCCACGCCCTCGAGGGTGATTTCGTCATTGCGAAACACCTCCACCTGGGCGCCGAGTTCACCGAAATACTGCACCAGGTTGTAGGTGAAGCTGTCGTAGTTGTCGATCATCAGGAGCTTCATGGCGTCACCTCAGTCCAGGCCTTCTTCCACCAGCTCGCTGGCGCGCAACAGGGCCCGGGCCTTGGCCTCGGTCTCCTTCCATTCGAGCTCGGGCACCGAGTCGGCCACCACGCCGGCGGCGGCCTGCACATAGAGCACCTGGTCCTTCACGATGCCGGTGCGAATGGCGATCGCCACGTCCATGTCGCCGGCAAAACTCAGGTAGCCACAGGCGCCGCCATACAAGCCCCGTTTGGTCGGTTCGAGCTGGTCGATCAGTTCCATTGCATGCACTTTGGGTGCACCGGTGAGGGTGCCGGCCGGGAAGGTGGCGCGCAGGACATCCATGTTGCTCATGCCCTCGTTGAGGATGCCTTCCACATTGCTCACGATGTGCATCACATGGCTGTACCGCTCGACGACGAAAGCCTCGGTGACCTTCACGCTCCCGGTGCGGGCGATACGGCCGATGTCGTTGCGGGCCAGGTCGATCAGCATGACATGCTCGGCCCGCTCCTTGGGGTCGGCCAGCAGCTCGCGCTCGGTCGCCTGATCGGCATCGGGGCTGGCGCCGCGCGGGCGGGTGCCGGCCAGCGGGCGAATGGTGATCTTCTGGCCATCGGGGGTCTGCTCCTGGCGGACCAGGATTTCCGGCGATGCGCCCACCACATGGAAATCACTGCCCGAGCCCGGCTCGCCGGCGTCAAAACCAGTGAGGTTGTAGTAATACATGTAGGGGCTGGGATTGAGCGAACGCAGCGCGCGATAGAGAGACAGGGGCGATTCGGTGAAGCGCTTTTTCAGGCGCTGGCCGACCTGCACCTGCATGAAGTCACCGGCGGCGATCAGGTCCTTGGCGCGCTCGACAGCGCGCAGGTAGTCGGCCTTGTCGAATTCGCGCTCGATCGCAAAGGTCTGGCTTTGCCGGATGGCGGGCGCGCTGACGGAGTACTTCAGCTGGTCCTTCAGCTCCCGCAGGCGGCGCTTGCCGGCGGCATAGGCCTCGGGACGGGACGGGTCGGCATAGACGATCAGGTACAGCTTGCCCGACAGGTTGTCGATGACGGCGAGTTCCTCGCACTGCAAGAGGACGATGTCGGGGCAGCCGAGGGTGTCGGGCGGACAGGTGTGCTGGAGCTTTTTCTCGATGTGGCGCACCGTGTCGTAGCCGAAGTAGCCGGCGAGGCCGCCACAAAAACGCGGCAGGCCCGGCCGCAGGGCCACCTTGAATCGTTTTTGATACGCCTCGATGAAATCCAGCGGGTTGCCGGGGGCGGTTTCGACCACCTGGCCGTCGGTGACAACCTCGGTGCGGGCCTGGTCGCCAAAGCCGCGCGAGCGCAGCAGGGTGCGGGCCGGCAGACCGATGAAGCTGTAGCGGCCAAACCGCTCGCCGCCCACCACCGATTCGAGCAGGAAGGACAGCCGGCCATCGCCTTTGGCATGGGCGAGCTTGAGGTACAGCGACAGCGGGGTTTCGAGGTCGGCGAAGGCCTCGGCAATGAGGGGGATGCGGTTGTAGCCGGCCAGGGCCAGGCTCTTGAATTCGAGTTCGGTGATCACGGTGAGCCTCCACAAGCTCGCGCGGCGCAGCGGCCGCAGGTGGGATCAGGAGGCCCCGGGGCGGGTGTCAGGCAACCGTCCGGAGCCGGCGGGGCACGGGATGGCCCCGTGCGATCAGGCGCGCAGCATGGCTGGCCGGCGCCAGGGCCAGGCTCCCCGGTCGGAACGACCTGTGATCACGCTGCGGTGGATGAACATGGGGTTCAGTTTAGCAAACGATGCGGCCTCTGCGGGCGGGTGCGCTCAGTTGCGGGCAGAGGCCAGGCCGGCTGGCGCCGGACCTCACAACCCGGCCAGGGTGTCGAGCCAGGCATCGGCATCGACTGCGGTGACCGGCTCGCCATGGTTGTAGCCGTAGGTGACCAGCACCACCGGACAGCCCGCGGCCCGGGCGGCCTGGGCATCATTGGTCGAATCGCCCACCATCAGGGTGCGGGCCGGGGTGGTGCCCAGGGCCTCGCAGGCTTTGAGCAGCGGCATCGGATGGGGCTTTTTCTCCGGGAAGTCATCGCCGCCGAAGACGAGTTCAAAGTGGTGATCCAGCGCCTTGGCCACCAGCAGATCCTGGGCAAACCGGCGCGGCTTGTTGGTGACACAGGCCAAGCGCAGGCCAGCTTGGCGCAGCCTGTGCAGCCCCTCGGACGCGCCCGGGTAGACCGCTGCATGCCGGCCATTGACGTGTCGGTAATGGCGCTGATAGGCCGACCAGGCCGCCTCGAACGTGCCCGCCGAACCGCCACTGGCCTGCAAAGCGCTGCGAATCAGGTGCTCGGAGCCCTTGCCGACCATGCGCTCGATGGAAGCGCGGGCCAGCGGCGGCAGGCCCAAGTCGGCAAGGGTGGCATTGAGGGCGGCATCGAAGTCACCCAGGGTGTCCACCAGGGTGCCGTCCAGGTCGATGATGGCGGCTTCAAACGTGTCCAGGGGCGGCAGGCTCATGCCGCGAGTGTGCACGAGCCGGCCACACGCGCACTCAGGGCTGCGCACCGCCCCGGTTGCCGCCGCCGCTGGCCTTGCCGCCCTTGCTGCCCGCCTCGCGCGCTTCTTCGGGGGTGAACTCGTGGGCGGTTCCTTTTTCATGGGCGGCCTTGCCGCCCTTGCTGCCGGCCTCGCGCGCCTCCTCCGAGGTGAACTCATGCGCGTGACCGCTTTCGTGGGCCGCCTTGCCACCCTGACTGGCGATTTCGCGCTGGCGCTGTGGATCCATCGAGGCAAAGCCACGGCCACCGCCTTGGTTGGCCTGGTTCGACTGGCTGCCCTCGTTGCCGGAATTGCCCGGGTTGCTGGGGTTGTTCGGATTGCCCTGGTTACCCTGGTTGCCCTGGTTGCCCTGGTTGCTTGAAGCCATGGTGCGATCTCCTGAATACGAATGGGCGGCCAGCCCCATGCCAGCCACGCCCCGGATTGGGAGCCCGGGCGGTGCGACTGGAGGTCGGCGAGGCTGCTCGCCCCGCGTAGGAAGGCCTCCGCCGGGCTCGCAGGGACAGGCGGGCCGATCAGGCGGGGATGGCGCCAAGATGAGGCCGGGCCCAGTGCCGGTGGCGAGCCATCGCCTGGATGAAGGCCTGCACCATCGGCAGGCGATCGGCCGGATCGTTGCGTCCGATGACGACACCCGGCAGGGCCTCGCCCTCCGGCACCGCGCGCCGCAGCAGCTGCACGCCCTCGCCGATGAGGCAAAGCGCCTTGCCATGCCGGTAGGCTTCGAGCACGAAGTGCACCGCCTCGCCCTGCGCGAGCAGGGCCTGGGCGCTGGCCGCCCCTGCAGGCACCATGACCGCATCGAACATCACTGAGGGCATGCCCGCGAGCGCATGGTCGACGGCCAGCTGCTGGCCCGAAGACGTGGGCACCACCCCCAGGTGGGAGGCCAGCACGAAGGTCTGGGCGCCGTGCTCGTGCAGGGCCTGCTGCAGCACCTTCATCGCGCCGACCTCGACACCATGGCCGACCACGATCGCAACGCGGCGCGAGGCAATGCCAGCCCCCGGCAGCTCGGCCGCGGCGGCCGGCCGAGGGCTGGCTGGCCGCTCGGGTGCCGGCCGCGGCGGTGGCGTGCGAAAGCCGGCCCGCCCTGCGGCGGCGCGCGGGTCTGGCGCGGGCAGCCCCAGGGGCTCGGCCACTTTGCGTGCCAGCCGCAGGTCGACATGCGCGAGGTTGTCGACCACCCGCTGGCGGATCGCGACCGCCTCCACCTGCGCGAGCCCGGACTGGATCGCCTCGACCAGATGGTCCCGTTCGGGCCCCGTCTGGGCCTCCCAGAAGACGGCTGCCTGGGAGAAGTGGTCATCGAAGGACGGCGGGCGACGACGCTGCTTGGGCGTGTCCATCGCCTCGGGCAACGACTGGAAGCCCTGCTGGCCCCCGTCGACCCGGAACTCGCTGCCTTGCGCCAGGGTGCTGGGCTCGTAGCTGACCGGGCCCCGTGCAATGGCCATTTGGCCTGCGCCCCCGCGCAGGTGGTGGTGCACCGGACACACCGGCCGGTTGATCGGCAGCTGGTGATGGTTGGGCCCCCCGAGCCGGGCGATGTGCGCGCCGCTGTAACTGGCCAGCCGGCCTTGCAGCAGCGGGTCGGGCGTGAAGTCGATGCCGGGGACCAGGTGGCCCGGATGGAAGGCCACCTGCTCGGTCTCCGCAAAGAAATTGTCCGGATTGCGATGCAGCACCAGCTTGCCCACCCCCTGCACCGGCACCAGATCCTCGGGCAGCAGCTGGGTGGGATCGAGCAGGTCTATGCCCTGGGCCCGCAGCCCTTCGACGCGTGATTCATCCACCAGCTGCAGGCCCAGCTCCCACTCGGGGTACTGGCCCCGCGCAATGGCCTCCCACAGGTCGCGGCGCAGGAAGTCTGGATCACAGCCGGCGATGCGCCGGGCCTCGTCGGCCAGCAGGGCGTGGCGCCCGAGACGCGGCCGCCAATGGAACTTGGCCCAATGCGCAGCGCCCTGCGCATTGACCAGCCGAAAGCTGTGCACGCCAAAGCCCTCCATCATGCGCAGGCTCCGGGGCAGGCCGCGATCGGACATGAGCCACAGCAAGGCATGCGTGGTCTCGGGCAGCAGCGAGGCAAAGTCCCAGAAGGTGTCATGCGCGCTGGAGGCCTGCGGCATACCGTGGTGGGGCTCGGGCTTGAGCGCATGCACCAGGTCCGGAAACTTCATCGCGTCTTGCACGAGCGCCACCGGCATGCTGCTGCCGACCAAGTCGAAGTTGCCTTCGCGGGTGTAGAAGCGCACGGCAAAGCCCCGCACATCGCGCACGGTGTCGGCCGAGCCGCGCTCGCCGGTCAGGTTGGAAAAGCGCACGAACACCGGGGTACGCCCGCCGGCCTCCTGCAGGAAATCGGCGCGGGTGTAGGCCGACAGCGATCGGTGCAGCTCGAACCAGCCGTGGGCGCCCGCGCCGCGGGCATGAATGACGCGCTCGGGAATGCGCTCATGCTCGAAATGCAGGATCTTCTCTCGCAGGATGAAGTCCTCGATCAGCGTCGGACCGCGCAGGCCGGCGCGCAGCGAATTGTGGTTGTCTGGCACCGGGACGCCTTGCGCCGTGGTCAGCGGGCCGTCGGCCGGCTCGGTGAAGGACTCCAGCATGCGCTGGTGTGCGGCGACGCTGTCGCCAGGCTTGGTCGTCTTGCGCGGGGGGTCGTTGCGTGCCAGTGCCATGGTGCTGCGCTCAGTGGTTGCCCAGGTCCAGCGCGGCATCGAGCAGATAGACGACGCCCCCCACACCGAGCACCGCCCCTACGGCGGTGAGACACCACATCAGCCACTCGGGCCATCCGGTCCACAGGTCCATCATCACTCCCAGGTCTTTGCCATGCCTTGGTTGCGCGCCGGAGAGCCGAAGTGGCCCGGGCGCGATGTCAAGGAAGGGGCGCAGCTTAGAAAAGCTCATGGGCCTGGCCCGTAGCCTCGCGGCGGGCCGGCCTGTCGTCCGCCCCGGCTCAGACCGGTAGGAGCCGGCCGACCCGCCCGCACCCCCGAACGTGGCCCTGTCCTACCCTCCGAAAGACGGCGTGGGCCGGACGATCGCGCGCGTCGCTTGAAGTTGGCATCAACCCGATCGGCCACGAAGCGTACGGCGGGACTCGATGCGGCTTCACATCGGCTGCGTCAGGAGGCCGAGACGGATCGCGGCCACGCGCCGGGCAAGGCGCCGGGCCGAGAGACAAAACGCCTCAGTTGCCCGCGAGGGCCTGGCGCATCGCGCCGATGACGGCGCGATAGTCCGGCTTGCCGAAGATGGCGCTGCCAGCCACGAAGGTGTCGGCGCCGGCAGCGGCCACCCGGCCGATGTTGTCGGCCTTGATGCCGCCATCGACCTCCAGACGAATGTCGCGGCCGCTGGCGTCGATGCGCCGTCTGGCCTGCTCGATCTTGCGCAGGGCGGTATCGATGAAGCCCTGACCACCGAAGCCAGGGTTGACACTCATGATCAGAATGAGGTCGATGTCATCGATCGTCCAATCGAGCACGTCCAGCGGGGTGCCGGGGTTGAACACCAGACCTGCCTTGCAGCCCCGTGCCTTGATCGCCTGCACGCTCCGGTGCACATGGGTCGACGCGTCGGGATGGAAGCTGATGTAGTCGGCGCCCGCATCGGCAAAGAGCTGGGCCAGCGGATCGACCGGCTGCACCATCAGGTGCACGTCGATAGGCACCGGCGAACCATCAGCCCGCCGTGCGTGGGGCTTGAGGGCCTGGCAGACCATCGGGCCGAAGGTGAGGTTGGGGACGTAGTGGTTGTCCATCACATCGAAATGAATCCAGTCGGCGCCGGCGGCGATGACGTCGCGCACCTCCTCGCCCAGACGGGCGAAATCAGCCGACAAAATGGACGGGGCGATACGATGGATATGGCTCATGCCGACATTCTCGCAAATCGACTCGCGGCTACCATTGCGCGTATGGCCAAGTACGAGTTTCGCGTTGACGTGTCGCCGCAACACCTGCCCGAGCAGTCGGATCCGGCACGAGGCATCCACAGCTTCTCCTACACCATCACCCTGACCAACACGGGGGAGGTGCCGGCGCAACTCATTTCCCGGCATTGGCTGATCACCGACGCGAACGGCCAGGTCGAGGAGGTCAAGGGCTTGGGGGTGGTCGGCCACCAGCCGCTGCTGCGACCGGGCGAGTCGTTCCAGTACACCAGTGGCTGCCGCCTGCGCACCCCCTCGGGCACGATGCATGGCACCTATTTCTGCGTCGCCGAGGACGGCACGCGCTTTGAAACACCGATTCCCCTGTTCGTGCTGGAAGACGGCGTGCGGCGGGTGCTGCACTGAACCCCTGAGGCCTGGCCTCGCGGGTTGACGACCCGTAACAGTTATCCCGCGGTTCGGTCTTCCCTGTCCTACAGGGCAGGTCGAGAGTGCCGGCAGGATCCGCGCATGACTGACCTGCCCCTGCCCCGCCTGGCGGCCTTCGGTGCCGCCCTCGACGACCCGACGGTCCAGTGGTCACTGCTGCTGGCGCTGGCGGCTGCGGCCGGCCAGGTCGCCCAGCGGCACCTGGGTCTGCCCAAGGTGATCGGCTACTCGGTGGTTGGCGCGGCCGCCGGGATGGCGGGATTTCCCGGGGTGGCCTGGCCGCTGGAGGGGATCTCATTGTTCCTGTTGCAGCTAGGGGTGGCGGTGGTGCTGTTCGAGGCCGGCGGGCGACTGCCCCTGCGCTGGCTGCGCCATCATCCGATGCTGCTGGTGCAAAGCCTGTCCGAAGCCGCGCTGACTTTCCTCCTGTGCGGGGCGACGCTGCACTGGCTGGGGGTGTCCGTCCCTGCAGCCGCGGCCTTGGGCGCGATCGCGATGGTGGGCTCTCCCGCGATCCTGAGCCGGGTGATCACCGACTCGCGCGCGCGCGGGCCAGTGACCGAACGGGCCCTGGCCCTCACCACGCTGGGCACGCTGTACGCGCTGGTGCTGGTCAGCGGACATGCAGCGGTGCTGGGTGAGGCGTCGGGGGAGGGACTCCTGCAGGGGCTGTCGATCGGCCGGGTGCTGGGCGTCTCTGTCGCCGCCGGGGCACTGCTGGCGCTGGCCGTGCGGCTGGCGCTGCGGATGATGAGCCCGACCAGCGAGAACACCGCGATCGTCATGATCAGCCTGCTGGCGGCCACCTCGGCGCTGGTGGTTCAGGCCGGCGGTTCGGGCCCGCTGGCGGCACTGGTGGGTGGCCTGACACTCAAGCAACTGTATTCCCGGCCCTGGGCCTGGCCCGGCCACATGGGCACCGCGGCATCGATGCTGGTGATGCTCAATTTCGTGCTGGTGGCGGTGGCGGCCGCCCAGTCCGACTGGACGGCGGGCGTGGCCGCCGCGGTGGCGGGCCTGCTGCTGGCACGCGGGCTGGGCAAGGGGCTGGGCATCGCGCTGGGGTGCGCCGGCAGTGGCCTGCGTTGGCGCCAGTCGCTTGGAGTGGCCGCTGCCCTGGGGCCGATGTCGTCGGTGGCCCTGCTGCTCGTGTCGGAGCTGGCGCAAGCCGACCCCGCACTCGGGGCACAGGTGGCGGCCCTGGCCTTGCCGTCGATCCTCCTGATGCAGGTGCTGGGCGCCGCGCTGGCGATGGCGGCCCTGCACCGGGCGGGCGAGAGCTCACGCGCGATCGCCGCACTGGCACAAGGAGACGGCAGCCCGGTGCGGCAAGGAGCAGGCCTTGGCCGCCCCTGACGGTGGCCGCCTGCACGCCGAAGGGCTGGCCGTCCCGGCGATGCCAGAGACGACCCAGCCCTGGGCATCAGCGCGGCCTGCGCCAGAGGCGCTCACCCTGGAACCGTTTCGATCCTCGGAGTCCCTGAGCCTGGGCGTGGAGCTCGAGCTGCAACTGGTCAACACCCACGACTACGACCTGGCACCCTATGCCGAGGAGATGCTGCGCCTGCTGCAATGGCAGAAGTTTCCCGGCCAGGCTGTGCCGGAGATCACCTCCAGCATGATCGAGGTCTCAACCACGATCTGTCATTCGGCTCGTGAGGTTCAGGCGCAACTCACGCAGATCCGCGATGCGCTGGTGCGCGTGGCCGATCGCCTGAACATCGCGGTGGTGGGCGGTGGCACCCACCCGTTCCAGCGCTGGCAAGAGCAGCGCATTTATGACAAGCCGCGCTTTCGACAGTTATCAGAGCTCTATGGCTACCTGAGCAAGCAGTTCACCATCTTCGGCCAGCATGTGCATCTGGGTTGTCCGGACGCCGATGCCGCCTTGCTGATGCTGCACCGGATGTCGCGCTACATCCCGCACTTCATCGCGTTGTCGGCCTCCTCGCCGTTCGTGCAGGGACAGGACACGCAGTTCGATTCAGCCCGCCTGAACTCGGTGTTTGCATTCCCGATGTCCGGCCGGGCGCCGTTTGTGCTGCGCTGGGATGACTTTGCCGATTTTTTTGCCCGCACCACGCGAACTGGGGTGGTGCGCAGCATGAAGGATTTCTATTGGGATATCCGTCCCAAGCCGGAGTACGGGACGATTGAAATCCGTGTGTTCGACACACCACTGACCCTCGAGCGGGCGGCGGCTCTGGCTGGCCTGGTCCAATGCCTGGGGGACTGGTTCCTGCAGGCCGCGCCCTTCATGCCGCGGGAGGATGACTACCTCGTCTACACCTACAACCGTTTCCAGGCCTGCCGCTTCGGGCTCGAAGCGGTGTATGTCGACCCCGCGACCGGTCAAGCCGAGCCCCTGCGCGAGCACCTGCTTCGCACGCTCGATCACCTCGCACCCTATGCGCTGGCACGCCGGGCCGAGGCGGGGTTGGCGCTGCTGCGCGACGAGGCCAGGCGGGGCACCAACGATGCCCGTTGGCTGCGTGAACGACAGGCGCGCGAACGGCTGCTGGCGGAGGTGGTGCGGCAGTCGGCGCAGCGCTGGCGCGGGATGGACTGACCGCCCGGGCATGAAGGCCGACCTTGCCGGGGGGAACAGGCCGGCTTGCTATGCTGCGGCGAAAGCCCGATCGGATTTGGGCCCATCCTCGCTCCCGGTCACGCATCACACGCCGCACCACGCACTGCCATGGGTGAATTCGACCTCATTGCCCGCTATTTCCGCAGGCCTGTCCGCCGCAGTCCGCTGGGGGTGGGCGACGACTGCGCCCTGCTCGCGCCCGCCCCAGGCATGCAACTGGCCGTGTCCACCGACCTGCTGGTGGAAGGCCGGCATTTCCTGTCGACGGTCGACCCCGAGGCCCTGGGCCACAAATGCCTGGCGGTGAACCTGAGCGACCTGGCCGCCTGCGGCGCCCGGCCCCTGGCATTCACGCTGGCGCTGTCGCTGCCGGAGGCCGACGAGCGATGGCTGGCGCCATTTGCCCGGGGCCTGCTGGCCCTGGCCGATGCTCACGGCTGCGAGCTGGTGGGCGGCGACACCACGCGCGGCCCGCGGGTGGTGGGCATCACCATCTTCGGGGAGGTGCCGGCGGGGCAAGCCCTGCTGCGATCAGGCGCCCGCGCCGGCGACGAGGTCTGGGTCAGCGGCACGCTGGGCGATGCCCGCCTGGCCCTGGAGGTGTTTCGCGGCACGCGTCAGGTGGATGCCGAGGTGTTCCGGATGGCCCGCGCCCGGCTGGAGCGGCCCGAGCCACGGGTGACCCTGGGCCTGGCCCTGCGCGGCCTGGCCAGTGCCGCGATTGATGTGAGCGACGGACTGTCCGGCGATCTGGGACATGTGCTGGCCGCCTCGGGCGTGGGGGCGACGCTGCAGACTGACACGGTGCGTGCGCGGATGGCAGCCCGCGATGCGGTGACCGCTGACGACGACCTTGATTTCGCGCTGTGCGGGGGCGACGACTATGAGCTCGCCTTCACCGCACCGCCCCAAGCCCGCGAGGCGGTGCTAAGGGCGGGCCGTGAGGCGGGCGTCGCCGTCACCTGCATCGGCCGGATTGACGCAGCCCCCGGCCTGCGACTGGAAACGTCCGACGGGCGCCATGTCCATCGTCCGCTGGCGTCGTTCGACCACTTTGCATGAGCCTGCCCGCATGAATTTCGCATCGCTGTCCCTGAGCCTGGGCCTGGCCCTCGCGGCGTCGCTGACGACCCCAGCCCACGCCGCCAGCCCGGCGAGCTCGCCCGCCTTTCGGGGCACGGTGGTCCAGGTGACCGATGGCGATTCGGTCAAGGTTCGTCCGCTGGACGGCGGCTCCCTGGTCACCGTGCGCATCGTGGGCATCGATGCGCCTGAAATCTGCCAGGCCGGGGGCCCGCAGGCGCGCGAGGCCCTGCGCGAGCGCATCGGCCAGCAGGTGGTGACCGTGAGCGAAGGCCGGCCCGATGCCTACCGACGCCGGCTGGCCCGGGTGGGGACCGACGAGGAGCCCGACCTGGGCCGATGGCTGGTCTCGCAAGGGCATGCCTGGTCGTGGGAACCCCGCCGGGGTGGTGGGCCCTACGGCCCGCAGGAACTCCTGGCCCGGCTGCAGGGCCGCGGTCTCTGGGCGGAGGGCAGCGCGATGGAGCCACGTGCGTTCCGACGATCCCACGGACCTTGCCACCGGCGATGAGGGCGCGGCGTCCCGTACCATCGGGGCATGACTGTGCATGAGCCTGCCGCCGCAGCGGGTCCCCTGCGGCCAACGCCGCGCTTCGTGGTGTCGCACCCCGCCCATGCGATCGCTCTGGGTTTCGGCTGCGGGCTCTCGCCGGTGGCGCCCGGTACCGCCGGTACCTTGTGGGCCTGGGTGAGTTACCTCGTGCTGCAGCTGTGGCTGCCGCATGCCGCGATCGGGCTGGTCATTGCCGCCGGCCTGGGGGTGGGATGGTGGGCCTGCACCCGCACCGCGCAGGATCTGCGCATGCTCGATCCGAGCCCGGTGGTGTGGGATGAAATCGTCGCCTTCTGGGCGGTCTTGTGGCTGCTGGCGCCCTCGGACTGGGCCACGCAACTGGCCGCGTTTGCCTGGTTTCGTTTTTTCGATGCGGTCAAGCCCGGGCCGGTGGGCTGGGCGGACCGCCTGTTCCACGGCTTCGGATGGCGCGGCGGTCTGGGCATCCTGCTGGACGATCTGGTGGCGGCGTTCTGCACACTGCTGGTGATGGCCCTCTGGCGATTCATCTGACCCCACCCAGTTCGCCCACAACCGCCCTCTTTGGACATCACGCCCATGACCCCTGAGCGCATTGACAACCAGGTCGCGCGCCTGGCCGACTGCCTGCGAGCCCGCGGCTGGACCCTGGCCACCGCCGAAAGCTGCACCGGCGGCCTGATCGCGGCCGCCTGCACAGCCCTGGCCGGATCGAGTGAATGGTTCGACCGCGGCTTCGTGACCTATTCGAACGACGCCAAGACCGAACTGCTGGACGTGGATCCCCACGCGATCACCGAGCATGGCGCGGTCAGCGAGCTGGTGGCCCGCGCCATGGCCCACGGCGCCGCCCGCCATTCGAAAGCGCGGGTCGCCGTGGCGGTCACCGGCATCGCCGGGCCCAGCGGCGCAAGTACGGCCAAACCGGTGGGGACGGTATGGTTCGGGTTCATGGTCGATGGGCGTCTGTCCAGCGAAATGCAGCGCTTTGACGGTGATCGGGCGGCCGTTCGCGCCGCCACCGTCGGCCATGCGTTGACACGGCTCATCGCGCTGGTGGAGGCGACGCAGAGCTAGCCGTTCACGAGGGACGAAGCCGCGGGCGCGCGATAAATCAGCGACAAACCCACCCAGGCCGCGACGGCGTAGCCCTGTCCTGACAGGAAGCGATGGATGTCACCCTCGAGGATGCGTGCCAGGTCGGATTCCCAGCTTTCCACGACGATCCACTTGGGTTGATACCGCGCGAAGTCCAGGCTGCGAAGCACCTGCAGGTCTACGCCTTCCACATCCACATTGAGCACATCGATCGGGCGGCCTCGATACGTGCTGTCATCCAGGATATGCGTGAGCGTGCGGGTCTGGATGCGGCCGACCTCCCGCCCCTTGCCAGCCGCAGACGGATCAATCGTGGCCAGCACGGAAAACGCTTCGGGTGCAAACACCCGCACTTCCTCCTCGACATCGCTCACCGCCGCGAGGACGCAGGTATCGCCCGGCCTCAGCAGGCGGCAAGCGAGGATCTTGGGGCGCTCGAGGTCAATGAGGATCCCTCGCCAGCCCATTTTGTACAGGAGGTAGGTGTTCGATCCCTTGCGGGGGTGGTGACAGCCCACGTCCACATAAAAGCCCTGGGGCGCCTTGCGCCCTCCCACCAGGTGCAACAAGACGGCATCTTCGCCAAACTGGGAATAGAGGGTCTTGGACTGCCGGGGCGACAGCCATACCTTGCGCAGGGCAGTGAGCCAGTCCTTGATCACGCCCGACTCAGGCACCACAGCACTTCTTGAACTTCTTGCCGCTGCCGCAGGGGCAGGGGTCGTTGCGTCCGGGTTCGGCATCACGACGGACGGTGGCACCACGCGGGCCCAGGCTTCTCCAGAGGCGACGCAGGTCGTACACCGCCCACAGCGCAGCGCCATAGTCGTCGATGCGCTTGTGGCTGACGCTGGGCGGGCCGTCGTCGCTGTGCATCGAGACAGCCGGCACGCCAGTGTCGGGGCCCGTGAGGGCGTCGATGTGTCCGAGCGCTTCGCGCAGCATGTCGGCCGCCTCCCGGTCGCGAGGCGCCGTCCACTCCTCGGGCCAGGTTTGTACCGCATGCAGGAAGCCATGGGCCCAGGTCTCGCCGAAAGAGGGCAGCTCCGACATCGGCGTGTCCCCGCGCTCGGCTTCGGGCAGCGTCAGCAGCCCGCCGATCACATCGATGACCTCCGGCTGGTAAGCCCGATCGTCCTCAAGGGTATCGACCTCGGCATCGAGCGCCGTGGCCACTTCCAGCCAGCGGCGCTCCCACCGGCCGACGAACGCCGGATGCTCGATCGGGCGGAAGGACTCGCCCAGGAGAGCGGGCCAGTATTCCTCGGGCGTGATCACGCGCCGGGTGCACACCAAGGCGGCCAAAAAACCCTCGCAGAACTCCCAGTCGGGCGTGTCCTCCTCGCGCTCGCGCAAGGCATCGAGCACGGCATCCTGGGCATTGAAGTCATCGAGGTCCAGGGGCTGGGCCTGGGCAGCAGGGGCAGCCGGCAATGGCGAACCCGCCGCAGCAGAAACATCGGTCATGGCCCGATTGTCACGCATCCAGCGTGGCCCCGGCTCGTACGCCCCAGAGCTGCAGGCGCTTGCGCATGGACAACACCGCCTGGTCTTTCGACAGCAGCTGCGCCTGGCAGGCGACGGCCAGGTCGATGAACTTCTGATCGTCGGGGTCGCTGCAGGTCACGGGTGCCTTCGGGGGCACATCGACCAGGCGCGCATGGCAGTCGAAGGCGCCCATCACGTCGGACGGCTGAAGCCGGTAGAACGCCAGGCGCGGCACGATCTGGGGATAGGCCAGCACCCGTTCGAGCTCGCTGCGCATGGCCGCCGTGGCCAGCCACTGCTGGCTCCCATCGCGCAAAGCGGCCAACACCGGGCGCGCGGCCGCATCGTCAAAGACGAAAACGTCCAAGACAATGTTGGTATCCAACACGAGCCGCGCGGTCATGACCACGTGCGCGTCAGGCCGTGGCCTCGGGCGGCGGGGTCTGCGCCGCGCCAGGGGTTTCGCGACGGCGCGCACTGCCGGCCACCAGATCGAAACGAAACAGGCGGCATTCGATGGGGCCGTTCCACAGGGGCACGCGACGTGATTCCTTCAGCCGCATGCGCGAGGGCAGTTGGAGATCGGGCGTGAGCACCCAGGCACTCCAGCCAGCAAAGTGGTGTTTCCAGTGGGTGGCCAGGCGGGCGAAGAAATCATCCTGGGCGAGCCGGCCGTCCTCGGTGCGGGCCTGCTCTCTGCCGACGGCGAGGGCTGGATCCCTCAACGCCCGGTCCTGGCCCCGGGTGCCCACCACCCCGGCCACGCCGCCGGCGGCGATGCGTTCACCATAGGGCGGATTGACCAGCATCAGCGCCGGCGCCTCGCACGGTGGCATACGCTGCAGCGCATCCCCGCCACGCAGGTTCACCGCGCTGGCCACCCCGGCGCGTTCGGCATTGCGCTGGGCAAAGTCGACCATCCGGAACGCCACGTCCGAACCGAAGATCGGCACCAGGGGCTCGCGTCGGGCCGCCTGGGCCTGTTCACGCAGCGCCGCCCACACATGGGCCTGAAACGGCAGCAGCCGCTCGAACGCGAAACGCCGCTGCAGGCCCGGCGCGATATTGCAGGCCACCTGCGCCGCTTCAATCGCGATGGTGCCGCTGCCACAGCAGGGGTCATACAAGGGCACCGACGCGTCCCAGCCGCTGGCGGCGATCATGGCGGCCGCGAGGGTCTCCTTCAGGGGGGCATCGCCCTTGTCCTCACGCCAGCCACGCTTGAACAGGGGCTCGCCGGTGGTGTCGATGTACAGCGTGCAGTGGGTGGCCGTCAGGTGGACATACAGGCGCACATCGGGCCGCTGGGTATCCACGTCCGGGCGCTGGCCCGCGCGCGTGCGGAAGCGATCAACCACCGCATCCTTCACCTTCAAGGCAGCGAAGTTGAGGCTGCGCAGCGGGCTGCGCTGCGAGGTGATGTCGATGCGAAACCGCTGGCGCGGGGTGAACCAGGCCTCCCAGGCCACCGCGCTGGCGGCCTCGTACAGATCGGACTCCTGGCGATAGGGCGTGTGCGACAGCTGCACCAGCACCCGCTGCGCCAGGCGACTGTGCAGGTTGAGCGTGAGCGCCTCGCGCCAGGGCGCGGTGACGACTACGCCGCCGCGTCCCACCAGCAAGGCGTCACCCTGCAGGCCGGTGCGGCGATGCACTTCGTCGGCGAGCAGGTCCTCGACGCCGGCAGCGCAGGGAAGAAAGAGCGTGAGTTCGTTCATGGAAAGGAAGGGGTTGCGATCCGGCGTTCAGCCGGCGGCGCCGGACTCAGAGAGCCTTGCGCAGGTTGGCTGGCGCGATGCGCAGGGCCTCCCGGTACTTGGCCACGGTGCGGCGGGCGCATTCGATGCCTTGTTCCTTGAGCATGTCGGAGATCTGGCTGTCCGACAAAGGCTTGTGGGGGCTTTCAGCCGCCACAAGCTGGCGAATGAGCGCGCGCACCGCGGTGCTGGATGCATTTCCCCCAGCCTCGGTGCCCAACGCCGAACCGAAAAAATATTTCAGCTCGAACGTGCCGAAGGGCGTGGCCATGTATTTGGCGGTGGTCACCCGCGAGATCGTCGATTCATGCAAACCGAGTTCATCGGCGATCTCCCGCAGCACCAAGGGACGCATGGCCAGTTCGCCATGGGTGAAGAAATTCTTCTGGCGCTCGACGATCGCCTGGGACACCCGCAGGATGGTGTCAAAGCGTTGCTGGATGTTCTTGATGAACCAGCGCGCCTCCTGCAGCCGCTGCTGCAGCGCCTGGTAGCCGTCGCCCTTGTGGGACTTGATCGCGCCGGCGTAAATGTCATGCACGCGCAGGCGCGGCATGACCTCGGGATTGAGCTGGACCCGCAGCCGCGCCTGGCCGCCTCGCACCGTGCGGGTGACGATCACATCGGGGATGACGATATTGCGTTCCACGTCGACGAAGCGCCGCCCCGGCTTGGGCTCAAGCCGCCCGATCAGCCCGATCGCCGCCTTGACCTGCGCCTCGGTGTCGCCCGTGAGTTGCACCAGCCGCTTGACGTCGCGTTTGGCCAGCAGCTCCATCGGCTGTCGCACGATGGCCAGGGCCACGGCACACAGGTCGGCCTGGCGGTCGTCCCCTGCCTCGGCGAGGGCCTGCAGCTGCAGCGCAAGACATTCGGCCAGATTGCGGGCGCCCACCCCCACCGGCTCGAGGTGGTGCAGCAGTCGCAGGGCGACGGTGAAGTGGTGGACCAGCGCCTCCTGCTGCTCCAGGTCGCCCGGCGCGAGCGAGGCGGCCAACTCCGGCAGGGGGTCTTCAAGGTAACCGTCGTCGTTGAGCGATTCGATCAGGAATCGCAGGGCTGCGGCGTCCTCGTCGCACAGGCGCAGGGCCAGGGCCTGGCGGTGCAGGTAGGCCTGCATCGATTCGCCACCGCGGGCAAGCTCGGTGGCATCGACCTCACCGTCATCGCCGGTAGCGGCGGATTGGCGTGCTGGCGCTTCGCCGCCCCACTCTCCATCATCGGGCACCACTTCGGTGGTGCCGTCGCCGTCCCAGTCGGTGGGGCCGCTGTCGGCTGGCGCATCGCCGGCGTCACCAGGGCTGCTGGCAGGGCCCGCGGCGGCGTCCGCTCCGGAGGCCGCCGTGAAGCCATCGCCTTCCAGTGACACCGGTCCGTCGCCGGCCTCCAGCGCTTCGGCCACGGGCGTGTCGACCGCGGCGAGTCCGAATTCCTCGCGGGGCGCCTCGTCGGATGCCATCTCGAGAAAGGGGTTGTCGCCGAGCATCTGCTCGACCTCCTGGGCCAGCTCCAGGGTCGACAGCTGGAGCAGGCGAATCGACTGTTGCAGCTGGGGGGTCAGCGCCAGGTGCTGGGAGACGCGCAGCGACAGGCCCTGTTTCATGGCGCGCCTACATCCGGAAATGCTCGCCGAGGTAGACCCGGCGGACATCGGCGTTGTTCACGATCTCGTCGGGTGTGCCCTGGGCGAGCACCTGACCGTCGCTGATGATGTACGCATGGTCGCAGATGCCCAGCGTCTCTCGCACGTTATGGTCGGTGATCAGCACGCCGATGCCGCGGGCCTTGAGGAAGCTGATGATCCGCTGGATCTCGATGACCGCGATCGGGTCGATACCGGCAAACGGCTCGTCCAGCAGGATGAAGCGCGGCTGGGTGGCCAGGGCGCGGGCGATCTCGACCCGCCGGCGCTCACCGCCGGACAAGGCCACTGCCGGCGAGGCGCGCAGGTGGTCCACCCGCAGGTCCTGCAGCAGCGCGTCGAGACGAGCCTCGATAGCCGATGGCGTGAGCGAGGCACCGGCCTCATCGCGCTGCAGCTCGAGCACCGCGCGCACGTTGTCTTCGACATTGAGCTTGCGAAAGATCGACGCTTCCTGCGGCAGGTAGGACAGCCCCAGGCGCGAACGCCGGTGCATCGGCATGCGCTCGACGGGCTGGCCATCAATCAGAATCTCGCCGGCATCGGCCCGCACCAGGCCCACGATCATGTAGAACGACGTGGTCTTGCCGGCGCCATTGGGGCCCAGCAGGCCCACCACTTCGCCCTTGGCCACCGCAAGCGACACGTCCTTGACGACACGCCGGCTGCCATAGCTTTTCTGCAGGTGCCGCGCCTCGAGGCGGCCCAGTCCGTCCTGGGGTCGTGCCAGCCGATCAGGCGCCTCGGCCATCACGGCCGGTCTCCGCCACCCAGGCGGGGCGTCGGTCGCAATGCGGCGGGCGCACCCGGGCCACTGGCCGGCGCACTGGCCGGGGCCGCGGGGGCGGAGGTCGCGGTGCGTGGCGACAGCACCGTGCGCACCCGCCCGCCCGGATTGGTGGCCGAGGCCGACGCGCGACGATCCCCCGCGACCTGCCCATTGACGGTGAACATATCGGTGGTGTTCTCGTAGGTGATCAGGCTGCCCTGCGTTTCATCGGCCAGCACCGTGCCGCGGAAGCGGCGCAGCTCGGCTCGCCCGATGAACTTCACGCGGTCGGCCCGGCCGTCGTATTCGATGGTCTCGGCCTCGCCCTCGATGTATTCCTCGACTCCCTCGCGCTTTTGCCGCCAGAACGCCCGCCGTCCCGGTTCGCTGGTGACCACGCCAAACTGGAAGCCCTCTGGATCCTGACGCACCTCCAGGCGCGCGCCGCGAATGACGATCGTGCCCTTGGTAGCCACCACCTGCCCGGTGAAAACGCTGGTCTGGCGCAGGTCGTCGTAGCGCAGGGCATCCGACTCGACGTTCATCGGCTTGTCGCGATCGGCCTTTTCCGCCCAGGCCGCTGGAGCGGCAACCACCAGGCTGACGGCCATGACGAGCGACAAAAGAGGAAAGGTCATAAAGGCATGAATCTTGCTGATTTGCTTGAATCCGCCCGGATTGTACTCAGGGCCCGCTGGAGGCCCGACGCGACGGCGCGGGACTTGCTTCAGCGGCGCTGGCGCACCTGGGCAACCAGGGCATCCACCACCTGGAGCGCGGCGGTCATGCTGCCGGCCATTTCAGCGTCGGTATAGAACCGGCCGGCCACGCCCAGCGACGGCACGCCGTCGATCTGGTAGGCGTCCTGCAGCTGCAGGGCGCGTCGGATGCGGGTGGTGGTGCCGAAGGAACCGAGCGCCGCCTGCCAGCGCGCCCGGTCCAGCCCCTGGCTCTGGCCCCAGGCCAGGATGTCCTCTTCACGCTGCAGGCGCTGGCCGTCCTGATGGATGGTCTGGAAGACCTTGCCATGCAGGTCCAGCCGGCCGAGCGCCTCGAGCGCATAGAACAACCGCTGCTGAGGCACGAAATCCTCTCGGAACGCCACTGGCACGCGCCGCAGCACCACGTCGGCCGGCCGGCGGCGCGACCAGGCCTCGAGCTCGGACTCGAAGGCAAAGCAATGCGGGCAGGAGTACCAGAAGAATTCGACCACTTCGATCTTGCCGGCCGGCGCATCGACGGGGGCGGCCTGGGTCAGGGCGCGAAAGTCGGTGCCCTCGCGCAGTCGCCGCTGGGCCTGTGCATCGCGCGAGGGCAGCAGACCCAGGCCGATCGATGCGGCCAGCCCGAGGCCGGCGGTGAACGCTCGTCGTTGCATGGGAACTCCGTCAGCGCTGCACCCGCACCAGCACCGCCTCGATGCCGCTGGCATCCAGGCGCGCCTTGCCGCGATCGGCATCGTCCTTGCGATCGAACGGCCCCAGGCGCACGCGGAACACCTGTCGGCCCGATTGTTCGCGCTCCGACACGCGGGCCTCCAGCCCCATCAGCGACAGCTTGGCGCGCAGCGCCTCGGCCTCTTCGGCGCTGCGGAATGCGCCGGCCTGCACGAAGTAGAGGAAGGGATCGACCGGCGCCGAGGCGGCCCGCGGCGCAGCCGCAGCACGCTGGGCCGCCAGGTCGCCCAGGGGGTCGGCGCCAGCGCGAGGCGCGGAGGCCGCAGCCCCGGGATTGAAGACCGGCGGTGGTGCCACCGGCGCGGGCGCCGAGGCCACGGCTGCCGAAGCCGGGGCAGCCGGCGCCGGCGCCGACGCCCCTGCCTCGGCGCCCTCGGCGGCAGGCCGGCCGGCCGGGTTCTTGCCATACAAGGGCGCGTTGGGATCCCAGTTCTGGTTCTTGCGCGATTCGGCGGCATCCTGCTCCGGGGTGCGCGGCTGGTTCTTGTTCATGAACGGCAGCGGCACCTTGGTGACGTACACCGCCACCGCCAGCGCGGCTCCCAGGCCCAGCACCAGGCCGATGACGATGCCCACCAGGGTGTTGCCACGCTGGCGCGCGGGCAGGACGGGTCGGGTCGGTTGGATCACGGTGCGTTGCTTCCCTTGGGGCTCACATCTTCTGCGGGGCGCTCACCCCCAGCAGGGCGAGACCATTGTGCAACACCTGCGCGCAGGCGGCCACCAGCGCCAGCCGCGCGGCACGCACAGCCTCATCGTCGACGAGGATGCGCTCGCTGTCGTAGTAGCTGTGGTAGGCGGCGGCCAGCTCGCGCAGGTAGAAGGTCACATCATGCGGCGCGAAATCCTGCGCCGCGGCGTCGAGCATGGCCGGGTATTTGGCCAGCACCCGCATCAGGGCATCGGCGGCGGGGCTATCCAGCGGCGACAGGTCGGCCTTCTGCAGTGAAGCGACCTCGCCGCCCCAGCCCGCGAGCACCGAACAGATGCGCGCATGCGCGTATTGCACGTAGTACACCGGGTTGTCGTTGTTCTGTGCAAGGGCCAGGTCGACATCGAACACGTATTCGGTGTCGGGCTTGCGAGACAGCAGGAAAAAGCGCACCGCATCCTTGCTGGTCCACTCGATCAGATCGCGCAACGTCACGTAGCTGCCCGCGCGCTTGGAGATCTTCACCTCCTGGCCGCCGCGCATGACGCGGACCATGGTGTGCAGCACGTAGTCAGGATAGCCCTGAGGAATGCCGACGCCAGCGGCCTGCAGGCCCGCGCGCACCCGCGCGATGGTGCCGTGGTGGTCGGTGCCCTGAATGTTCACCACCTTGGTGAAGCCCCGCTCCCACTTGGTGATGTGGTACGCCACGTCCGGCACGAAATAGGTGTAGGTGCCGTCGGACTTGCGCATCACGCGGTCCTTGTCGTCGCCGTAGTCGGTCGACTTCAGCCACAGCGCGCCGTCCTGCTCGTAGGTCTTGCCGGCCTCCTGCAGCCGGCGCACCGCATCGGCCACCTTGCCGCTGGTGTACAGGCTCGACTCCAGGTAGTACTGGTCGAATTGCACCTCGAAGGCGCGCAGGTCCAGGTCCTGCTCATGCCGCAGATAGGCCACCGCAAACTGTCGGATGCCGTCAAGGTCATTCACGTCGCCCGAGGCGGTGAACTGGCGGTCGTCGGCCTGCACCGTCTTGCGGGCCAGGAAGTCGGCGGCGATGTCGGTGATGTAGTCGCCGTTGTAGGCGGCCTCGGGCCACTGCGCATCGCCGGGCTTGACGCCCTGCGCACGCAGTTGGGTCGAGCGCGCCAGCGTTTCGATCTGGACCCCGGCGTCGTTGTAATAGAACTCCCGGTGCACCTGCCAGCCCTGGCTGGCCAGGAGATTGCAGATCGCATCGCCCAGGGCGGCCTGGCGGCCATGACCCACGTGCAGCGGGCCGGTGGGATTGGCCGAGACAAATTCGACCAGCACCCGCTGGTCCCTGGCAGCCTTGTGGCCGAAGCACTCGCCGGCCGCAAGCACCTCGCGCACCACCTGCTGCTTGGCGGCGGGCTTGAGGCGGATGTTGATGAAGCCCGGGCCGGCGATCTCGATCGCATCGACCCAGCGGCCGAAAGCCTCGGTGGCCAGCAGGTGGGCCTTGAGCGATTCGGCCACCTCGCGCGGGTTGCGCTTGAGGGCCTTCGACAGCTGCATCGCGGCGGTGCAGGCCAGGTCGCCATGGGCGGCGGCCTTGGGCGACTCGAAGACGGCTTTGTCGGCGCTGCCAGGCAGCAGCTGGTCCAGCCCGGACGCCAGCGCGCCGAGCAGTTCTTGGGTGGCAAGGAGCATCGGCCGATTTTACGAGGCGGCCGATGTGTCGCCGACTCCGAACCCTGGCTGCGAGAAGTGTTCGCGCAGATGGTCGATCCACAGGCGCACCCGCAGCGGCAGGTGCTTGCGCTGGGGCACCACCGCGTAAATGCCGTTGGGCGGGGCCGCGAAATCGGCCAGCACCTCCACCAGCCGGCCGGTGGCGATGTCCGCCTCCACCTCCCAGGTGCTGCGCCAGGCAATGCCGCGGCCCTGCAGGCACCAGTCATGCAGCACCTGGCCGTCGGAGCAATCAAGCGGGCCGGCCGGCCGCAGGTGCACCACCTCGCCTGCAACCCGGAAGGCCCAGCCCCGGGTCTGCGAGGCTTCGCTCGATAGCGTCAGGCAGTCGAAACGCACGAGATCGTTCGGGTGGGCGGGCACGCCCTGACGTCGCAGAAAGCCTGGGGTGGCCACGCACAGGCGGCGGTTGTCGGCCAGGCGCAGCGACACCAGCGACGAATCCGGAAAGTCCCCCACCCGCACCGCGCAGTCGTAGCCCTCGGCGGCCAGGTCGACCACCCGGTCACTCAGGTTCAGGGACATCGTCACCTCCGGATGCCGCGCCCGGAAAACTGGCACCAGCGGGGCGACATGGCGGCGCCCGAAGCCCGCCGGCGCCGTCACTCGCAGGTGGCCGCTGGCCTTCACCCCGCCAGCGCTCACGCTTGCCTCGGCATGGGCCAGGTCGGCCAGCAGGCGCTGGCAGTCTTCCAGGAAGGCGCTGCCTTCATGGGTGAGGGCCAGGCGGCGGGTGGTGCGCACCAGCAGCTTGACGCCCAGCCGCTCCTCCAGCGCGTCGATGCGGCGGCTGATGATGGCTGGCGCCACGCCCTCGGCCCGGGCGGCGGCCGTCAGGCTGCCGCGGGTGGCGGCTGACACGAACGACTCGAGCTGCTTGAGGCGATCCACCCGCTCATTGTGCCTATTTTGGTCAAAAGTAACTTGCGATCGGGTGAATTAATATGCATTTCAGTATCAAATACAGTGTCAGCCTCAACATCCCGCGGCGCGGCCAGTCCGGCGCCGCCCCTGGTCACTGCTGTCTCTGGAGAACCCGCATGTCTGTCCGCACCCCTCTGCACGGCCTGAACGTCGACACCGCCCTGGCCCGCTTCATCGATGAACAGGTGCTGCCCGGCACCGGCATCGCCCCGGCCGCCTTCTGGAAAGGCTTCGGCGACCTCGTGCGCGACCTCGCGCCGAAGAACGCCGCCTTGCTGGCCGAGCGTGACCGCCTGCAATCCGAACTTGACGCCTGGCACACGCAGAACCCGGGGCCGATCCGCGACATGAAGGCCTACCGGAAGTTCCTCGAAAAGATCGGGTATCTGGTCAAACCGCCCAAGAAGGTCAAAGCGACCACGGCCAATGTCGACGACGAACTGGCCCGCCAGGCCGGTCCGCAGCTGGTGGTGCCGATCCTCAACGCGCGCTACGCGCTCAACGCCGCCAATGCGCGCTGGGGCTCGCTCTATGACGCGCTGTATGGCACCGACGCGATTTCCGAGGCCGGCGGCGCCGCCAAGGGCAAAGGCTACAACCCGCTGCGCGGCGCCAAGGTGATCGAATACGCGCGCTATGTGCTTGATCGCACCGCCCCGCTGAAAAAAGGCTCGCACATCGATTCCACCAGCTATGCGGTGAAAGACGGCAAGCTGGTGGTCACCCTGAAGAACGGGACCACCACCAAACTGGAAGACGCCAAGCAGCTCGTCGGCTACCAGGGCGACGCCGGCTCGCCCTCGTCGATCCTGCTGGTGCACCACGGCCTGCACCTGGACATCCGCATTGACCGCAGCCACCCGATCGGCAAGACCGATCCGGCCGGCGTGGCCGACCTGGTGGTCGAATCGGCCCTGTCCACCATCCTCGACCTCGAAGACTCGATCGCCGCGGTCGATGCCGAGGACAAGCTGCTGGCCTACCGCAACTGGCTTGGCATCCTGCAAGGCACCCTGACCGAACAGGTGGCCAAGGACGGCAAGACCTTCACTCGCGGCCTCAACCCCGACCGCACCTACACCGCCCCCGCGGGCAAGGGCACGGTGCGCCTGCATGGCCGGTCGCTGCTGTTCCTGCGCAACGTCGGCCACCTCATGACCAACCCCGCCATCCTCTGGGGCAATGACCAGGAAATCCCGGAAGGCATCATGGACGCGGTCATCACCACCGCGATCGCGCTGCACGACCTGAACAAGGGCAAGAAGGGCGACGGCATCCGCAACTCGCGCACCGGCTCGGTCTACATCGTCAAGCCCAAGATGCATGGCCCCGACGAAGTGGCCTTTGCCAGCGAGCTGTTCGGCCGCGTCGAGAAAATCCTGGGCCTGCCCGAGAACACCGTCAAGCTCGGGATCATGGACGAAGAGCGCCGCACCAGCGTGAACCTCAAGGCCTGTATCGCCGCGGCATCGGCCCGCGTGGCGTTCATCAACACCGGCTTCCTCGATCGCACCGGCGACGAGATGCACACCGCGATGCGCGCGGGTCCCATGCTTCGCAAGGGCGACATGAAAACCAGCGCCTGGATCCAGGCCTACGAGCGCAACAACGTGCTGGTCGGATTGACCTGCGGCCTGCGCGGTCGTGCGCAAATCGGCAAGGGCATGTGGGCCATGCCCGACCTGATGGCCGCGATGCTGCAGCAGAAGATCGCGCACCCGCAGGCCGGCGCCAACACCGCCTGGGTGCCCTCGCCCACCGCCGCCACCCTGCATGCGATGCACTACCACCAGGTCGATGTGTTCGCGGTGCAGAAGAAGCTCGAGAAAACCTCCGCCGACGCGGTGCGCGATGAGATCCTGTCGGGCCTGCTGCAGGTGCCGGTGGCGCCCAAGGCCGACTGGAGCGCCGAGGCCCGCCAGCAGGAGTTGGACAACAACGTGCAGGGCATCCTGGGCTATGTGGTGCGCTGGATCGATCAGGGCGTGGGCTGCTCCAAGGTGCCCGACATCCACAACGTTGGCCTGATGGAAGACCGCGCCACGCTGCGCATCTCGAGCCAGCACATCGCCAACTGGCTGCGCCACGGCATCGTCAGCGACGCGCAGGTGCACGAGACCTTCCGCCGCATGGCCAAGGTGGTCGACCAGCAGAACGCCGGCGACCCGCTGTACCAGCCGATGGCCGGCCAGTGGGACCGCAGCCTGGCCTATCGCGCGGCGCTTGACCTGGTGTTCAAGGGCGAGCAGCAGCCTTCGGGCTACACCGAGCCGCTGCTGCATGCCTGGCGCCTGCAGCGCAAGGCTGCGCGCTGAGCGGCGCTTGCTCGGGTCGAGCGCGGGGCGGGGTTACTCCCGCCCTGTTACCGTAGCGGCTGCAACGTCGACCGATCACCGTGCCCACGCCTTCCTCCCTGCCTGCTGTTGATCCGGCCCGCTGCCCCTTGTGCGGCGGGCCCAACGGCTGCGCGATGGAGGCCCAGCGGGCCAGCGGCCAGCCCCAGCCGCCCTGCTGGTGCACCCGCGTCACCTTCAGCAGCGCCCTGATCGCGCGCCTGCCCGAAGCGGCCCGGGGCCAGGCCTGCATCTGCGCAACGTGCGTGGCGGCCGACGCTTCGTCCCTCGCCCCTCCACCGACCTGAACGCATGTCCGATCGCGGCGCGCACGCGCGTGCCACATCCGCCCCCACCACACCCCAGGAGACTCCCCGATGTTCGACACCTCCATTGCTGGCAGCCTGCCCAAGCCCGCCTGGCTCGCCGAAACCCACAAGCTCTGGCCGAAATGGAAAGCCGAAGGCGACGACCTGCGTCAGGCCAAGGCCGATGCCACCCTGCTCTGGATCAAGGCCCAGGAAGATGCCGGCCTGGACATCGTCACCGACGGCGAACAATCGCGTCAGCACTTCGTGCATGGCTTTCTCGAGCAGGTGGACGGCATCGACTTCGAAAACAAGGTCGAAATGGGCATCCGCAATGACCGCTACAAGGCCATGGTGCCGCAGGTGGTCGCACCGCTGCGCCTGAAGGGCCGGGTGCATGCCTTCGAGGCCCAGCTCGCACGCGCGCACACGAAAAAGAAAATCAAGTTCACCCTGCCTGGCCCGATGACCATCGTCGACACCGTGGCCGACCGCTTCTATGGCGACCGCGTCAAGATGGCCATGGCCTTCGCCGAGCTCCTGAACCAGGAGGCGCTGGCCCTGCAGGCCGACGGCATCGACATCGTGCAGTTCGACGAGCCGGCCTTCAACGTGTACATGCAGGAGGCGGCCGACTGGGGTGTCCAGGCGCTTGAGCGCGCCGCCCAGGGCCTGACCTGCACCACCGCCGTCCACATCTGCTATGGCTACGGCATCGAAGCCAATGTGCAGTGGAAGAAAACCCTGGGCGAAGAGTGGCGCCAGTACGAGCAGATCTTTCCCGCGCTGGCCGCCAGTTCGATCGATCAGGTGAGCCTGGAGTGCTATCACTCGCATGTGCCGCCCGACCTCATGGGCCTGCTCAAAGGCAAGGACGTGATGGTCGGCGTCATTGACGTGGCCAGCGAGGAGGTCGAAACCCCCGAGCAGGTGTGCGAAACGATCGGCAAGGCCTTGCAGTTCGTCGCCCGCGATCGCCTCAAGCCCTGCACCAACTGCGGCCTTGCCCCCATGAGCCGCGAGGTGGCCCTGCGCAAGCTGCAGGCGCTGGCGGCCGGGGCCGAGATGGCGCGCAAGAAGTTCGGGTGAGCGCCGCGCTCACAGGCCGTAGGCCAGGCCAGTGAGCACGCAGGCGGCACCTCCCTGCACGACGTGATGGCTGCGGAGTCGGTTGCGGGTGATCTCGATCGCCACCAGGTCGTCGAACAGGTGTCGGGCCCAATCCCGCCCGTTCGGCGCCACCCCTGAGATCCAGGTCGATAACTGGTCAAACTGGCGGGTTTCGCGGCTCCAGCGCAGCAGCGGCTCGACATCCAGCGGGTCGCCCTGGCCCACATGGGGCGTCGCGAAGGTGAGCATCGGCCACCGGGCCTGGTACTCCGCCAGCGCTGCCACATATTCGGCTTTGGCCTCGGACTGGGCATCGAGAAAACTGCGCCAGGCCTGCTCACAACGGGCGTTGAAGGGATCTTGTGAAGGCCCAACCCCCTGGGGTGTCGCCTCCGCCTGCTGACCCACCCGATAGTCGGAGTAGTACTGGGCAGCAGTCTCGGTCGGCCCGACCAGAACGGCTCCGGCACCCCGAATGCCGTGCCGGACTGCCCCCGCCACGGCAGGCAGCATGGCTCCCGCCACGTTCGCGATGCCGACAGCTCCTGTCGCGATCGAGGCCGAGAGGCTGACGACGTTGACGGCCGCCGTTCGATTCACCGCCTTCATCTGGAGCTCGGCATCCGTGGCACGGGGTGTGGCGTCCGTGACGGGCAGCACATCGCGGTCCCGCTTGTACTGGTCGAACAACACATGCCCCAAGGCACTGGCGCCCATCGGGGACGTCGGCTTGCCCTCCTTGCTGGCTTCGTAGTTGTTCCAGGCCAGCCGCCAGTTCGCGTACGCTTGACGCGTGGCATACACCGACAGGATCAACAGGGGCACGCCCAACACGGGATTGAAGGCGATTGCCGCACATGAAATGCCGATCATGGCCACCGCGACACCGAGCAACAAGGTCCGGGTGACGGCGATGGTCTTGAATGTGCTCACCAGCGTCGTACGGCGCGTAGGCAGGAACGCGCGCCGAGCGTCGGTGAGCTGATCGATCAAGGTCCTTCGTTCACCGTCCAGTGCAAGGGGTGCGCCCGCCGGGCGGGCGGCCGGGGCCGCGGGCGCTCGACCCCGGAGCAGGGCCCAGTCCTCCCGCATATGCCGGACCACCACCCGCGCCAGCGCAGTGCCGGTGATGGGTGCCACCAGGCAGGCGCCCAGCAAGTCCAGGGCGTCGGCCGCGAGTTTTCCGACGGCCAGAACCGACTGAACCCATCGCTTCCCGCACAGCCGCTGCCAGGCTGACGGCGCGGCGGCTGGTGCGGTTGCCTGTACCGGGCCTGGAGGCTGAGGCTGAGGCTGAGGCTGAGGCTGAGGCTGAGGCTGAGGCTGAGGCTGAGGCTGAGGCTGAGGCTGAGGCTGAGGCTGAGGCTGTGGCTGTGGCTGTGGCTGAGGCTGAGGCTGTGGCTGAGGCTGTGGCTGAGGCTGAGGCTGAGGCTGTGGCTGAGGCTGTGGCTGTGGCTGTGGCTGTGGCTGTGGCTGTGGCGGAACCGGAACCTGCGGTTGGTGTGGGTGTTGGGGGACTGAGGACGAGGCTGGGATCGAGGGCAGGCCGGAAGGCGGTGATGGTGTTGCCACCGCAGATGGCGATGCAGCCAACGGGGCACTCGACTGAAAATGTTGGCCGTGCACCCGAACCGACAACGTCTGCGGACTCCCCCGACGAGGTCCTAGCTTGGTCACGTACGGCGTCGGACACCGAGCGTGGGACCCGTACCTCATGAGTTCGGCAGTCGAAACGAAATCACCTCGCCCGATTTTTTTGCAGGCCAGGCACGCCTGAGGGTCGGGTCGCGTCACTGGCGCGGGGCGTCGTGGCCCTGCCTGGCGGACGCTACTGCTCACTTTCGGTTGCGCCGTCCTGACGGCACTCGGCGGCCTGGAAGGCGGTAAGGCCCCGCCATCCGCCTGCCCACCCAGGCCTTTTCTCATCTGCGGATTAACCTGAGTCGTCATGATCAGCCCTCCCCTCGCTCGACCGCCTCAAGGCGCGCTTGCGCATGCTGGCGAATCTCCTCAAAGGCCGCATCGGCCCAGGACAGCTCGATCGCCGACCGGTACGCCTCGCAGGCCTCCTCCGCCTGGCCCAGCGTTTCCAGGCATTCCCCCAGGCGGAAAATGCAGTAAGGATCGGAAGGATCGAGCAGCAGCGCCGTCCCATAGAAGCGGACGGCCGACTCGGTCTCGCCCAGGTGCTGCAGGCACAGCGCAAAGTCCAGAGTGCTGTCACGGTCCGTAGGATCGCCATACACCAGCACCCAGCCCAGGTCGAGCGCGGTGGCGTAGTCCTCCTGCTCCATCGCCTCGCGCAGTTGCTGCGCCAGCGGAGCCTTCAGCGCCTGCGGCAGCAACGGCTCATCAAAAGCCTCCAGCCCCAGGCTGTGGGCCGCCTCCCGCCACTGCCTGTCAGCTTCCTGGCTCTCCACCGATCTCTGATCCATCATCGTCAACCCCCATGGGCTGTTGTCTCATGCCATAGGTTGACTTGACTGGAGAACAGTTCAGCCGTAGGTCATAGATGTGCTGACGCAGCATGCGCGCCGGTCTGGCGGCCTATTTGCTGAATGCGAGGGCATTGAAAATCAAGCCCCTGATCGTTTGGATCGTGCCCAGGGCAGCGCCAGTACTGGACAGTAAATTGTCGGTACGGGCCGCCTCTCGCGCGCCCAGCGAAACCTGACCCTGAATTTGAGACTCAATTTTTAACAGCAGTGCCAATCGCTGGGCTCTGGCGTCCGGGTCATCGTCCTCAGCAAGGGCTAGCAGCCGGGAGAGGTCTGCCGTGCGGCACACATAGTCAGCCACTTTTGTCCGCTCTTCCGAAGAAAGGTGGGGGAACGCCGCGGTCAGGGATTCAGGGATCTCCCCACCGACCGTCATTGCCTGCTGCTCCTGCGCCTGGAAGCCGGCCACTAGGTCGTACAGCGCGTTGCTCCGGCCGATCACGCTGCCCCCCATGCGCACGCCGCGCAGGATGTCGTTCGCCAGCCTGACCGGAATGGCGCTCATCGCGGGGCCGAACTGACCGAGGGACAGGGAGATGACCGCAAGGGCGATCGAGGTGAGTCCGTCCGCCACGAGGGCCTTCATCTGGATCTCCGCCTCGATCGAGCCGACAGCGGCTCGCGCACGCGCCTCCTCCGCAAGGGAGGCTTCCAGCTGCTTCAGCGTGGTTGCAACGGCGCGCTCCTTTTCGCACCGGTTCTTGTGGGCAGCCTCGTACGCCGCCTGGGCAGTCTTGAAATCGCGCGCCTGATCGTGGATGAGCTTTTGCACAGCCTTCCGACGTTGCGCTTGAATGGCCGTGATTTTCGGATGGTCGGACAGTGGCCAGAAAACAGCGGAATCTCCCTGCCCCAGGATGCACCTGTCATCTTCTCCAACCGGATTCGGCGGGGATCCGACGACGCGCAGCTCCAGCTCACGGAGCCGCCGCTCTGCGATTACAAGCTCGTCTTTCTTTTGCTCCAGGTCCCGGGTCGCGGCCGCCAACTCATGACGCGCCAGCCTGTCTCTATCGACGGCGGCGCGCGCGGTGCCGGTTGCCGAGGCCAGGGCAGCTTTCGCATGTGCCAGCCGCGCGCTGTTGAGCTTCGTGAATCCCGCGTGAAAGACGTTGCCTAGAAAGCTGCCTCCCATGGGCGGCGGGGCCTCGCCTTTTTCAAGGGCGCGCTTGTTCCTGTAGGCACACAGGCAGTCGCCGATCGCGAGGGTCAGAAAAACGCCGCCCATGACCAACGCTGCCGCTGCGGGCAAGGCCCCACCGGTCATCACCGACGCGGTGATGACCGCCGCCACGCCGACGGCCGCCAAGGTCAGCGTCAGGCACTTGCGCCAGAACGCTTTCTTGGCAAAGTCCGCCTGGGCCATGGCCAGCTTATCTCTGAAGGTCTGGTGTGCGGACTTGAGATTTTCGGCAGCGGTCGAAATCTCGCAGCCTCCCGCGTTCGGTGGGGCGTGCGCGACCACCGCCAGGCTCTCAGCAGCGCTTTGAAGACTGCTGGGTAACAGCGGATCGACCCGCCGTCCGGCGGGCTCACTCTGATGCGCCGTCTCCCCCTCAGAGCTTCGAGGCGCCTGAGGTCTCAGTGCGGACAGGTTGCCAACTTGGGCAGGCCGAGGCAATGCCCTCATCAAGAGGCCTTCATGCATGAATCAGCTCCCTCCTTGTCCGCTTTTGTCATCCCACTGTTGCAGCCGTCGCTGCGCCCACGCGCGGGTCTCGTCCTGACTCGGGTCCGCCCAGGAGATCTCGATGGCCGTTTCGAAAGCCTCCTGAGCGTCTACCGGATACCCCAGTCCAGCCAGGCACTCGCCGATATGGCAGACACAGGCTGCATCGGCTGGGTCCAGCAACTGCGCAGCCATATAAAAACCCAGCGCCTGCTGGAACTCTCCCAAGCCATGCAGGCAATGCGCCATGGCCAGCAGACAGGGACGGCTCAGGGGATCCTGCTCCAGCAGGTTGGCGGCCCGTTCGGCGCCCTCATCAAAGCGCTCGGCGATGAGGCACTGCTGCAACTCGGCCACCCGCATCGCCCACTCCCCCGGCTCGACCGGGTGTGAAGGCCCCAGGCAATAGCCCAGCGCATCCAACAGCACCCGGATGTCTGCTTCGGTCAACGCCATGTCTGCCTGAGATTCCACGCCACGGGCCTCGGTATCTGAACAGTAGACGTCTAGGTACCCACAGCCGGGCAGGCAGTTCATCCGTAAGCCCTCAGGACGCTGACACATCCGTAGGCGTGAGGGGGAGGCGTGGCGAAGTGCGACGGGCCGATGACCGCGCGCGCAGCCAGGCTGCGCAGGACCCGGGAGAGCCGCAGGTGTTCGTGGACGGGCGCTGCGCCCTCAGCCGCGGGCGTCGGCGCGCGAGGCCTGGCGGACGGCCGCCTCCAGCGCATCGATGAACATGGCGGCCACGTCAAACCCGGCCTGCTCCATGATTTCCTGAAAACAGGTCGGGCTGGTCACGTTGATTTCGGTCAGGCAGTCGCCGATCACATCCAGCCCCACCAGCAGCAGCCCGCGCGCGGCCAGCACCGGACCCAGGGCTTCGGCGATTTCACGGTCCCGCGCCGACAGCGGCTGCGCCACCCCCTTGCCACCTGCGGCCAGATTGCCGCGCACCTCGCCGCCCTGCGGAATCCGCGCCAGGCAGTAGGGCACCGGCTTGCCACCGATCAGCAGCACCCGCTTGTCGCCCTGCGCGATCGCGGGCAGAAAGCGCTGCGCCATCACCGTGGTCGCGCCATCGGCGGTCAGGGTTTCCAGGATCGCGCCCAGGTTCAGGGCATCCGCCTTCACCCGGAAAATGCCGGTGCCGCCCATGCCGTCGAGTGGCTTGAGGATGAGGTCCTGATGCTCGGCATGGAACTGCCGCACGGCCTGCGCATCCCGGGTGACCAGGGTCGGGCTGATGAACTGCGGAAATTCCAGGATCGCCAGCTTTTCCGGATGGTCCCTCAGGGCTGACGGCCGGTTGAACACCCGTGCGCCCTCCCGCTCGGCCTGCTGCAACAGGTGGGTGGCGTAGAAATACTCGCTGTCAAACGGTGGATCCTTGCGCATGATCACCGCATCGAAATCGCACAGGGCCTGGGTGGCGGCACGACTTTCGGTGAACCAGGGCTCGGCCTGGCCGGTCAGCGCAATGTCCCGCACCCGGGCCTGCACCCGCGCGCCAGACTGCCACACCAGTTCGCGCGGCTCGCAGGCGGCCACGGCATGCCCGCGGCGCTGGGCTTCGCGCATCATGGCGAACGTGGTGTCCTTGTAGATCCGAAAGGACTCGAGCGGATCAGCAACAAACAACAGTTTCATGGTCAGGCCCGGGTGTCAAATCGTCACCTTCGAGCCCAGCTCGACGACCGAGTTGTTCGGCAGGTTCAGGAAATCCGCCGCCGCGCTGGCGTTGTGATGCATCTGGGCGAACAGCTTTTCGCGCCAGGGCGCCATGCCGCCGCCGATGGTGGGCACCACCACATCGCGCGAGAGGAAATAGCTGGTGGTCATCGGCTCGAGCGTGCAGCCGTGGTCGCGCATCTGCGTCAGGGCTTTGGGCACGTCCGGATCGTTCTTGAAGCCATAGTGCAGGATCACCTGCCAGCAGCCATGGCCCAGCGGCTCGACCTCGATCCGCCGACTCAGGCCCACCCAGGGCACTTCATGGTTGCACACCGTGACGAACAGGTTTTGCTCATGCAACACCTTGTTGTGCTTGAGGTTGTGCAGCATGGCGTTCGGCACGGCACCGGCCTCGGCGGTCAGGAACACGGCAGTGCCAGACACGCGCACCGGGGGGCTGATGAACACCGAATCCAGGAAGCTGCGCAGTTCGATCGCATCGGTCTTGAGCGCCTCGTTCATGAGGGCGCGCCCTTGCTTCCAGGTGACCATCAGGACGAAGATCGCGCCCCCGATCAGCAGCGGGAACCAACCGCCGTCCGCCAGCTTGAGGAGGTTGGAGGCAAAGAACAGCGCATCGATGATGAAGAACCAGCCGGTGGCCGCCAGGCACAGCCACAGCGGGTATTTCCAGCCATAGCGGATCACGAAGAATGTCAGGATCGTCGTGATCAGCATGTCCAGCGTGACCGCGATCCCGTAGGCTGCAGCCAGATTGCTGGAGGAGCGAAACAGCACCACCGCCAGCACGATCGCCACGAACAGGCCCCAGTTGATGAACGGGATGTAGATCTGCCCCGTGTCACGCACGCTGGTGTGTTGGATGTTCAGGCGTGGCAGGAAGCCGAGCTGGATCACCTGCTTGGTCACGCTGAAGGCCCCGGTGATCAGGGCCTGCGAGGCCACCACCGTGGCTGCAGTGGCCAGCAGCACGAGGGGCAACTGGGCCCAGTCGGGCGCCATCAGGTAGAACGGGTTCTTCACCGCATCAGGCGTTTCCAGCAGCAGCGCCCCCTGGCCGAAATAATTGAGCGTGAGGGCCGGCATGACCACCAGGAACCAGGCCAGCCGGATCGGCCGCTTGCCGAAATGGCCCAGGTCGGCGTACAGCGCCTCGGCGCCGGTCACGCACAGGACCAGCGCACCCAGAATGACGAAGGTGGTGCCCGGGTTGGCCAGGGCGAAGCCCAAGGCGTATTGCGGCCCCAGGGCCTGCAGGATCTCGGGATGGTCAGCGATATTGACCACCCCCAGCACGGCCAGCACCAAAAACCAGATGAGCGTGATCGGCCCGAAGAACCGGCCGATCCCCCCGGTGCCTCGCTTTTGCACCGCGAACAGGCAAAACAGGATCAGCAGCGTCAGGGGCAGCACCCAGCGCTTGAACTCGGGCGACACCACCTCGAGCCCTTCGACCGCCGACAACACCGAGATGGCCGGTGTGATCACGCCGTCGCCATAAAAGATGCTCGTCCCGAAAATGCCCACCATGAGCAAAATGCCGCGCAGCCGGGCGTTGTCCTTCACCGCCTGCGACGCCAGGGCCAGCATGGCCACCAGCCCGCCTTCGCCATGGTTGTCGGCGCGCAGCACCAGCACCACGTATTTGAGCGACACGATCACCGTCAGCGTCCAGAAGAACAGTGACAGGATGCCGTACACGTTGGCCGTGGTGAACGGCACATGCCCGGAGCCGAACACCTCCTTGACCGCGTACAACACGCTGGTGCCGATGTCGCCATAGACGACGCCGATCGCGCCCAGGGTCAGAGCAGCCAGGGAAGATTTTTGGGCAGCCATGTGCAGGTCAGTCGAAGTTTTCGGCGTCGGGGTCGGTCGCTTCCAGCTCGTAGCTGGCGGCCAGCATCGCCAGCCGGCCGATCACGCCATACATGTAGAAGCGATTGGGCGCGCTCGCCCCAGGCTTCTCCCCCGGCTGCGGCAGCCGGGTGCTGCTGTCAAAGGCCAGTGGCACGAAGTGCGCGCCCGGCGCGTTGAGGTTCTCGTCGACGCCGCGCTCGGCATGCACACGATAGAAGCCACCCACCACATAGCGGTCCATCATGTAGACCACGGGCTCGGCCACGGCATCATGGATCCGCTCCTGCGTGAGCACGCCTTCCTGGATGATCACCTCACCCACCGACTGCCCGTCCTTGATGACCGACATCTTGTTGCGGGTCTTGCGGTTGAGCTGCTCAAGGTCCTTCACGTCGCGCACAGTCATGATGCCCATGCCGTAGGTGCCGTTGTCGGCCTTGACCACCACGAAGGGCTTTTCGTTGATGCCGTAGTCCTTGTACTTGCGGCGAATCCGGGTGAGCAACGCGTCCACGTTCTCGGTCAGGCATTCCATCCCCTCGCCAGTCGAGAAATCGACCTGACCGCAGCGGTTGAACATCGGATGGATCAGCCACGGATCGATCCCCAGCAGCTTGCCGAAGCGCTTGGACACCTCCTCGTAACTCTGGAAGTGCCGGCTCTTGCGGCGCACGCTCCAGCCGGCATGCAGCGGCGGGAGCAGGTATTGCTCGTGCAGGTCTTCCAGGATGCCGGGCGCGCCGGCCGACAGATCGTTGTTGAGCAAAATCGTGCAGGGATCGAAATCCTGCAGGCCCAACCGGTATTTGCCGCGCACCACCGGCTCCAGCAGGATCGACTCGCCGCCAGGCAGCTCCACCTCCGTCGGCCGGTCGATCTCGGGGCTGACCGAGCCGATGCGGACATTGAGCCCCGCCATGTGGAAGATGCGCTGCAGCTGGGCCAGGTTGCTCAGATAGAACGTGTTGCGCGTGTGGTTCTCGGGCACTACCAGCAGGTTCTTGGCCTCCGGGCAGATCTTTTCGATGGCCGCCATGGCCGCCTGCACCGCCAGCGGCAGCATCTCGGGCGTCAGGTTGTTCCATCCCCCCGGAAACAGGTTGGTGTCCACCGGGGCCAGCTTGAAGCCGGCGTTGCGGATGTCGACCGAGCTGTAGAACGGCGGGGTGTGCTCCATCCATTCCAGGCGGAACCACCGTTCGATGGCGGGCATGGATTCGAGGATGCGCTGCTCGAGCTCGTTGATCGGCCCGGTGAGGGCCGTGATGAGGTGGGGAACCATGCAGCCTTGGCGAGTAAGAAGGGAAAACTCGGAACGATTGTAGGGGTCGCCCCTGCCCGGGCCTTTTCACATGGTGCGGCGCACCATGCCGGGTGGACCGGCCTCAGCCCCGCACCTGGCCTTCGCCGAGCACCACCCACTTGAGCGAGGTGAGCCCCTCCACGCCCACCGGGCCGCGGGCGTGGAATTTGTCGGTGCTGATGCCGATCTCGGCCCCCAGGCCGTATTCGAACCCATCAGCGAAGCGGGTGCTCGCATTCACCATCACGCTCGCGGAATCGACCTCACGCAGGAAGCGCTGGGCATGGACATGATCGCGGGTGAGGATGGCGTCGGTGTGGTGGCTGCCATAGCGGTTGATGTGGTCGATGGCCTCGTCCAGGCCGGCGACCACCTTCACGCTGATGACCGGCGCCAGGTATTCCTCGGACCAGTCCTGCTCGGTGGCCGGCACCACGGTCGCCCCGGGCACCGCGCGCAGCAGGGCGGCCGCCTCGGCATCGCACCGCATCTCCACCCCCTTGGCCGCGAACACCGCGCCGATGCGCGGCAGAAACCGGGCCGCCACCGCGCGGGCCACGAGCAGGCTCTCGGTGGCGTTGCAGGGGCTGTACTTCTGGGTCTTGGCGTTGTCGGTGACGGTGACAGCCAGGTCGAGGTCACAGGGATCGTCGACATAGGTGTGGCAGTTGCCGTCCAGGTGCTTGATGACTGGCACCCGCGCTTCGCGGCTGATGCGCTCGATCAGGCCCTTGCCGCCGCGCGGAATGATCACATCCACGAATTCGGGCAGGGTGATCAGGTGGCCCACCGCCTCGCGGTCGGTGATGGGCACCAGCTGCACCGCCTCGGGCGGCAGCCCGCTGTCGGCCAGGGCGCGCTGCACCAGGGCCGCCAGGGCCTTGTTGGATTCGATGGCCTCGGAGCCGCCGCGCAGGATGCAGGCATTGCCGCTCTTGATGGAGAGGCTGGCCGCCTCGATGGTCACGTTGGGGCGGCTCTCGAAGATCATGCCGAACACGCCGATCGGCACCCGCATCTGGCCCACGCGGATGCCCGAGGGCAACTGGCGCAGGCCGGAGATTTCGCCGATCGGATCGGGCATGGCGGCCAGTTGCTCGCAGCCCAGGGCCAGGGTGTCAATGACCGGGGCTGTCAGGCGCAGGCGGTCGACCATCGGTGCCGCCAGGCCCGCCGCCTCGGCCCGCGCGATGTCGCGGGCATTGGCCTGCGCCAGGGCGCTGCCACTTTCGCGCAGCAGCGCCGCGAGGCGCCGCAGGGCCCGGTGGCGGGTCGCCGCCTCCGAGCGGGCCATGTGGGCCGACGCGGCGCGCGCACGCGCGCCCATCGCGCGCACCTGGTCGGACACGGACGTGGGGGCGGGTGCAGGGGCGGCCGTGCCGCGCAGGCCTTCGGGCGCGTTCATCCCCGGATTTTCTCATGCGGCCGAGCCGCCGGTGTGCCGGAGCCGGAGCCAGCGCAGGCCAGGCACAGGTCGGTCGCCAGCTTGTGCAGGGCCTGCCAGCCCTCGAGCGGCCAACCCGGGACTTTCAGCCCCTTGACGATGCCATCGACCTGATGCGCCGCATGCAGCAGGCCATCCAGGGCCAGCGGCGTCAAGCGCGGCAGCACCCGCTCGAACAGGCGTTCCTTCAGGCCCCACACCCGCTGCTCGCGCAGTGCCAGCGGCAGCGGCTTGCCGCCCGCCACCGCATCCTTCACCCGCTTGAGGGCGCGAATGTCCTCGGCCAGGGTGTAGTGCACCAGCACCTCGGCCTCGCCCTCGGCCTGCAGGCCCTCGAGCATGCGCTGCACCCGCGCCGCCTGCCCGGCGAGCACCGCTTCCGACAGCTTGAACACGTCGTAGCGGGCCACATTGAGCACCGCCGCCTCGACCTGTTCATAGGTCAGCTCACCGGCGGGATACAGCAGGGCCAGCTTCTCGACCTCCTGATGCGCGGCGAGCAGATGACCCTCCACACGGTCGGCGAAAAACTGCAGGGTGCGCTGGCCGGCTTCGCCCGCCGCCACCCGCTGGCCATGCCGCGCGAGACGGCCTGCAATCCACGACGGCAGCTGCGCCCGGTCAATCGGGTCGATCTTGACGGTCACGCCATAGCTGTCCAGGGCGCCAAACCAGGCGCCGCCAAGGGTCAGGCGGTCCAGCCGCGGCAGCAGCACCAGGGTCAGCACGCCGTCCTGGCCTTCGGACTGCTGGGCCAGTTGCTGCAGGGCCGCGCTGCCCTCCTTGCCGGGCTTGCCGGAGGGGATGCGCACCTCGACGATCTGCTTGTCCGCAAACAGGCTCAGTGAGCCGCCAGCGGCGAGGATGCCGCTCCAGTCGGCGTGCGCACCGGTCACCGTGTGCACGGTGCGCTCGGCATAGCCCTGGGCCCGGGCCGCGGCACGAATGGCATCGGCCGCCTCCTGCACCAGCAGCGGCTCATCGCCGTGCAGCGTGTAGAGCGAGCGCAGCGTCTTGTCCAGGTGCGCTTGAAGCTGCGGCAGGGCCAGTTGCATGATGCCTCCGCCGCTCAGGGCCGCTGGGCGGCAAGCCGACGCAGCAATTGCTGCACCAGGTCGGCCTGCATGTCGCGGTTGAGCAGTTCTTCCTCGGCCTCCTTGGCCAGGGCCGCGGTTTCGCTGTAGCTGATTTCGCGTTGCTGGACCAGCTCAAGGTCGGGGATGAGGTCGATACCCCGGGCCGAGCGGGCCACCATCTGCACCGACAGGCGCAGCTGCAACTCCCGCACCTGCCCGCCGCTGGTCCGGCTGACCACGACACGCTCGCGCCGCTCATTGGAGACGTTCACGATCACCTCGGCCAGATCGGGCGCCTGGCCGTCGGCCAGCACCTGCAGACCATTGGACTGCAGGACGGCGCGCAGCTCCCGCGCGATCGCGCTGTCTCCGCCCACATAGATGCTGCGGTAGGCAAAGACCGCCGCGCCGCGCAGGCGAAAGCCGCAGCCGGCCAGCGCCACGGCACCCGCAGCCGCCCCGAGTGCCCCCAGGCCCTGCAACACATGGCGGCGATGCATCGGCCTCACACCACCAGGTTCACGAGGCGCCCGGGCACCACCACCACCTTCTTGGGAGTGGCACCGTCGGCAAACTTCAGGAAGGCCTCGCTGGCCACGGCCAGCTGCTCGATCTGCTCGCGGCTGGCGCCAGCGGGCACGCGCAGCGAGCCGCGCAGCTTGCCGTTGACCTGCAGGACCAGTTCGATCTCGTCCTGCACCAGGGCCCCCTCGTCCACCTTCGGCCAGGCCGCATCCACCAGGTCGCCGTGCAGGGCGGCATAGCCCAGGGCCTGCCACAGCCCGTGCGTGGCATGCGGCGTGGCCGGATACAGCACCCGCAGCAGAATACCGAAGCCTTCGGCCAGCGCAGCATCGGCGCCCGGCTCGCCGCCGGCCTTGAAATCCTCCAGGGCGTTGAGCATCTTCATCGCGCCCGACACCACCGTGTTGTATTGCATGCGCACGTAGTCGTAGTCGACCTGCCGCAGCACGGAATGGATCTCGCGCCGCAGCGCCTTGACGGTCGAGCCCAGGCCGCTGGCCTGGCCCACGCCCTGGGCGCGGGCCGCCACCGCGGCACTGCCCC
>Ga0315900_10001071_pt1 | contig 44274 bp, 27 predicted proteins | sample LakEriMetagenome_FD_203521 | JGI IMG/M metagenome (GOLD analysis project Ga0315900, IMG submission 203521) | Freshwater fungal communities from buoy surface, Lake Erie, Ohio, United States - Buoy 12 MA114 | ecosystem: Environmental > Aquatic > Freshwater > Lake > Lake biofilm | place: USA: Lake... | reverse complement strand
CCAGAAGCTCTCTGTTCTCTTTACGAGACATTGCCTCTGCGCTGTTGGCTTTCAAGTTGTGAATGTACTTGTCGAAGTACGCCTTCTGGTTAGGAGTGCGCTCTTCCTGCTCCTTGGCTGATTGGAACGTGCCATTGCCTTGGATTTGCAGTTTCACCTGCTCACCTACATACTTGCTGGTGATTGTGAGACGAGAGTTGATGATGGCTTGAGCTGCTTTAGCATCAAGAATACGAGCATTGGCTTGAGTTGCCATAACGAGGACGCGGTTGCCTATACACCACAAGGTTTTACATTAAAATTGCCGAACATGATTTAATTCCTGCAATCCACATTCGGCTGTATGGAATTGAGGTACGGGCTGTTTCCGCCCAAAACTTAGTACGGGGCTGTCCCCTGAGGTGGTCCCACTCCCCCACGACACACACTACCTCTCAAAATCTACCACCGGGGGTATCAAGCTATCATTCACCTACCGGGGGTCTCTTTCTCACACTCAGCTGCCGGGGGCTAGTACCTTTGAAGCATGAAGGGATTTTGGTTTATGTTCATAGTACAGGTGATCAACTGGAGTCTGCTGTGTATCAACATCAGAGCAGTGGCACACGCCAACTACCTGCAGATAGCACTCACAGATTTCACCATTGCCAGTATCAACTTCTTTGTCATCAAGAAGATAGCTAAGGAAGAAAATGAGACCAGGGCTCAGTGGCTGGGATACTCCATCGGTGGTGTATGCGGATCCATCCTGGGTACATTCATCTCACAGCTGCTGTTAGGTAAATGAGCGCACTGATTACGATATACGGATTTGCTGACAGCGATATGCTGCAGAAGTTCCAGAAAGACTGGAATGAGGCTAACCGTACTACCCACAAGCGTAAGGACATCTACGTAAGTTCTGAAGGTGGGTACACAGACGTATTCAAAGTGATAGAGGAAACCATTAACTCAGACCACAGCAGATGTACACTCACAGCTGTTGGAGAAATACACTCCTGTGCATTCGAGATGTTCTACAATGTAAAGTGTAAGCGCCGGATAATGCCCTACTGTTTCGGGATGTACCATTTCGGCTACGATGAGATAAAGATTGATGAAAAAGGTAAACCCAAGGATGCTTACGATAAAGCTAGATTCAACAATTTGAAAAGGCTGCAGCAGTACACTATAGACTTTTGCAAACGTATAGGAATGAATGCTGCTGAGATAAAGCAAATCAGGGCTGGAGAAGATGTTTATTTCCAAGCTGACAGGCTGAATTACTTTTTAAAACAAGTACAATGAGAACACGTACCCTCATCTTAGAGTTTGAAGAAGGAGATATTGTCTACCTGAAGACAGATCCTGAGCAACTACCAAGAATGGTGACAGCTTACAAAGTGAGAGGTGGCGTTGTGACGTATGAGCTCAGCTTAGGAGAAGCCTGCAGCTGGCACCAAGGAGTAGAGATAAGCTATGAGAAAATCACATCCATATAAAATCCTCTTAGTCATGCCATACATCTATCTTCTCTTATCAGCAGCCGCACTGATAAGTGCCTACCTGGAATTCTATCCATTCATTGGATACTACACTGTGTTGAAAGGAAAGCACTACTCCATCCCTCCATACAAATCCATCACCTTCAGCAATTCACGGACATACAAGATAACACTCAATAACGCTGAGTACAATCACCACAATCAAGACCAGTTTGACTTCAACAAGCTGATAGGACTTAGCTACAACAGCACCGACCATCACAAAGACAGCTTCAGACTGGGACACTATTGGGATCCAATCAACAATGAACACGTACTGGCAGCCTACATCTATAAGAATGGCCACCGCATGATGGCTAAGATGCTGAGACTGAAGCAATATGAAAAGACTTTTTACTTAAAGTGGATGGTGCGTCATAACAAGGTGACAATGATGGTGTACAACAGTCGTACTTCAGCTTCGTATGCCGTAACGTTCGATAAAGACTACAGCTGGGGATTGACATTGCAGCCATATTTTGGTGGGAATCTGCCGGCACCACACAACTGGAGTGTGCAGGTGAAACGCGAGTTGTAAGAAATTTTTTACTAACGTGTACGCGTAACCGAAACTTTTCCTAATTTAGTGCTATAAAAGCTCTATACAGTGAAACATTTATCAATTCTTTTCGTTGCAGTGATGGTGAGTGTTGCATGCTCAGCACAGAAAACACCACAGAAAGCCGTGGAAGAAGCCATAGGCAATGTAGGCGTAAATTATAGCTACATAGGTAAAGCCAGCGAGTTTACGTTTACCAACAACAAGACACCTATAGTTGCTGTGCAAGTATCGAATGATACTATGTTCCTTAACCTCAGCAGCCCGATCAAGTTCATCAAAGTGAATGGACAGGTGTTCAAGTTCAACATCAAGGTCAGCTTTGAAGAGGTGTCACAGGAAGAATCGTTTTTTATTCAGAACTGGGGCGGCCATATAATTACACCTACGGTAGACCCTAAGTCTGGGTTAATCAAGCACAAACGCACTTACTAACCTCTAAACAGTAGATAGATATGCTATCAACAATTCAAATCGCCCGTGTTGCTCATGAAGTGAACAAGGCTTACTGCCAAGCAATTGGCGACAACACGCAGCCTTCATGGGAAGATGCACCAGAGTGGCAAAAGTCAAGCGCTATTGCCGGAGTACAATTTCACATAAACAATCCTGGCGCCAAGCCTGAAGATTCTCACAACAGCTGGTTGGCTCACAAAGAAGCTGAAGGCTGGGTGTATGGAGAAGTGAAAGATGCTGAAAAGAAGACACATCCATGCATGCGTCCGTACAGTGAATTGCCGGTAGAGCAGCGTGTAAAAGACTATCTGTTCATCCAAGTAGTGCACAGTCTTTCTGCAGCCGACGTCAGTCCATTGGCAGCGCGTATCATGAATGTCAACTTTAATCCCGATGGTAACTCAAGAGTAAACAAAATCAAGCTGGCATTTGCTCAAATGTTTGATATTGTGAATGACAATGCAGGAGAGATTCAATTGAGTTATGCTGGTGCTCAAGAAACTGAAGAGCTCGACAATGTTAACCGAATGAAAGCTGCTGAAGTTGGCAGACTCAGTTCGATTGCGAAAACTCATTTAGAAACTGCACAGATGTTTGCAGTGAAAGCTGTAACACGTTAGAATATGAAGAAAGCGTTATTCCTCCTGGCAGTAGTTGCCATGCTCAGCTTCAAGGCGCAAGCGCCAGCTGAAAAGACATTCTCCCTGAAATTCACGGAGAGCAAACTCAACGGTCACTGGAAGAATCTGTTGACCATTAAGCAGGTGATAGACGAGAGCAATCTCCCTCACCAGCAAGCTAAGTTCGTAAACGCAGCCGTTGACAGCCTGATGAAAGACATCGCTGAGCAAATCCAACCGCAGCTGCAGGACACAACTAAACCAAAGAAATAGCACATGATGATCGACCAAAACACACCGGTTGATTACAATGATGCACAGCATCTCTATAGTTACGCGGGGCGGAAGTACACTTCTGCCTCGCAGACTGTAGAGCTGTTTGCCAATGAGTTCAAAACTCAGGAAGTAGCTGAGCGTTATGCCGCCAAGCACGGAATGACTCCTGAATACTGGATTCAAAAATGGGCTGAGAAGAATGCTGCTTCTAAAGTGAGAGGTAATGCCATTCACGAAGCCAACGAAACCGCTCTTCAAGGAGCGATGATAGCCAAAGTCGAGAACAGGATTATGCCTGTCATTGGCGACACCATCATGGATGAACAACCATGGTACACCCGACCAGACGGAGTTTATCTGGAAAGAAAGCTTTGGCATCACGGCTACTTCATTGCCGGCCGAGCTGACAAAATCATCCTGCGTACAGAGTACGATGATTTGAACAACTTAAGCGAAAGACGTATTCAGCGTCGTTATGCTGATATCGAAGACTATAAGACCAATGAGAAGCTGGACTGGAAAAGCTACCAGTACAAAAGTGGCAGTTACAAGATGATGAAGCCACCATTGGCCCACTTGATGGATTGCAACGGTACTCACTACAAGCTACAGCTGAGCATCTACATGTTCATGTTGGAGTACCAGGGATTCACACCCGGTAACATCACCATCATACACTATCCACATCCTACTGAAGACAACCCTAATCCTAAGCCAATACGCTACCCTATCGAGTACATGAAGAAAGAAGTAGTGCTAATGGTGAATTTCATGAACCGCAAGAAAACGCCCTATGCTGCAGCAGTATGAAGAAAAGGAGTGTAACCGACGTTTGGTGAAAGAAGTGAGTGAAGAGCTGGAACAAACGCAAGCTTACACAGAAAAAATACTCTCCCACTATTCCCAGTTTATCGCTAACACTATCCGCAGCGGATCGCTGGAAGGGGTGTTCATTCCTTTTCTGGGTAAGATACAACCTAAACTCAAGAACCAGCAGTACAGAGACTACCTGCATTCCCTGCACCCAGTGTTCAAGAAAGTGCTGCAGACATCATCTCCTGACATGGTAGAGAAAATCTTTGAAGAATGAGACTATTCACATTAGAAAACGACGCACAGGTAGAACTCAACAAGGAATGGATAATGCTCATTCCTGAGTTTGCTGATCTGCTGAAACGAGATAAGGGCTCTCCTGGTGATTACCGAGGAGACAAGAAACTCAAGGCTAAGCGTGAACTCACGTTCATCTACTTTGACCTTGACTTCACATCTCCCATACGCGAATGGCCGGAGTTCGAACGACGTCAAGAAGCGATGCGATATGCTGGGCTAGAAGAGAAAGACCTTGATGATAAGGTGATGGCAGCCCACGCCAAATATGACGAACTGCTCCTCGGATCAAGCCGCTCACTAAAGACACTTCGCGCAGTAGAGAAGTCTCTTGATGCATTAGATGACTACTTCGAGAATCTTGACTTCAGTGCTACTGACAAGAAAGGAGAACTGGTACACAACCCCAACTCCTATCTGTTGAATCTGGAGCGTCTTGGTAAAGCATACGACTCGCTGGACAAGTTCCGTAAACGTGTGCAGGAAGAACTCAAAGGAGAAGCCAGCATACGTGGTACAGCTACCATGGGTAGAAAAGAGTCTGGTGGTATGGGTGAATGGAAAGAAGCCTTGCCTGATGACATCCCACCTGTAGCGCCAGCTGGTGGATCATTCGCAGACATAGGAAGATTACTCAAAGAGGCAGAAGCAGCAGAAAACGAAGAAGACTAATGGGATTCCACAATCTAGTAAATACAGCTCAATTCTCATACACAGCCAGAGACTACAAAAAGCAGGGTGATAGATACTGCACTGCTCCTGTGGGAAGTAAAGACTGGGTAGACTTCTGGGCTGAAGAAGAACGCAGGTGCCGTGAAGGTTACAAAGTGGCTGACCTATGGATACCCGGCCGTCACTACTTCTATCTAAACTACACACCCATTTGGAAAGTACCGGATGATGTAGCCATGAAAGCTTATCGTGAGGCACGCCAAGGTGGAAAAGTTGGTAAACTGACATCTGAAAGGATATTTGGCTTTCCCCGTTTCTACGAGATAGACTACGAGTGGTACAGATTTAAACATATCGCGTGGTATGGTGGGGAATTCATGGGTGTGAAATCACCAGGCGCCAAGCACATCAGCTGTGGTAAGGCACGTGGTGCCGGTTTCTCCTACAAAGAAGCCAGCGATGGTGTGTACAACTACACATTCATTGATGGTAGTAAATCCTACTACTTTGCTGGATTGGAACAATATCTGACAACAGACGGTATCCTGAATAAGGTGCAGCCGATGCTGGACTTCATCAATGACAACTGTTTGGAATGGAAGAAAAACAGGCAGAAGAAGAATACACTCATGCACCAGCGTGCATCTTACATTGATGCATTCGGTGTGGAGCGCGGAAGCTTCTCTGAAATCATGGGTGTTGTTGTAGATGATCCGGATAAAACCCGTGGTAAAAGAGGACGTAAAATTGTGTTTGAAGAAGCTGGTTCATTCCGTAATCTGAAGAAAGCACTAAACGTGTGTAAAGGTTCTATTAAAGATGGTGACATCTACGTAGGGCAGATTAGCTTGTTTGGTACAGGTGGTGAGGAAGGACCAGACATTGAAGGATTGGAAGACATCTTCTACGACCCCGATACATTCGACATGCTGGCATTCCCCAACATCTGGGAAGAAGGCTTTGAAGGTACATCCTGTGGATACTTCGTACCGGTGTGGCGTACCAAGAGTACCCACATGGATAGCGAAGGTAACGTGGATGTAGCTGCAGCACTGGCCAGTGAAATCAAAATACGTAAGCAGAAGAAGAAGGCCAAAGATCCAAAAGTGCTTGACGGCCACAAAGCAGAATATCCATTCAAGCCGAGTGAGATGTTCAACCGTCACACACAGAATCCATTTGACGTTGCTGAGATTGATGCTCAAATACGTCGAATAGAATCCCAGGCAGCCATTCAAGGTATGCTGCGACATGGTAAGCTTATCCGCTCAGAAGAGTTCGGAGTTGAATTCGTACCGCAGAAGAAGGATGAAGCCGTGCCAGTGGAACAATACCCACACAGTCATACCGATAATCTGGAAGGCTGTATCACCATCGTCAGCAGGCCATACAAAGACCAGAAAGGAAAAGTACCAGAAGGTCTGTATCAAATCACAGTTGACCCTTACTATAAGGAAGAAAGTGCCGACCTCACCTCACTCTTTGCTGTGTACGTGTGGAAGCAATACAACCAGATAGACCCAGTGGATGAAGGATTGCCAGTAGCTTGGTTTGTAGGCAGACCTCAAAAATTGGAAACAGCTTACAAGAATCTCTTTATGTTGTCAGACTACTACAATTGCACCATCCAGTCGGAAATTGCCGGTGGTGGACAAGGTATCGTCGACTACGCCAAGATGACCAAGCAGCTGCACAAGTTGGAGTATGAGCCTGACATGCTAAACAACAAGGAATACGCATCAGCAGCCTCACAGAAGAACAGGTCACTATTCATGAACATGCCTACCGAGAAGAAGCGCTTAGGTCTCACCTACCTGATCAACTGGCACACACAACAGCGCGGTGTTACTGAAGAAGGTAATCCAATCCTAAACATCCATCGTATCTATGACGTGGGTTTGCTCAGAGAAATGAAGAAGTACAACGGAGAGCGTAACGCTGACCGTATTTCACAAGCGATCGTGGCCATGTTTATGCTCAAAGCAAATGCCTATCGGGAAGAAATACGTATCGTTGGTGAACGTAATTTCTTCAAACGTGACTTATTCGGCGGTGGAGATGGAATGGGAGCTTCACAGACAGCAGGATATACAAGTTTCTACTAACCCTCATTTACCTTTATAGCATGTCCGTTAATCAGATGCAAGACGATAAGCAGAAGACCACAACTCCCACAGGTAGGCCGTTGCAGCGTATCAGCTGGGATGAGAAGATAGCCAAGAAATTCGAGTGGTTCAAAAACACTGCTGATTACTATATACATCTGTCCAATTTCAATTTTGGTACGGCACCAAACGCGCGTCGTGACTTGCGTATGCTGTATCAAGTGTACAACAACCAGTTCCCATTGGAATGGTTTGAGCACTTCACAGACCCGTTGAATGCTTCCAATCCTCAGCATAAAAAATGGCCGGCTAAGATTAGACCGACGTCAATGTTGCGTACCAACATTGATTTGCTGTTAGGTGAATACCCCAAAAGACCATTTGTGTACTTCGTTCAGAACATGGGCGAAGATGCATACAACTCATACCTGGATGGAATGAGCCAGGCTATTAAAGCCAATCTGCAGGAGCATTTCCTGATGGTAGCACAGATGGCCATGGCTGAAGCTGGACATGACTTTGAACAAATTCCGCAGCAGGAAGAAATCCCAATGCCGGATGAAATCAAAGAGCGTTTCACATCCAACTATAAAGATAACCAAGCTATACGCGGACAGCGCTGGTTGAAGCGTGCCGTTCGAGAATATCAAGTAAGACAGAAGTTTCTCAAGATGTTCAAAGACTGGCTTGTCACCGGCCGTGTGTACAGCTACAAGAATATTGTCAACAAGTCTTTCATCTACGAGCGTGTTAGCCCGCTGGAGATTGACTTTGACAAAAGCCCTGGCATCGACTTCATTGAAGATGGTGAATGGGTAGTAAGACGTAAGCTGCTCACCATTTCAGATGTAGTAGATGAATTCTACACTGAACTTACTGAAGCAGACCATGAAAGCTTAGAGCGTCGTCAGCATTGGGTAAGTCCTTTCAGCATGTATAATTACCTGCAGGAAGAATTCTCCAAGTATGACACTTACAGCGGTAAGATACCTGTGTACCACGTAGTGTGGAAAGGTAAAAAGGAAATCATCTACGCTGAGTACACCGATCCTGAGACAGGAGCCGTGGAAGAAATGATATTGGATGAAGACGTCACCAGTGCTAAGCTGGAAGGCTTGAAAATCACCAAGCGTGAATGGGTGAATGAGATATACGAAACCAGCAGAATCGGTGACAACATCTTCTGCCGGATGAGACCTATTCCTGTTCAGCGCAATGAGATGAACAACTTCTCAGCATGCAAGTTGCCATACAACGGCCGTCACTACTCTGATACACACAGCGAAAACATCAGTGTGTTAGAGATGGGATTGCCTTATGCAATCATGTACATGGTGACCAACTTCACACTGGAAAAAACCATTGCCAAGAACAAGGGTAAGATTGCCCTGTTCGACGTCAATGCCATTCCTCAGAAAGATGGCTGGGACGATGAAAAGTTCCTGTACTATGCTGATGCATTAGGCTACATGATGCTCAACCGTAACCAGGTGGGTGTGGACAAGAGCTGGAACCAGTACAACGTATTGGACATGTCTTTGTTTGACCAAATCAACCAGCTGATTGAACTTAGAGATAGTTTCAAGAGAGACTGGGATGACTTGTTAGGTATCACAGCTCCACGTAAAGGTCAAGCTGCTCCTAACCTTGACGGTTTAGGCGTACAGCAGAATAGCCTGTTCCAATCTTCAGTTATCACCGATATGATATTCACGCTATTTGAAGAGTTCACTGAAAGAGAACTTCAAGGGTTCTTAGACTACAGCAGATTCGTGAATGTCGATGGTGTAAGAGCAATATACAACGAAGACGAGTTTGACAAGCAGATGCTTGAGATAGATCCGAATTCTTATTGCTCAGCAGAACTTGGTCTGTTCGTTCGTCATTCAGCTGAAGAACTTCAGACACTGCAGCAAGTACGTGCACAGACACAAGCCCTCCTGCAGAACCAAGGTAAAATGTCCACTGTGTTGGAAATGTATCGTACCAACAACACAGCAGAGCTCATGGCCAAGCTGAAGCGTATTGAAGAAATTGAAATGGAGAATGCCGAAGCTGCCAATGAAAATGAGCATGTTCGTCAGGTAGAATTGCAGGAAATCCAAGAGAAGTTCAAGCGTCTGGAATCTATGTTGCGTATTGATGAAATCAATGCAGAGTGGGATAGAAAAGATGAGAACACTATGCTTGAAGGTGAATACAAACTTCAGGAGAAACTCATGGGTGCACAAGATGGTGACATCAATGACAATGGTATCCCTGATGCAATTGAAATCACCAAGCGTGTCATCAGTGCTCAGAAGATTGCCAGCGATGAGCGCAAACAGGCTGCTCAGCTGAAAGCAGAAATGAAGAAGCATGAAGATAATATGCGACTTGAGAATGAAAAGCTCAAGGTCAAGCGTGAAGAAGTCAGTGTAAAACGACTGGCTGCACGCAAGAAACCCAACAGTAGTAAGTAGTAATTAAAACCCATACAGTATGAAAATTAGATTGTTCTACGAAGCAGGCGCCGGCGATGGAAGCGGCGGTACTCTCCCACCTTCATTGGCTGACATCAGCGGTGGTGACGGTAATCCTAAACCAGCAGACCTTACAGAAGAAGCCAAAAAGCAGGCTGCAGATGCAGCGGTTGCCGCAGCTGAGCAAGCTGCCTATGATGCATTGGTAAAAGAAGCTACCAATGAAGATGGCACACTGAAAGAAGGCTACATCAAAGATGAAGCTACCGGTAAGGTCAGCAAGGACCTTAACTACAAACCAGCAGATGGTGACGGTAATGATGACGATGGAGATGGTAACGATGGTGACGGCAGTGAAAACCCTGATGATTTCTGGGCTGACGTTAACAAATATCACGGCGTTGAACTCAAAGTTGAACTTCCTGAAAACGTAGACCCGCTTTCTCCTGAAGGTGTTTACCACAGAGAGAAACAATTAATGCAGAAAGCAGTTGACAGTTTTGAAGATAATATCAAGAAAGCTGATCCACGTGGATATGCATATCTGCTGCACAGACAAGCAGGTGGTAGTGATGAGGAATTTTTCTCAAAGAAATCGTTTAGCTTGCCTGAGTATGAGACTTTCAAGACTGATGCTGATACACAGTCACGTGTCTACAAAGCCTCATTGATCGAGAAAGGACTTGATGCTGAAACAGCTCAGGTTGTTCTTGACAAAGCCATCAAAGATGGCAAGCTCTTTGAACTCTCAGACGCAGCTTACAAAGCAGCAGAAAAAGCGCATCAGGACGAACTGAATGCTATTGAAAAGAAACAGCAAGAAGGTCAGGAGCGTTACAACCGTACCATCAACACCTTTAACCAGGCGTTGACTACAACAATCACTGAAGGTAAGGACTTGCAGTTGGTGATACCAGATGCAGAGAAGCCAGACTTCTTGAATTTCCTTCGTGAGCAAGTAGAATACGACCCCAACACTGGTAAGCTGATGTTTGTACAAGCGATTGATGATAAGAAGATGGCCAGACAAGTTGAAGCACTGTACGTGCTTTTCAAAGAAGGTAATCTGAAGAACATCATCAAGCGTGAAGTGCAGCAGGAAAGACGTAAAGGTCTGAGAAGAGCAGTTGATAAGAGCAAGGAACAAAGATCCGGAGGAGCCGACGATAACAACGGCGGAAACAAGGGAGGCTTCGTTCCGTTAGGCTCATTGTAAAACAGGACAATAAAAACCCATATAAATGGCAAATCCGACACCCGCACTCAAGTACAGAGTGACCGAAGCTATCTATGATAGCAAGTCGATGCTGGACGAAACAAACTTCTACCACCAGCGTCAAGGTCACCCCAGTGAGTTGACCCGCAAGTTAACTTACATCATGGGTGACTACACCAAGAACTATCCTATTTCACTCATGACGCTGGGCGGCATTGGCTACGAAGGCAATGCTATGAAGCGTGCAGCAGTGGAGTTGGATGACCCTCAGTTCACTTACCCAGTGATGGGCCGTATCACCAAGGCTTCCATCGTGAGCTCCACTCCTTACAGTGGCGGCGACAAACCTGGCGTAGGTAACAGCCAGTTCAAAATCCGTTTCACGGATAACTGGATCAAGCGTTTCTTCATCATTCAGTCTGCGCGTGGCGTTCAGGCTTATGTGCATGAAGACCCCGTGTTGCTCGGTACCGGTGAGTACGAGTACACTGTATCTCTCGACCCTGCATTGCCTTCTGACTTCTGTCCGTTGAGCGAATTGCAGCCAGGTGCTGCGTGGATCGACATCACTACAGCTGTAGCTGAGAGTGGTAGCCGTACCACCGAGAGCAAAATGGCCATGCCTGGTCAGTACAAGAACCAAATGAGCTTCCTCCGCCATGGCTTCAGCTGGGCCGGTAACTCTGCCAACAAGGTGATGAAAATCTCCGTGAAGACAGACAAAGGCGAAACTGATGTATGGATGGATTGGGCCATGTGGCAGTACGAAATGGAATGGCTGAGCGTATGTGAGCATAACTACTGGTACAGCCGTTACAACCGTCAGGCTAACGGTACTGTAGCATTGAAAGACCTGCTCACTGGTAAAGTGATTCCACGAGGTTCAGGTATTCTGGAGCAAATCCAGAACAAGGGTACTTACTCTGACCTGAGCTACGATTACCTGGTGAACAACATCGGTGATGCCCTGTTCGGCCAGAGTGATACTGCTGGTATCTCTATCACCCTGCATACAGGTCGTGGTGGTATGCGTGCATTCGACCGCGCTATCCGTAAGGCTGGTGGTACTGTATTGGCAAACCTCGGCGGTGCTGGTAACGTTGCTGACAAGTTCATCACCGGTACAGGTTATCACCTGGCACTGGGTGGTTACTTCGACCAGTTCTACCACATCGACGGCTACACCATCAAGGTGAAACACAACCCGATCTTCGACATGGGTAAAGTAGCCATGGCCCAACAAGCTGGTGGTTATGTACACCCTGAAACAGGTTGGCCTCTGGAAAGCTACCGCATGGTATTCATTGATGACAATGACTACGACGGTCAGCCTAACATTCAGCACGTAGCTCAGAAAGGTCGTGCCTTCCAACACGGTGTAATTGCCGGTCTTACCAACATGCCTAAGAGCTTGCAGGTGATGACTAGCAGCTTCAACATCGACAACGAAAGCAAGGCTACTCTGTTGGCTACCGACAAAGATGAGAGTGCTTACACTCGCTTCAAGTCAGCTGGTATCCAGATCCTGAGAGCAAACCGCTGCTTTGACTTCCAGTGTATCGCTGGATTGTAATAAAGAAACTACTGTATAGAGGTTTCTTACCCACGGGGAGCTCTTGTCTAAGAGTTCCCCTATTTTAAAACCTCTTCAGTAATCAACTCTAAACAGTACGTATGAAATCAACACATTCTAACAGTAGAGTGGTGACGATCTACAGAAAAGGTTCGTTCATCGCTGACGCACAGCAGAGCTCAGCCCCTGAGTTCATGCAAATGTCAAAACAATCCATTGGCAGTTACTACGAGAACAGCTACTCCAAGACCATTGGAAGTGGATTAAACTTCGCAGAGCAAGCTCTGTTGATGCCATCAATCGTAGATTGTCCTGCAGAGGACAGAAGCTTCAGACAGAAAGTGTCTGAGTATTTCGCCAACATCAAGACAGCTGTTCCTTATGACAAGGGCAGAAAGTTGGAGATTGGTTTGAGTGAAGACAACACTAAGCCACTGAGCGAAAAGAACCAACCGCTCAACCTGTCTGATTACATCACTTATCGTCATGCACTGGGCCATCCACTGGTAGCGCCTAGTAAAGAAGCAGCCGATGGTGATATGCTGAAGCAGTACTACATCTTCGATCCTCAAGCAGCTGAAGACAGCCAGGTGAAGATTGATGAGATGAAGGACAAGGCTCTGGAAATCTATCTGAAAGTGAAAAGCAGTCCTGAGAAAATCGACATGGTACTCACCCTGTTGAAAGAAGACCCAAGACTCTTCACCGGTAAGAATGCCGAAGCCAAAAAGCTTACTAAGTTGAAAGAATACGCGGACAACAAACCACTGGCGTTTGTAGAAGCGTTCAGCGATAAGCAACTGGAAGAGAGCTACACCCTGATGACCATGGCAAACACTGGTGTACTGAAACAAGTAGGTGAGAAATACATCGACTTGGAAACAGGTGAGACACTGGGTCACAACCTGAAAGAAGCCATTGCCTGGATGAAGGATAAGGCCAACTCTGACAGAGTAGTTATTTTGAAAGCCCGTTTGCAGGAAGCCACAAGCAAGAAGCCTGCAACCGAAAAAGCAAGATGATATGAATGTATTTGAAATGCACATCGAGGTCAAGCAGGCAACTCAGAACATTGCAGCCAATACACGTCGTAAGCTGCAGTCAGAAGAGATTGACTGGATATTGAACAAGAACGTTGAGCGTTTCATTGCAGATCGTGTCAAACCCAAAAAGGACGGTAGCGGACTTCATGAGGTCAACCAGTTTGACATTGATGGGGTCCGCACCCTTCTTTCTACAGCTGAGTGTACGGCCAAAGTAGATGGCACTGATTACAAGTGCATGTTACCTGCAGACTATTCTTTCCTATTATCAGATGACAGCAGAGTAACGTTGATTTGCGGTACATCCAGTTTCACTCCTACCTCAGTCACCGAGAATGTGCTGAGAATTCCACTAAAGCAAAGTGTTAAGAGTGCTGCCAAATTCTATGAGACTGTAAGCATTACCATTGACGGCACTACACATACTTTAGCAGACTTAAACACCAATAACGCAGGTACATACAACGGCCTTGCTTCCAAGCAAGAGATATTTGTTGTACGCGATGCCATGCTCAGTCACTTACGCAGTAAAAACGTGGAAGTGTACTGGGAACGTTATCACGACATTTACTATCCTAATCATTTCCTGTTTCCGGGAAGAGCTGCCGGCTCCATCACTATTGACAGCGGCACTGATTCTACCACTAGCGGAACAGTAGGAACTATCACGTACACTAAGTACAATTTGAATGGCGATAAGTGGTCTCCAAACCGACTCACTGCAAGCTCTCAGATTTCAGTAATGATAGACACTGCATTCGTGAAAAGCCACTACCATAGCCCAATCAGCGAGCTTGAAGGAAATTATTTGATTGTACATGGGGATAGAAGCTTCATAGTAAGTAAGAGCAGGGTAAACTACGTCAAGAAACCTCGCAAAATCAACTTAGCTTTAGCACAGAATTGCGATCTACCTGAAGAATTTCATCCAGCAATTTGTGACATGGCTGTGGAATATTTCAAAGCAATGACACAAGACCCTAACTGGGAAGTGAAGTTGAAAGACAACATGATGAGGTCGCAAGCAAATCCGTAAACCATAAATAAGGAATACCCATGTTAAACACAAACAAGTACTGGAAGTCATTACTCGGCACATTTGCTGAAGTATTGATCGCAAAGCCTGTAGATTACGCAGGCACAGGTTCAAGTGCCGCTACAGGTGGTACTTTGGCTGATTTCGTTACTAACGCAGTAGAAGGCGAATTCGCTTTCGTAAATGCTGAGACCAATGCCATCATCTCTGGTGCGCCTACCGGTTCTCCTGCTGCTATTCCTGCAGTTGCATCCAGCACATGGATCTACGCTGTAGTGAAGCGTGACGGTCAGATTGAGAAAACCAACAAATTCCGCTTAGCTGATTACAGCGCAAAGAAAGCCAACTATGCTGCGCCTGTGCTCCAGGCAAGTAAAGCTGTCTTCTCTGGTTCAGCTGTAGCTGGCAAAGAGTTGGGCGTTAAGATTCTGGAAACCACTCCCGGTAACCAGCCATTCCCTACTTGGTACTACAGCGTAGTGATCAAGACTGGTGAATCCCTGGCTACTGCACTGGGTCGTCTAGTTGCCATTGTCAACGACAATGCAAACGTTATCAACAAAGACACTGATCCTATCGTAACTGCAGCCCTGAGCTCCACTACCATCACCTTCACTGCGAAGACTGCTGGTGTGACATTCCGTATCGCGTTCTCAAGTGACGCATTGGAATTGTTCGGCGCAGCTGCTGAATACACTGGTGCAGGTACTGCTGCTGCCAGCTACGGTAACGGTACTTTCGAGCAAGTGAAAGAACTGGAACAAGTATCTGATGTGCTGAAGGGCGTAACCACTCAGTACCCACTGCAAGGTGCGAATCCTGAAGACTTCGGTAAACCGAGCGTATTCGCTCAAGCCGGCACTCAGTATGCTATCTTCTATCTGGCAGGTGAGAAAGGTGAGTATTCACCCACTCCAGTTGAGAAGCACATTGAAAAGCACCAGATCATTTTGGCAATCCCAAGCAACGGTGCCGCAAACGCCAACGCTGAAGTAACTGCCATCCTGGGACTGTAAGGCTGTTGCAATCCGACATAGTATAGAAAAAGGGTGGATGTATTTCCACCCTTTTCTGTAAATTTGAACTGCGTTTATCCGTACCCGTTATGACACCTAATGAAATCACCTCTCTCATTGCTTCTAACCTTGAAAAGGAACTGGACTTCGCGTTCAAGCTTCAGCTGATGGAGCGTGTGAAGTACTGGAGAAGCCGACTTCTTGCCAACTCCGTGCAGAAAAGTCCACAGCAGCGTAAGTTTTTCAGACAAACCGTTTTCCTCAAGATGACGCCTCAGGCCAATGTACCCAATGCTCCATACGTGGCTGAGACTGTTGCTGTCAGCGATCCTGTACCTCAAGTGGTAAGAGCCGGTGATACCATGTTTGATTACGTAGGTGGCGTAGACGGTAAAAGCCCGTTCAGAGAAATCCTGCCTGGTACTGACAACTATCTGTCCACTGGTAAGTTCGCCCACAAGTTTCCCGGTTACAAAATAGCCGGTAACTACATCTACATTGACAAGGCAGAACTGCCACTCATTCGCGTAGAAGCTATCTTTGACGACCCACAAGCAGCCGAACAGCTGAGTTGTGAATGTCAGGGTGTTGCTTGTGATACGTGGAACATTCCATTCCCGGTATCGGGAGACATTCTCCAGCTGATAGTGCAAAGCATCCTGCAGATCGACTACAACAGGCCAGACAGAACGGATACACCGGAAGTGAAACCTACGTTGTAGTAATATGGCGAAACCTATACAGAAACCCAAAGTGCATCATCTGCGTACCATCTACACAGATTTTGCCAACAAGCTCCTCGCCGATCACCCAGACTGGTGGGGCAAATTTGACAAACAGCTGCGTTTACGTAACGCAACCATCTATGCCAAAGAGAACAACAAAGTGGTAGAGAAGATGAGCTGGCGCAGATGGAAAGAAACCGTGGAAAGGTATTTCCACAAAGCCAAGACAGCGATTATCGAAGGAGAAACGCTCAACCTTGGTTCCAACGTCGGTAAGATACGTGCGATACGGGTAGAAAGAAACTTTGCCAATCCAGTGATCAACTGGGGCGAGACTTTCAAGCAGAAAATACCCGGTAAGGATGGAAAGTATCAGCGTATCTACCACACTGAAGATGATTATTGTCGAATACAATGGGCCAAGACCAGAAGTCTGCCAAACGAAACATCATACAGCTTTGATCCTGCAGCAAAGAACATGGCGACAGGAAAAGGATTTAAAGCAGAGTTTGTGCACGCGCTCAAGAATGACCCGTTGTTGAAGTTCAGATACCGGTATTACCCATTGATTAAAAAGACCAAGCCGTGCAATACGCCTACACTTCACTCAGAGATGTCATCGGAAATGTAATCCGTAACACTCGCATACAAGACAGCTCCTACATTGCTGACATGCATGAATGGCTCTACGAAGCCATAGACCAGCTGGAAACCCAGTTCACGCTTGTTGGTAAAGTAGAGACATTGAAGGTAAACTTCCATAAGGCCAAGCTGCCTTGTGGACTTAAAATACTGGATGCTGTGCAGTATGGCGGAGTGAGATTGCCGGAAGGCAAAGGCGTGCGTCTCGCACACAAAGACCATCCTGTAACATCTACCATCCAGCCCAGTGTGTTCCAAACTGTAGTGGGTAAGTTTGAAGTGTTGCAAAACCATGAATTCTACGCTACCCAGCTGATTCAGCTGAACATGCTGCAGATGCATGGCTCCCATTACTACTACACAGAGATGGGCACACTCAACACTTCTTTTGCGGACGGTGAAGTGACCATCTATTACCAAGCAGTAGAAATAGATGAAGATGGCTACCCCATGATTCCAGACAATGCCAACTACAAACAAGCATTGTACTATTACTGCCGTGGCATGATGATCGGTGCCGGCTGGAAAGACCCCGTGTTTGACTACACTACCTGCATGACTGAATTCGAACGATATGGAGGTCGTGCCTTGGCTGAAATCAGAATGCCAAGCCCTGACCAGATGGAAAGACGTGTGAAGAACTTCGTTCGATTCATTCCTGATGCAGGCTACTACGATAACTTCTTCCGCGCAAGCGAGAGAGAAGGATTGTTTGACACTAAATTCTGGAGAAGAAGATAATGATACGATTCAACAGACTCAGCAGAGACACAAGGCCGCAGGAACAACCTGACGGCACTTTTCCGTTTGGGAAGAACGGTGTGTTCAACTTCATCAAGAACGCTGTTGTTAACGAACCGGGATTCCTTCCATCCTCAGCACAGATACCTTACGTACCAATGGGTATCATTGAGACAGACAAAAATCCTGTGATATTCTCCAGCAACAATACTAACTCAGCCATCGGTTACTACGATGCTGAGAAAGATGTGTACACGCCTATCTTGAATGACGCTACAATGCCATTCAAACTTGGGTTTAAAACTGACAGATTCATCACTGGCCAAGCCCAGCGTAATTATAAGCAAGAGGTTGTAGTGGCTTTTACAGACAAGTATGATGTGAAAGGTTACCTCAACTGTGACAATCCTGATGTGAATTCTCCAGATGATTTGTCACTGTTCCCGATTGCTACTCCTCCTAAAGTATCTCTCTCAGTACAAACAGGTGGTACGCTTTATCCCGGTGCTTATTTTGCTTCTGTTAAGCTGCTGAAGAATGATGGTACTGAAACAGGATATCTGGTCACCAGCAGTCCCGCAATCGTCAGTGGCACTACTGGTGAGCTTACCGATAAGAGCATTCAGGTAAAGGTTAGTGAGATCGACGTAGACTATGATTTGGTACAGGTGGCCATTATCTCAAGGATTGCCGGTGTGACCAAAGCCATTAGTCTCACGCCTGTGAGTGCCAAAGGCGCTCAAACCATTTCTTACACCGGTGCTGAGTTAACTACAGACGTATCATTGGAAGAAATACTGGTACAGCCTGCTGTGTATGATTCTATCGGAGCCATCGGCCAGCTGAACGACAGCTTGTACATTGTTGATTTGAAGAGTTCTCCTGAAGTACAGATGCAGAAGTATGCCAACATGGTCAGATTGCGCTGGCAAAGTGAACCTGTTTCTGTCTCACCAGCAGACCCTGACATGGAATCCGGTGCCAAGAAAACATTCACTCACCAGGAAGTATATGCGTTCTACATCCGCTATTTGTTAAAGAATGGCAGATCATCCAAAGCATTCGTTATTCCCGGTTTGCCTTTACTGTCTGCACACAATTTGACATCCACTCCCGGCACTGCAGAAGGCTTTACACAGCCTGTGTTCCAGCTGGAAGACACTATTGAAAGCTTCGACCCAACTACCCGCACAGGTTTGATGGGCAGGTGGAAGAATAACACAGAGCTTTATCCAGATACAGACGACTTTGACAGCTCAGCTGTAGGCGGTCCGAACCTGCGTAACCAGCCTGTGCTGCACCACAGATTTCCTTCTATTGCGTGGTGTAAGCAGAATCTGTATGCCAACAACCTTAATTACGGCAAGACCGAACTTGACAGGCTTTCTGTTCGAGCTGAAAATATCATCATCCCACCTCAGTACAAGGATTTGATTGTAGGATATGAATTGCTGTACGCTAAACGTACGCCTGCCAACTCCACTGTATTGGGGCAAAGTCTTCTGCTGTTTGGTGCACAAGCTCAAGGCGACACAGCACTAAACACCTACTACTCTACCGGTGGTAACTTTAATTCAGTTATTGACTTCAAAACTTCCACCAAAGTACCGCTCAACATCAACCAGAGCATCTTCCGCATGCATCCATTTGATGTGCTGTTTAACAGACCCAGCATCGAGCCTACACACCTCTCTCCTCAGTTGATCCTGAGTAGAGTAGATTTGACACGTACCGGTGGGTATATCGAAGACCAAGCTATCGTGGCCAAGAATGATGGTCCAATGGTATATGCCTTGGATTACATTGATAAAGGACTGGCACCAACTGTAGCTCCTATTCGTGTAAAACGAATCAAAGAAAGCCAGTATGTTCCTAACAACCTGCAGCTTGGAAAATGGCAGAACCGAGGTGTTGAGTCCACTTTTGGTGGAATCCTTACCAACCCTACCAATCTCATCAATCCCGTCTCCTTATCCAGCCATCAAATTCAACCTGGATCCAGAAGAAGCTATACACCTAATGATAAGGCCGTCCAGCACGAGACTACATTTCTCACCAACATCATGTCCACCAGAGCAGACGTGTATGTTCCGTTCTCAGCGCAAACGCTCGTAAGAGCCGGCAGTACTACACTACAGCGTAACGATTTCATGTATGGAGGTGACAGCTTCATCAGCGACTACAGTTTCCATACGTATGGATGGTTCCAGGGCACTGGCGATGGAGGATTGAACGAAACCAACCAGATGTTCGAAGGTACCAAGATCGTACGTCGATTCATTTGTGAAACAGCTTCCAACCTGTACGCTCGTACAGAGATAGCTGCCAATGAATACAGCCGTTACTATCCGAAGAGCTCACTGGTTCCTCAAGATGGTAAGAACTATCTCACCAACTTCAGCAGAACACAGGATCCCAATCAGTTCGGCTACAGCAAAGACCTTAACGCATTAGATGACCTGATTGTATCAGACATCTACAACACGTTCAAAGAAGACGTCACTGAACACCCTCATCGTATTCACAGAAGTGGTAAAATGCTGCGTCAGACCAAGAACAGAAGCTGGAGAACATTCTTGCCGCTGGATTACTACGAAGCTCAGAAGAACATGGGCCGCATCGTCAACGTGGAAGGTATGGATGACAGGCTTATCATTCACCATGAGAATGCCATGTTCCTTACCCAGGACAAGACTAAGCTGGAAAGCGATGTATTGTCTATTACACTTGGCAGTGGAGACATCTTCCAGTTCCAGCCTCAGGAAGCTATGTCTGCCAAGCTTGGTTATGCTGGTACTCAGCATCAGCTGGCTTGCGTACGTACTCCATTTGGATATGTATTTGTAGATGCTCAGCAGGGAATGGTCTTTACTTACAAAGGACAGTTGACCATGGAAAACAATATGCTCAACACGTTCTTGCGTAAGTACCTTGTCATGAAAGAAAACAACCCGTACATCGGTAACGGTATCACTATAGGTTATGACCCACTGTACAAGCGATTGCTGCTGACCGTAAAGAACAAACGTCTCATTACCGGTCAAGCTCCGGCATTTACACCAGAGCTCATTCCTCAACTGTCCACCGGTGATATTGTACGTAAAGATGGAAGATTCCAAAAGTTCCTGGGCGTAAACACTACTGAGTTTAATTGCCCGGCCGTACTTACTCCTGCAGTAAACAATGTCACTATTGCTGTGTCAGATGCTGCAGAACTTGCTTCTGTATTGACAACAATCACTGGTACCAACGTATCTCAGTTCATTCTCACTACAGCTACCCGTCAATTCAGTCTTACCAGCAATGGCCAGTTGATATTGACAGGACTACTCAACTACTCTGTTGCCCAACAGCACGTACTTAACTGTAAGGCAGTGAACACGACGTTCGGTACAGAGACCACGTTCACCATTACTGTAAACGTGACAGCTACTGCCAAGAAACCACTTATCAACAGTGCGGGTGTGACACTTCCTGAGCGCTCTGCAAACGGTACAGCTGTATTCACCGCGTTAGGTCAAAGCCAAGCTACCTTACCACTCACTTACTCAATTGTAAGTGGAAATGAAAGTGGTGCATTTGCTATCAATAGCAGCACAGGTGCCGTTACTGTGGCAGACACTACAAAGCTGGACCGTGATGTAACTCCTATATTCAATTTGGTAGTAAGAGCTACTGACGATAACGGTAATGCTGATGGTAATTTCACTGTCACGCTTACATTCGTACAGAAGCCACTGTCAAAAGCCAACATTGCTGTGACAGTACTTGACAGTACGCCTAACGGCACAGCTGTGGTAGATTTGGACCCAGTCGGCGGGGATACATTTGGGCTGTACAATTTCAACTTTGTCAGCAGTACTACATCTGGTTCATTCAGTTATGATGCTACTACCAAGCAAGTGAAAGTTGCTACCAGCTCACTGAACTTCATATCTGGCGCCAATGTACATGTGATGACTTTCACCATGTCAGATGACAATGGCCAGGAAGTAACATTCACTGTTACCCTCACTGTGATTCCTGATTTGGAAACACTGAGCTTTGTTCCTCACACAGCATCTTGTGTTACAGCTGCATGTGCACCCGGTTGGACTTTAATTGGAAGCCAGTGCGTACGTGTAACCACTACGCCGGCCACTATCATTCAAGCGAATGCATGTGTCGCAGAGTCTACATTGTTTGCATACGGTATTGAATTTGCCCGTATCTATAATCCAGGCTTTTCAAATGATTCGTTGAAGAGTCCTTCTACTACCCCAGACACGTTTGCAGAAATGATATCTGCATACTGGAGTTCAGTACCAAACAGCTGTGGTGTGTGGGTAGATACAGACTGTAATGGTGTAAAAGATTCTTTGGCATTGAATGCCCAGACCACCATTTATTGGAACTACAATAACACAGGTGCTGCCAGAAGAGTGTACGTGGGTGTGTTTGGTGACAACAGGTTTACACTGAAACATAACGGTGTAGACATTGCTGTGGCTCAAGACCCAACCAATCCTCAGGAATACTTCAAGATATTCCACATCGTACCTGTGGATATTGTTCCCGGCCAAAACCTGTTCAACGTAGTAGGTACCGGTGATGGTTCCACCAACGATGCCATTGGTTTCATTGTGTATGACAACACTGCCGCACAGATACAAGCTGCTACCGGTAGCGGTGACTTGAATATCTTGTTCACTTCAGCAAGTCTCAGGAATACAGCTTTTACCATTGCTACATGTCCTAGCGGATTTGTGCTGGATGTGGTAGATGGGGCTCCTATCTGTAAGAAGATAGAAAACGCTGCTCCTACCGATCCTAAACGCAGGCAGTGGAGCCAAGTGCGTATCATGCGCGGAGTTACCGAACTGGCCATTGTCAACAATCAGGCCGGCACTACCTGGAATGGTATTGCTGTTCCGTACTACGCGCCTATTGATAACCATGTGGATTGCGGAGGTACTGTACAGCATTTCCTCAACGCAGCAACATCAGCTGTGGCTACCAAGAACAACTGTGCCAGTGGATCTACCGGTTCAGCTGTGAAGTATGGCATATCAGCTGGTAAGCATTTGTCTACTGTGTCTCAGGCAGACGCAAACAACTTGGCTCAAACTGATTTAAACACCAACAAGCAAACGTATGCCAATACCAATGGCACTTGCTCATAAATAGAACACCATGTCAGCAGGATGTACTAACCCAGCAGCAGTAAACTACAACCCGGCAGCTACGTCAGACAACGGGTCCTGTATCACCCTCGTGAAGTACAACGGGGTGTGTTATGCATTCGAAGAAGTGGATAATACAGAGATTGTAGATGAGAGTTTTACCCTGTCTTATGACTTTGAGAATAAAGATTGGGTAATATTCCATGACTACATTCCGGATATGTACTTCATGACTAGGAACCAATTATTCAGCCTGAAAGATGGTAAGATATACATCCACAACAAAGGATTGCCCGGCGTGTACTACAACAACACGCCTAAGCCTTTTTTCGTGGATGCTGTGTTCCGTGATCAAAGTGCTATGACACTGGAGTCTGTACAATGGCTTACTGAAGTGTTCAACAACGACCAAGAAAACGAATTCTCAACCCTGACACACATCACAATTTGGAATAACCAGCAGTGCACTGGTCGTATCGCGTTGAGTGACATCTTCTCACAGCTGGAGTACAACGTCAGAAAGACTCAAGCCTTATGGAGCTTTAATGACTTTCGCGATGCGTTGAAACAGTACGGTACCAAATTTCTGCGTAACATATTTGATAACTTCGCTGTAAATGAGTCTGCCATCGACATGAATAAGCCATGGTTTGACAGAGACCTCTTACAGGACAACTGGTTCTGCATCAGGTTTGAGTTTGATAATCTTAGTGGTAAGCAGCTTATTCTTCATTCAGCAGACATCACCGCTTCAAAAGCATACAGATAATGGGAACACTCGCAATGAAATACAGAAAGTACAACGCTGGCGGATGGGCCAGCGCTGAAGCAAGGGATACAGCACTGGGTATCGGTGGTGTATCCACTCAATTGCTTGATGTTGCCGCTCAACCTAAAGACAGATTTGGCCGAGTTTCCGTTGCAGGAAACACTGCTTCCAAAGCAGCCAACCTCGGTATGATGGGAGCTAAAATAGCTGGTCCATGGGGGGCTGCGGCTGGCGCTGTTATCGGCGGTGTTACAGGATTCATTGGAGCTAAGAACGCGAATGATACTGCCAACAGACTGGAAGCAGCTGAAAATTGGCAGCTCACCCAGCAAAGACAAGCTGAAGCTCAAGCCAAGGTTGCTGCGGATCCATCACTGGTGAGAGGTAATCTCGCTGCATCATACTACGCTAACGGTGGACATCTTAATGCATTCAAACAAGCTACTGTAGGTGGAGAAGCTGACAGCCTATCTTCTACAGCGGTAGAATTTAACGGTCCGTCTCACGAGCAGGGAGGAATCAAGATTCCCGGCATGCAAGCTGAAGTAGAAGGACAAGAAACTTCCAACGGCAGTTATGTATTCTCCAGCAGACTGGGCTTTGCACAACGTCACAAGCCTTTGGCCAAAACCATGGGTAAGATTGAGACTAAAACCATCAGTCCTGAGCGTATCAACACGTTGAAGTTGCTGAAGAAGGAAGAAAACAATTTGATCAACCAGCAAGAGGAAGTGAAAGCACTCCTCGGCTTAAATTAATACCTATGTCTAATTACCCCTTTGGTCAAGGTACAGGTGCTTCTACAAGAAAGCCAATAGTATCTCCCCCAGCAACTTCTTTCCCGTCAGCTTCATCAAGCACGGGATTCAAACTTTGGGGCAATGATAAGTTAATGAACGCATTGCTTGGAAATCCTTCTTTGCGTAGTCAACCTGACAGTGAAACCAAACCTACTGGCAACAGATGGAAAGCATTCTTGGGTAATGCCAAGGATGCTGTGCCTTATGCTACCAACCTGGCAAATACATTCCGTCGCGCTCCTATGCCGGCAGCTCCACGTTTGACAAACACTGTATCTGCCCCACGTGTAAACTTTGATGCTCAACGTGCGGAAGTAGATCGCTCTATCCGTGGCGCTAACCTGGGCTTTGACATGCAACTGGACGGTAACACAGCAGCTGCAGCTAAAGCAGGAATGTTTGCTCAAGGTATCCGCGAAAAGAACAGACTGTCTCAGGATGAAGCCAATACCAATGCCCAGTTGGGATTCAAAACCAATGCTATGAATGCTGACATCGAAGCCGGCAACAACGCATTAGTCAACAACTACAACAACCAACTGGTAGAAAGACAGATGGCTCAACAGCGTTTCCAATCAGAGAACATGGCTGACGCAGCCAACAAGTTTCTGACCAGAGAGCAGAATAATGAGAACCTCAGAGCCGCTAAGGAGTCTGAGCAAAACCAATTAGCTGTATACAGTCAGCTGTTTAAGAACAGCGGTGTATTCGGCAGATTGTTCCAAGGCGCCAGTCCTAATATGACTGAAGAAGCTCGTAAAGCTGTAGAGTCTGCAACAGGATTCAAAGCCTACGGTGGTAGAATTCTGGCATTCGGTGGTAGTATCACTGAAGATCCTCCCGGTAAGTTGAAAGCTTACAAAGGTGGTAAAGAAGCTACTCCTACCGGCAAGAGCAATGCCTTCGCCAATAACGAATTCCAGTTGACTGATGAAGCACTTACAGCGTACGCCAAGAAATACAATTTACCAACCAACAGCAACCAAGCTTTCCAGACAGCTCAACTTGAGATGCTAGGTAAGTCTGATGCTGGTAAAGCATTGTTGGCTAAGATGGACAGTACATTTGGTCCTACCAAAGCTGGAAGATATGATGATGGTATGCTAGGGGCAAGAACACGTTTTCTGATTGAGAACGATGTTACTCAGACTGGCCAACAAACTACTACGCCTCCAGCTGTACGTGAATCATTCTCTGGTGAGCCTATCTATGGCAGCAACAACCACCTCATTGGATACAGCAAATGGAAAAACACTGGTGATAACTCATCAGCTGAATTCATGTTTGCAGATAAAATGGGTAAAGTTGATTCAACACGTGGTAGATTTGTGATTCCTGGTAATGAGTGGTCCAACAGATTTACTGGTGGTACTCGTCACCTGAAGACTGCGCCCGAAGACCTTAACCCTTACAAGATGAAAGCCTACGGAGGCAGCATCAGACGTAAACCATTCAAAAGATTGTAACTATGGGATTGTACGATAACTTTCACGCTATAAACAGCAAGGGCCCCATTGTGAAGCAACACTCTGGGGCTCCTGTCGCTGAGCTGGTTCAAGTTTCGCAGCAGCTGCAGAACTACTATGATAAAGCTCAGGAGAATCTGGACTACACTACTCGTTTCTTCAATAGTCTCAAAGCAGCACCTCAAGATGAGCCTGCGTTCAAAGAATTCAAAGCTCGCTATGCTGATCAACTGCAAAAGTTGTCTCAGCGTCCTGATTTAGAGAATGCATTGAGAGATACTACTATGCTGGCCAGAGACCTTCCTACAGCGTACGCACCGTTCGCGCAGAACTTGAAAGAAATCAACGACGCCAAAGACTTCTACCAGAAACAAGTAGATGCCGGTAAGCTAAACCCAGATGAAGCCCAAAAATACCTGGCGCGTGATTTAGGTACGTACAAAGGATTGCAGTTCGACCCTCAAACCGGTCAATACATCAATCCATTCAAACGTGGTTACTCTGTTGATACTTACAATTATGCTGAAGCTGTTGACAATGCAATGAAGAATGTCAAGCCTAAAGAGACTGGTTGGAAGTATGACAAGATAGGTAGTGAGTGGGTAGTGACTAATGGCAGAGAAGTAAAACGTATTGAACCTGAACGTATTAAAGAGATTGTAGGTAATTACCTCAATGCTGATTCTAAGCACCAGGCTTACATTTCACAAATGAAGCAGCTGGGTACGTACAACATGCCTGACTATTCTAAAGTTCCCTTGGAAGAGTTGGGTATTGACCTCAATCGCGTTATTGGTAGTCAGCCAAAATTGAATGATAAAGGTCAGCCAGTTATTGGCAAGAACAAGAAAGTTGTGTCGGATCCAATTACTCTTAAGCAGTACATAGAATCTCAAGTTGCTCAAGGTAGAAGCATAAATGATGTAATGCGTGGGTTCAAGGAGAAATCTATTGAAGACAACTACATGCGTAGAGCACTTAATTATGCAGTGCCTAAATACGAGCAAAATGATGTTGAAACAATGAGTAGTGTTCAAGCTAATCAGTACGGTGTTAAGCAGTTTGAGCACGACCTCAAGAAAAAGGATGAAGTAACACCTATCACTGAATTCATTTTACAGCCAGACCCTAAAACTCAATTCCAGACTGCAGCAGATGCAACTACCAAAGTAGAAGATTTGCGTAAGTATGCTGTGAAAATGAACCAAGACTACATGGCTTGGATGAATCTCAATAAGGTTACACTCAAAGGTGGCAACCCTGATAATCCTAACGCTAAGTGGGTTGATGCTAGTGGTAAGGATGTGACCAGCGAAGCACGTAAATACTTGCTTGAAAGAGACCAAGCTAACACGCTGCGCATGCACGTAAACAACTTAATTAAAGATGCTGAAGCTAAAGCTGGGTTAAGTAACATTGACCCTAAAGTAAAAGCTGAAGCTCAAAAAGCGTACGATGCTGAGTTTAAAAAGACTGAAGGTTACAGCAGTTCTTCTGCCGGTATTGGTTCAGGTGGTACTCTAACTAAATACAACGAAGCTGAAAGAGTCAAGAATGCTCAAAACGCATACAACGCTGTACTAAGAAAGAATTATCCTGATAAATTCAATAAGTATGAAGAAATCTTCAAAAAGAATGTTGAGAATCGCATGACTACTGTGGGACTGCAAAAGTTCCAAGGTAAGTTTGAAGGACTCAACAAACAACTGGAAGAAAACTTCAACAACCTCGTTGTCAACCTTGATAAAGATGGATTGGATGGAGGTACTCAAGGTCTTGAATGGGCTCAAGGTGAAAGCGCAGGTACAGCTTTGAAAGCTAATGACTACAAGAAAATTATTGGTAAAGCAGAGTATGCCGGCCATGGATTTGTCAATGGTAAGCTGTATGACTTCTTCAAAGTAGGTCCTACGAAAGTGAATAAACAAGGCGAGCTTGTTACTCCACCCGTACTGGTTAGAAAACCAGCTGCAGGAGGTGTATTGGAAAACATGATTAAGTCTGGTAGCACCAATGAAGCTCACGTAGCTTTGTCACAGCGATTGAACGAAGTGAATTCATCTTACGGCAAGCCAATTCAATTAACACTTGGTAATAACTTGAAGGTAAGCTTCAGACCAACTACAAGCTACGACCGTGATAACAACTATGTCAACCCGAATTCTAATTTCATTCTGACAGTTGATCAGGGTGGAGAATCTGCAGACTTTGGTGTTAACAATGTTGACGAAGCAGTTACAAACATATTGACGAATCTGAAAAGACAGAAGTAATGCCTGAGGATAAAATCAAATGGATAGCGCCTGAACAGACAAATCAAGGAAACTCTGTTACAGGCGGTGCTGTTGTAAATATAGACCCAAGTCAGTATAATTTCCAAGCGAAAATTAATGCTGACAACAATAAGCTGCGAGCTCAAAATCAATCAGGTGTTAAACAAGCCGGATTGATGCTGGCTAACGGAGCTGCTAATACCCTCACCACTATGGCTGAGGGCTTTGGTTATTTACCAGAATTGTTTGATAACGATAGAGACTACAGCAATGCATTTACCCAAAAGATGCAAGAATGGAAGAATCCATTTGGTGAAATCTATCGTGAAAATCCTGAAGAAACATTTGACTTAGCAGATCCGGCATGGTGGTACTCTAACATCCAACAGTTGGGAGAAAGTGTTGCCGCTTTCGGTATGATGAACGTAGGTACGGCCAAAGTGTTTGGCACTATCGCGCGTGGTGCAGGTGAAGCGTTGACATTAGGAAGACTTGGCGCAACAGGTAAACGTATAGCTGATGGAGCTGCCATGTTAGCTGGTGCATCTACACAAGCATACGTGGAAGGTGCAATGTCCGGTTATCGCATTTACGATGAAGTGTATAATGAACAGCGTCGTAAGAATGTTGCATTCGGTATGAGCTTGGAAGAAGCTGAAGAGTCTGCCAAGAAAAGCGCAGCTGAGGCCGCAGCTACAACAGTCAAGACCAATGTCATTCTCAACACTGTATTGAACCTTGGGGAATTCGCACCACTGTTCAAGAATCCTACTGATGAAGTACTGGACTTCTACCGTACAACCGGTAAAAGACAAGCTGGTGAATCTATGAGCCAGTGGAGAAAGCGCTTAAGTGAAATGGAGATTGATAATCCAGAGGTACGTGAAGCTTTGAAACTTCGCAAAGGCTGGTATTCATACGGAGCAGAATCATTCAAAGAAGGTATAGAAGAGGTCAACACACAGTATGCTGAGGAAAGAGGTAAGCGTGCCGGTAAGGGTGAGATTGACAATGCCTTGTTCGATTTGGACCAATACTTATCTGACGTCAGCAACCAAGAAGGTGCGTTGAATTTCTTGTTAGGTAGCGTAGGCGGTGTAGGTACTACTGTTCTAATGGATAATGTTCCTGTACGTTATACTACGTATGACAAGGAAAGCAATCAAACCCTCAAGCTTGGTGCTGATGGTAAAGTGCAGTACGATGCAAACGGTAAGCCGGTGTATGAAAAGTACCTGGTGAGTTCGCGTACCTTGAATGAACGTGGCCAGCGTAAGTACTTTGAAAACATCAAAGATGCTATCGTTGAAGACATTGACCGATATGACAAATTACAAAAACAGCTGATTGAAGCTACAGCTAACAAGAATGAAGTAGCGGCAGATGCTATTCGCGCGGAGATCTTCCAGATTGGTGCCATGAATGCCGTAAGCAAAGGCATGACTGAAAATTGGATACAAGAGTACGAGAGCATTGCAGATATCGACAATGAGAAATCACTGGGTGAGCAACTCACTCCGCAGATAGAACAACTGCGTGGACAAATCATGGAAGCTGAAGAGGCTGGCCAGGATGCTACAGAGTTGAAAGAAGCTTATGGACAGCTCATGCAAAAGCAGATGGAAATGGCTGATGTAACTGAGGCTGTGCAGAAAGGTTTAGCCAAAGATAAGGATGACAACCAGTATAAAGAACGTGCACGTACCGCTGCTCGTCAGCTGAAGGAGTTGCAGAAGATTCATGATAGTGTGCAGACACAATTCAAGATGGATGACACTCCTGTCGCAGCAGAATTAGCGGATCACGTATTCTTTCGTAAAGCTGACTTATATCTTAGAGGTGAAGCATTGAAGAATGCTGAGAAGCGCTTAGAAGAAGCTGAAGCACAAGAGCGTAAAATCAACTTCAGTGACAGTGACGCATTCTACGCTCAGCTGGAAGACCACAACAGACATGTGAATGCATGGAAAGAAGTGAGAGACCGGTTGAACAATGATATCGAACGCCTGAAAAAGGCTGACGAGAAAGGTGATATTGAAACCATCAAAGAGCTTGTACAAAAGTACAGAGGTACGCCAATCGAAGGTGATGAGATGATGACCAAAGCCATTGACCAGCTGATTAAGCGGATCCAAGGTGAGGTTAATCGCTACAACCAAAGCATGCAAACTTCTGAACAGCAGTTGGCTGATGGTATTGGCTTTTCTACATGGAAAGAATCCAATCCTAACGGCACACTGCAAGAGTATGTTGCATCTGTAGAAGACAACATCTTCCTTCGTCAGCAGAGAGCTAATCTGCAAGAGTTAAAATCTCAGTACAAGATTGCTGAGCAGAACCTTCAGGAAATCACTTCCGTGAAAGGTGTAAGCAATCTTCAGAAAGCATTGGCTGAAGATAGAAAGAAATTAGTTGAATCTGTCAATGCACGTAATCGCAACGCTAACGTGGAAGCTTTCTTGAAACACAGAAACGCTCAGTCTGCGGCAGCATTAGACGTGCGGGAGAAAGAAGTACTGATTGCTAAGTTTGAAGCACAGCTTGCTGAAAAAACGCAGGAGTATAACAAGAAAAGCGAAGAAGTTGAACAGCTGCAAAGAGAATATGACAGCTATCTCAAGACTCCTAAAAGCCTGCTGCAAAATGGATTGACATTAGCCAGGTTGAATCAAAGCATTAAAGCCGGTAAGAAAGACTTGGCCGTGCTTCAAGCCGAGATAGATTACATTAAGTCACAACTGGATATGCTGCAGGTTGTAAAAGAGCAAGCAGAAGTAAAACAAGAATTCGTTGCCCAGCAAGAAGAAGCTCCTGAAACTTATGAACCAACACCTGTACCAAAAACTCCAGATGCTCCACCTACTGTAGAAGAACCTGCAGAAACTCCTCGTCCAGCATTGGATTACAACAAGGCTGTAGGAAATGTCATTATGCAAGCTGTTGCCCGCAACAGTGAAAATGGCCGTGAGCTTACCGATACTGAGGTAGACCTCATCACTAATGCATTTGATAAAATCGAAATGAAGTTTGTAAATGGTGGGTACACTTCATTACAAGAGTACTTAACAGCATTTACTACGCTGATCGGAGAAGATATCCTTTCTCAACAAGAAGTGATGTCTGTATTCCCGGCATTGAGAAATGCTGTAGAAGAAAGGATTGATGTCAAGCAAAAACCAGAAGAAGCTACTCAACCACCATCAACAGAACCAGCACCTGTTCAACAGGAAACGCCTGGCATCGACCCCACTGACATTGCCCAGCCGGAAGAAAGCGAACAGCCTGTCATCAATATTAATGTCAACTTGGTTAGTGAACAAGGACTTGCAGACGCTTACTGGGAAAATGTGAAGTCAGTTAACACTGGTGCTAAAGTAAATACTGCCAACCTGCAGTACATGGAAATCAAAAAATCCAATGGCACTGCTGTTATTCGTAACGTGACTGTCAACTACGAACCTCAAATAGATCCTAACACCAATCAGCAAACCATGGTGCCGGGAGCTATCAAAGTAGGCGATGAAGTTGAACTGCGTATAGACCCTAACTGGAATGGCGAGATTAACTACGACGAAGTACGTCAGGATGAATTCGGTACTATCGAACGTAAGGCTGACAGCTTTGACATGTACCTGAAAAATGGTAAGATTGATACCAGCAGTCCTTCTGAATACAGTTACGCCAACGTACCTATCCAGATTGTACATTCTAAGAGTGGTCAAGTAATTGGCTACTTAGGAAGACATGGCTGGGTGAATAACGAGCGCAACACTGTGCCCGGTGAAGATGGAGACAACTTACTTGTACAGTCCACTATCAATCTGGCTATCAGAAAGAAGCTGGCCAACCTGTGGAACCAAAAAGGAAATGATGCTAAGCTGACTACGCGTATCAGTGAACGTGGGGATGGACATCTGCTGTCAAGAGCGGAAGCCAACCCGAACACTGGTAAAGTGAATTTCAGCAAGGCTATGATTTCAGCCAAGAATGCGCTTCCTGACCAATCACTGATGTTCGGTGTGCACACAGCTGATGGCTTCCAAACCGGTTTCAAAGAAAGCGCTGCAGTTAGAGGAATAGAATTGAGTAAGTCTGGTGTGAAGCTTTATCGCGATCCTATCACCAATGAACCTAAGGCTAACCTCCGAGGTGTTCCGTTTGTATTGTTACCAATGCCTAACGGTACACACTATCCAGCATTCCTTGAAACTAAGCAGCTGAGTGCTGATAAGAAAGCCGACGGTACACTGCCTCCTCATTCAGCAGATGTATATACTATCGAACGTGCTCTGGAAATCTATGTAATTGCCAACAACAATTTCAAAGGTCAGAAGTACATGCCCAAAGTAGACCTTGATGAAATTGCTGATATGGAATTCAAGGAAGTGGGCGTGCGCAAATCAGGTGATGTTGTATTGACACTCAACCATTACCATGCTGCAATGATTAAAAAGCACACTGGCTTTGATATTACATCGCCAGAAGGGTTACGTGACTTCCTTGAGCAATACTATACTCACGTGACACGTTCATTTAAAGATGAGGTAATGAACGCTTCTCCTGAGGCTATGAGTGAAGAGGTAAAACAGGAATTCCATTTGGCTATTCCTAACAGCTCTACCGGCTTGATCAAGATAGGCACAACCTACACTCCTGGCAGCTTAAAAGTGGCTAAGATTGAAATAGTGGATGGCAACCCCAGACTGGACCATGAATTCCTGACAACACTCAGAGGCGGACTGGCCGGCCGATTTAAAAACGTGGCTTTCACCAAAGGCAATGTCAAAGGCGTGAATGACCAACGTCCAATCACCACTGTCAGCATACGCCAGAACGGTGTGGTAAGTACTCAGAATTTCAAGAACTACAATGAATACCTGAAGAGCTTTACGTACACCAGCGTTTATGGCAAGCACATGGTAGATGGTAAGTACGTCTATGGCGCGAACAGTACCATGACTCTGGACCATGAAAGCCTGATTCAAGGGGATAGCACAGCTGCAGAACTGATTGATGCGCCAGCCCCTGATGTTATTGGCACCACTGCACCGGTAGAAAGTGACTTACAATCGGACCTTGATGAGCTCATGTTTAACAACATCGTTCCTGTCGATCGTGTCCAGTACATTGTAAAAGCTCCTGGTGACCCATTGACCTTGGAGAATCTGCAAAATCTTGCTAACTTAGCCACGGCTATGGGTAACCGTAATTCCAAATCGGTGGACGAAGTGTACAACTATCTTTCTCGATTGGGTATTGCATCCATAGCTGATGGATACAACCCATTCATGAAATGCTAACCTTCCGTACTTATGGAACTATGTAACCAATTCTTGGCTCCCAATGGCGAGCCTTCAGTGCTTTATGCAAGTCTCCTTCAGAAATATGGTCCTGATAAAGCGCTCCAGTTATGGAACTGGGCTCAAACACTCAGCAATGTCGAGAAAACTGATGCTGGTGAACCTACATTGGCTGCAGTTGAGAAGGAAGCTAAAGGAACTAAAGACCTTAATTTAGAAAATGCTGTAGTTGTAAACGTAGATAATTTCAACAGTTTTGCTGCAGATGATTTCAATATCGCACCTAAGGCAGCAAAGAAGCAGCTAGACTTTCACTTTGTCCAAATCAGGGATGTTAATGGCACCCCAACTGGACATTACTTTGACTACCAGCTGCAGAAAGATGTAGAGAATTCTATCATCTTTACGTATGCTAACCTCTACCTGTCTTTCTTGAACAATCCTGCTGCTGAACAACAACTGGCAGACAGTGGTATGACAGCCAATCAATTCTTGAAAAGCAAGATACAAGAACGTTTCCAGCAAATTCATGATAGGTTTGAAAAGGATGCTGTTGCTACTGGCTCAGAGAAAAGCAAGATTATGCTCAATCTGTACAAAGCAGTGCTGACTGCATTCGATCATAAAGACAACAGCTTTTGGAAGAATGCCATGGCTAAACTGGAAAGACGTGGGTTAGTAAGTGTAGATGAAGATGGAGAATTGCTTGACGAATCCGGTCAAATCGTTCGATCATTCGACGATGACAGCCTGGGTATTGATGTGAAGCAAACGATGAGCTCACAGATGAAAATGTTCCTGTTCACAATTCCAGAGTCTGAAATAGGTGCTGTTGCTGAACCAGAAGAAATGAAACTGATTATTCCAGATGCTCAGATTCGCGCGAACATTGTAGCCGGCGTAACTAAACGTATTTCTCTCCCAGCTGCTACAGCTGAAGCAAACAACCTCACTCCTAAGGATAAGCTCAACGTAAGATTGAGTGAACCGGAAGTCAAAGAACGTACAGAGCGTTTAGTGAATATCAATGGTAAGCAGATGTTGGCCGTTGCTACTACAACTGGCGAGAATGGTAATGTCATTGTAGAACTGTCAACCTACCAGAAACCTACCCAACAGTTGACAGCTGTTAAGAATGCTTTAGAATTTCCTCAGCTGGCCAACACAGAGAAGTTGTATCAGGAGCTTACAGGATTGTTAAGTGAACGTACAGCAAATTTCGATGACTACATTAAAGCTATGAATGAAAACAATAGCCCTAACGTACGTCGTGTTGCTGAAAAGCTTTCATCTCCTAACACTCCTCAGCATATTCGCAACCAGTTCGTGTCAGTGATGACTACACACTATCAGCGTATGATGATGGTGATGGTGAAGAAAGGTAAAGATGGTTTCCAAGAAACTTACGTATTCGACTCCAACAGAAATAGTGAAATCAACATGCTGTTGGATGCATGGAGAGAATTCCAGAAGAGATCCGACATCTTTGTCAAAGATGGTCTTGGTGGCCGAGTAATTAACCGGGACCTGGCACGCGGATATTATGAAACGTTGACGGAAATTTACAATCGTCAGCCTAAAGATGAAAACGAACGCAGGCAACTGCAAAACGATAAACGTGCTCTTCTTACCAGCATACTGGAAGATAACGGTATTGAATTGAATGAGAAAGTCATTGACTACCTCATGTCCGAGAAAGATAAGAAATTCAAGACTTTCGGAGGCTTTACTAAAGAAGCTGCGCCTATTGGTATTGTTGATATCATGGTGCATAGAATGTATATAGCGTCTGATGAAGAGCTGTTGCTCGGTGAAAACGAAGCGTTAGAAACCTACAAAGCTAACAACCCGCTTTACACTGAAACTCGTATCATGAACAAGCTGGCTCAACTGCAGCTGCCTTATGTAACAAAGACATTCAGCCAAACACATAAAAGCACTGAAGGTAAAACCATCTACAGCTACGGGTTGAATACAGCATTGTCACATGCTGCAAGAAAGATTGCTACTGACCCATCATACAGAAAACGCTACGATAATTCTGTCATCGCAAGGCAAAGCTGGTTGTTAGAACAACTCAACAACAATGCTGTACTGCGTGAGCAATTTGGCATCATCTATCTTGATGGTTTAAAGAATGCATTAGGCGAACGTGATGGTGTTACCAGAGTGAACATGTCAGATCGTGAGCAATGGGCTACAGCACTTGGCTTGTTCCAAAACGGAAATAAAGATACCGGCCATTTGATTGGTATGACGCATGCAGATAAGTCTAAAACCCCTGTCTATACCAACGTACCTAAAATCAACAACGTAGCAAGCTTTGTAGAAAATGGAAAAGATATTCCATTCTCTATTAACAGGCAGACTGCAGAGCTTATCTACAAGCATGTGTTCAAAAGTGAGCACAAGCGTATCACAACTCTAGGTGGTGAAAACATCAAACAATATGCAGAAGGTAAAAAGCACTTCTACTTCCTGCCTTTGTTTAACTACGATAAGCTGTCACAGCTGAAGAACAGAAACTTGATTTCTGAAGCTGAGTTCAATCAGATATACAATCCTAATAAAGAGCTCAACAAGTTCTCTGTAGAACCAGCATACTTAAATGCTGTGTACAAAGTGATTGGCTTCCAGATGAACCAGATGGTGAACAATACTTATAAGTCTTGGGAGAATTCTGGATTGCTGGAAAATGGATTGCCTGGCAGCAATAACTACTACGCGGGTTTGTATGGAAGCGCTGGAGCTTACATGGATGTAGCTGCAGATGATTACAAAATGGATATGAACAGCTGGGTGTTAAAGAACGGTCAGCGTGTTGATAGAAAAGCTGCTGTTAAGCACATGGGATGGTTAGCAGCTGCTCACTACACAGTCAACAGTTTCATGATGAATGTGAATGCTGCACAACTGTTTCATGGTGATCCTGCACTTGCTTGGAAAGGTAGTATTGAAAAGACTTACGTCGAATACAACAAGCGTCTAGCCAAAGACATCGCTCCTGGTCGTGAAGGTGACATCAGTAAAATTCCCACATACGTTTCTATCACAGCAGCAGATTATGAACCCATAATTGCTGAGTTGATAGGCAAGCGTAACTGGAGAGCCAATGCTACTGATGCTCAGGAAATCACCACAATGAAAGAAAAGCTGAATGTGATGTATCACATGTTCGGCGAAATTACAAAAGACCAGTACGAGCGTGCTATGTCAATTGTAAACAATCCAGACAAAGATGGCTTCTATCAATTTCCAGCTGACTTAGAGCAAATCATCCTGCAACCTGAAAAGCCGGTAGCTGCTGGTTTGAGAGATGCGGATGATCAGGGTGTGATGAGATATGATTACGTAAAGTCTTCAGCATACGCTCTCTACCCTCCTATCACTAAGGGCTTGGAAATTGACAAGCTTCGTGTAGCCATGGAGCGTGGCAGTGTCGATCGCGTGAACTTCATCTCAGCAAAGAAACTTGGCGCTCCTGCTCAGACAGTAAAGCTATTTGATGACAATGGTAAGATCAGTCCTAAAGTATTTGAGTCTGTAGAATGGACAACAGCTGCACGCCAAGAAATGAAACGTGAAAACTACCGTCGTCAGCAGGACAACCCGTACGAAGAAGATAAAGATGCTATCCTCACTGTAAGTCAGATGAATAAGCTGATTACAGAAATGATTGCCACTATACCTACTAAGTTCACATTGAACGGTAAGGAGTACACTGGTGCTGAACTGCGTAAAGTGAAAGAAGACTTACGCAAACAATTGCTTCAAATCAACTACAACAAGTTGATGAAGAAAGCTGGCAGTAAGGCTGAGTTGTACAGGCTGCTTGCTGAAGAAGCTTCTAAAAGATCGGGATACACTTTCAATGATATTCTTGCACTCACCTCTAAACAGGAAGATGGCTCACTCACATTACCATTGATGTTTGCTCCATCAGCTTCCAGATTGGAAAGCATGATGATGAGCCTTGTCAACAATGTGGTAAAAGTGAAGATGCCGGGTAAGTCGTTTATCCAGGCATCACCTGCTGGTTTCCAATCAATGGTAACATGGGAAGAATCTAACCTTGACAAGAATGCTATTGTCTGGACCAAACCGGTAGATGGTGAGCTTAAGACTGCACACATTGATGCAGATGGTAATGTACAACCTGCACAGGTATTGGTAGGTTTCAACTATTTCAACAACAAAGGTGAAAGACTCAACATTGAAGACTTCATCATTGAAGAGAACGGTAAGAAGATGCTGGACACTACCAAGTTACCAGCTGAACTCTTTCAATTAATTGGTGCACGTATCCCGAACCAAGGTCACTCATCCATGCTGCCTATTGAGATTGTTGGTTTCTTACCACAGAACATGGGTGACATGATTGTCGTGCCTGCTGCCATTACTAAGCAGATGGGTGCTGACTTTGACGTGGATAAACTGTACACTTATCATAGAGCTTACGAATACAAGAACAATGCCTTCACTGTTACCAATGATGCTGAATCAGAAGACAGCATAAAGAACCAGTATTTCGATGTGCACTGGACAGTACTTACCAATCCGGCCATGTTCGATCGCGTAATGGCTGAGCTGGATAAAGATGACTTAAGTCTTGAAGCTGAGACTTATGGTAAGGTATGGGAAAAAGACATGTACGCATTTGGTCCCGCTTACCAGATGACTGAATTCCAAAGCATGAAAGGTGCTAAAGTGTTAGTAGGTCAAACATCACTGGCTTCAACCAGTAACGCTGAATTGCAGAACAGGAATATCGGCATTGAGTATAAAGGTGATAGTCATTTCAATGGCATTTTAGTAAAAACTGAAGATGGTAAAACTGTAGACTTGACAAGTTTGTCTGGTTATGGAGTAGCTACATACAACGGTAAGACACGTACTAAAGCTGATAACATTCAGATACAGCAAAGTGAATCAGTTGACCATGCCAAGAACAAGATTATTGACAAGATAAACCTGAACCCTCATACATCAGCAGCTTCACTGGCAATGTCTCGTTTGCAGACACCTGATGAAGGTACACCAGGTGAAAAGGATTTCAAACCCGGTGTTGCTATCGGTTTGAACTTTAACGCCGGCTTGTTGATGCAGCCGATCATCAGACAATACGTAGATAAAATGAGTCGTGCAAACGATATCCTATCTACTGAATTTAAGTTTGATGTACAGATGGAAGTAGTAGAAGAACTGAGAGAAGAGTATGAAGCTTTGATTGGTGATGCTGAAACTAGAAATCAATACATGGTGTATGGCGCTAAAGAATTGAAGGAAACTATCTTCATGAAAGAGGGCCCAGAATTTTACCAACGACAGCTTGATTTGTTAGACCTTTTTCTGAAGTTCGATTCAGTAGGTAGACAGCTTGTGTCTTTGCAATCTACTACCAGCCAAGCTACACGAGGCGCAGGTAAAACTCTACTGCAAGCAGTTAACACGGATGAAAAAGCTGAGAACTTAGGTAAAATCAATCCATCAGAACCGTACTACTTAACCGGAGTATCTAAACTGTTAGAAGAAGATTCTGAGTTGGCTTACACATACAGCATCACTGTACCTACAGCAATCAGTTTGTTTTCTGATGAATTGCCTTACAACTTGCTGTCTCCTGTACAAGCAAAATTGGCTATGTACATGCAGCGAGATGATTTATCTGTTGAACAACAGCAAACACTCTTCCGCGCAGCAAAGTCATTTGTACTGAGTTCATCTGAATTAGGGCTTGGTGTAAATGCAGAAGCTGAGCGTGTTGAATTGATGTTTGGTCCAAAAAGCCTGGCAAAGCGAATCAGCGATGCTAAAAAGACTTGGGCTAAAAATGACTACTTCCTGCAGCGATTGGCTACAAAGATAGACCCATTAGGTAAAGATCCTGATTTGGTTGAATATGACGCAGCTAAAACTGGACTGGAAGATGACGTAGAAAACATCACCAGCTGGTTTGCATTGTTGATGTCTACTAATGCTGAGCAAAAACAGATAGGCGTAGACTTACTGAAGTATGCTTTCTTCACAAGCGGCCAACAGAATGCTCGCAACTTTGTGAAGTTCATTCCATGGGCAGCCATCGAAGGAACCGGCATTGCCAAAGGATTGAGAGAATTCAACTTGAAAGACAATTGGCAAAGCAACCAATTCCTGAAACAATTCCTTCAGCACAACCCTAAATTTGCTCGTGAGATTCCAGGATCAATGCGCGAAATTATTGGCAGTCCTAAGGATTCATTCACAATACCTCCTCCCCCAATAAACGAAGATGGATATGGTCCGTTTGCTGGTATAATGGCTGGTAAAAACTACATTCCATTCTTAGCGTACAAAGACAATAACTACAAATGGGTGTTGTTTGAAGCTCAGCCAGCATTAGAAAATGGTCAAATTCCATACGTAAGAATTGATTTGCTTGGAGACAAAACATCTGGTGTCCAAGAATACACGCACGGTGTTGAAGATGTTGGTAGCTTATTCCCTGCCAACAGATGGAAAGAAGACTCCGGTATTGTGGCTGTGCAAAATTTAACTCCGTTGCAGCAAATCGGTATCAACAAGAAAGAACTCACATACGATGAAGTGTTAAACACGTTGATGATAATTGAAGCTGATGAAGACATGCCTTCTTACATGAGAACGCTGGCCAACTTCCTCAGCAAAACTCCTCGCAACAGTGTTGAGCAATTTGTACATGAAAAGATGTTGGGTAATCCATTGTTTAAATTAAAGCTTGATCAATTGGATAAGAATGTTGCCGGTACATTCAAAGCACCTGCTAACATTTTGATACTAGACGGCAGCAAATATTTCAACAAGCGAGATGCTGCTATGACGCTACTGCATGAACTGGTGCATTACCACACAGTGTTTCTTGCTGAAAGCTATGAACCAAGAGCTGACAGAACTGGAGATACTCGTGAAGTGCTCAATGAGGTGAGAGAGTTTGTCAAGCAGAATAAGGAAATGAACCAGAAGCTTGAGGAAATGTACAAAGTGTATGAGCAAGCTAAACAAGCTTACACTACTTACGGACGTAAAAATGAAGACATAGACTACAGTTTGTCTTCTTTTGCAGAGTTCGTTGCCAGGGCATTGACAGACAAAAAGACCATGGCATTCCTCAACAGTGTAGAATATCGTGGTGAGCGTAATCTTATCAACAGATTAAAAGACCTCATCTCACAGCTGTGGAAGTCTATCAGTGATATTTTAAAAGTTCCTGTGGATGAGTCAAGCTTGTTGGCTCAGGCTATTCGCACTTCAGTTGAAATCATGAGTTACCAAACTAAAGCAAATGACAACTGGAACAAGAACGGTTTACCTCCATTCAACGAAGGGCTTGACTATAACAACATTGCTCCTCAAACAGATGCTATTGCTCGCGTAATTGCTGCGCTGGAAGAACAGAAGAGCAACATGATCATGGGTCAGCTGCAGCTAAAAGATCCGAAAGCTAAGGCCAGAAGGATGAAAGAAATCAAGGATATCGAAATGCAGATAGCTGAGCTCAAGCAGAGCAAACAACTGCCTATGATTGCTGAAGTAGGTAATGTACACATGAAGTGGATTGAAAAAGTGACCAAGAAAGAAAACCCACAGATGAATGAAATCAACGTGGCTATCAAACTGGCCAACATGTGGGAAGGTGTGCATGACCTGATGTACGGTGAGAATGCTGATGTAGATTCTCCTGAGCTAGATGCTATTAAGCTGAAAGCAGGTAAACTTCTCAACCAGCTGTTGAAACCCGGCAGTGAAACTTACCGTCGCATTCTGGACTTGGAAAGAAAGGACATGGACAACGTTGAAATTGAAGACTTGGGTAGTGATGAAGTGTGGATCCGCTCAATGCGTAGCGCTTCCCGTTCTCCATTCTTCAGCAAAACAGCTGCATTCGTAGAGACCATGGCTCGCCAAGAACAAGAAGAAGTACTTCGCACACTGAAAGGACTGGAGAAATTGGAACAGGATATGATTGCTTACGCCGGTGGGAAAAAGCAGCTTCAGGCGTTATATAACAAACTGATGCAGCCTGGCGATAAGCATTGGGGTTTAATCCAGCAGTACAGCGGTGAGTGGTACTCATGGTTGAATGAACAGCAGAGAAAACGTAACGGTCGTATCTACAGAATTGAGAACGACGACAAGATGACTGCTGTAGAAAAGGACTTGGCAAAGCGTAAAGCATGGGACCGTTACTGGAATGAAATGCAAGACAACGCTATCTTCTTTGATACAACAAGATTCCTTGACCCAGATAATGGTATGTTTGTCGCTGACTTTGACCAGAAGAAAACAGAGCTTGTTGCTCAGCTAGGAGAAGAAGCTGCAGAAAAACTTATCACAGAAGGACAAGCCAAATACTTAGCATACCTGGAACGCCGCGATGCATTCTTCGATACGGTCGATGAATCTGTAGCACTAGGTGAGATGACACAAGAGGAAGCTGAACAGGAGAAGACTGCATTCAAAATTGCCCATAGCCCAAATGCTTTCTTCTCCGCAGCTGCCCTCCGTACTTCAAGCACTGAAGCTTACGTGGCATTTGCTCCTAAACAAAGCAAGGACAAGTTCTGGAACAAGGAGTACAAAGAAGTGATGAATGATAAAGAACTGGCCAGCTTGTACAAGCGATATGAAACGTTGCTGAAAGAGCTGACATCTTATCTCCCCACTTCTGTACAGAACAAGCTGGGTGATGGCTTCCTGCCTATCGTGAGAAAAGCAGTGATGAGCTCAATGGCCGATTACAAAGGATTTTTAGAAGGCTTTGGCGAACGTACCATCAAGAGACTGGCTGCCAGTCCTACACAGGAAAAGCTGGATGAAAACAACTTCGAGCGCATACCGGTAGAATTTGTCAAAGCTTCTGAAGCTGCATTGGATGAAAGAAGCCGTGACCTAATTGGTATTGCACGTGTATTCTCTATGATGGCTATCCATTATAAACATGCATCAGCTGCTAAAGATGTGGTAGATATGGGTCAACTCATCATTTCTGAAATGGACAAAGCCCGCAGAGCAGGCACCGTACAAGTGAGAAGAGATGGTAAGCTGGAGCCAGTGAGAAAAGGATTTGACAATGCGATGAAAGCGTTCGAATACCTCAACGATTACATCATCTATCGTAAGCCAAAAGCTCTGGAAGCAAACTTGGGTGCTAAGTTGTACAGCGAGAAAGAAATCGCTACAACACAAACTGGCGAGCGTAAGGTGATTGGTGAGTCGTTCAACCTGAGCCCATTAAAGCAGCGTCAGATTTCCCAGCGTGTGAAAACATTGTTGGCTGACCGTACAGCATTGGAGAATCGCTACACCAATCCTAAGGAAGGTGAAGAACTCAGCTACGAAGATTACATCAAGCAGGTGCAGAAGATCGACGAAGAGTTGGAACGTTACGAAGGTCATGCCATCTACGGTAGTAAAGTAGGTGACGTGCTGATAGGTATCAACCAGCTGAAAGCACTCTCCTACAACCCATTCTCAGGTTTCCAGAACTTGACATTCGGTATGCTGTCAGCAGGTATCCATGCATCCGGCGGAAGAGATTTCAGCTGGGCTAACCTAAAAACAGCCACTGGACTGATGCTCAAAGCCCGTACAGACAAGAAGCTGGCTGAAAAGATTATCAACGTGATGGACAGACTGGGTGTGATTGGTGACTACGTAGATACCAAATATGGTAAGGCGCCAGAATTCAGAGACAAGAAGAACTTCGCCCAGAAGTATCTTGACCCATTTGTCCTGATGCGCGAAACTGATTTCTTCATGAAAGGATCTACATCACTAGCCGTTATGCTGCATGAACAAGTGCAGGTAGAAGATGGTAAGGTGAGTGTGTGGGAAACCTTTGCTCAGGACGGTAACTGGGATGAAGAGAAATATGGTAAGCGCGAAGACTGGTACAGCGATGATGTTACTAAGCAGAAGTCTTGGGACAAGTTCCGTAACAAAGTGATTGCTGTCAACATGGTGATACACGGTAACCAGGATAAGTTCTCTCCTAAGCTGGCTAACAAATATATTCTTGGCCGACTGCTTGGACAGTTCCGTATGTCATGGTTGCCGGAAGGTTTTTATAACAGATTCCAGAGTGAGCGCTACGATGCTTACCTCGATCGAACTGTGAAAGGACGTTACCGCACAGTGGGCGGTATTGGTATAGGTGGTAGCATGCTGGTGATGGGTAAGCAATTGCTTAACCTGTTGCCGGGTGTACAAATGGACGTATGGGCTGATGCCATTGTACGTTCCAAAGGTAAAGACGGCAAAGACACTGCCATCTACCTCAGGGATAGCGATCTGGACCAGGAAAACATGAGACGCAACTTTGCTGAAATGCTGTTCTTCATGTCCATTTCAGCAGCAGTGTTGTCGCTGAAATATTTGGTACTGCCGGACGACGAAGAGAACAAAGGCAAGAAAGCTGCCATCCAGCTGCTCATCAACTTGCTCATCAGAAGCCGTCAGGATATCCAATTGTACGCCAGCCCCGGTGTGTTCGACACCGTATTCCGTAACCCAATCCCAGCTACAGACGTTTTGAAGGATTGGTACAAGATGACTACAGCCACCGGCCGATTCATCATTGACGATGAGTACGAATTCGAACAGTGGATCCTGAAAGTGACTAAAGCGTTCCCATATACCAACCTCATCAACAAGACCAAGTACATGATCGAGAAGGACTTGGATGATGCTCAATAATCATTTGAGCTATATAGCT
>Ga0315900_10001070_pt1 | contig 44278 bp, 51 predicted proteins | sample LakEriMetagenome_FD_203521 | JGI IMG/M metagenome (GOLD analysis project Ga0315900, IMG submission 203521) | Freshwater fungal communities from buoy surface, Lake Erie, Ohio, United States - Buoy 12 MA114 | ecosystem: Environmental > Aquatic > Freshwater > Lake > Lake biofilm | place: USA: Lake... | reverse complement strand
GGCGACGGCTACGGCTCCGGCTCGTCCTGACCCCTCGGGGGGTTCGCCCGGTCGGCGTGGCGGCGTACACGCGGTCCGTCCTGTGGACTCAAGACCTCGCCGGTTCGACTCCGGCACCGGGCATTCAACGGGCAGCAGCCCAGAAAGTGAGACACCGATGGTGGCATCAGCGAAGAAGCAGCAGCAGCAGGCCGAGCCGGAGACTCCGAGCAAACTGCAAGAGGCGGCCGACAAGTTCCTGGTCAAGTGGGATGAGAAGTACATGGCGGCCCGCACGAAGGCGTCTGTGGCGGCCGAGATGACCAACACCGAGCAGTGGCAGAACATCTACGCCAAGGGCATGGCCCGCCGGGAGTCCAACCGGCTCGGCGTGAAGCATGATCTCCGGCAGTTCATCGATCTGCTGGACCAGGGCCGCGACGTCGACGAGGACAGCCTCAAGATCGCCAAGGACGCCATCAAGGCCGCCGGCTAGGGGCACGCCGCCCACAACGCCTGGTGGATGCACAACGTGGCCGATTTGGTCTCGGCTGCCGAGGGGCCTGGCCAGATCATCGACGAGGCCGACCGTGAGGCCCGCAACCAGGAGTCGGCCAACCCGCTGACGGCTCGGGGCTTGGCGGCGGCGGTGCAGGCCCGCCTGAAGGACTGGCGCCGCTTCAAGTTCGACCGGAAGACCGGCCGGATCGAGATGCTCGATCTCCAGGACTGATCTCCCTCCCTCCCATCCCACCGGCGCCGAGAGGCCCCGGCGGGGTTTATGACCGCATCCGTCACCTTCACCCTGCCGATGCCGCCCAAGGCCCTGAGCCCCAACGCTCGGCCCCACTGGGCCGCCCTGGCGTCCGCCAAGAAGAAGTACCGCGCCATGGCCCGCCAGGCGTGCACGGTGCAGTGCATGGTGCAGGGGCTGAACGAGCCCCGGTGGCAGAGGTCCCGCCTCTCGATGCTGTTTACGTTCAAGGTGCAGCGGAGGCGTGACCTGGACAACCTGGTCGCCAGCATGAAGGCGGCGATTGACGGCATCAAGTCCGCCGGTCTGATCTACGACGACGACGAGAAGCACCTGACTCCCGAACCGCCCAGGACGGCGGTCGTCGCTGGCACCATCCAGCCGTTTGTGACCCTGACGGTCACCCAGGAAGCATGAACACCAAACGCATGGACTGGGCGGCCATCAAGGCCGCCATGGAGAAGGCCCGCACCGATGACACAGACACCCCTGGACAAGATGCACCAGAAGGCCGAGCGGTTGGAGCGGCAAGTCCGCACGCTCAAGGCGGAGGTGGCACGCCTGCGAGTCCGCGACCAGGAGCATGGCCGGCGGATCAAGAACCTGGTGCGCGAGGTGCTGGCCTGGCGGTCGGCGGACGCCCTCGGGGTTCGCGCGGCGAAAGACACGGCCCAGATCTACCTGGAGCGGGCTCGCAGCGCCCGCAATGAGAGCGTGCTGGCGACCGACACCCCGGCCCCTGCGGAGGCTGACTTTTGACGCAGATGCCATCGCCAGGACCGTTGTTTGCCCTCGCCGACTCCAACGTCCGCCGTGATGACGTCATGCGTCTGAGCGGGCAGACCCGGCAGGTTGCCGCGGCGCTGCAGCGTGGGGAGCGGATCGGGATGGAGTGGGCCGATTTGCACCAGGTCAAGCGGCTGGCGGCCCGGATCAAGGACCTTCGGGATGCGGGCTGGGTCATCCGTTCCGAGCGCGACCCGGCCACCAAGTGCGCGGTGTACTGGATGGAGGTTGGGAAGTGAGCGACATTCACACGATCATCGGCACTTTGAAGTGGGCTGCACAGCAGATCGACGCGGAGGCGTTGGCGGCCAAGGCGTTGGCACATGCCGCCAACGAGATGCACGAAGCGAAGAGGGCGGCCCAGCAGAAGCACGAGAAATGGATCGCAGCGATGGCCGAGTTCAAGAAGGCCCAGGCTGAGGCTGAGGCGGCTCGGCGCGAGCTGTTCAAGACCGAGCACGACGTTCCCGAGTGGAGAGCGGCGAGGTTCGGGCCGAAGGGGCACGACGCGGGAGGTGGGGCGTGACGCCTGGCAAAGCCGACTTCAACCAGATCGTCGAGCGGATCACGGCCGAGATCACTGCGTTCCGCAAGGCTGGCCGCACACCCGACTGTGTGATCGTGACCGCCGAGGACGACGCGACGATCCGGGCTGGCATTGCCGCGCCACCCTACGGCGACGGGCAACCAATCGTCGGGCCGGTGTGGTTCGGCACCCTGCCGATGCGGCTGGGACGCCGGACGTTCGTGTTCGAGAGCGAGCGGCCGAAGACTGGGAAGCGAGGTGGCGCGTGATCATCTCGGCCCTGGCACCCTGGTACGGCAGCAAGCGGACCCTTGCCCCTCGGATCGTCGGCGAGCTCGGCCCGCACAAGTTCTACGTGGAGCCGTTCTGCGGTTCGATGGCCGTGCTCCTGGCCAAGCCGGTCGCGAACATGGAGATGGTCAACGACCTGCATGGCGACCTGATCAACCTGGCCCGGGTGCTGGCCAGCGAGACGGGGGCTCGGTCGCTCTACCAGCAGGCCCAACGCCTGCTGATGCACGAGGAGATGCACGCCGAGATGAAGGCGGTGTGTGTGGCGTCGCCGGCGGAGCCGGCCGCCTCAGTGGCTGAGGTGAGCCAGCAGCACGTGGACCGGGCGACGGCCTACCTCTGCATGTCCTGGATGGGTCGCAACGGCTCGGCGGGCACGCGGCCGGGGAACATCACCACCGCCAGACGGTTCACCAGCAACGGCGGCTCGGGCGGCCTGCGGTGGCAGAGTGCCGTTGATTCGATCCCCGACTGGCACCAACGGCTGCGGGCGGTTTCGATCTCCCGGATGGATGCCTTCGAGTTGCTCGAGCGGCTGGGCGACCAGGCGGGCACGGCTGTGTACGTCGATCCGCCCTATCTGCGGAAGTCGGACAAGTACATTCATGATCTGGCCGCCGGCGACCACGAGCGGCTGGCGGCGGTGCTGGGTCGGTTCAAGGCGGCCCGGGTGGTGGTCTCGTACTACGACGAGCCGGAGCTGCGGGAGATGTACCCGGCCTCGAAGTGGACCTGGGTGGAGTGTCCGGTGACCAAGGGGCTGGTGAACCAAGGCCGACGCGACGGTGCGGGGGCGGTGGCGGCACCAGAGGTTCTGATCATCAACGGCCCGTCGCTCACGGATGGCGGGATCTTCGGCAGCCGGGCGAAGCAACTGGAGACAACCTGATGGAATCGCTTTACGTCAAGGTCCGCGTGAACCTGGCCAACGACCCTCGGGTCGCTGCCATGGCGGCGCAGACCCGCAAGCCCGTGGTGGCCATCGTCGGCGCCCTGCACGCCCTGTGGTCGCTGGACGTCCAGTACGGCCAGACCGACGGGGAGGATGGTGTCGTGCCCCTGCTGACCCCCGAGGCGTTGGACGCGGCGACGTTCAAGGGCTTTGCCGCCGCGGTTGAGGCGGTGGGCTGGGTGGAGTTCTTCGAGGAGGGCGCCGTGCTGCCCCGGGTCCGAGACAACCAGGACGACGTCGGGGCCATCCGCAAGCGGTGGCGGGACAAGAAGGCCAAGCAGCGCGAACGCAACAAGCGGGAGGGATGTCCCGCCAGTGTCCCCCAAGTGTCCCCGGGGACAACGGGGGGACAAGCGGGGGACGTCCCCTCAATGTCCCCGCACAGAGAAAGAGGAAGAGGAAGAGGAAGAGGAAGAGTAAGACAAGAAGACACAGACAGTGCTAGCGCACTGTCTGGCCCGACCTCGGCGAAAACGCCGAGTCGGCCCCCGCGTTCGGCCGACCCGATCACGCTCGATCGCGATGCCTCGCCAGCCCGATTCGTCGGCGTTTCGGCCCAGCAGCGGGCGACGTGGGCGGCGGCGTACCCGGCGGTGGACATCGACGCCGAACTGGCCAGAGCCGCCGCGTGGTGCATCACGGCCGGGCCCAAGGGCCACAAGACCCGCCCGAGCCGGTTCCTGACGTCCTGGCTGGCCCGCGCCCAGGACGACGCCGGGCGGCGTGGGACGACGTTCCGGCACGCTGCCCGCCCCGCCACCGTCCCGCCCGACGACGAGCCCAACCCGATGCTGGCCGTGCTGGCCGCTGCCTCTGCCCAGGTCGCCGCCGAGGAAACCCAAGGAGCCCGCCGATGATGCCCGCCGACGCTGAAGCCGTGGTGGCCCATGCCCTGACGCTCTGGCCCCGCACCCGCTGGGCCGCCGACCAGACCGCCGAGATCCTCCGGTCCCTCAAGGCCCTGCCCATCGGTGCCGACCAGGCCCGGGCGGCGCTGACGGCCATGTCCCTCCGGCACAAGTGGCAGTCGATCTCGGCGGCCGAGATGCTCGATTGCCTGCGAGCGATCAACCGCGTGGACCTGCCCGCGTCTGAGCAGTTGGCCCACCACCGCGAGCGGATCAAGGCGTGGTTCGCCGAGGCCGATCCGCGGCAGATTTGCCGGGTGCTGCTGGCCGTGCACGACGAGGCCAAGCCGCCGGCGCGGTACGCCCAGAACTGGGCGCTCTACCTGCACCGGCCGCCCGTGGTGCTGGCCATCATCGCCGGCCTGGACGGGCGGAGCCCGGCGCCATCCCGCCGGTTCGCCGAGGACGCTTGGGCGGTGTTCGAGCAGGAACTGGCCGAGGCCCGGACCATCCAGGCCGGTGTGGCCGCGTACCGCACGGCGCTGGAGCGGACCTTGCACCTGTGCCGGAACTCGATGGAGTCGAGGCGATGAGTGAGCCCAGAGTCGAGAAGCCCATGACACACCAGGAGATGAAGGATTGGTTCGCCAGCTGGTTTGGCTTTCAGAAGGACGGGCACGGCAGGTGGTTCCACGTGGACAGGCAGCACCAACCGCTGGACGGCCACCCGATCTCGAACGATGCGGACTGGCTGGCGTCAGTGCTGCCGGAGGGGTGGACGTGGGGCAAGAAGGCCATCGGCTGGGAGTGCGGCAAGCCGAGGTATCACTGGTGGGTTCAGCCGCCCAATGGACCTCGGCTTGGCATCGTGTCATCGGCCCCGCATGTCGTCGCCAAGGCCCGGCTGGGCACGATCGCCATCGAGCACGCGAAGAAAATGAGCAAGCTGACAGCCGCCGCAACTTGTGCAAACTCGTTACCCCCGGAAGGGCACGTCCGGCTCCCCGATGGGCGTGACGTGCGGGTGTCGCCGCTTGGCATGGGCATCCTCAAGGCGATGGCCGACGGCGATCCTTCGTGCGGATCGTGGTTGCAAGCCTGAACCCCCCGGCCCCGACTCGACGCGCCTGGGTGAGCGGCATACGAACCCGGCATTGTTTCGATCACGATGGCTGGTGAGACCCGACAAGGAGACCGCCCATGTCCGCAGCATCCATGCTCCGCAAACTGACCGAGCTCGAAGTCCGCGTGCTGGAACTCTGCCAGACGCCCCGCACGATCGGCCAGCTCGACCGGCACTGCCGACCGCTGCCGACCGCCCAGACCGCGACGTTCCTCATGCAGCAGGGGTTCCTGGCGAACCCCGTCAACGAGGCGGGCACGGTCATCGTCAACCGCCTGGAGCTCACCGAGAAGGGCGAGCGGCTCCTGGAGCGGTACACCAGCGGCGAGCTCAAGGCCAAGGACAACCCGGAGGCCCACGCCAAGATCCCCGACAAGCAACTCCCGCCCATCGGCGTCAGCGGCAACCTGGACGGCGAGGACATCGGCGAGGACGACGATGAGCCCGTGGCCGCCAAGCCCACCAAGCGAGGCGGACGCAAGGCGAAGGCTGAAACCGCGACGGCCTGAGCCCGACGCACGACAACCTGAATGGCACCCAAACGCCCGGCTGACCACCGGGCGTTGTTGTTCCACCCCCCACCCGGGTGCGTCTTCACATTCCAACGGAATATCCAACGTCGGCGGTTGACGCGCGTCGGCGGGCGGGGCAACCCATGCACCATGGCGAACAGCAGCGCGGCAAGTCTGGCGATTCCGGCGGGTCCGACCTGGACGCCGCTCTTCAAGGCGTCGGCGGCCCGTGGCCCGATCGACACAACCGGGTGGACCGACGACGGGGAACAGGCGGCGGTGCTGGAGATCCGGTGCATCTCCGGCACGGTGGAGGTGCAGATGTCGCACATTCACCGGCCCGATGAGCAGGGCGCGGTGCTCCAGGCGGGCGAGTCGCTGACGTTCTCGGGGAAGCTGACGAGCAAAATCGGCACCATCGGCTGGGCTCGGGCGCGGGGCGTGTCCGGCGCCGGCTCGGTGTGGTTCTCGGTGACGGGGAAGTGAGGCACCATGGCGAGCGATCCCATCCACGCCGATCCGAACGCCGCGTTTGACCCCCAGGCGACGTACCTGCCGTGCTGCCATCCGCAGTACATGCCGGTCGGCACCGTCGCCCGCGACACGTACGACGCATGGGCGGCTGCGGAGCAGGCCCGGCTCGATGAGTGGCGTGCGGAGCAGGCGGCCCAGAACACCCAGCAGGAGCCCCGGTAATGGCGATCAAGCGCGTGCGGTACAACGGGCGGGTGATCGCCTCGGCCGGGTGCGGGCTCAATTACGTTTCTCCGCACCCGACGCGCGATCTGCTGGGCGTGGACCGCGCGGTCAACCAGCCGGTGTTCGGGATCGAACAGGCGTTCGCCGCTCCGCCGGAGGCGCCGGTGAGCGTGTCGGCGTTCACGGTTCTGAGCGCCGGCCTGAATTCGATCGTCGCTGCGGGTGTTGACGGCGATGGCACGACGCCGGTGGCGGTTCGCGTTGCCGACGACAACGCAGGCAACGTGGCGGTGACCGTGGAGGTTGGCCAAGCGCTGGCCGCCAACGGCTGGGGCACCAACATTGCCGGCATCCTGGCGAGGCCGCTGGCCAAGCAGATCCGCTCGCAGGCGGGGGATGCGCTCGGCGGTGCCAGCAAGGCCGCCGCGGGCCGACAGGACATCCTGCGTCTGAGCGGTGCGGGCAACGGCGAGGCGGCGGCGTGGGCCTACCAGCCGGTGTCGGGCGTGGTGGCTCACGGCGCGATCATGGTGGTGTGCATCGCGTGGCACGAGCGGGCGATGCCGGCGGTGTCGAGCATCACGCGAACGGGCTCGGTGGCGACAGTGACAACCGCCACCGCCCACAACTTCAACACCGGCGATGTCGCGACGATCAGCGGGGCGACTGAGACGCAATACAACGGGTCGTTCCTGGTCACCGTCACCAGCGCCACCACCTTCGATTACACGGTCACGGGCACGCCGGCGACGCCGGCAACCGGCACGCCAGCACTGGCCGCATGGAACCGGGCGGCGACGGCGGTGGTCTGGTTCGACCGCAGCGACAGCACCTGGAAACTGGTGAACCGATCGGCGATCACCGCGTTCGGTGCGCTGCGAGGCAGCGAGTTCACCAACACCAACTGGTTCACGCTGGATCGCAACCAGGCCAATCCGCTCGAGGTGTGGTATCCCGTCACCAACTACCTGAGCAACAGCCAGGCAAACAACAACAACACGGTGCAACTGGTGAGGGCGACCCGGTCTGCGGTGGGTCAGCCGTGGGCGGTGCAGGGTGCGGAAGTGTTGGCGGTGCCGACCGATGCGGGCGCGGTCAACCAGCACATCCACGGCGTGGGTGTGGGCCGGTGGGGTGCCGCCGGCGTCTTTGTGTATGTGACACCCGGGCACGATACCGAGGCGAATAAGAACTCCTGCTGGCTGCTGACGCGGGACAGCGTGGACGGGTGGAACGCCCTTGGACCTTCGACCAACGGCGGCACGGCCAACGGGTGGACGCTGACGCGGAACGTGCTGGGCGACTCCATCGCCTTCTCGCGGCGGCTGAGCTACCCCAACAACATGAACGTGGGGATGTATGGCCGCAACCCGCGCCAGTTCTTCACGATGACCGACGAGAAGTCGCCGATCAGCAACCTGGACACGGTGCCCTCGGTGCTGAGCAACAAGGGGACGTCGGAGACCACGCCGAACAACTGCGCGGCGTGGGGCGGCTTCCTGGCCGGGTACAACCCCTGGGGCCCGCGTGCGGCGAATGACCTGACCGGTCCGTTTGTGGTGTACCGCTCGACCGGCGCTCAAGCCACCGCGATTCCGATTGCGCCGGGGACGGCGTGGAACGGCTTTGGCCCGGCCAACAAACTGATCGCTTCGGCCGATGGCCTGAACTGGGCGCAGGTGTTCACGCGTGCCAGCCGCACGATGATCTACCCGGCCATGTACGGCGGCAGCGTGCTGCTGCCAAACCTGCCGGGCACGACGCGGGAACTGCTGACCTTCCCGCTTCCGCCGCTTGCCTCGGGCCGCCCGCTGCTGGTGTCGCCCGGCTGCACGAACTACTGCCTGGCCACGCCGACCTGGGATGCGCCGGGCGGCACCAACACGGTGACGAACGTCACGGCCACCTACCAGAACGCTGGGTTTGTGACCGGCCGCACGATTCCGCCGTGCCCGAGCCTGGGCGCGGTGTGGCGCGCCACACTCAACGGCTCGAACAGTTATGCGGGTCGGGCAACGCTGACCCCATCGCTTGCGCTGACCGCTGGACGGCGGACGCGGGTGAAGGCGTGGATCTACCTGCTTCCCCCCGCCGAGCCGTTCGTGGACAACAACACCCGGCCGTACAACAACAGCACGACCAGCACAATCCAGTTGTCCTTTGCTGACCAGGCCAACACGGGCGGCGGCTTCACCGTCAATCGCATCGCGCAGGGATTGAACGGCACTGGTTGGATTCCGGTGCAGTTTGAACTGGACACCACCGGCTGGACGGCCACGTTCTCGCTGTTGGCTCAGATTCAGACGATCACATTCTCGCCAGCCGAGCGGGCCGACTTCCTGATCGCCTTCGAGTCGGTCATCCAGGACGCGGCCGGGGCCAACCCGCCGCCGATGCCGATCGTTCCGCCGCCGATGGCGACGGCCGCCGGCGTGGGCGTGCTGAACACCCTGGCGGAGAGCGTGGGCTTCAACTGCTCCAACACCTGGACGCTGGCCCTAACGCTCCAGATGCCCGAGAACGGGCACGATCAGTACACGCTCAACCTGCCCACCGGGCGGACGCTGGCGTGGCTGGTGGAGAGTGACACGCCGGCCCGCCGAATCTCGATCGCGTACGACGTGGCGAACCGGCGGATCTCATTCACGGACGGCACCACCACCCGCACGGTGGCGGCGGTGGCCAATGAAGAGTTTGAGCTCGGCCGGGGTTCGCAGATCCACATCGGCATCTCGGGCACGGTGAGCGGCTCGGACACGACCATCGCCCTCGCGGTGTCGGTCGGCGGATCGCAGGTGAACACCGACTCGTTTACCTGGACGGGGCTGGTGCTGCGGCCGAGCAAGGTGGTGCACGCGGACGCGAACCGGTCCGCCGTGGACGGGCATGCCGTTCACGCCGTGTACTGCGACGAGGACACGGCACTGACCACCACCCAACTGGGGACGCTGCTGCGGAGCGGCGAGGCGGCCAATCCGCCCGCCAGCAACGCCCGCCGCACCCTCATCCTGGAGTGATCCATGCGCAAACTGCTGCAACGGCTCGGACTGTCAACCTGGGAATCGCTGGTCTGGCTCAAGCGGTCCCAGGGATTCGCGTGGGGCCTGGCCGTCGGCCTGCTTATCGGGCTGCTGCTCCTGGCGTGGTGAGGTCAGTTCATGGGCAAGTTCCAGAAGGGCAACCCGGGCGGTCCTGGCGGGCGGCGTGAGCCCCCCGGCGGTCGGCCGCCCATGGAGACCGTCGAGGTCCGCAAGATCATCGAAGCCTGGACCGTGGAGGTGAAGGGCCAGCCGCCCCAGCACGCCTCCCTCCTGGCCTTCGGCACCCTGATCGCCGAGATGCAGTCGGCCAGCCCCAACAAGGACCGCATCACCGCCGCCCGCCTGGTCATGGACCGGCAACTCGGCAAGCCCAAGGAATCCATCACCGTCGAGTCGCGCAACTCCGGTGACGTGCTCATGCTGTGCAAACTGGCGGTCCCCAAGTCCGACGCGGAGGCGGTCAACGCGCTGCTGAAGGGCAACCGGTGAAGCCGGCCGACACCCCGTTCGGCCACCCCCTGACCTACCCCGGGGACCAGTGGACCTGCCCGGTGACCGGGTGGGTCATCGCCAAGGACCGATCCGCCAACGTGCTCCAGCGGCAACGGCTGCTCACCCTGGCCGACCAGAGCGAAGTCTGGCGAGCTCGCTGGTTGCACGCCTGTGCGGCATCCTCCCTGGTCTGGATCAACACCTGCGCGTGGACCTACGTCCTGGTCGAGCAGACCGACACCGGCCGCCGGCAGAGTCAGGCCTCCCCCCACCAGCCGTTTGTGACCTGGCCCGTCCAGGATGCGGCGATCAACACCCTGCACCAGTGCGAGAAGGAGGGCAAGTCGATCGTCTGGGACAAGTCCCGCGAGATGGGCGCGACGTGGGTGTGTCTGGCCGATTGCCTTCACCAGTGCCTGTTCCGGGCCGGGGCGAACATCCTGGTGGCCTCCCGCAAGGAGGACCTGGTCGATCGGCCCAACGACCCGGACTCCCTGTTCTGGAAGCTGGACTACATGCTCGATCGGCTGCCCTGGTGGATGCGGCCGACGGTGGACCGGGCCCGGCTGCGGATGCGGTTCACCGACCGGGACACCGGCATCGACGGCGATTCCACCGGAGACGACATTGGCCGTGGCGGGCGACGGACGCGGATCGTCATCGACGAGGCCGCCGCCATCGACAACCTCCGCTCGATCGACGCCGCCACCCAGGACAGCACCCCGTGCCGGATCTTCATCTCCACCCCCAAGCGGGGCTCGTACTTCGGCCTGCTCAAGCGGTCGGGGAAGCTGCCCATCGTGCGGATGGCCTGGTGGGACCACCCCGAGAAGGGGCGCGGCCGCAAGCTCGTCCAGGACGAGGAGACCGGCGAGTGGTACTTCACCACCCCGTGGTATGAGGCGGAGGTCGCCAAGCGGGTGGACGCCCAGGACATCGCCGAGAACCTGGACATTGACGACGAAGGGTCCTCGTCGGTGGTGTTCGACCCGAAGACCCTGCACATGCAGCGGGCGTTGTACGTCCGGCCGCCGACGTTCCGGGGCACGGTGGCCCTGCCGCGCGGCGAGATCGTCGATCCCTCCCAGGAGTTCTGGTCCCGACCGCTGCACAAGATTGGGTTTGTCCCGGCCGAGGCGGGGTCAACCGGGCGGCTGTGGTGGTGGGGTGATCTGCGCGAGGATGCGGACGGGATTCTCCGGCCGCCCCCGTTCCCCTGCGGGATCGGCGTGGACGTCGCCCAAGGGGTCGGGGCGTCAGACTCGGTCATCACCCTGGAGAACGCCGAGACCGGGGAGCAGGTCGGGCGGTGGCGGCACAACCTGACCATGCCCAACGAGCTCGGCCAGTTCCTGTACCTGCTGGGGTTCTGGCTGGCTCGGGGCAACCCGGAGCGGACGCCGACGATCGCCATCGAGGCCAACGGACCGGGGGCGGCGGTGATCCTGACCCTCCGCCGGCTGGAGTATCCGACGCTGTACCGGATGCCCAAGGACGAGACCAAGGTCCGCCGGGAGAAGCCCAACTACGGCTGGACGTCCTCCCGCCACAACAAACGCTCGATGCTGGAGGTTTTCCGCGGCGCCCTGGCCCGGCGGGAGGTCCAGAGTCACGACGCCGAGATGCTCGACCAGTGCGCGGCCTACACGAACTACGAGGAGGGCGGGGTGGGTCCGCTGACCCTGTCCGGGATGAGCGAGGAGCAGCGAGCCCAGCACGGCGACATGGTCATCTCCGCCATGCTGGCCCACGAGGCCTGTCTGCGGATGCCCGCCAGCCCGGAGGGCAAGCACGAGGCCCCGCCTGGCTCGTTCGGGTGGCGGCGGAAACGGCGCGAGGAACGCCGGCGGCGCCAGTCTGACGCCGACGAAGACGAACTGGACTGAGGCGGGTAGACGCGCCATGGACTGCGTCCGTAGGTTTGGCCGATGCCCAGCGCCGACGGATTGACACTGGACGCCGCCCACGTGCTTGAGACCGTGGAGGATGCACACTCCCGGATGTCCTGGGCGCGGGAGGCCCGTGCCGACCACCTGGGGGCCTACGCGGGGGCGTGGTACGGCTCGAACAACCGGACGACGCGCGGCCGGGCGGTGAACCTCATCGCCCAGGTCGTCAATGCGTTCCTCCCGGCCCTGGCGTACAACCACCCCAAGCCCTATCTCCGGCCCCGGCGGGCCATGCTGGACGGGGAAACGCTGCTGCTCTCGGCCCAACTGGAGCAACTCCAGGAGGAGCTCGACACCGGCGAGATGTACCGGTACCTGATCGTCGATGCCCTGTTCAGCCCGTGGGCGGTGACCTACACCGGGCTCCGCAACGCCCGGCGGCTGCACGAGGTGAACGGGGCGTTCTACGACGCTGGCGAGCCGTTCACTGTGCCGGTGGACTTCGAGGACTACGCGGTCGATTGCGACGCCAAGACCCTCAAGGGCCGGTCCTGGGAGGCCCACAAGTTCGTCGTGTCCAAGGAGGCCATGCTCGCCGATCCGACCTTCGCCGATGCCCGCGAGCGGATCGAGGCGATGAACACCATCGAGCGGGCCGGGCGGGAGCAGAACCCCGGCAACCGCCTGACCGCCGGCGGAGCCGGGGCCAGCAACTGGATGACCGAGCGGGTCGAGCTCTGGAACGTCATCCTCTACCGGCACGATGGCATCCTGGAAGGCACAATCCCCACCCGTCAGGCCGGTTCGATCACCAGCGATTGGCTTCGCCTGGCGTGGTATGAGGGCCCGGAGGATGGCCCGTACGACCACCTGTCGTGGAACCCGGTCCCGTCGAACCTGTTCCCCCTGCCCCCGATCGCCACCATCCGCAGCATCTCCGACGCCATCGATATGGCGATGGACAAGGCCATCCGGGGCGTCAAGAAGTCCAAGAAGGGCGTGGCCTACTCGCCGTCCACCAAGGATGCGGCCGAGCGGATCAACAACGCCGAGGACCATTTCACCATCAAGACCGACGATCCGGCCGGGGCCAAGGTCCTTGACCTGAACATGGTCCTGGACGGCATCATGCCGATCATCTCCTGGATGCAGGGGATCGGCAACACGGTGGCCGGCTCGCCGAACATCGTGGGCGGAACCGGGCGGATTGCCGACACCCTGGGCGAGGCGGAGATCCTCAACTCCAAGGCCAACAGCCGGATGCAGGACATGGGCCAGCAGGTCACCAAGCTGGCCGGGAAGCACATGCGCAAGCAGGCGTGGTTCTTCCAGACCGACCCCAACGCCGACTACATGGTCCCGCTGCCCCTTGGCCCCGGCGGCGAGCTGATCGATGTGCCGATGGCGGCGGCCGAGCGGCAGTTCGGCCCGGAGGACTTCCGCTGGGAGGTGATGCCCGGCTCCATGGTGGCGATGGACCCCAACCTGCGGGCCCGTCGTCTGGTCGAGATCCTCAACGTGTTGGGTGGGCTGATGCCTATGTTCCAGGCGGGTGTGATGCGGCTGGATGGCACCCTGCGGGTGCTCCAGCAGGCGACCGGCCTGTCGGAACTGACCGACATGTTCAACGATCCGGCGGCGGTGATGATGCAGATGGCGGTGATGCAGGCCCAAGGCCAGGCCCAGGCCCAGGCCGCCGGCATGGCTTCGAGCCCCGACGCTGGCATCGGCCCCGGTGCAGACACGACGCGAGGAGTGCGTCAGCAGGCGGACCCGTCGCGGCAAGATGCCGCTGTGTGAGGACCCATGAACCCACTCAAGCCGCTCCAGCCCATCCAGCAGCGTGTTCTCCTGGTGGTCTACACCTCCGGCCAAGTCACCACCATCGAGCACGTCGTGACGCGGATTCAGGGGCGGGACGCCTATGTCATCCGCCGGTCGGTCGAGAGCCTGAAGCCTGAGTATCTCCGGCCCGCCGACGAGGACCGGATTCGGCTGACGGATCGGGGCGCGGAGCTCGCCCGCAACATCATGGCCGCCCTCAAGGACCCGTCCCTGTGCCAATTTACAGCCTGAAATGCCCAGCCTGCGGGCACGCCCACGAGACCTTCGCCTCCATGCGTCAGCGGGACGCGATCACCTGCCCCCAGTGCCAGGCCAAGGGCCAGGAGACCAACTGGGCGACCACCCGCATCCGCAATGGCAACCGGGTGTTCCACGGTCAGGAGACCGAGAGCGTCATCCACTTCGTCCCCAAGAAGGATGTGAAGTACTTCCGCCAGGCCTACGGGCAGGCGGGCAACTGCATCCGTGATGACGGCTCGGTGGTGTTCTCCGACCGCCAGGAGGAACGGCGGTTCGTCAAGGCCAAGCAGCAGCACGATGCCGAGGTAGCGGCCCAGCAGACGCCCGACCCTGACACCATGCACGCGGACGGGGAGGGACGGCGGACGGTTCGCCGCCGGGCCCTGCGTCCTGAGTACATGCAGCCCGACCCCACTTGACGCGCGTCGAGACGGGCGGGAACAAGTGGGGCATGGAAGACATCACTCCTGCCGGAACGGGCGCCGTCCAGAACCAGCCTGGTCAGACCTTGGGCGAGATCTACGGCCGCGTGGATGACCTGGCCGAGGCCGTCGCTCGTTTGAGCGGTCAGGTTGCTGCGCTGCAGGCCCGACTCGATCGCGTCATCGCTGGCACCTGCCCGCAGTTCGCCGAGCCTGATCCGGCTGCCGAGCAGCCCGCGGAGTGATCCGCTTCACCGCCTTGAACCCCACGCTGGAGACACACCACCATGGCCATTGACAACACCATCCCGATCGACGGTTCGGCCCGCAACCCGGGCAAGCCCCGCAGCGCCAAGATGGACGTTCCGCCTCAGCCTGATCCACAGCCGATGAGCGACTACGAGGCCCTGACCACCATCCCCGCCGACGGCACCGACGACCGGCCCCCGATCAGCGCCAAGCCGCCCCCCCGCACCTCCAAGGCCTCGGCCAAGGTGGAGGCGGACGAGGACAGCGACGACGACTCGGTCGATATCGACCCTGACGAGGTGACCCCCACCAACGCCCAGGACGACACCGACGACGCCGACGACGAGGCCCCCGCCGGGAAGGCCCAGGACGACGACGACGACGAGGATGACCTGAGCATCTTCGACGGCCCGCAGTTCATGGCCCAGCAGCCCGCCCAGGCCCAGCAGCCCGAGCAGCTGCCCGAGGTGGACGAGAAGGCACTGGAGCAGGCCCGCGAGACCCTTGGCGCGGACATCGTCGACAAGGTCATCAAGCCCTTGCAGCAGCGGCTCTCGGCCGCCGAGAAGCGGGCCGCGGCTGTCGAGCAGGCCGCCCAGCAGCAGAAGTACCTTGCCCAGGCCACCCGCGTGATGGACAAGCTCGGCGTCAAGGCGTCCCGCCAGCAGGCGGTGCTGGCCCGTGCCGAGTACGTCTTTGCCAACGCGGCCTCCGCCGGCCGTCCGGTGACCCCGGAGCAGGCCCTGCGTTACGCGGCGGGCGTGCTCGGGACCAAGGTTGACAAACGTCAAGTCACCGGCAAGGTGGCGTCCCGGCAGATGTCCCCGGTTCCGGCGGCCCCCCGGGCGTCGCTTCCGGCCAAGCGGACTTTCCAGGCGGGCATCACCGCCGTTGCGTCCAAGCTCAAAGCACTCGGCGTCGAGTGAACTGATCGGCAGTCCAGGGCGGTGAGACCGCCATCTCCGGCTAGTGAGAACCGGAGAAGCTCAAGATGAACGGAATCACCAGCGCTCAGGCCCTTGACCTTGTCGCGACCACGTTGAACAACATCCCCCGTGGGTCGTTCACCCAGACCTTCGCCCTCAACAGCTACCCCGTCTGTGAGCTGCTGTTCGGCGGCGGTCGGATCACCGCCGACAGCGGTTCGCGCGGCCGGGAGAAGCGCATCCGCCTGGCGGAGAACGAGTCGGCCCGCGGCACCCGCATGTACGCCACCCAGTCCTACGCCCAGGTTGACACCATGGGCACGCTCTTCGAGCCCTGGGTGATGCACGAAGCCCACTACATCATCGACAAGTCCGAGGTGGCCCGCAACCGCGGCGCCGCCCAGATTGTCGATCTGGTGCAGACCCGCCGCGACGCCTGCTACGAGTCGATCGCCAACTACTTCGAGAACCGCGGCCTGCTCCCGCCCGACAACGCCGCCGATGACCTGAACCCCAAGGGCCTGCTGTTCCACTGCCGCCCGCTCGCCGCCGGCCAGGTGGACCCCGTCGGTGGCTTCAACGGCATCAACGCGGTGTTCCGCGACGGTCTGACCACCTCCCTGGTCGGCGGCATCGACGCCTCGATCCCGGCCAACTCCCGGCTGCGGAACTGGGCCGCGACCCACAACGGCGCCATCGATCCGCAGCTGATCCGCCAGCTCCGCACGGCGGTCAACCGTGTGGGCTGGCGTCCGCCCAAGAACATGAAGCTGACCGGCGGTGACACCACCCAGCGTCAGCAGTTTGCGATCCTCTGGAGCCAGCCCTTCGCAGAGGCCTACGCCGACATGGTCAATGCTGGCCCGGACGACCGCAACGGCAACGCCTCGCCGTTCTTCGGCGACCTGCCGTTCGGCCCGGTGACCACCTACGCCGTGCCCGCCCTGGATTCGCTGGCGTACCAGCCGATCTGCGGTGTGAACATGGCGTTCACCAAGCTCGTCGCCCTGCGTGGCGAGTGGATGCTCGAGGACGAGCCGGTCCGCGGTGATGGCCAGCGGCGCGTGATGAAGATGGGCGTCGACAGCCAGTACTGCATCATGAGCGAGAACCCGCGTGCGAACTTCATCCTGCACGCGCCCCGCGCCACCGTCCCCTTCTGATCCCTGACCTGACCGGACGTTCACCACCAGTGAGCCCCGTTGGGCTCGGAAAGGCACCTGAATCATGGCCAACTATCGCGGACAGAACCTCGTCACCAAGCGCGTGTGGTACACCGGGCGGACCATCAACGCCACCCGCGCTTCGTCCTCCGTCATCACGCTCACCAACGGCCTGCTCCCCATGGGCGCGGTCTTGGTGCGTGACCCGTTCGCCTTCGACCAGGGCGGTTCCCGCCTGGGTGATCCGGCCACCGTCGACGCCAACCCGGCGGCGGTTCGCACCGGCACCTACGAGGGCATCGACTACACCCAGCCCCAGACCGGCTTCCTCAACCAGCACAAGGTGGTGGTGGTCGATCCGGGCATCGCCCCGCCTGGCAACCCCAACGGCGGCCGCTGGATCACCGTCATTGAGGCCGCCGACGCCGCCACCGTGCTGACCAACGGCACCGTGGCCGCCGGCGACCAGCTGGGCGTCACCAACGGCACGTTTGCCGCGTCGGCTCTGCCGGTCACCTCGGTGGCCGAACTGGTGACGGTGCTCAACAACGGCATCGGCGTGGCCCTGGAGACCAATTCCGGCGGCCCGAACCTGCGTTCGGCCAAGCTCTGCGGCGGGCAGAACCCGTCCTTCGGAGCCTGATATCGCTCACTAGCCGCTGGCCCTGCGCTGTGTAGGCCTGGGCCAGTTTTCCATGATCGGCACGACCCAATCCGGCATGACGCTTGGCGCGATGATGCTCGACGTCGCCCAGGAGTTCGGCCTGGCCCGCATCGTCAGCGACGACGGCCAGGACGCCGCTCCGTCGCTGCCGTCCGAGCCGTCCCGCCTGGCGAAGATCAAGCGGGCGGTGGTCGATGGCTACCGCCGGTTCATCTTGGCCAACCCCAAGTGGGCGTGGCTGCGGGTGTCGGTGACGGTGACGCTGGACCCGACCGGGACCGGCCCGAGCAACCTAGATGGCGACCCGACCCGCTACCGGCTGCCGGTGGGCGTGGCGTCCAGCCCGTACACCGGGTGGCTGCTGCGGAACCCGGGCACTCAGACCGTCGGCCTGGTGACCGACACCAGCGAGCGGCGGGTGTTCACGCACCAGGCGATCAACCGCACGCCGGGCGTGCCGGTGCTGGCCTGCGTCACGCCGTTCGATGGCGACCCGACCGGAGCCCGCCGTCTGGTGGTGTCCCCGGCTCCCGATCAGCCGTACACCCTGACCGGCACGTTCCGGCTTGACCCGCCCGACTTGGACGCCCTGGACCAGCCGCACCTGGCCGGGTCGAAGTACAACTTCGCCATCCTGGCCTGCGCCAAGGCGGCGTTTGCGGAAAGCGACGCGGACGGCACGCGTCGGCAGGAGTACCGCGCGGCAGCCGCTGATGCGCTGGTGTCGGCGACCATGCTCAACGGCGAAGAAATCGAGAACACGCTCGGCGAGATCCAGGATGCGGACACCGACGTGCCCCAGACCCGCGCGGACGTCCGCCGGTCCATCCCGACCATTGTCACTTACGGAGGTTGATCCATGTCCCAGTTCTCTCGCGGCGGCGGCCACAACTCGCTTCATGTCGATCGTGAGATTGACTCCTCTTGGCCGAACCAGGGCTACCTCGCCGACATCCCGCTGAACATCGACGCTTTCACGCTGACCACCGGCGCTCAGCTGGCGGTCACTGCGGCCACGAACAACCCGTTCCGCACGCCCGTGCAGGGCTCCATCCACGGCATCCGCTGGAACGCCACCGTTGCCGTCGGCTCGGTGGTGACCCAGATCAAGCTCCCCGGCGAGTACGACCCGACGATCGACGACGTCGTCTTCATCGGCACCTTCCGGCACTCGGGCACGGACGCCGATGCGGCCCGCAACTTCCGGCTCCGCGCCGACTACTTCCAGCCTGGGCATGTGCTGGGCACGGTCGGCTCGGGTGTGACGCCCGCCGGTGCCAACATCATCGCCGGTGAGGCGACCGTGCAGACCATCGACCCCACCGTCTCGACGGCGGTTACGGTCGGCGCCAACGCCTTCGGCATCCCGCCGGGCTCGATCCCGGCCAACACCTACATCGCCCGCCAGCTGGCCGCCCGCGAGAACCCGGGCACGGCGGCGGGCTTCCTGGACTACCAGTTCCCGCTGGCGTTCGGCACCCCGGCCAAGGCGACCGAAGGCACCAACGGGATCAACCGGTTCAAGCCGCTGTCGATCCTGACCCTGACGCTCTCCAACGACGTCGCGGCCTCCACCAACAACGTGCTGGACTTCCTGGGCGGCGTGCTGCGGTTCCGCCGCAACTCGTCTCTGAACGCCCGGGATCGCCGGTACGACCGGACCCGCGTGCGCTGATGCGGCTGCCCCCGCCAACCCGAGGGATCGGCACCCAGACCACGGCGACGGACCAGCCGAGCGACTTCTCGCCCCCCAAAGGCGAGCTCAATGTCCTCGTGCACACCCCGCCTGGCGGTCGCCCGCAGGTCGGTCAGCGGCCCGGCCTGGTCAAGGCGGTGGCGGCTCGGCTGGCCGGGGCGGTTCGCGCCCTGGTGCCGATCTCCCGGGCCTCGGCGGTCACGGCGTTCACGCTCGGGCAGCCGTCCAGGCTGGTCGGGAGCAGCCGGGAATCCCTGACGCTGGAGGGCAACGGGGCGATCGTGCGTCCTGGGCGGATCGGGACCGTGGGATCGGTGTACGTCCGGGGCATCTCGGGCGTGCCGTTCTTCAAGCGGCTCGATGTGCCCGATGAGGTCCCGCTGACCGCCGCGTCGGTGGGGTTCCCGAACACCTCGAGCCCGCAGTGGGTGGCCATGCACCCATCGGGTCGGCTGGCGGTGATCGCCCATCTGTACACCACCGGCGGCGCCGCCGCGTGCCTGCTGGTGTTCATCGACCCCCGCACGGGGATTCAGCGCGGGTGCAAGCGGATCTATGTTGCTGACGGGGACACCACCCTGACCATCCCCGGCGTGTTCACCGCCAGCGCTCTGATCGTCGCCCGTGGGCAGGCGGTCTACCGCATCGCCCTGGTGGCGTTCGGGGACTCGTTCATCCCGGCCGACATCGAGACGGTGACCCCGGCGGCGTCGACGCTGACCGGCAACGCACCGGCCCGGGAACGGATCGTGGCCCTGGCGGCCCGGCCCGATGGGGACGACTGGCTGATCTGGGCGGCGTTCAACGGGGCGACGGCGGCGGGGACGTTCACCAACCCCAGCGGCTCGATCGCATCGGGGACTTGCGCCCGGCACGTGCGGGCGGGCGTGGCCCTGATCCGGGAGCGGGCTGGGGAACTGGCGTGGGAGGTCATCGGGGATGCCCCATCGGTGGCGGACCCCTACGTGGAAATCGACGCCGGCGGACTGGCCGTGTCTCCCCAGGCCGTTCGGCTGTCGTACTCGCTGGCCCGGTCACCCCGTGGCGGGCTCCCAAGCGCGATCGCTGCTGATGTGGCGAGCGGGGCCGGGTCGGCGGGATTCGTGGTGGCCTTCACCAACGACGGCTGGGGGCCGACGACGGCGTTCACGCCGGACGGCACCCGGGCGGCGACGTGCCTGGCGAAGTACGACCGCGAGGGTCGGCTGGTGTGGGAGATTGACCTGTCCAGCCGGATCGGCGGCGAGGCGGGCGGCAAGCGGGCGGGCATCGCCACCACTTACCCGTGCGATGTGCCGGATGAGGATGGGGCCAACGTCGGGACTACTTCGGCCAACGGTCCGGCGATCCGGGCTCTGGCGGTGGACCCGGAGGGCGTGATCTACGCAGCCGGTCGGATCAGCGCTGGGCGGTACAACGTCTGGTGCATCGACGCCGGCGGCACGGTTCGCTGGCGGGCGCGGACCGAGAGCAACAACCCGACGAACGGCTCGCCGGGGGTGGCATGGGCCGCCCCGGGAGCGGCGGGGGGCGGCACGCCTCGGTATGGGCTGGCGATCGACCCGGCGGACCAAGCCCCGCTGGTGCTGGGGCGGCGGAACAACACCCACGGGGAGAACGACACGCCGCTGGACCGGTTCGCCTGGCTGTTCAAGTTGCAGCCCGCCGACGGGTCCATCACCTGGGCGTGGGCTCCTTCGCACGACGACACCGACAACCAGGGGACAGGGGTGGCCGCCTCGGCGAACCAGGTGGTCGTGGGCATGACGACATGGAGCGACTCATGAAGAATCGAATTGGATACGGCGTTCTGGCGTGCATGGGCCTGCTGCTGGTGTTTGGCGTGCTGGCGGGCGGGTGTGATGTGTTTGCCCCCAAGGTGGCCTCACCGATCACCGGCAAGGAGGTGACGGCTCCGCAGTTGATGATCGAGGTCGAGCGGGAGGAGCGACGGCTGGCCGATGAGCAGCGCCGCGAGCAGGCCAAGGCGGAGGCGGCGGTCCGCAAGGCCAAGGCGGATGCGGAGGCTCAGCTGGCGAACCTCGCCGCCGCCCAGAAGATCGACGCGGCGAAGACCGAGGCGGAGGCGGCCCAGGTTGTTCGGGATGCGGCCGCGAAGCAAGCGGACATTCAGGCCCGACTGGTGGACAAGGCGGCCGATCTGGCCTCCGCTCGTGCTGCCCTGGATGAGCAGACCACCGCCGCCCTCGGGCTGATCGAGCAGAAGCGGGAGCAGGCCCTGGGCTTTGCTCGGGTGCTCCAGGGCATCCCCGGTGTCAGCCAGGCGACGACGGCGGCCGGGCTGGGCCCCAGCGGCATCGAGACCATCTTCGGGCTGGCGTTGGGCGGGGCGGGCGTGGGGTACATGCAGAAGCGTGCCCGTCGCCGTGAGGATGCGGCATACGACGAGGCCGAGCGGAAGGCCAAGGCCGACGCCCAGCAGAACCAGATTCTCCTGTTGACCCTGCTGGACCGCAACCGCAACGGCAAGATCGACGCCGACGAACTGCCCACCAAGGCTGCCTGAACCATGCCCAAGAGCACCGGCCTTCGCAACTCGGTCCTGGATCACCTGTTCGGCGGTGCGCCCTTGACGCCCCCGGCGATGGTCTACGTGGCCCTGTACACCGCTCCGCCCGCCGATGACGGCACGGGCGGCACGGAGGTCTCCGGCGGGTCCTACGCCAGGGCAGCGGTCGACAACGCCCAGACGGCGGGGAACTGGGCGGCGGCGGCGGGCGGCGCCAAGGCCAACGCCCGCCCGATCGTCTTCCCGACCGCGTCGGCGGCGTGGGGGACCATCACGGCGTTTGCGCTGTGGGATGCCCCGACCGGCGGCAACATGCTCTACCGGGGATCGGTGGTGTCCCCGTTCACTGTCACCACCGGCATCGTGCCCACCCTGGGCGTCGGCAACCTGGTCCTCAACGAGGTGTGAGCCATGGCGATTTCTTCGACCGATCAGCTTGTGTCCGCGCTGGGGCAGGCCCAGCGGATTCCCTTCGGCCGTGATGCGTCGTACGCGCCGACCACGTTGGCCTTCACCAACATGCTCGATTCCACCGGCGGGGCCCTCTGGAAGGGCATCCCTGGCGTGGGCGTGGACGCGGGTTTCCCCAACCTGGCGACCACGCTGGTGACCTCGGCGTCGGCCAACTGCGGGGTGATCCCGTTCACCGATCCGGGCGTGGGCAACCTGCTGTACCTGGCCCAGGCCCACGTGCAGGCCGCTCGGCCCGGCACGCTGCTGATCTTCGATCGCATCGCCTCCTGGCGGACGATCTCCAACGGGGCCAACGGCGGCATGTCCGGCACGCTGGCCGTGCCCAACGGCCCCGACCCGCGCAATTACTCCGGCGGGCGCGGCGTGGAACTGTGGGCCGAACTGATGGCCGCTGCCGGCGGATCGGTGACGCTCACCCCGACGTACACGAACGCTGAGGGGACTTCCGGCCGGGTGGGCCCGGGCCTGACGATCCCGTCCGGAGCCCAGAACCGCACCATGTGGCGGTTTGGGCTGGCGGCCGGGGACCGGGGCGTCCGGTCGGTCCAGTCGATCAACTCGTCGGGCACGGCGCTGGGGAACAACGTGCTGGTGTCGCTGGTTCGCCAGATTGCCGCCGTCCCGGTGGGTGTTTCCGGCCAGCTCTTCGACTTCGCCTCGCTGGGCCTGCCGAACATCCCGGCCTCCGCTGGGCTGTCGCTGGCGTTCGCCCCGGCGGATACGTCGGGCTCGGTGCAGATGGATGTCCTGGGCACGCTGACCATCGTGGAGGGCTGATTCATGGCCGGACTGGCAACCACCGGGCTCGCATGGGTTCGCGGCGGTCGCCTGTTCACGGCGTCGGCGGCCCGGCGGGTTCTTGAACTGACCGCCTGGGGCACGCTGGCCCAGCCGTTCACGGCCACCGCCGGCGGCGTGGGCTCGGCGGCGGTGCTGATCCTGCCCCCGGACAACTGGTCCCAGACCGGCGAGGTGTGGACGCTGACCCAGAGCCGCCGGTCGGTGGTGCTGTCGGACGATGCCCCCGAGGCGGTGGCGGTGCTGCTGGACTGCGAGAGTTACGTCACCGGCGAGGTCTTCGCCATGGTGCGGGCCTCGCTGGATGGGCAGAGCGGGTATGAGGCGGTGGTGAACACCAGCGGCCGCCTGCAACTGCGGCGGCGGTTTGAGGGCACGGTCATCCTGGACAGTGATCTCGGGACGTCACCCTGGGTGACCAACGACGCGGACGGAATCCCCTCCGGGGCGGCCTGCGACGTGAACATCGCCCCCCGCGTGAGCTCGTCGGTCTCGTTCTCGCTGGACGTGCGCGTGGTCGGCGGCTTCATCGAGATCCGGCTCAACGACGAGGCGGCCCCGACCATCCGGCACAAGCTGACCACGACGTACACCCCGCCGGCGGACACGGCGAACTTCAAGCCCAGCCGGGCGGGCAACTTCCCGACCCTGCGGGCGGCCGGGTTCGGTGCTGACGCCTCCGGCGTGGTGGTCCGCCGGGCGCGGCTGTCCGCCTTGGTGGGCCAGCGGCAGAACCGGGAGGATCTGCTGGTGGCGGTGGCGGGCGGGAACGTCTACCTGATCGACTCCACCCAAGCGGTTCGCACGGTGGCGGCCGGGGTGTTCGGTCCCGATGACCGGGTGTCGGCCCGCGAGTTCTACGGGCGGGTCTACATGCTCGGCGGCGGCCGGGCGCGGGTGCTGGACCCGATCGCCTTCACGGTTGACCCGTATGTCCCGACGGCCGGCACGCTGCCCGGGCAGACGTCCCCCGGGACGACGACGGCCACTCTGCTGGGCACGCATGGCGCCCGGCTGGCGATCGGCGGTGATCCGGCCGACCCGCAGAACCTGCTGTTCAGCGTGCCGGGCAACGCCCTGGACCTGGACACCGGCTCAGACCTGGCGGGCCGGGCGTTCACGCTGACCGGAACGCGGCCGCTGAAGATCGGCCAGCCGATCGTGGCGCTGCAGGAGGCTTCCAACACGTCACTCCTGGTCGGCTGCTCCGGCTCGCTGCACCTGGTCATCGGTGACCCGGCGCTGGGGCAGATTGACAACGAGGTCGTTCTGGAGGACGCTGGCGCCAGCGGACCGGGAGCGATGGTGAGCGTGGAGGATGGCCTGCTGGTGGTCCACACCGAACAGGGCCTGGTGGTGGTGAACGGGCCGGATGCGGTGAACATCACCCGCGACACGGTCTCGGAGGGGATTGAGGTCACCACCGACGCCGCGATCGTGGTCCGCGATCCCCGGCGGCATCTGACCTGGATCGTGCTGCCGGAGACCATCTTCGCGTACGACGAGCGCAAGGGCCGGTGGGAGAAGGGGGCCGGGGGTTTGCACCCGCAGGCCTTCCCGACCGAGATGCGGCCGACGGCGGCGGCCATCTGGCGCGGCGAGCTGGTGATCGGATGTGCGGATGGACACCTCCGGCGGATCGACGACGCGGCCACCAGCGACGACGGCTCGCCGATCCAGGCGTTTGTGACCATGCCGGTGCTGCGCGGTGACGGCGGCGGGGACCTGGTCGCCTGCAACGTGCGGCCGGTGCTCTCGCGCAAGTCCGGGCCGACGCTGGTCCGGGTGTTCGGGGCGCGGACGGCGGAGGATGTGCTTGAGCCCGCGTACCGCAAGCCGCTGATGACGATGATGGTGGGGCCGTACCGCAACGACCCGCACTGTGCGGCGGTCCGCAGCCAGGCGATGGCGGTGGTGATCGGGCCGGGTGATGGCGGGACGCCGTGGTCGATCGAGAACCTCACGCTGGACGTGGTCGGCGTGGATGCCCGGATGAACTCGTGACCGGTCCCCCCCCTCGCCCCCGCCCCCCAAAACGACAACCGCCACCGGTGTTGGCGGTGGCGGACGCGGCCTTGGCATGAAGCCAGAAGCGGAGAACGATATGCCAGCACGGGTCATCACGGCAAAGTTGAGCACCGATCCGGGGCAGATTTCCCGCACGATTCAGACGTTGGCGGGGTTCGCTGACGACCCCATCGCCCAGGTCCGCAGCCGGTTCGGCCCGCTGCTGGTGACCTCGCGGCGGCTGACGATGGAGGTGGTCGATCGGCTGGATCGGCGGTACCCGCCGACCTCGTTCCGGGACGCCCGCGGCCGGTCGCCGGGGCGGTGGCTGGTGTGGTGGTACATCTCTGACACCCAGTTCGGCCCGCCGGCGGGGGTCGGGGTGAGTTACCCAACGGGTAACTGGCGGGAGCTGGCGACCCTGGGGGATGTTCGCCTGACGCACACCGACGCCACGGGCGTCATCCAGGCGGACGTGGACAAGACCAGCGGGGCGGAGGGGTGGGTCCACACCGGGGTGATCGGGCTGCTGCGCCCGCGCGGGATCAACTGGGCGACGGGGGCGGACGCCCCGGACGACCAGGCGGCGACCGGTGACCCGCCGGTGCCTCCCAGCGGACCGCCGGTGGTGTCGGAGTAGTTGCCGCGCGTCGGGGTGATCCCATACCCCACGGGCATGGACCCACTCAGCATCGGTCTTCTTGGCGGCGGCATGGCCATGGGCGGCATCGGCTCATTCCTTGGGGCGCAGGGCTCCAACCGGGAGGCCCGCAAATCCCGGCAGTTCGCCCAGAACGAAATCGGGCAAGCCCGCAACCGCCAGTTGTGGATGGAGTTCGGGGCCGACGGCCGCGACTTCTCCAACCGGGGCAACGCCGCCGCACAGGCCCGGTTCTTCGGGCGGTACGAGCCCACCCAGCAGGCGATGAGCCGACTGGGCGAGCAGCTGATCCGCGACAACGACGCCGCCGGGGCTTTTGAGCAGCGGAACACTGACCGGCTGGATCGGATGGCGTCCGAGCAGGAGGGGTTCGCGCGGGACTTTGAGGCCGCGGCCCAGGCCCGGGCGCGGTTCAACACCGATCGAGCCCGGCGCCAGGCGGACCAGGTGACGATGGCGAGCATGGGGCGGCTGGGCGGTTCCCTGCTGGGGAACCAGCTCGCGGGGAACGCCATGATGGCGAACAACCAGCTGATGGACGCCATGGCCCAGATCCAGCGCGAGGGGGCGGCCCGGTGGCAGGCGGCCCGCAACAGCCGCATGGGGCTGATGGGCGGCCGTCTGGCGGGCATGGAGACCAACCGGCGGGCGAGCAACCAACTGGCGTTCAACGCCAGGATGATGCCGGTGAACAGCCGATCGGCGATGATGGGCGGCGCGGCGTTCATGCCCCAGCAGGTGCAGTTCGGCGGCGGGGCGTCTCCGGCCGGTGCGGCGATGGGCAGCCTCGCGGGCGGCCTGAGCACCCTCGGGGCGTTCTCGCTGATGCAGAACGGCCAGAACGCCGGCGGAGGCGGGGGCGGCGGCATGGGCGGGATGGGCCAGAGCCTGCCGTACGCCCGCCGGAACGGCTGAGCCATGAACGACGCGGACACCCGAGAGCGGCTGCGGAAGGAGATGGCCGTCGGCCGCGCGATGGTGATCCTCCGCGAAGAGGGGTTCGACTCGATCATGCTGCTGGTGACGTACATGGACGAGCACGGGAACACCTGCGCCCGCCGTGCCTCGCACGGCAACTGGTACGCCAGCACCGAATTGATGCGGGCGGAGGTCCGCCACCGTGAGCGGCCCGACGCCGACGAAGACGAAGACTGAAGGAGCCCCCCATGAGCCAGTTCAGCATTGATCTGTCCAGTCCGATCGCCCGTGGTCTCGGGCTCGGGCTCCAGGCCCAGGGCTTGCAGCAGCAGGCCCAGCGCGACCAGTTCCAGCGGCAGCGGCTGACCCTGATGGATGCCCTTGCCGAGGAGGATCGCCAGCGGGCCCTGGCCGATGAGCAGGAGGCCCGGGGCCTGATGGGGCAAATGGGCCGGGAGGCGGGGCTTGGGCTGGATCTGTCGCGGGTTCCCGCCTCGTTCGGGGCCGGCGTCATGGACGATTTCCGCCGGACCCAGCAGGCCAAGTTCCAGCAGGACCGCACGACGCGGCTGGATCAGCTGAGCGAGGCGGAGCGGAAGCGGCAGCAAGATGAGGACATGGCCGAGCGGATGGCCGTGCAGCGGGAGTTCATGGGGCTGGGGCTGAGCACGTCGGAGGTGGACGACGGGACGGAGTTCCTGGGGATGAGCGGGCCTGCGGCGCGGGCGGCCTTGCAGCGGCGGATCGCCGAGCGGGACCGGGTCCGCGTGCGGGGCAACGAGCTCAAGCAGCGGCAGGCGGCGATCCAGTCGCTGCAAGATGACATCGCCAAGTGGGAGGCGTTCCGTGTGAAGGCACTGGCGAAGTTCGGCCACCGAGCGACGTCGCAGATGGGGATCGACGATCAGTTCCAGCAGCAGATTGATCAGCGCAAGGCGATGCTCGGGCAGCTGATGGCCGAGGCGAATCTGAGCCCTGGGCAGTTGATGGATGTCATGCAGGGGCCGAGCCCGTCACAGATGGGGGCGATGTTCGGCGAGCTGACCCCGGCCCAGGAGTTGGCCCAGCGGAAGGCGGCGGAGGCGGCGGCCGACGATGATCCGCGCGTGGTGGTGGCGTTGGCGTTGTTCAAGTCCGCCCAGCGGAAGGTTGACAAGCTCGATGAGAACGCTCTGGATTCCGAGCGGGACAAGGCCCTGGCGGAACTGGAGACGGCGGCGGCGCGGTTCGAGGCCACCCGCGACGAGGCCCGCGCCCGGCTGGGCGGTGGCGGTTCGCCGGCCCCGGCCCGGCCGTCGTGGGTGAAGACAGACAGTGCTGCTCAACAGAGCCAGATGGCAGACGCTCTCGTTGAGCAAGTGCCCGGCTTTGGGGAGGTGACGGGCAAGCAGTTTGAGGAGTCTGGTGCCGCCCAAGCCATGCGTTTGCGATTGAAGGCGGAGTATGGCGGCGATCTGAGCAAGGCGACGCCGGAGGAGATTTCCGCCGAGTTGATCCGCCAGTACCAGAAGATCATGGGGGCGAAGAAGTCCACCGAGGACGCGGCGAAGGCGAAGGCGGCGGAGGATGCCCGGATGAAGCAGTCGTCACGCGAGGCCGAGGCCCGGGCCAGCAGCCAGGCGAAGCTGTCGCCCGATGAGCGGGCACTCCGTGAGGCGATGGGGGGGTGAGGAGACCAGCATGAAGAACCCGAAGCCGAAGACCCCCGCGAGCTCACCCAAGCCGGACACGGTGAGGGAGCTCGCCGACCGCATCGAGCGGATGGAGCTCGAGTTGGCGTTCCTCAAGGCCAAGCTGATGACCCATCTGATGACCCAGCCACAGACGCCGCCGATCCCTCCGCTGCCCCAGCCGTGGAGGCCGCCGCTTGAGCCGTGGCACCCGTACCAGGGGCCGTACTGCCGGCCGAACATCTGGTGGTGAGGACGGTGGCGGGTCAGGGTTCCCGCCAGTGTGGCGGGTAGGTGAGCAAGCCCTTCACGGGGAAGATCATCGTGGTCACCTGTTCTTGATAACTGACTGCTCGGAGCATCGCGAAGCAGCGAATCTGAGCCTGGGGATACGTGTTTTGCAGCACGGCGAGGGCGGCCAGCATCGTGCAGCCGGTGGTGATGACGTCGTCAACCAGGACAAACGTGTCCCCCTTCCCACTCAACACCGGCTGATGGTCGACGGCCAGCGAATCGACTTTGGTGTCAAACGTTGTGCGGTCGCCGCTCTTGCTGAGGTGTGCCTTCGGGATGGTCTTTGTCCGCCGAAGGAGCGGGGCGACCTCAGCCGCCACACCCTGTTTGACCATCTCCTTGCACAACAGCATCGGAGCAGTCACCTGCTTGTCCGTCAGAATTGTGCTGCTGGGGATGGGGACAACCACGCACCCGGGCGTGAAGCATTCACACATCGCCTTGTTGCCGCTCGCGATTTGGGTTTGGAGTCGTTTGACAGCCTGCGGCACTGCGGGCACGCCCTTGATTGAGTGCATGCCCTTCACGGCGATGGCGCAGCGGCGGAAGAACGTAGTTGTTGGGGTTTGGGGCTTCGTCGAGTACTGGAGCAGGGCGAAGAACGGGACGTCAGAAGGGCACTGCACCGCTCAGCTCCGAGGACGACGACGACGGCACCACTTCCAGAAGTTGGTCCAAGGTGTCAGCCGACAGGAGGACCGCCCCGTACTTGACGAACTCGCTGACCCACCGGGCGTCTGGGTGCTGTGCAGCCGACTCGGCGATGAACAGCGGGCGGCTGAGCCGGAGGGCTTCCCATCCCTGGTGAAGCGTGCCGCTCTGGTCCTTGGCCTCGATGATCACCGTGGCATGGGCGATGAACGCCATGGTCCGGTTCCGGGCTGGGAAGTTGCTGGGGTGGACTCGACGGCCAGGAGCGAACTGCGACACGAGCAGGTGATCAATGGCGATCTGCTCTTGCAGGGCGGCGTTCTCCGCCGGGTACGCGCGGTCGATGGGCGTGCCGATCACTGCGATGGTGCTTCCGCCGGCCTCGATGGCGCCGGTGTGGGCAGCGGTGTCGATCCCCTTGGCGAGTCCGCTGACGACGGTGATGCCGTGCTCGGCCAGGATGCGGGCGAGCTTCTTGGCCCGCCGGACACCATCCTCAGAGCACTCCCGCGATCCGACGATCGACACCATGCCGGTGTCAGTCAGCAGGGACTGATGACCGCGAAGCCACAGCGTCGACGGGACGTGCTTGCCGACAAGCGGGTCCAGTTCCCCGAACAGATCCGATGATTTGACCTCGCTGTAACCCATGGCTGGCTCCATGCCGGGGTTCCGATCACGCCAACCAGATCCATCTGATCGGGCGACCGCTCTCTCTTCCGGTGTCAGTATACGTGAAAACTGACAAAGGGTTGTCACTCTTTCGGATTCTGGCCGGGTTTTCCGGTTGATTTCTGGTCAGGTTTTGCACCAGATTGGGGGGGTCACGGTGCTTCTCGGTCAGGGTCGGGCGTGCACCGCAGGATGTGGATGATGAGTGCAGTGAGCCGGATGGTGGCACACCCGGCGATCACCGAAGTGAAGACCGCGATGGCGGCGATGGGCTTGCTCCAGGCCTCGAAGGACGGGTAGACGCCTTGGGCGGCCAGGAGGCCGATGGACACGACGAGCGTGGCGGCCATCCAGAGGATTGCCTGGGCGTGATAGGAGATGAACACCCGGTAGGTGTTCGTGCGACGGAGCCATCGCATGGGCTCGGTTCGTTGAGCCGACACCGTCGCCGTCAGCATGAACCCGATGAACAGGACGGCCGACGCGGAGACGGTCACCAGACTGCCGAGGATCGCCCGGAGCGCGTCGTACACCACCTCGTCAGAAGGCCCAGCCCCGAGCATCATGGACGCGGCGAGGATGCCAGCGGCGAACGGCCACCAGCGTTCCCCGCGCTGTGCCCACACGGCCCGGCGGGTCGGCGTGATGGCGCGGGGATTGCCTTCGTCGTCGATCAGTGTGTGCGTCGCGGCATGGCCCATGGGGCAGGGTAGGTTGTGCAGCCTGGGCATTTGCCGCGCATCGACGTAGCTGAATACCCCCGGGGGTCAGCGGCGGGGCCAGAAGCCCGCCACGAGCCCGGAGCCGACCCCGATGCAGACCACAGCCCACGCCCCGAGGACACGGCCGGGAATCCGCGAGCGGGCATGGAACTCATCCCACTCGGCTCGCTGTTGGCGGACCTCGTTCGCCTTGATCCGCTCCTGCGTTTGCTCTGGCGTGTCCCCAGGTTCTTTGGCGATGAGCCATCTCCATGCTTGGTTTGACGCGCGAAGCTCGTCTGACATCAAAGGCTCGCGTCCGGCCCAACCCGAGTACCACGCTCGATGTGCGGCGCTGGAGTCGCTCTGAATCGCCATCCCCTGCACGAGCAGGAACACGAACATGGAAACACCAGTGAGCACCATGGCCCAGCCCGCGCCGAAGACTAATCGTGCTGCGGCCGTCGATCCCAACCAGCGGGCGGCGGCTCTCAAGGCGCTGGCAACGCGAGAGACCGGCCGATCGATGGCGCTTCGTGCGATTGCGTCGCGGCCAACTGGCGTAGACGTCAAGCCACGCTCCTGGGGCGAGGTGGTCACGCGGGGCGCGACGGAAGGGTGGGAGGACATTGAACTCTCGACCATGGTCCCGGCCCTCGTGTCTGGGCTCGACGATCTGCCAGGTCTCGGCTCCATTTCCGAGGGCATCGCCGCCAACCAGAAGCGGAAATCTACCCGCCCTCTGTCGCCGGAAGAGCTCGAATTCCAGACCCGGGAGGGCTTTTTCGAGTCGGCGGCCTCGTTTGTTCGCAACCCGTCAGTGGGTGTCGGGCAGGGTGTTCGGTCGTTGGTCGGAATTCTGCCGGGCATGATCGCGGCCCCGGCAGCCGGTGCTGCCGGTGCGGGCATCGGTGGCGCTGCCGGCTCGGCGGTCCCCGGCATCGGCAACGTGGCGGGTGCGGCCATCGGTGCGGGCATCGGCGCGGCCTCGGCGATGGGCACGGCCTCAGCCCTCCAGTCGGGCTCGCTGAAGTTCCTCGAGTCGCTCGCCGAGCAGGGCGTCGACGTCACCAGCGGGGCGGCGATTCGCGCAGCGCGGAACACCCCGGCGTGGAACAAGGCGCTGGCGGATGCAGCGACGTATGGCCTGGTGACCGGCGGCGTGGATGCAGCCTCGGCGGGGTTTGCCGGTCGGCTCGCCAAGCCGGTGGGTGGGCTGGTGAGCCGGGCGGCCCCGGGCAAGGTCGGCGTCATCGCTGGCCCGGTGGTCGGCTGGGGCGCGGATGCGACCGCGCAGGGCCTGGCGGGCGCGGGTGGTGAGGCGGCGGCCTCGGCGGCGATCGGGGAGGAAGTCACGCCGCAAGCGTTGATCCAGGAGTTCGCCGGTGAGTTTGCAACCGCGCCGGCGGAGCTCGGCGGCATGGCGCTGGGCCGGTTGGGCGGGCGGCGGGTGACGGGGCAGCCTGCGGGAGCGGCCGGGCCTGCCGGGCCTGCTGGGGCGGTGGGGGGGGCTGCCGGGCTTCCTGGCTCGCCGGAGGCTCAGCCGCAGACTCAGGCGTCACCGCAGGCCCAGACGCGCCAGCGGGGCCGCAAGGGGCAAGGGGAGGCCGTGGTGCAGCCGGTGGACGAGGTGAGCCCGGAGGCGGCTGCCAACCCGGAGGCGGCGGCGGCAGAGAACGGCGAGCCGGACGCCATCGCCCGCGCGGTGGTGGCGGAGACCAAGCGGCTGGCCCGGGACCGTGCCGACCGCGGCGTCCCGATGGATGACCTGGAGGGCCTGAACCCGGTGCTCCAGGACGTGTACCGGATGGAGTACAAGCGGGCGGAGGCGGCCCGGCGGATGCGGATGCGGTATGGCCCGGTGCGGTCAGAGCCGACGCTGACGGCCCCGCGGGTGGATGAGCCGGACCCGGACGTCAGCGCGGGGCTGGTGCCGGACGTGGGGGGTGTGGGGGGAACGAGCATGGGCCCGGAGATTCCGGCCCCGGAGCCGGCGCCGATCGCCGGCGGTTTTCCAGTGGAGTCGAACGATGAAGGACAGCAAGTACAGCAGCCAGGGCAAGAAGGCGTCGGGCGGGGCGAAGTCCTCGGCGGGCGCGAAGGCCAGCGGCGGGAGCAAGGCGGGCGGCGGCAAGAAGGCCTGCTGAGCCAGGACCAGGAGGCGACCCCGGGGTCGGAGCAATCCGGCCCCGAGGTCGAGCTCCGCGAGTACCCGGACACCCCGGACGGGGTTGCTCGGCAGATGGCCAAGGCGCTGGAGCTCAAGCCCGGCGAGGTGGTGCTGGACCCGTCGGTGGGGCGTGGCGCTCTGCTCCGTGCGGTGGCCAAGGCGGAAAAGGGAACGGTTCGGCGGGGGATCGAGATCAACCCGGACGCGGCCCAAGCCGTGACGCCGGAGGTGGGGCAGGTGGTGGTGGGGGATGCGCTGGGGCTGACGGTGGACCCGGCGGACGCGGTGATCGTGTCGCCCCCGTGGGACGACCGGCCGATGGACCATCTTGTTGCCGCCGCCAAAATGGTCAAGCCGGGCGGGCGGATGGTGGCCCTGGTCCCGAAGTCGATGGTGGCGGAGGTGAAGGCGGCGTTCCCCGGTGCGGAGATGCTTCGCGCGGTGTCGCCGAAGGTGCTGGGTGCGGGCCAGCAGGCGGGGGCGATCGTGCGGGTGCCGGTGGGGGCGGTGGCAGCGCAACCTGCGCAGCCTGCGGCGCAACCTGCGGAGGTGGCTCCACAGACTGCACAAACTGCGGAGTCAACTGTCAAGGATTCCTTGACGACTGAGCGCAACACACAGCCCGCTGCCTCCGGCACGAGGTTACCAACTGCCGGAAATCCCACCAGTGGCGGGACGGGTGAGGTTCGCTCACCCGCAACGGGCTCTGCTGCTGCAAGTATGCCACCGAACACCGAGCCGGTCAACCCGACCGGAACGCAACCGGCGGCCCAGCCCACCCTCTTCGATCGCCTGGACGCCCTCGATCGTCAGTTGACCGACCGGCTGAAGACCCCGGTTCCCCGGAGCAAGGGCCGCGGCCGGTCCGGTGCCACCACCCTGATCGCCGACCTGGTGACGGTGGCGCAGCTCGCCGCCGTCCGCACGCTCAAGGCGGGCCTCAAGGGCTACGCGGCGGTGTCCAAGGCCGTGCAGGCGGTGCTGTCCGAACGCGGCGAGAACGCCCGGGCGGTGTCGGCAGAGGAACAGGCGCAGGCCACCCGCGAGGCCATGCGGATCATGCGCGAGGCCGGGAAGAACGGGGCCAACCTCGAGGACGCCATCGCCGCCAGCCAGGCCCGAGCCACCCCCAAGCCCAGCCCGGTGCTGGGCGTGACGGACGGGCCGGAGGGCCGCGAGAGCCTCAAGGCCCGCGTGCAGCGGACCACCGGCGTCACCCAGCCCGATGACCAGGCGGCCCAGGCCAAGGCCCTCCGTGACCGGCTGGCCGACCAGGAGCGGGCCTCGGCCCAAGGTTTCCAAGCCGGGCAGCGGGCCGGTCGGGAGGCCGCCCAGAAGCCCCCCGCCGAGACGCTCAAGCAGCGACTGGCCCGGATCACCGGGCAGACGGATGCGGGCGATCAGGCCACCATCAGCCAGCGGGAGGCCATGCGAACCGCCCTGCGCCGGGAGGCCAAGGCCGCTCGGGCGGCGGCCAAGCAGGCACGCGAGCAGGCCCTGGACGAGTTCGGCGAGCGGCTGGAGCGGCTCCAAGAGCGGGCTCTGACCATCCGCCTCAAGGGCGAGGAGCGGGCCTCGGCCAGCGGATACCGGGCCGGGCAGGATGACTCCCGCCGGGCCGCCCGCCGAGCGGCCAAGGTGGTCCAGCGGTTCGCCCCGCCCGAGCTCGCCAAGCGGTTCCTCCGGGCGATCGCCAACGCCCGCAAGGAGGGCGATGCCGATGCCCTGATGGGCCGGGTGCTGGCGGACCTGGCGAAGTACCGCCAGCAGCGGGCGATCAAGGAGGCCGAGGCGGCGTTCAAGAAGGCCAACCCGAAGAAGATGACTCAGGACCTGCGCGAGGGCGTCCGCACCGAGCGGAAGGCCTTTGAGCGGGCGCTGGCGGATCTGGCCGAGGGCTCGGCCAAGCTGGACGCCGAGCTCGCCGGAGTGATGAAGCTGCCGGCCAGCCCGATCCGTGCGAACAAGGTGGCCGACATCAAGGGCCGGGCGGTGGCTCTGCTCAACGAGGCTCGGACGGAGATTGTCGGGATCACCCAGCGGGTGCACGAGCTCCGGGCCAGCCAGCGGCACTTCGCCCAGGTGCTGGCCGAGGGCAAGATGGTCAGCCGGACGGAGGTGGTGGACGAGCTCCTGGCGAACATGGCCAAGAAGCACCAGTTCATCAAGGACACCCGGCGTGTCAAGGGCGACCCGGACGCCTCGGCGCTGTCGAAGTTCTTCTGGCTCGGGGACAACCGCGACACCATGGCGGCCATCCTGGGCGACGGCCGGTTCGGCGACATGCTCAACCGGGCGATCGTCGAGGGCGAGACGCGGATGATGGCCGACGAGAACCGGGGCGAAGAAGCCCGCCGGAAGATCATCGAGGCCGAGGGCTGGAAGTGGGGGAGCACCGAGCTCCGGGAGTTGTCGGCGGCGGCTGAGGGCCAGCGGGCGAAGCTGGTGACGCTGAACTTCCCCAGCGGCGCCGTGATCAAGGACGCCACCCCGGCGGAGGTGGCCGAGCTCTACGCCGTGGCGACCGACTCCGACGCCCGCAAGAAGATCCTGGGCGGGACGCCGGTGAAGCTGGCGCGGACCGAGTACACCCTGGGGCAGAGTGAGGGCGTGAAGCTCAAGCGTGCAGACCTGGTGTACCTGGAGAAGGTGATCGACCCGAAACTCAAGCGGGTGGTGGATGGGCTCAAGGCGGACTTCCTGAAGAACGTCACCCCCGGCGAGCGGGCCAGCTACCGCGAGCATTTCGGCTTTGATATGCCCCAGTGGAAGGGCTACTGGCACACCCGCCGGCGGCGGGAGCAGCAGGACCCCAAGGCCCTAGTGGGCAACTGGAACGAGAGCGGCCCGCGGTCGCTGGCGTCCACCAGCATGTGGAAGGAGCGGGTGGAGAACCCGGGCAAGGCTCCGTACCTGATCGGCGACGTCTTCCAGACGCACGCCAAGATGGTGCGTGACGCTGCCGCCCGCACGCATCTCAATCGCCCGGTGCGGTCGCTGCACGCGGTGCTGCGTGACTCGGCGGTGCAGACGGCGGTTCGGCAGCGGCTGGGCACGGGCTTCTACCGCAACCTTGCCCGCAAGGCCGAGGAGTCGGCGGTCATCCTGGCGTCCAGCAACCGGGAGTCGAGCACGTTTGACCGGGTGGTCCTCGGCGGCGTGCGGAACCTCTACCGCGGCTTCTTGTCGTTCAACCCGAACAGCATCTTGCAGAACATCGGCGGCGCCTCGCGCGTGCTGCCGTACATCGACCCGGCGTACTACGCCGCCGGCTCCAAGGGCATGGCCGACCCGGCCGTCTTCAAGCGGATGGTGGAGGCGTCGCCGTTCCTGGCTGACAAGCACACCAAGAACGCGGCGGTGATGACGGCTCAGACGCTGGGCGAGACCAGCGAAGTCCTCGGCCCGTTGATGGCCGGGGATTTGCGGAAGCGGTTGAGCCTGGTGAAACTGGCCAAGAACCCAACCGGACTGATGCAGTGGTTCCGCGACGCGGGCACGGCGATCGACCGCGTCCCGCTGTATTCGTTTGGCGACAGTCGCCCCAGCGTGTTCACCTGGGCGGCCAAAGAAGCCGAGGTCAACGCGAAGCACCCGGAGTGGAGCGCCAAGCGGAAGACCGAGTGGGTTGCCCGCGAGACCGAGGCCCTGATCCGCCGGACCCAGCAGCCCCACACCACCATCGGCATGCCCACGCTGCAAGCGGCGTGGCGCGGCACGTGGAAGGCGGCGTTTGTGCAGTTCACCTCCGACGCGATCGCCCAGACCAACATGCTGCGCAGCGCGTACTTCCGGCATGGCGTCAAGAGCCGGGAGTTCTGGCGGGCGGTGGCGGCCACCCAGCTGAACACCGTGGTCTCGAACGTCATCCGCTTCTTCTTCCGGAACGGTGTGCGGCTGATTGCCGCCGGCCTGGCGGGCAACGAAGATGAGCGCTATTTGACCGAGTCGCAGGGGCGGGGCTGGGTGGAGCAGTTTGCCCGGTTCATGCTGACCGAGCACGCGGCGTTGAACGCCGGGTCGGTCTACTTCGGTTCCCAGGTCTACGAGCTCGGCGAAGCCTTGGTGGCGGCGATGACCGACCGGCCGTCACGCTCGGCGGACATGGCCCTGACCCCGATTGGCCGGAGCATGGCCGACACCCTCCGGTACGGGATGGAGTGGGTGAAGGCGATCAGCAAGGACGTCGAGGGCATGAGCGATGCCGACCGGGAGCGGTTGGCCGAGCAGCGGGCCAAGGCCCTCGAGCGGACGCTGACCACCGGTTTGCCGCTGGCTGGCGTGCCGCTGGTCCCGATCTACAACCTGTACAAGCGGGCGGTGCGTGGCGCCACCGGCCAGGCCGATGCGAAGGTCACCTATGGCGCTGCGACCGAGCGGCTCAAGGCTGGTGATCCGGCGGAGGCCGGCCGGATTCTCCGGCTGATCATGCGTCAGGAGCCGGACCGGGCCAAGGCCATCGACAAGGCCCGGACGGCGCTGATCCGCCGTGGGCCGATGGGCACGCTGACCGAGACGGAGCGGACCCAGGTCCTGCGGAGCATGCCCGCTGCGGAGCGGGATCGGGTGGTGACCGAGCGCCGTGAGTGGACGCAGAACGTCAACCGCGCTATCCGGGAGGCACGGGAACGGCTGGGGACCCCTTGACGCGCGTCGGGCTGCCGGCGGATTCTCGCGCATGAGCGACACCAGCGGCGAGAATGGATATCAGCGGTTCTTCTGGCTCGCGGCGGCGACGGCCATCTCGCTGTTGGCCATCGGAGCCCAGAGCGTGATCACCCAGCGCACCAAGCTCGACGCCGTCGTCGAGAAGATCGGCGAGATGTCGGCGCAGCTCAACGCGTTGAACCCCGGAGCCGTGCAGGTCATGCTCGCCGATCAAATCCGCATCAACCAGGAGCAGGCCCGCGAGCTTTCCGATCTCCGGGCTGAGGTGGTCCGGCTCAAGGCTCAGGCCCAATCGAAGCCCTGACAGTTTCCCAGTCTGCCCACCTTGCCCAACCTAAACGGGGGAACACCCCTAAGCGGATGGCGGGGAATCCTCCCTCATAGGGGGAGGGCTATGCCTTGTTCATGGTGGCACGGTGTCAGGTGGTTGGGTCATTCTGCTGGTTTCCGCCTTTCTGGGCAACGGTCCCTGCTGTGGTATGCTCTGAATATACAGAGAGAGACCCTCAGGGAGTCACCATGGAATCGCTCGATGAGCAGGTGGCGACGTTCGCGCGGTGGTTTTCGATTCGCTCCAAGCCTCGCACGGTCAAGGAGTACAGCCGTGCGGTGCTGCGGATGTGCAAGCGGGCCGGGTGTGCCGACGTTCGCACCCTGCGGCGCGATCGCGTCGTTGAGGCAGTGGCGGCCATGCCGGCCACCAAACTGCGGCACAACGACCTGGCGGCGCTGCTGGCGTTCTGCCGGTGGGCGCACCAGGAGGCCAAGCTGATCCCCAGCCTGATCGTCGACGGGATCGACCTGGGCCCGATCCCCACCCGGCGGAAGGACCGGACCATGCGGCCGTTCACCGAGGCCGACGTCGCTGCCCTGATCCGCGTGGCCGAGGAGGACGAGCGCCGGGTGCGTCCCCGCTGCCGGGCGTCGTACGGGGGGCCGAAGTACCGGTCGCACTTCTACGCCGTCCTGGGGCTGGTGGGAGGCCGCTGGCGCGAGATGTGCGGACCGACGGGCATCAAGTGGCGGGACGTCGATCTGTCCGAGCCCGAGCCGTGCATCACCTTCGACAGCGAAGTCAGCAAGAACCGGGATGAGGGCGTGGTCCCGCTGCTGCCCTCGGCGGCCGATGCCCTGCGACGGTGGCGGAAGATTCGCGCGGCCGACGCCCCGACGGACCCGGTGTTTGCCGAGACGGTGTACCTGGGCACGCTGCACAGCGACATGGCGGCGGCGGGGATTCCCAAGCGCGACGAGAAGGGGCGGCCCGCCGGCTGGCATTCCTTCCGCCGGGGTTTGGGCAGCCGGATGGCCAAGACCGTGACGCCGAAGGTGGCCCAGTCCATGCTGCGGCACAAGGACATCCGGATCACGATGCAGCTCTACTCGGAACTCCAGACTGAGGAGGTCCGGGCGGCGGTGGCGGGGCTGGACCGACAGGAGCAAAAACCCGTCCGGGTCCTGCCGACAGAAAATTCGATGTGGAAAGTTGACCAGGGCGCAGGGACAGCCGATACTCCATCGGAGCCCGAACAGGCCACCCCCTGCACATTCTCAAAGCCACCGACAGGAGTCGAACCTGTTTGGGCTTCGGAAGGTGCAGGAGCCGAGACGCTGATGGAGTGCGCCAGAGTGTTGCTGGCGACGGCGAACCGGCTGATGGGGTTGGCTTCGAGGCTCATGGAGCCCGGCAATGGATGCCGTAACCCCTCGTCCCCTCCCCCTCCCCCGTCTGCTGGCTGAGATTGATGCGGCGATCGCTCAGCGGCGGCACGGCGTGCGGTCCGTCCTGACCTCGCTGGTCCGGCAGGCCGCGGCCACCATCACCGAGAACCCCAGCGTGTGGTGCGGTGGCAGCATCGGCCGCATCGCCCAGGCCGAGCGGGCCTGGCTGCGGCTGGATGAGTTCGTGCTGTTTGTCATCCGTGTCGAGACCGACCTCGGCTCCCCGATCAAGCCCGAAGAGTGGTCGGACCTGGTGACGAGCTGGGCCGTCGGCTACGGCGTCGATCACACGGTGGGCGAGCTGGCGGCCAACCGCCAGCGTGCCGCGCTGAAGGTCGCCCGCGAGGCCGCCCTCGCGCTCAACGTCAACCCCGCCGAGCCCGGTACCGCCCGCCTCGCCGCCGACCTGGCCGGGGGTGCCCAGTGAGCAAACGAGAACCCTCGCCTCGACCTTGGCGTGCGGTGTGGCAGCCTGGGCAGACGCCCAACCACACGTACACGCATTGCGTGATGGATGCGGCGGATGACTGCGTAGCGAGCACGCTGACGCAGGCTGACGCCGACCTGATTGCCGCCGCCCATGAAATGCTGGCAGCGTTGAAGGAGGCTCTGCCGTTCATCGCGCACTTTTCCAGCGGGTGGTCAACGCACCCACGGGCGGACGGTCGCGCGGCGAGCGAGATTGCCGAACAGATCGCCGCCGCCATCGCCAAGGCCGAAGGGGGTGGCCAGTGAAGCGCCGCTTCCCTTTCAAGTCCCGCGAGGACGCCAAGGAGTGCCCGGCGTGCGGCCAGCCCGCCGTCGAGCTTGCCGAGCCCGACACCGGCGACGACAGCGCCGGGATGGTCATCGTCTCGATCACCTGTGACCACTGCGGCCACTGCTCGGGCGAGATGCTCGACGCTGGCGAGTTTGGGGGTGACGAGTGACCGCCGGCGAAGTCGTTGCCGTTGCCCTGTTGACCTGCGTTGGTCTCACGCTGCTGCTCTGCTGTGTCGCCCCGATGCTCCAGGAGGTGATGGATGATCGCTGATCGCACTCACATGGCGCCGGGCTACTACCCCGACGTCCCCCAGTCCCGCTACGGCCTGATCGACGCCTGGAACTTCTCAACCGCCAAGGTTGGGCTCCGGTCGATGGCGCACATGCGGCACCACATCGACAACCCCAGCGAGGTCAGCGAGGCCATGCTGGTCGGGCAGGCCCTGCACCTGGCCATCTTCGAGCCCGGGCGGTTCGCCCGGGAGGTGGTGGTCATGCAGGACTTCGGCCGCACCCGCGCCGAGCTCGAAGCCAAGGCCCGGTTCCTCGATGAGCACCGTGACCGCGTGGTCCTCAAGGAGGAGAAGCTGGCGACCGTCTCCGCGATGGCCGAGTCGGTCCTGGCGAATCCGCAGGCGGCGGCTGCGCTGGCCCGTCCGGCCCACAACGAGGCCACCGTCGTCTGGGTTGACCAGGAGACCGGCATCAAGTGCAAGGGTCGGCTGGATCGCTACCTGCCCGAAGACTCGATGGTCCTGGATCTCAAGTCTTGCCGGGACGGCAGCCGCGACGGCTTCGCCCGCGCTGTCCTCCAGCACCACTACGGGCTCCAGGCCGCGTGGTACCTGGAGGGAATTGCCCAGACCCGTGGCGACGTCGCCGGCTTCACCTGGCTGACGGTGGAGAACACGGCGCCGTTCGTCTGCACCGTGTACGAGGTGGATGACTGCACGCTCGAGCACGGGCGGGCGGTGATGCGGAAGTTGCTCCGCCAGCACGCCGAGTGCCTCCGCACGGGCGTGTGGCCGGGGTACGCAACGAAGATCGAACAGAACGGCATCCCGACCTGGGCGCTGGCTCGGGCGAGCGATGAAGTGAACTCGGTGGCCGACTCGGCCGCCATGGAAGGAGTTGAAGATGAGCAGCCAATCTGAGTTGGTGAAGGTGGAGGGCAACGCGCTCGACGCGCAGGCGGGCCGGTACACGTCCAAGGACCTCGCGGTTATCCGCGATGTGTTTGCCAAGGGCACGACCGAGAGCGAGTTTGCGGTGTTCCTCCAGGTCGTCGGGCGTGCCGGGCTGGACCCGTTCGCCAGACAGGTGCACGCCGTCAAGCGGTGGGATGACAAAGCGGGCCGCGAGGTGATGGCGATCCAGGTCGGCATCGACGGATTCCGGGTCATCGCCCAGCGGAGCGGCCGGTACCGGGGCCGCGTCGGCCCGCAGTGGTGCGGCCGGGACGGCGTGTGGGTGGATGTGTGGCTGGACCCGTTGCCCCCGGCCGCGGCCCGTGTCGGCATCCTGGTTGAAGGGTTTGCCGAGCCCGTCTGGGGCGTGGCTCGCTACCAGTCCTTCGCCCAGATCAAGAGGGACGGCAAGCCCATGGCGATGTGGGCGAAGATGCCCGAGCACATGCTCGCCAAGTGCGCCGAGTCGCAGGCTCTGCGTGCCGCGTTCCCCCAGGACCTCAGCGGCCTCTACACAGACGAGGAGATGGGCCAAGCGGATCGGGTGTCGCCGGTCATGGACGTCGCCCGCCCGCCGTCCCGTCCCCGCGCGTCGGACATCTTCAAGCCCAAGCCCGTCGCCAACGTCGCCGCCGAGGTGCCCGCCGAGGTGGCGTCCCCTGAATCTCTCTCTCCTGGTGCGGCGGCTCCGTCGGCACCTACGCCCGCTCCCGAGGCCCCTTCTGATGCCCCCCCGGCTGCCGACGCCGGGGGGGGCGGGGGGCAGGACGCCCAGCCGTTCGACGAGCTCGCGTTCTGGGAGCGGCTCGAGGCGGCTGCTGCTGCCGGCGGAGTGATCCCGAGCGATCTGCCCAAGGTGGTGCAGGGCCACCTGGACCGCAAGGGGTGGAAGACGCTGGAAGAGGCCCCGCCCAAGTGGCGAGAGAAGTTGGTGCAGGTCATCGCCACCCCGGCCAAGCCCGCCCCCGCGGCGTGAAGAAACACATCCACCAGTCGGGGCGCCGCTGAGAGGTGCCGCCCCGGTTTATGTTGACCCTCACCGTCCGAAGCAAGCAACCCCTCATGTTCTCGCGGAATGGCGTGCCCATCGGCAGCGTCACCCTCGGCAAGCGGCACAAGGGCGCCAATCAGGCCCGGCTGCACATCGACGGCTTTGAAGGCATCGATGTCCTGCGCGGCGATGCCAAGGACCAGACCCCCGCCCAGTGGGAGGACGACTGGCCAGAGGGCAACGGGAACAAGGCGTTCGTGAGCATCAAGCCCACCCGACCGGACGACTTCCCAGGGAACATCGAGGTGGAGCCCGGTCGTGGAATCGGACTGCACGGGTTTCGCGTCAAGGGCCCTGCCGGTGTTCTGGAGGTCTGGTCCTATCCGGAGGGTCTGTCCGTCGTCACCTTCGGCCGCGTCGATCTGACCCCCGCCCAGTTCCATGCCATGGCCGAGGAGGTCTCCGGGCTTCCCACCTGGTCCGAGACGGTCGCCATCGCGTTGTCCAGCCAGGCGGCCAGAGCCAAGGCGAGAGCCTCGGCCGCCGCTGAGTCCACCCTCAACCCCAAGTAACCCGGCGGATTCCCGCCACAACCCCAGGAGCCTGATCGTGTCCACCCTTGCCCCCACGCCCCCGACCGTGCCCATTCCCGCCGAGATGAGTGCCCTGCTGGACAGCCACAAACTTGAGGCGTACCGCGTGCTGCCCATCGTCGAGACCTTCGCGCCGCTGTTCATCCATGCCGCCCAGGTCCTGCCCCAGTCGCGCGGCATCGAAGTCACCCACTCCAGCCAGGTCGGCGCCATGCAGGCCGCCCGCGAGGCCCGGCTCACGCTCAAGAAGATCCGCACCACCGTCGAGAACGCCCGGAAGGCCTGCAAGGAGGAGAGCCTTCGCACCGGCCGCCTGATCGACGGCGTCGCCGCCCTGATCGTCAACAAGATCACCCCCGAGGAGGACCGGCTCCAGCACGCCGAGGACTTTGCCAAGCGCGAGGAGGACGCCAAGCGCGAGGAGATGATTCGGCAGCGGGCGGCGGCGATCAGCGCCGTGGACGGCAACCCGGCCCACTACCGGCTGGCGGATCTGTCGCCCGAGCAGTTTTCCGAGTTGCTCAACGACCTGCGCCGCAAGGCGGAGGAGGCCGCGGCGGCCCGTGCTGAGGCTGCCCGGATGGCGGCTGAGGCGGCCAAGGCGGAGGAGGAGAATCGGGCGAAGTACGCCGCCGAGCGCGAGCGGATGGAGCGCGAGGTGGCTGAGGCGCGTGCTGCCCGGGCCAAGGCGGAGGCTGAGGCGGCCGACCTGCGCCGTGCCCGGGAGGCGGCGGAGGCCGCGGAGAGGGCGAAGCGTGAGGCCGAGGAGAAGGAGACTGCCCGGATCGCCCAGGAGAAGGCCGCGGAGGCTGCTCGGGCGGCGGCGGCGCCGGACTGGCAGAGGGTGGCGGAGTACGCCAAGGCGTTGGATGCGGTGGCTGCTCCGGAAGTGTCTGATCCGATCGCAGCCGACGCGGTGAAGGTGATGCGCGATCAGATGAAGTCGTTGGCGTGGATTGCTGAGGGGTGGCTGAACCCGGTCAAGTGACCTTTCCCGGCGAGTTGCCGGTTCCTCCTCCGTCCGGGCATCGTCGCCCGGGCGGGGCTTTCAAGGAGACACCGATGAACGCGTACCACGAACGCCAACTGCTCAACACCCTGAACTCTGCGATTGACAGCGTGATCGCCAGTCGAGTCGGGTTCCACGGCGACACGGAGTCGGCCAAAGTGCTTTGGCAGCGTCGTCCGGAGATTGTCTCGGCCGTCCTCCGCGACCTGACTGCCGATTACCGCATCGAGCGGCGGCACAGGGACCGGAAGGTCATCAACCCCTGATCTCTCTCTCCTCCCCCTCGCGTCGGCGCAGGCTGACGCGGGGGTTTCAAACAGCGGCATGGCCGCAGAAGGTGAGACATGGCAGTAGACAAGCAGGACACGAGGAACCCAATCACCGTCAACATCAACGTCGATGTGGCTGAAATCGTGAAGTGGAAGGGGGCGGAAGCCGCAGTGGAAACGCTTCGGGCAGTGAGAGAACTTTGGGGCAGGGACGTCGGGGTGACGGTCAAGGTCACGAAGAAGAAGTGAAGCGGGGCGGTACTCCACCCCCGGCGAGAGCCGGGGGGTGGGGGTTTCAACCGGGCAGCAGCCCAGAAAGTGAGACAGCATGGCAGCATCAAAGAAGAAGGCAGCGAAGTGGGTCGTGGTTCGGTCGTCGCAGTCCGGCGTTTGGTGTGGCGAGTTGGTCGCCGAGGCCGGAGACACGGTGACGC